>Ga0070662_100000079_pt1 | contig 53583 bp, 55 predicted proteins | sample KBSC53metaG_FD_65648 | JGI IMG/M metagenome (GOLD analysis project Ga0070662, IMG submission 65648) | Corn rhizosphere microbial communities from Kellogg Biological Station, Michigan, USA - KBS C5-3 metaG | ecosystem: Host-associated > Plants > Roots > Rhizosphere > Soil ...
CAGCGCCTTGGTCAAGCTGCTAGTCGATGAGCCGGGAACCGAGGAAGCAAAGCGGTTCTACGCTGATGCCGACGGCGTGCGGAGCTCGGCGATCGCGCACGTCGAGGCGACGGCTGCCCTGACGCGAATGCGCAAGGAGGGACGCCTGACCCCGAAACAACTACGCCACGGGCTCGATGACCTGGAGAGCCTCTGGCGCGGGTTGTACGTCCATGCCGTTAACGACGAACTGCTGGCACGGGCGGCCGAGAGTGCCCGCCACCATTCCCTACGAGCCTACGACGCCGTGCACCTCGCCAGCGCCCTCTCCTTCGCCGCTGGCGAAACGCTCGAATTCGCCTGCTGGGACAAGGAGCTACGCGAGGCGGCGCACAGACATGGCTTCACGCTGATCCCCTTGACACTCTGAGCGGGCCGTCCAGTCGAACTCTCGACCTCCGGCCTTGAAAGGACGCTGGTGGGCCGGGACGGAAAGCGGTATTGCGGCGACGATGCGGCCTACGCGCATGGCCGCGCCAATCAGCCCTCGAATCGTTGAACGATCACGGCGAATTCGCGCAGGTCATCAAGGTGCCCAAGGGCCTCCCAAACCTGGTCGTCGTCCACGTCCAGGTAGGCATGCACCAAGACGTTGCGCATCCCGGCGGCCGCGGAGAGGCCCGTCACGAGATCCGGGCCGAGCTCAAGAGGCTCGCGCAAGGCCGCGAAAACGCCCTTGTAGTCGTCGGGCATGCGCAGGCCAAGCTCGGCGATCAGATGAGCGCCGACGTCAACACAGATCTGGATCGCGAGCTGGATCGCGTGTTGTGCCGCGAGTTGATCGCGAAGGCCGGAGTCGTAGGCCTCACGGCCGCCGGCCCGTATCCGCTCCAACTCCGCGAGCAGTTCGGTCAGGCGCTCGAGCCGAGCATCGATGCTCTCAGGGTCGACCAAAGCGACCCTCCCGAATCCGCTTGCGAAGGCCCCGCGACATCTCGGCCCTCAGCGGCTTGGTGTCGAGGTAATCGAGCAGAGCTCGCGCATCGAGTCGAACCCGCGCGACCGGATCGCGATCTATCAGCAACTTGGCATCTCGGATAGCCCGGTGGCGCAGCAGCGGCGGAGCTTGATTGAGCATGACGACGTCGATCTCGTCCGTGCGAAGGGCTTTTGAGGCAGCCCCCAACAGGTCGAGCTGCAGACGCAGCCGACCGGCCGGATCGAGTCCTTCGTCATGCCAGACCGCGATATCGACGTCCGAGAGCGGCCCCGGCGTCCCGCGCGCCTGCGAGCCGATCAGCATCGCCGCGACTACCCCCTCTTGGTCAAGCGCGTGACTCAACCGCTCAGCGGCCGCCTCGTCGATCGGCGGAACTCTCGATTTCTCATCGATGACGACCATCGACTACATCGTCGCCGATCGCCCGGACCGAGTCCAATCTGCCCGCCCCCCGATGCGGAATGCGCCCGGAGAGAATCGAACTCTCGACCTCCGGCTTGAAAGACCGGCGCTCTTTGGGGCTCGTTAAAACCCCGTTGACCACTGAGCTACGGGCGCTCTCACTTCCTGCGCTCGGAATTATGCCGAGGTCAGAGCCCGAACGTCTTGGCGATGATGTTGCGCTGGATCTCCGAGGTGCCGCCGTAGATCGTCGAGACCAGGGTGCCGCGGACGAGGCGCTCCATGTCGTACTCGGAGGCGTAGCCGTAGCCGCCCATCATCTGCATGCCGTTGAGCGCGGCTTTGCGGGCGATCTCGGTGACGAAGAGCTTCACCATCGAGGCCTCGCGGGGCAGCATCTCGTCGGGGTCCTCGTCGACGAGGCTCGCGACCCAGCGGGTCATCAGGCGGGCCGCCTCGATCTCGGTCGCCATGTCGGCGATCTTGTGCTGCATCGACTGGAAGGAGCCGATCGGCTTGCCGAACTGCTTGCGCTCTTTGACGTAGACGATGACGTCGTCGAAGACGCGCTCGGCGAAGCCGAGCTGGGTCGCGGCGAGGATCAGGCGCTCGACGTTGAGCCCGGCCATCAGCTGGGTCCAGCCACGGTCGACCTCGCCGAGGACGGCGTCGGCCGGGACCTCGACGTCGGTCAGGTAGAGGTGGCTGGTGTCGCGGCCGCCCATCGTGTCGATCGGGACCACCTCGAGCCCGTCGGCGTCGCGCGGGATCCAGACCATCGAGAGCCCATCGTGCTTGTCGGCGGCGCGGCTGGTGCGGCAGACGACCAGGACGTGGTCGGCGATGTGAGCGTTGGAACAGAAGACCTTCTGGCCGTTGAGCAGGTAGCCGCCGTTGACCGCCTCGGCTTTGGTGGAAAGGGAGCCGACGTCGGAGCCGGAGTCGGGCTCGGTCATCGCGATCGCCTCGACGGCGCCCTCGGCGATGCCGCCGAGGATCTCGGTCTTCTGCTCCTCGCTGCCGAAGCGCACCGTCGCGCCGGCGACGATCAGGGTCGTCGCGTAGCCGCCGATCGGAGCGAGCGCCCGCGAGGTCTCCTCCATGAAGATGCAGGCGTCGAGCATCGTGCCGCCGCAGCCGCCGTACTCCTCGGGGATCGTCAGGCCGGTCCAGCCGAGCTCGGCCATTTCCTTGTAGATCGTCTCGTTGTGGCTCTCGGTGTAGCCCTCGGTGAGGCGCTCGCGCTGGTCCGGCGTCCCGCACTCGTGATCGCAGTAGCGGCGGATCGCGTCGACGAAGTCCTCCTGCTCGTCGGTAAGAGCGAAATCCACGAAGCGGGAGCCTACCGGTCAAGAACCGCAAACTGCCTGCTCAGAGGCGAACTTGGGCGTGTACGGTGAAGCCCAGGACGAGACTCGAACTCGTGACCCCTTCCTTACCATGGAAGTGCTCTACCAACTGAGCTACCTGGGCGGAAGAGCCGATGGTACCCGGCGCGCGCATCCCCTGCGCCAGGGGGGAGAAAGTGGCTGGCTGAACCCTTGTCCCCCATATGAGTGGGTCAACCGTTCAGTCGCCTGGTGATGGCGGGCATCGGAGCCGAGACACCGAGATCTGGGCGCTGGTGAGGCGACAACACGGCGCGGTGGCCCGGAGGCAGCTATTGGAGCTCGGGCTCGATTCGCGCCAGATCGAGCGGCGAATCGCCACGGGTCGATTGCATCCGGTTTGGCGCGGCGTCTACGCGGTTGGCAGGCCGCAACTCGGGCAGCTCGGGCGATGGATGGCCGCCACGCTCGCCTGCGGCCCCAAGGCGGCGCTGAGCCACGGCAGCGCCGTGGCTCTCTGGGGCTTCGGGAAGGAGCCCGGAACCTTGATCCAAGTCTCCGTGCCCGCCACTACCCGGCGCAGGCATCCGGGAATACGGGTGCACCGGCGGGCCGGGCTGCGCATGGATGAGCTGACAAGGCACGAAGGCATCCCCGTGACGAACCCGATCCGCACGCTGATCGACGAGGCCACCCACCTACGCCCGATGCATCTCGAGCGCGAGGTCAACGAGGCGGACAAGCTTGACCGAGTCGACCCTGAGACGCTACGCGAGGCTCTTGGGCACTACCGCGGCCAACCGGGCGTCGCGGCCTTGCGAGACGTTCTCGACCGTCGCACCTTCCGCTTCAGCGACTCCGATCTGGAGCTCCATTTCCGGCCGCTGGCACGCGCCGCGGGGCTTCCGGAGCCGGAGACGAAAGTTTGGGTCAACGGCTTCGAAGTCGACTTCCACTGGCCCGAGCTCGGCATCGTCGTCGAGGCGGACGGGCTGCAATACCACCGTACGCCGTCACAGCAGGGTCGTGGACTGCTGAGGGATCAAGCGCACGTCGCCTCGGGCCTACTGCCGCTGCGCTTCTCCCACGAGCAGATCCGCTACGAGCCCGATTACGTCCGCCACACCCTGCGGCGGACGGCGGCCCTGGCTCGCACCAGGCAGCGACTGAACGGTTGACCCCCCTATATGTGGGTCAACCGTTCAGCGGTGGCCGTCTGGGCCCGCGCCGAGAGACTCGGACGGATCTACGTGAACTTCGACGGTTCGAAGCGGCAGTAGTGGAATTCGAAGCCGAGCACCTGGTTGTTGGCGACGTTGGCGTTGTGTTCGAGGCGGATCACCATCTGCAGGGCGCCGTTCTTGTTGCCGGCCTGCAGCTTCTGGCCGGTCTGCTGGAAGAGGTTGGCCTCTTCGCCGACCGTCTTCAACCACTTGGCGAGCTTGGCTTCGTCGGCAGGGGGCCGCGGGACGGCTTCCAGTTCCCTGACCGTGGCGCGCAGCGCCGTCGCCGCGCGGAAGAACTGCCCGGCCGCCTGTTTCAGCTTGCCGTGCTTGACCTTGCCGCGAGCGCCCTTGAGGATCCGTTCGTTGGCCTTCGTGTTGGCCTTGCAGATCGGCTCGACAGCTTCCTTGTAGCTTTCGCGCGTCACTTCTTCGGCCTGGACGAGCGGCACAGCCACCGTCGTCAAGACGAGGACAACCGCGCTGATCGCCGCGAAGCTCTTCTTCCCCACCCGTAATCTCCCTTCTCGACTGCTGCTTGCGCCCGCCATCGTTTCAAACACCGCGGTTCGCGCATAGGCGCGGCGCTTTAGAGGCGAGTTAAGGCGGAGCGGAGGGGGTGGGATTCGAACCCACGAGCGCCTTGCGACGCCAACAGTTTTCGAGACTGCCCCGTTCAACCACTCCGGCACCCCTCCGGGGACTTCGGAAAGCGATTCTAGGCGCTGCCAGGGGCCGGCAGCGGAGAGGGTGGGATTCGAACCCACGAGGCGGGTTAACCCCGCCCACGCGATTTCCAGTCGCGCTCCTTAAGCCACTCGGACACCTCTCCGGGAGATCTCAAGCGTATTAGCTCAGCGGCGGGCGGCGAAGAAGTCGCGCAGGACGGCGGCGCACTCGTCCTCCAGCACGCCGCCGATCACCGCGGGGCGGTGGTTGAGGGCCGGCTCGGCGAGGACGTCGAGGACGCTGCCGGCGGCGCCGGCCTTCGGGTCGGGCGCGCCGTAGACGACGGTGGGGATGCGGGCGAGGACGATCGCGCCGGCGCACATCGCGCAGGGCTCGAGGGTGACGTAGAGCGTCGTGGCTGGCAGGCGCCAGCCGCCGAGCGCCTCGGCGGCGGCGCGGATCGCGAGGATCTCGGCGTGGGCGGTGGGGTCGCGGCGCAGCTCGCGCTCGTTGCCGGCCTCGGCGAGGGGCTCGCCGTCGCGGGCGAGGACGGCGCCGATCGGGACGTCGCCGTGGCGCTCGGCCTCGCGGGCGCGCTCCAGCGCCAGCGCCATCAGCTCCTCGTGCGCGCCGCGCGCGGCCTTGCCCTCCATGGATACGAGATTATGTTCTCGCCGCGAGTCGACGCGGCAACTTCCCCGCTGGGCCGGTGTTTGGTGATAGCTCGCGACAGCAGGGATTTCGCGAGCGCCGCAGACAATGAACCGACGCCTTCCGATCGCCGCCGTGGCCCTGCTCGCGACCCTTGCCCTCGCGGGCGCGCCCGCCCGCGCCGCGACCGGCGTCTCGGCCGCGCACGGATTCGTCCCGCGCCAGGTCGTGATCAAGCTCTTCGGCGACCGGGTGGCGAGGACGGTGGGGCTGCGACCGGGCGCCGACGCGAGGGCGGTCGCCGCCGCGGCCCGGCGCGACCCGCGGGTCGCCTACGCGGCGCCCAACTACGTCGCCACCGCGTCGGTCACCGAACCGGAGGAACGCGAAGTGCCGAACGACCCCGGCCCGATCGCCGGCCCGCCGGGAGCGCCCGGAGGCTGGGTCGAGAAACAGTGGAACTTCCTGCCTTGGGAAGGGACCGCGACGGCGCTGCTGCCGGTCTCCCCCGGCGGCATCGACGCGATCGGCGCCTGGGAAAACCTCGCCGCCGTCAAGCGCCCCGGCGCCCAGGGAGTGACCGTCGCCGTGCTCGACACCGGCATCGCCTACCGCACGCTCTCGCCGGGCTTCCTGCGCAGCCCCGACTTCAGCTCCGGCCAGTTCGCCGGGGGCTACGACTTCGTCGACCGCGACCGGCTGCCGCTGGACGAAAACGGCCACGGCACGCACGTCGCCGGCACGATCGGAGAGAAGACCAACAACGGGATCGGGCTCACCGGCCTCGCCTACCGGGCGAAGCTGATGCCGGTCCGCGTCCTCGACAAGGCCGGGCGCGGGCGGGCCGACGAGATCGCCCAGGGCATCCGCTTCGCGGTCGGCCACGGCGCCGACGTGATCAACATGAGCTTCAACTTCAGCTGCGATCGCCAGGTGCCGGAGGTCGACGAAGCCCTGCGCCAGGCCTACGAACGGGGCGTGATCGCCGTCGCCTCGGTCGGCAACGTCGGCTCGGAGGGATGCGTCTCGGCGCCGGCCACCGGCCCGCACGTGATCGGGGTGGGCGGCAGCACGGCCGGCGGCTGCATCGGCAGCTACTCGCTCGCGGGCAAGGGAGTCGACGTGCTGGCCCCCGGCGGCGGCCCGCCGGCGTTCGGCTGCCTCTCGGTCTCCTCGGACCCGATCTACCAGGTGACGCTGAAAGGCAACAGCACGAGCGAATTCGGCGAGCCGGCGGACTACGTCGGGACCTCGATGGCCGCCGCGCATGTGTCGGGCGTCGCCGCGATGATCCTGGCCAGCGACACGATCGACCCGAAGGCGAAGAAGAAGGGACTGGTCGCGGCGGTGACCAAGCGCCTGCGCCACAGCGCCCGCGGCCTGGGCCTGCCCAAGACGCTCCAGGGCGCCGGTCTCATCGACGCCGCCCAGGCGACGGCGCCCTCCTGACGACTCAGGTCGTCCTGACGATGAGGACGCTGCAGGGCGCGTGGTGCGAGACGTTGTTGGGGACGCTGCCGAGCAGGAAGCGGCGCGCCCCGGTCATGCCCTTGTTGCCGACCACGATCAGGTCGGCGCCGGTCTTCTCGGCGACGTCGAGGATCGCTTCCCCGGGTTCGCCCTCGACCGGGTGGGTCTGCGCCTCGACCCCCTCGCTGCGGGCCGCCGCGGCGGCCGCGTCGAGGACGAGGTTGACGTCCTCCCTCGGCCCGATCTCGTGCTGGACGTCGGCGGGCGCGTCGAGTGCCTCCCGCTCCACCTGGCGCTTGGGGACCGGCTCATAGGCGCTGACGATCTCGAGCTGGGCGCCGCTGAGCTTGGCCAGCCCGAGCGCTTGGCGCACCGCCTCGGCGGCGGTATCGGATCCGTCGGTGCCAACCACGATGCGAGTGAACACAACGCCTCCTTCTCGGCCGGTCGCTGAACGCGGCTGATACTAACGGCGGTGCTGGCCGTGAGCCGGCAGGCCGCGGAAGCCGTCGCCGAGGATTTCGGTCGGGGTCGTCGCCAGCCGCACGATCGCGATCGCCATCGAGGCGATCAGGCAGACGACCAGCACGATCATTCCCATCTTCCAGAGCGTGGGCATTAGGCTGATCTCATCATGGAGAAGGTCGCCGAGGGGGTCTGGCTGCTGCGCGGCGACGCGCGCGACGCGATGAACGTCTACTTCCTCGAGGACGAGGACGGCGTCGTCCAGTTCGATGCCGGGACCAAGGGCATGACGAAGGAGGTGCGGGCGGCGGCGGAACGGCTCGGCGGGCTGAAGCGGATCGTGCTGGGACACGCCCACGCCGACCACCGGGGAACGGCGCCGGGACTGGACGCGCCCGTCTTCTGCCACCCCGACGAGGTCGTGGACGCGGAAGGCGAGGCCGCGATCGCCCCTTACATGGAGATCTCGACGCTGCCCGCTCCCGCCCGCTGGATCTATCCCTTCCTGCTGCGCCGCTGGGACGGCGGCGCCGTGAAGATCGACGACACCGTCTCCGAGGGCGACGAGGTGGCGGGGTTCCGGGTGCTGCACTTCCCCGGTCACGCGCCGGGCCTGATCGGCCTCTGGCGCGAAAGCGACCGGCTGGCGCTGGTCAGCGACGTGATCTACACGATCGACTCGACCAGGCTCGGCAAACCGTTGCCCGCCGGCGAGGCGAGCGTTCCCCACCCCGCCTGGGGCTGGGACCACGCCAAGGCGAAGGACTCGGTGCGCAAGTTGGCGGCACTCGAGCCGGCAACGGTCTGCGCCGGACACGAGGTGCCGCTGCGGGGCGAGAACCTGCGCCCGGCGCTGGAACGAGCGGCGGACAAGTACTGAGGCCGGGCCGGCGCTCCGCCCGCCCGCTGCCATAGTTTCCGCCCCTTGATGATCGGGACCTACGCCTCGGCGGCGCTGATCTGCGCCGCCTCGTTGCTGGTTGGCCGCGCGGTCCTCGCTCTCGCGGGGGGTGCGGGATCGCGACAGTGGCTGGCTCCGACGGTCGGCTTCGGCGCCCTGCTCAGCGTCGCCGGTTTCCTGGCGCGGGCACCGGGCCACGCGACCAGTGCGACGATCGGCGTCGTCGCACTGGTCATCCTCGCGGCGCTCGTGCTCTGGCGTCGGGCCGCCACCCTTGAGGGCCGACGGGCCGAAAAACGCTCCCTGTCAGCACTTTTCGGCCCGTCGGCCGCGGGGTGGACGGGGCTGGCGGTTGCCGTCGTCGTCGGCCTCGTCCTCTCGATTCCCTTCGCGGTTAGCGCGCGCTGGGGGCTGCTGGGCGTCGGCTTCAACAACGACCTCGGGCTGCACCTGGCCTGGGCCGAGTGGCTGCGCAGCGGGCTGGGCCCGGCGCCGGAAGCCGGCTACCCGCTGGGGCCGCACGCGCTCGCCGACGCCGTCGCGACGCTGCCCGGCATCGGCCTCGGACAGGCTTTCGTTGGCGAGATCCTCGCGATCGGGGTGCTGACGGCGATCGTGGCGCTGGGGGCGCTTGGCGACCTGGGACCGGGTCGACGGGTGCTGGCCGCCGTCCTCGTCGCGGTGCCGTACCTCGGCGCCTCCTACTACGCCCAAGGCGCCTTCAAGGAGACCGCCGAGGCCCTCTTCGTCCTCGCCTTCGCCGTCTACCTGCACGACTTCGACCGCGGCCGACGGGCCGATAAGCGAACGCATGACGCGCTTTTCAGCCCGTCTGCCGCGGGTTGGTGGTGGCTGGCGCCGCTGGCGCTCGCGGGGGGGATCTTCTTCTCCTACAGCTTCGCGGGGCTGGCCTGGCCGCTGGCGATCCTGGTCTTCTGGGCGGCGACGGTGCCCGAGATCCGCGCCGGGCTGCGGCCGCGGGCACTGGTGCGGACCTTGCTGCGGCCGCGGGTGCTGTTGCCGCTCGTCGTATTCGGAGGCCTTGCCCTGACGGCGATGCTGGTCGGGCCGTTCGCCTTCGTCCATGGCTTCAACCGGGTCGCCGGCACGAACACCTACGGGCCGGTCTCGCCGGCCGAGGCGCTCGGCGTCTGGCCCGCCTCGAACTACCGGCTGAGCGCTGCCGGCGGCGCGCATCTGACCGGGCTGGCGATCGCTATCGGAGCGGTCGCGCTGGTCTTCGGGGCCGCCTGGTGGCTGCGACGGCGCCAATACACGATCCCGGTCGCGCTGGCCGCCTGCGCGGTCCTCTACCTCGCCGCGCTCGCGACCAGCGGCGAGTACTCGCAGGCAAAGGCGCTGATGATCGCCGCCCCCCTCGCGATGCTGATAGCGATCCGCCCCCTCCTCTACGAGCTCGGCGCCTTCTTCGGGGGCCGACGGGCCGAAAAACGCTCCATGTCAGCGCTTTTCGGCCCGTCGGCCCGGGGGGCCCTGGGGTGGGTGGCGTTGGCGGTGGTGTTCGTGGCGGGGGCTGTGTATTCGAGCCTGCTGGTGCTGCGGGACGCGCCGGTGGGACCGCCGGGGCACGGAGCCGAGCTGCGGGCGTTCATCCCCGAGATCGAAGGCGAACCCGTGCTCTACGCCGGCCAGGACCGCTACGCCGCCTACGAGCTGATGGGCGCCGACACGCACGTCCCGTTGGTCGAGTTCCCCGACGCGCAGGTCACCGCGAACCCCGAGAAGCCGTTCGACACCGGCGACGCCTACAGCCCGATCGACTTCGACTCCTTCTCGCGCGCGACGCTCGACCGCTTCCCCTACGTGATCACCGGCCGCGCCGCCTGGAACAGCGAGGCTCCGCCCAACTTCCGGCAGATCGCCTCCACCCCGTCCTTCCTGCTCTGGAAGCGGATCGGGCCGGCTCCGGAGAGCCGCCACGTGCTGCTCGAGGGCGTCGAGCCGGCGGCGCACGCCGACTGCGACGCGCCGGAGCTGCGCATCCTCTTCGCCAGCCGCGGCCGGGCCTCGCTCTTCCCCGGCGCCGTGGTCGGCGGCAGGGGGGGCTGGAGCCCCGACTCGGAGCTGGAGAACGGCGAGAGCGCCGAGCAGACGCTCGACCTGCCGCCGGGCAAGTGGCAGCTCTCCCTGCAGTACTTCTCGCCCTTCGGCCTGACGCTCACGGCCCCCGGGCTGCTGCGCCAGCCGCTGCCGGCGGCCCAGGACGGGCAGCGACCGACGACGATCAGCCTCGCCAGCAACGGCCAGTTCTGGCCGGCCGGCAATCTGCGCAGCGACGGCGGACCGGCCCGCTTCACCGTTACCGCCGAGGAGCCGACGGCGCCGCAACGCCTCAGCGGCTACTCGGGCAAGGCGGTTCTCGGCGAACTGGTAGCGGTCAAGGCTGGCGCCCGCCGCATCGTCCCGCTGCCTTTTGTCTGTGGGTCCTGGGTCGACTGGTACGAAGCCGACGAAGCGCCCTGATCAGAGCGCCTTGGTCGCGAGGCGTTCCGGGGAGACCCGGACGACGTCCCAGACGAGGCCGGCGCGCTCGAGGCCGTCGATGACCAGCGCCGAGAAGTCGAACTGCCAGCGGCCGAGTCCGTGGACGGCGGAGGTTGGGAAGGCGTGGTGGTTGTTGTGCCAGGCCTCGCCGAAGGTCGGGATCGCGATCAGGGCGAGGTTGCGGGACTCATCGGCGGTCTCGTAGTCGCGGTTGCCGAAGACGTGGCAGAGCGAGTTGATGCTGTAGGTGAAGTGGTGCAGGACGAAGACGCGAACGAGGCCGCCCCAGAGCAGCCCGGTGACGGCGGCGAAGAGGGTGCCGCCGACGATCCAGCCGAGGAAGAAGGGGAGCAGCAGGCCGCCGATCGCCCAGATCAGGAAGGTGCGGTCGACCCAGTTGATCGTCGGGTCCTCGAGCAGGTCCGGCGCGAAGCGCTCCCTGTTGCCGCGCTGGGTGTGGATGAAGAGCCAGCCCATGTGGGCGTGGAAGAGGCCGCGCATCGCCCCCGACCAGCCCTGGCCGTGGTCGACGTGGGGGCTGTGCGGGTCGCCCAGTTCGTCGGAGAAGGTGTGGTGCTTGCGGTGGTCGGCGACCCAGGAGATCACCGGCCCCTCGATCGCCGCCGAGCCGAGGATCGCGAGCAGCCCGTGCAGCCACTTCTTCGCCTTGAAGCTGCGGTGGGTGAGGTGGCGGTGAAAGCCGACCGTTATCCCCAGCCCGGTGAACAGGTACATGCCTCCGAAGAGGAAGACGTCGCTCCAGTGCAGGGCCTCGCCCCAGACTTGCCACCCCGCCAGCCCGATCGCGACGAACGGGATCAGCGTCACCAGGCCGGTGATGATGCGATCGCGCGTCTCGTTCGCGACCGGCTGGATATCTGAAGGGAGAGGGCCGGTGCTTTCCATGCCGAACGGCGATCATACGGGTCGGCCCGGCAAGAGAAGATAAAAGGCCAGCGAGCGCGCTCCCTCGGTATGTTCCGCGCATGCCGTTCGCGAACACGGCGCCCCTGCGCCGCGAGATCGAAGCGCGCGTCCCGGAGCGGCCCTTCGCGGTCGAGTTCTGGGACGGGACGCGGCTGCCGGCGACCGACGGTGGCGGGCCCACCTTCTTCGTGCGCTCGTCGCGAGCCGCGGCGCACGCGCTGCGCGCCCCCGGACAGCTGGGCCTGGGCCGCGCCTACGTCAGCGGCGACATCGAGGTCGACGACATGGACGCCGTGATCGAGCTGCTCGACAGCTGGGAGGCGCCCTCGCTGGACGGTGCCGACAAGCGCCGTCTGCTGCTCGCCGCGGTGCGCGCCGCCGGCGTCCAGCGGCCACCGCGGCGGCCGGCGGCCGAGCTGGTGCTGAGCGGCCGCCGCCACAGCAAGGAGCGCGACGCCAAGGCGGTGCGCCACCACTACGACGTCTCCAACGAGTTCTTCGCCCTCTTCCTCGACGACTCGATGACCTACAGCTGCGCCCTCTGGGCCGAGGGGGCGGAGACCCTCGAGCAGGCGCAGGAAGAGAAGCTCGACACGGTGGCGCGCAAGCTGGCGCTGACCGAGGGCGACCGGGTGCTCGACGTCGGCTGCGGTTGGGGCGCCTTCCCGCTGCGGGCGGCGACGAAGTACGGCGCCAAGGTCGTCGGCATCACGCTCTCGCCGCCGCAGGCCGAGCTGGCGCGCAGGCGCGCGGAGGAGGCCGGGGTCGGCGACCGGGTCGAGGTCCGGGTCATGGACTACCGCGACCTCGCCTCGAGCGGTGAGCGCTTCGACGCGATCGCCTCGATTGGGATGGTCGAGCACGTCGGCGAGGAGCAGATCGACGTCTACGCGCGCACGCTCGCCGGGCTGCTGGAGCCGGGCGGGCGGCTGCTCAACCACGGCATCGCCCGCCTGCGTCACACCGATCCCGACGCCGGTGCCTTCTCGGAGCGCTACGTCTTCCCCGACGGGGAACCGCTGCACCTATCGCGGGTGCTACTGGCGCTGGAGCGGGCGGGGTTCGTCACCCGCCACGTCTCCGAGCACGGCGCCGACTACGCCGAGACCCTGCGCCACTGGGCCCTGCGGCTCGACGAGAACTTGGACGAGGCGCTGCGCCTGGCGGGCCCCGAACGCGTCCGCGTCTGGCGCCTCTACCTACGGGCGGCGAGGAACGGGTTCGAGAACGGCTTCCTCAGCATCTACCAGGCCCGCTGCTCGCTTACCTAGACGTGCCGGTTGTTAGGTACCCATAGGGACCGCTAACTACCGGCGCGTCCTCTAGGCGGGGAAGCTGGCGGCGACGGACTCGAGTGACCAGTCGGCGCCGGCCTCGTTCAGCTGCTCGACGGTGTAGGCACCCGTGGCGACACCAGCTACGCGGATGCCGGCGCCGTGGCCGGCGGCGATGTCGCGGGGGGTGTCGCCGACGGCGATCGCGTTGCCGTCGAGGAGTGAGCCGCCGGAGACCAGGGAGCCGCGGCGCAGGGCGGCTTCGGTGACCTCGGTGCGGTCGGCGGAATCGGAGCCGTAGCCGCCGAAGGAAAAGAAACGGTTGAGGTGGGCGCGAGCAAGCTTGACGTGGGCGGCGGCCTCGACGTTGCCGGTGACGAGGCCGAGCAAGATGCCGTCGTCGATCAGTCGCGACAGCAGCGCCTCGATGCCGGGCATGACCCTGTATCCCGACGACTCGGCGACCGCGTCCGGCAGGTGCCTGAGGTAGCAGCCGATCGCCTGGGCGCGCTCCGCGGCGCTGCCCTCGCGCCCGACCACCTCGCGGAAGACGACCTTGACGATCTCCGGGTCGGTCATCCCCGCGTCGGTGTGCTCGGCGACGTCGGCCTCCACCTCTTGCAGCTCCTCGAAGGCCCGCTGCCAGGCGACGCCGCCCGCTCCGCCCGTCACCAACAGCGTGCCGTCGATGTCGAAGAGGACGGCGCGGATCGCGCCGGAATCACTCACCCAACATCTCCTTCTGGCTGAGCCAGTAGAGGAGGCCGAGCGCCGGCAGGACGAGGACGGCGGCGAAGAGGAAGACGACGATCACGGTGGCGAGGGTGTCCGGCGGGGCGGCCGCGCCCGAGATCGTCAGCGAGGTCGGCAGCAGGTAGGGGAACTGGGCGACGCCCCAGCCCCAGACGACGGAGATCACGGCGCCGGCGGCGAGCGGGCGCAGCAGGCGGGAGCGTGGCGCCCCCGCTTGGCGGGTGGCGGCGAGCAGGAGCGCGAGCACCCCGACCCCGCAGAGCGCCGAGAGGATCACCAGCGGCAGTCCCTCGTGCACGAGGCGGTCGAAGACGTAGCGGGTTTCGGCGTGCAGCTCGACCAGGCCGAAGGCGGCCGCGATCCCGGCCACGGCGGCGGCCACCAGGGCGCGACGCGCGAAGTAGCGCCGCATCTCCTCGTCGCCGGCGCGGCCCGCGTCGCCGACGAGGAAGACGGCGGCGAGGTAGGCGCCGGTGGCGACGAACATCGCCCCGGTCAGCAGCGGCAGCGGCTGCAGCCAACTGGAGAACGGGTCGCCGTCGCCGGCCGCGGGCACGTGGCCGGCGGCGACGGCGCCGACAACCGCGCCCATGAAGAACGGAGTCAGCAGCGAGGAGATCGCGAAGGTGGCGCCGGCGGCGCGCCGCCCGCCCAGGCCCTCGATCGACTTGCGGAAGGCGAAGCCCGAGCCGCGCAGCACGATGCCGAGCGCCGCCAGCGCCAACGGCACGTAGAGGGTCGTCATCACGGCGCTGAAGGCCGGCGGGAAGGCCGTCCAGAGGACGACGAGGATGAAGATCAGCCAGACGTGGTTGGCCTCCCAGACGGGGGTGAGCGAGCGCTGGATCACCGCCCGCGGCCTCTCCCCCCGCTCCGCCCCACCCGCGACCAGGTCCCAGAACCCGCCGCCGAAATCGGCGCCGCCGAAGAGCGCGTAGGCCGTCGCCCCCGCCCAGAGGATCCCCGCGCAGGCGTCGGCCCGCGTCATGGAGCGACCTCGGCCGGGGGGGCATAGGGAGTCTCGGGGCCGGCGTCGCCCGCGCGCCAGCGGCGTGACATCGCGCGGAGGATGAGGATCGCGATCGTCCCGATCGCCGCGTAGAGAGCCAGGGTGAGGGCGAAGGCGAACCAGATGCCGCCCGCGTCGGTGACCGCTTCGGACGTGCGCATGTAGCCCTGCACGATCCAGGGTTGGCGGCCGACCTCGGTGACGATCCAGCCGGCCCAGAGGGCGAGAATCGCTCCCGCCCCGGAAATCGCCACCGCGCGCAGGAACCACGGCGTGCGCGGGATGTCGCGGCGGCGCCACCAGGCGAAGGCGAACCAGGCCCCGAGAAGCAGCAGGGCGCTGCCGATGCCGACCATCCCGTCGAAGGCGAGATGCAGCAGGGTGTTGGCGGGGGGCCGTTCGTCAGCCGGGATGTCGGCGAGGCCGACCACCTCGGTGTCGGCGCTGAAGCCGACAAGGAAGGAGTCGAGGTCGGGGATCGGGATCGCTCCCTTCACCCCGCTCGAGGTGCAGACGCCGCCGACGTACTCGGTCTGGTGGGTGCCGGTCTTCTGGATGCACTCCATGCCGGCGAACTTGGCGGGTTGGTGATCGGCCACTTCGCGCGCCGCGGTGTCGCCGACGAAAAGCTGGATCGGAGTGGCGATGCAGGCGATCGTCAGCGGGATCAGGAGGCCGAGCCGGTGCAGGCGATCGCGCCGCCCCCTCAGCATCCCCACCGCGTAGATCGAGGCGACGAGGAAGCCGACGACCATGTAGGCGGCGAGGATCATGTGCGGCACCTCGTAGCCCGTCGCCGGGTTGAAGAGGACCTTGACCGGGTTGGTGTCGACGACCTTGCCGGCGGCGTCGAGGGTGAAACCCTGCGGCTGGTTCATCCAGGAGTTGGCGGCGACGACGGCGAAGGCGCCGCCGATGCCGGTGATCACCATCGGCACCCCCGACCAGAAGTGGGCCCAGCCGGAGAGCCGCTTCCAGCCGTAGATGTAGATCGCGAGGAAGATCGCCTCGAGGAAGAAGAAGATCCCCTCGATCGCGAAGGCGATGCCGAAGGCCGAGCCGAAACGGTCCATGAAGTGGGGCCAGAGCAGCCCGAACTCGAAGCTAAGCACGGTGCCGGTGACGGCGCCGACGGCGAAGGTGACGGCCATCGCCTTCGACCAGCGCCGCGCCAGCTCCATCGCGTCATCGTCGCCGCGCTTCAGCCCGAGATAGTTGGCGACGAGGATCGTCGCCGGCAGGGCCACCCCGAGGCAGGAGAGGACGATGTGGAAGCCGAGCGTGAAGGCCATCTGCTCGCGCGCGGCGAGCAGGTTCGAAGCCGACGCCGCCAGGGGGAGCGGGTCGAGCCAGGGCATGGTCGCGAGACTACTGGCCGCGGCGGGCGGAGCGGTACCGCCGGATCAGGGCGTTGGTCGAGCTGTCGTGGCGGAGCTTCGGCTCCTCCTCGGACTCGAGCTCGGGGATGATCGCGACGGCCAGGGCCTTGCCCAGCTCGACCCCCCACTGGTCGAAGGAGTCGATGCCCCAGACGGCGCCCTGGGTGAAGACGGAGTGCTCGTAGAGCGCGACGAGGGTGCCAAGCGTGTGCGGGTCGAGCCGCTCGGCGAGGATCGTGTTCGAGGGCCGGTTGCCCTCCATCACCCGGTGCGGGACGACCGCCTCCGGCGTGCCCTCCTCGCGCACCTGCTCGGGCGTCTTGCCGAAGGCGAGCGCCTCGCCCTGGGCGAAGACGTTCGACATCAAGAGGTCGTGGTGGCGGCCGAGCGGGTTGTTGGAGTGGAAGAAGCCGATGAAGTCGCAGGGGATCAGGCGCGTCCCCTGGTGGACCAGCTGGTAGAAGCTGTGCTGGCCGTTGGTCCCCGGCTCGCCCCAGAAGATCGCCCCGGTGTCGTAGTCGACGCGGGCGCCGTCGAGGGTGACGTGCTTGCCGTTGGACTCCATCGTCAGCTGCTGCAGGTAGGCCGGGAAGCGGTGCAGGTACTGGTCGTAGGGGAAGACGCCGCAGGTCTGGGCGCCGAAGAAGTCGCCGTACCAGACCGACAGGAGCCCGATCAGCATCGGCAGGTTCTCCGCCGACGGCGCGCTGCGAAAGTGCTCGTCCATCGCGTGGAAGCCGGCCAGCATCTCCTCGAAGCGAGCCGGGCCGATCGCCAGCATCGTCGAGAGGCCGATCGCCGAGTCCATCGAGTAGCGACCCCCAACCCACTCCCAGAAGCCGAACATGTTCTCGGTGTCGATTCCGAACTTGGCGACCTCCTCGGCGTTGGTCGAGACGGCGACGAAGTGCTTGGCGACGGCGGCGTCGTCACCACCGAGGCCGGCCAGCGACCACTCGCGCGCGGTGCGCGCGTTGGTCATCGTCTCCAGCGTCGTGAAGGTCTTCGAGGAGATGACGAAGAGCGTCTCCGCGGGGTCGAGATCGCGCGTGCACTCGGCGAAGTCGGTGCCGTCGACGTTCGAGACGAAGCGGAAGGTCGTCTCGCGGCGCGAGTAGTGGCGCAGGGCCTCATAGGCCATCACCGGCCCGAGGTCGGAGCCGCCGATGCCGATATTTATGACGTTGCGAATCGGCACGCCGGTGTGGCCGCGCCATTCGCCGCCGCGCACGCGCTCGGCGAAGGCGCTCATCCGGTCGAGCGTCTCGTGCACCTGCTTGACGACGTCGACGCCGTCGACGATCAGCGAGCGCCCGCGCGGCATGCGCAGCGCCACGTGCAGCACGGCGCGGTCCTCGGAGACGTTGATGCGCTCGCCGGCGAACATCGCTTCGCGGCGCTCCTCCACCCCGCGCTCCTTGGCCAGCGCGCCGAGCAGCATCACCGTCTCATCCGTGATCCGGTTCTTGGAGAAGTCGAGATGCAGGCCGGCGCCCCCGGCGACCAGGCGCTCGCCGCGTCCCGGATCGGCGGCGAAGAGGTCGCGCAGGTGCGCGTCCCCAATCTCGGCGTGGTGCCTCGCGAGCGACTGCCAGGCGGGGCGCTGGCGCAGCGCCGACGCCTCGCTCACGCAGTCGCCCCGACCTGCGACTCGATCGTCTTCAGCATCTCGTCCCACGACTTGGCGAAGGCCTCCTTGCCCTCCTCCTGCAGCCGCTCGGCGAGCGCGGCGACGTCGACGCCCGCGTCGCCGAATTCCGCCAGCACCCGGTCGCAATCGCCGCCGTCGGCGGGGACCAGCTCGCCGACCTCGCCGTGATCGGCGAAGGCGTGCAGGGTCGGCTCGGGCATCGTGTTGACGGTGAACGGCGAGGCGAAGCCCTCGATGTAGAGGACGTCGGAGGCGTCGGGGTCCTTGGTGCCGGTGCTCGCCCAGAGCAGGCGCTGCGGGCGGGCGCCCTCGTTCATCAGCCGCTGCACGCGCGGCGAGTCGAGCAGCTCGCGGTAGGCGCGGTAGGCCTGGAAGCCGATCGCCAGACCGAGGCGGTTGTGCAGCTGGCCCGGCACCTCGCCGGTGACGGCCACGTCCCAGCGACTCATGAAGATCGAGGCGACCGAGGCGACGTCGGCGCTGCGCCCGGCCTCGATCCGCCGTTCGATTCCCTTCATGTAGGCGTCCGCGGCGGCGAGGTACTGCTCCGCGTCGAACAGCAGCGTGACGTTGATCGGGATGCCGGCGAAGATCGACTCCTCGATCGCCGTGAGGCCGGCCTCGGTGCCAGGAATCTTGATGAAGAGGTTGTCGCGCTCCGCCCTGGCGTGCAGGGCCGCGGCCTCCTCGATCGTCGCTGCGGCGTCGTCGGCGATCAGCGGCGAGACCTCGAGCGAGCAGTAGCCGTCGACGCCGGCGGTGCGCTCGTGGACGCCCTTGAAGAGGTCGGTCGCGTCGCGCAGGTCGGCGATGGCCAGCTCGAAGAAGATGCGCTCGGTGGGCGTGGCGCCGATGCCCTGCTCGGGAATGGCGCTGGCGCTGAGCTCGGCGATCTGCTGGTCGTAGGCGTCGCCGCCGGAGATCGCCTTGTCGAAGATCGTCGGGTTCGAGGTGAGACCGGTGACGGAGAGGTCCCTGATGTAGCCCTGCAGCGTGCCGTCGGCCAGCATCGTGCGGGTGATGTTGTCGAGCCAGAGACTCTGTCCCTCGGCGTGCAATTTTGCGGTCGGCTTCATGCGAGCAACTCCTTTGCGGCCTCGGCCACCCGGTCGGGGGTGAAGCCGAACTTGGTTTGGACGTCTTTCAGCGGTGCCGAGGTGCCGAAGGTGTGCATCCCGATCTTCGCGCCGCCAGACCCAACGTAGCGATCCCAGCCGATGGTCGAGGCCTCCTCGACCGAGACGCGTGCGGTGACGCTCGGAGGCAGGACCTCGTCGCGGTAGCTCTGCTCCTGGCGGTCGAAGATCTCCCAGCAGGGCAGGCTGACGACGCGAGCCCGAACGCCGTCGGCGCTCAGCTCCTCGTGCGCGGCGAGGGCGAGCGCGACCTCGCTGCCGGTGGCGATCAGGATCACTTCCGGGTCGCTGCCCTCGGCGTCAGCGAGCACGTAGCCGCCGCGGCGCAGGCCGGCGGCCGGGGCGTAGCGGGAGCGGTCGAGGACCGGCACGCTCTGGCGGGTGAGGACGAGGGCAACGGGCTGGTGGCTGCGGTCGAGGGCGCAGCGCCAGGCCTCGGCGACCTCGTTGGCGTCGGCGGGCCGGATCACGTCGAGCCCGGGGATCGCGCGCAGCGAGGCGAGCTGCTCGACCGGCTGGTGCGTCGGGCCATCCTCGCCGAGCCCGATCGAGTCGTGGGTGAAGACGTGGACGACGGGCAGCTCCATCAGCGCCGAGAGCCGGATCGCCGGCCGGGCGTAGTCGGAGAAGGTGAGGTAGGTCGACCAGAGCGGGCGCAGCTTGGAGAGCGAGAGGCCGTTGGAGATCGCCGCCGCCTCGTGCTCGCGGATGCCGTAGTGCAGCTGGCGGCCGCCGTAGGCGCCGGGCTCGAGGTCCGCAGCGCCGTCGAAGGAGAGCCGCACCGAGGTCGAGTCGGTGAGGTCGGCCGAGCCGGCGAGCAGCCAGGGCAGGCGCTCGCCGATCGCGTTCTCGACCTTGTTCGAGGCCTTGCGGGTGGCGATCCCCTTCTCGTCGGCGTCGAAGCTGGGGATCGCCGCGTCCCAGCCCGCCGGCAGCTGGCGCCGCTGCTGGGCCTCGATCTCGGCGGCGAGCTCGGGCTCGGCCTCGGCGTAGGCGGCGAAGCGCTCCTCCCAGGCGGCACGGGCCGCGGCGCCGCGAGCGCCCACCCCCTCGGCGAAGCGCTCGCACACCCCGTCGGGGACGAGGAACTGGGCGTCCTCGGGCCAGCCGTAGGCACGCTTGGTCTCGCGCACCTCCTCCTCGCCCAGCGGCTCGCCGTGGGCGGCGGACGTGTCGACCTTGTGCGGCGAGCCGTAGCCGATGTGGCTGTCGACGATCAACAGCGTCGGGCGCCCCTCCTCCCCCTTGAACTCCTCGAAGGCGGTGGCGATCAGGTCGGTGTCGTTGGCGTCGCCGACGCGGGTGACGTTCCAGCCGTAGCCCATGAAGCGGGCGGCGGCGTCGTCTTCGTAGGTGAGCCCGGTCTTGCCGTCGATCGTGATGTGGTTGTTGTCGTAGACCCAGCAGAGGTTGTCGAGCTTCAGGTGGCCGGCGATCGAGGCGGCTTCGCTGGAGACGCCCTCCATCAGGCAGCCGTCGCCGGCGATCGCGTAGACGTCGAAGCCGAAGAGGTCGGCGCCGTAGCGGGCCGACTGCCACTTGCCGGCGATCGCCATCCCGACCGAGGTGGCGACGCCCTGGCCGAGCGGGCCGGTCGTCGTCTCCACGCCCGAGGTCCAACGGTACTCGGGATGACCCGGCGCGCGCGAGCCGAGCTGGCGGAAGGATTCGACGTCTTCGAGCGAGACCGAGGGCTCGCCGACAACCTCGTAGTCGGGGTCGACCGCCTTGACGCCGGCGAGGTGCAGCAGCGAGTAGAGCAGCATCGAGGCGTGCCCGGCGGAGAGGACGAAGCGGTCGCGACCGGGCCAGATCGGGTCCTCGGGGTCGAAGCGGAGGAAGCGCTGCCAGAGCGTGTAGGCCAGCGGGGCGAGCGCCATCGGGGTGCCCGGGTGGCCTGAGTTGGCCTTCTGGATCGCGTCGATCGAGAGGGTGCGGATCGTGTCGATCGCGAGCTGGTCGACGTCGCGACTCATGAAGCTTCGATCCTATGGGAGGCGGCGGGGGAGCCCGGGTGGGGGTCTCCCGGGCCGGCTATCGCCGGGAGTTCCCGGGAGACCCCCACCCGGGCTCCCTCACGAACACCATTAGGAGCTTCAAGAACCGCCGCGTGAGAGCTAAGAGCATCGGGGATGGGTCGCCGGGAACTCCCGGCCGAAGGCCGGCCCGGCGACCCATCCCCGATGCTCTTCCCCGCTCGTGCGGTCGGGTCAGGGTTCGATGCGGGTGATGGTGCCGTCGTTGTTGCTTGTGACCCAGACGGCTTCGGGGCCGACGGCTATGGCGCCGGGGACTGGGGGGACGGAGATCGGGGCGCCGGTGGGGTTGCCGGTGTGGACGTCTAGGCGGATGACGGTGGCTTCGGCGGTGCTGGCGACCCAGACGGTGTCGGTGCCGGCGTCGATGCCGCCGGGGCGGGTGCCGACGGGGATCGGGGCGCCGACGACCGCGCGCAGCGAGGGGTCGACGCGGGTCACCGTCGCGGAGCGGCTGTTGGCGACCCAGACGGTGCCGCCGCCGACGGTGATCCCGGCCGGGCCGCGGCCGACCCGGATCGGCGGGCCGGTGGTGGCGCTAACCAGGTCGATGCGGCGCACGACGCCGGCCGAGGCGCTGCTCACCCAGACCGCGCCGGCGCCGGCCGCCAGGCGCAGCGGCGCGCTGTGCGGCGCGATCCAGCGCACGGCGGGCCGGTTCGTCGCGGCGTCTATCGCGCTGACCCCGCGACCGTCCTCGTCGGCGACCCAAAGGCGGCCGCCGGCGAAGGCGAGCGCGCCGGGGCGGCCGCCGATCGCGACGCGGGCGATCGCCTGTCCGTCGGAGTCGACGCGCAGGACCTCGCCACTGCGCGGGTTCGAGACCCAAACGGAGCCGGCGCCGATCGCGACGCCTGAGACGCCCTTGCCGACTCGCGTCGTCCCGACCACCTGGCGCGAGTCGGAATCGACCTTGGAGAGCGTGCCGTCGGCGGCGCTCGTCACCCAAACCGAGCGCGGACCGACCGCCAACCGCAGGGGCGGGCGACCGATCGCGACCGGGTCGGAGACGGAGACGCCGTCGCCGCCCAGCTCGACGATCGCGATGATGGTGAGCACGGCGACGAGGACGAGGCCGGAGACGAACCAGCCGAGGCCGATGCCGGCGATGGCACGGCGCCAGGGCCGGATGCGGCCGAGCGGCCCGCCGCCAGCCGCCTCTTCGTGCGGCTCGCTCAGGACCCGCGTCTTCGCCGGCGCCTCGCCCACGCACTCGCGCGCCGCCTCGATCAGCGCACCGGCGGTCCGGAAGCGCTCGCCCGGGTCCTTGGCGACGGCGCGCTCGATGACCGCCTCGATCCCCGCCGGCAGCCGCGGCTCCGTGTCCGCTTCCCCGCGCGCGAACGGAGCGACGCCCGTCAATGTCTCGTAGAGGACGCAGCCGAGCGAGTAGACGTCGGCCGCCGGGTCGACGGCCTCGCCGCGCCACTGCTCCGGCGCCATGTACTCGACCGTGCCGACGACCGAGGCGCTGCCGGCGCCCGTCCCGGCGATCGCCTTGGCGAGCCCGAAGTCCGAGAGGTAGGCGCGCTCGCCCTCGACCAAGACGTTGTGGGGCTTGACGTCGCGGTGGACGATGCCGGCGGCGTGTGCCGCGTCGAGCGCGTCGGCGACCTGGCCGAGCAGGAGGAGCGCCCGCTCGGGCTCGAGTGGGCCCTCGCGGTCGATCAGCCGCCGCAGGTCGCCGCCCTCGACCAGCTTCATGGCGACGATCAGCTCGCCGTCCTCCTCGCGGGCGTCGTAGACCGGGACGACGTTCGGGTGGTCGAGGCGGGCGGCGAGGCGCGACTCGCGCAGGAAGCGGGCGCGGAAGGCCTCGTCGCCGGCCAGCTCGCGGGCGATCACCTTCAGCGCCACCGGCCGCTCGAGCGCCAGCTGCGTCGCCCGGTAGACGACGCCCATCCCGCCGCGCGCGAGCAGCGAGTCGAGCCGGTAGCCGGCGAGGGTCGACCCGATCGATGGCTCTCCCACGCCGGCCGTTATACCGGCGCGCAACGACAAGAGCCCCCTCCGCTCGGCGGAAGGGGCTCTTGCGCTGGAGCCGGGGGGAGTCCATGCGGAGCCCCCCGAGACCGGATGGGCTCAGCGCCGCACCGGCTGCCAGGTGATCACCGGCCCGATCGAGGTCCCGGACCCGCCTTCGCTGGGGTCGAAGCCTTCGACCAGATCGGTTGCCCGCCGGTGGGCGACGTCGATCGCCGAGAGCGACTCCGCTTCTTCCCCGGCGATGAAGGCGGCGACGCCGCGGCCGTCGGAGGAGAAGACCGCGTTCGTCTTCGAGCCGTCGGGCAGTTCGGTGAGCTTGTGGGCGCGACCGGCGCCGATCGGCTTCACCCAGAGGCCGCGGTCACGGCGAAAGAGCACCGCGTGGCCGCCCGCCGCGACGTCTTCGACGAAGGCCGAGCCGGCGCCGTGGACGAGCGGCCTCAGGTGGCTGCCGTTCTCGCGCATCGTGTAGACGTCGGCGTAGGCGCCGGGCCCTTCGCCGCTCTGGCCGCGGCTGAAGACGATGTTCTCCTCGCCGAAGTAGCGCGGCGCGAACTCGTCGGTCCCGGGCGTGCGGGTGAGGCGTCGCAGCCGGATGCCGGCGGGTCGGATCGAGTAGACGTCGTCCGCCGTGCCGCCACCCGCCTCGCCGACGCTGCGCACGAAGGCGATCATGCAGCCGTCGTCGGAGAAGGTCGCTTCGTGCTCGTCGGCGGCGGTCGTCGTCAGCGCCTGCGGGGCGCCACCGGTCGAGCGCACCGTGTAGAGGTCGCGGGCCGCTCCGGACGCCGAGCGGCGCTCGAAGACGACGATCTTGCCGTTTGGCGAGAAGATCGGCCGTTCGTCGACTTCCGACCCGCTGGTCAGCATCCGCTCGCCCGAGCCGTCGGCCCGCACCGAGTAGATGTCGCCGGCGCGCGAGAAGACGATCGTCCTCCCGTCGCTGGAGAAGTCGGGTTGGCTGTCGCCGGGGTTTTCGGTGAGCTGGTTGAGCCGGCCCTGCTTGGCGGCGTAGAGGCCGCCGCGCTCTTTGGCGACTTCGGCGGCGCCGCTGCCCGCTTCGGGAGCTTTTTCGGTGCTCACCATCGAGAAGACGACGGCGCCGTTGCGCGCCGGCAGGGCGGATGCGGAGGCCGCGGCCGAGGCCACTGCCAGGACGACTAGAAGTGCGGTGACTGCGATTCGCTTGAACATCGGACTCCCCTTTCGGGTCGGTTGTGACTTGCACACCGATGCTCGGATCTGGGGGCGTGCGCGAAAACGACAGCGGCGGCGTCGGTCGGGCCACCTTTGGCCCGGACCGAGCCGGGTCAGCGATCGAGACCAAACTCGATTACGCGTGCGGCTATGAGCCTGGGGCGCTCGCGACCCGAATCGCCTGGGATCCCCAGCTTGGTTGCCAGGGCGTCGAGGCGGCGTTGGGCGGTGCGCTCGGATACGTGGAGAGCTTCGGCGAGCTCGGCGCGGGTGGCGGGGCGGCCGGCGAAGGCGCCCTCGCTGCGATAGGGGGCGGCGAGGGCGCGGGCGGTCGCGCGCTCCTCCTCGCTGAGTGGGACCGAGGGCGCCGCGGCGGCGACGGTGCCGCCGGCGCGACCGGGGACGGGGTCGGAGACTTCGAGCCGGTGGGAGCCGACCGTCAGCGTGTCGCCGTCGCGCAGACGCCGCGGCCGGTCGAGCGGCTCGCCGTTGAGCGCGGTCCCGTTGCGGCTGTCGAGGTCGGTCGCCATCAGAACCCCGCCGCGGCTCTCGATCTCGAGGTGGTTCCAGGAGACCGCGTCGTCCTCGATCGTCACGTCCGCCTCAGGATCCCGCCCGACCACCGTTCGCCCCTCCGACAGCGCCACCGAGCGCGGCTCGCCCTCGGGCCCCGTCATCCAGATCCGCGCGTCCATCTCGCCGCGAGCATAGATCCCCACGCTGACTTCGCCCTTCGTTCCGCTATCCGGAACAAAAGACGAAGTCAGCGAGTTGGGCGCGGGGTAGAGTGCGGCGCCGTGGGGGATGCGGACTCCGAGAAGCGACTCGCGGCCGAGGCGGCGGCGGAGCTGGTCGAGGACGGGATGACGGTTGGGCTCGGGACCGGGTCGACGGTCGCCTTCCTGCTGCCGGCGCTCGCCGCGCGGGGGCTGAGCGGCATCCGCTGCGTGGCGACCTCCTACCCAACCGAGCACCAAGCCCGCGAGCTGGGCATTCCGGTAGAGGAATTTCGCAAGCTGGAGCGCCTCGACATCGCGATCGACGGCACCGACCAGGTGACGCCGGACGGCTGGCTGATCAAGGGCGGCGGCGGCGCCCACCTGCGCGAGAAGATCGTCGCCGCGGCGGCCGAGCGCTTCGTCGTCATCGCCGACTCGAGCAAGCCGGTCGACGTGCTCTCGGCTCCGGTGCCGCTCGAGATATACGAATTCGGCTTTCTCGCGACGCTGGCACGACTCGGAGACGAAGTCGAGCTGCGCGAGGAAGCGGGGATAAGCCCGGACGACGGCTTCATCGCCGATTACATGGGAGAAATCGACGACCCCGCCGCCCTGGCGGCGCGGCTCGAGGCCGACCCCGGCGTCGCCGCCCACGGCCTCTTCCCCCCGGCTATGGTGAGCGAGCTGCTGGTGGGGGCCGGAGGCGCGGTCGAGAGAACCAACTTCGAGTGACTCCAAAGGAGACCCGATGAGCGACTTCAGCAGACTTTCCATCGCCGGACGCATCGCGACCCCGGGCGACGCCGACTGGGACGAGGCGCGCGCCGCCTGGAACCTGATCGCGGACCAGCAACCCGAGGCCGTCGCCTTCGTCGAGAGCGGCGAGGACGTCGCCGCGGTCGTCGGCTTCGCCGCCGCCAACGACCTGCGGGTCGCCGGCCAGGGCACCGGCCACGGCGCGGCGGCGCTGTCCGGAACGCTCGGGGGCGCGATCCTGATCAAGACCGAGCGGATGCGGGGAATCGAGGTCGACGCCGGGACGCGGATCGCGCGGGTCGAGGCCGGCGTGCTCTCGGTCGAGCTCGGCGCCGCCGCGAACGAGCACGGGCTGGCCTCGATGCCGGGTTCGTCGCCCGACGTCGGCGCGATCGGCTTCACGCTAGGCGGCGGCCTCAGCTGGTTCGGCCGCAAGCACGGCTTCGCCTGCAACCGGGTGCGGGCGATCGAGGTCGTCACCGCCGACGGCGAGCCGCGCACGGTCGACGCCAACAACGACCCCGACCTCTTCTGGGCGCTGCGCGGCGGCGGGGGCGGCAGCGCGATCGTCGTCGCCCTGCACCTCGAGCTGCTGCCCTTCGCCGAGGCCTACGGCGGCGCCCTGCTCTTCCCCTCGGCGCTCGGCGCCGAGGCCGTGCGCGCCTACCGCGACTGGGCCGCGGGCGTCGGCGACGAGGTGACCTCGGTCGTTCGCTTCCTCACCCCACCCAACATCCCCGACGTGCCCGAGCCGCTGCGCGGCACGCCGCTGCTGACGATCGACGGCGCCCGCGTCGGCGACGAGGAGGGTGGTCGCGCCGCCTTCGCGCCGCTGCGTGAGATCGGCGAGCCGATGATGGACACCTTCGCCCAGATGCCGACGGCGGGGCTCAGTCATATCCACATGGACCCGGAGAACCCGGTGCCCGGCATCGGCGAGGGCATGACGATCGCCGAGCTGCCCGACGAGGCGATCGACGCCTTCGTCGGCCTCGCCGGGCCCGACTCCGGCTCGCCGCTGCTGCTCAGCGAGCTGCGCCACCTCGGCGGCGCGCTCGGCCGTCCCACCGAGGGCGCCGGCGCCCTCTCGCATCTCGACGCCGGCTGGGTCATGTACAGCGTCGGCCTGCCGATGACCCCGGAGCTCGGCGCGGCGATCCCGGCCCACCTGGCCAAGATCGAGGAGACGATGCGGCCCTGGGCCGCCTCCGGCTCCTACTACAACTTCACCGAGCGTCCCTGCGACGTCGACGCCATCCTGCCGCCCGACGTCTGCTCCCGGCTCGCCGAGGTCAAGCGACGCTATGACCCGGAGGGCCGAATCGTCGCCAACCACGGGGTCTCGCTGGAGACGGCGTAGGACGTCGCTCAGCGAGGGACGGTCCGGCCTCGGCCGACGTCGAGCGGGATCAGGCTCTCGAGGCGGGCAACCGCCGGATCGTCTGGGCCGACGAGATCGGCGATAGTCGCCGCGGCAATGTCGATGTCCTCGGGAGTCGCCTGTGCGATGGCCTCCATGTCGGCCCAGTCCTTGGTGCGGTCGAAGAAGGCCTTGAAGATCGCCAGCGAAGCGCAATCGAGGACCGGGATCTGACGACCGGCAAGAGGGACCCAGACGACGGCCTCGGCAACGGCCTCGTGCAACGGAACGTTATTGAGGAAGACGTCTACCGGCGTCCCGTCCCAATCCAACCTCGCCTGTCCGTCGCGCTTCACCTTGGCGATGTCGGAGTCCGTAATGGCGACCCCCGCGGGCAGATGGGCAAGCGTACGCTCCGCCTTCGCTGCATCGACGAAGATGTTCACGTCGAGGTCGCGAGTGCCTCGCGGCTCCTCAACGCAGAATGCAAGAGCGATAGCGCCGCCAAACGCATGGGGAACACTCGCCTTGGTCAGTGCGTCGTGAATCGCGAAGAGCTTCTCGACGAGCTCACTCATGCCGCGGCGCCTTTCGAACCAAGGCGATCGGCGAGGCGCGGGTAGGCCATCTCGGGCTGCGGCCGATATGGCAGAGCCTCGGCCAACTCCAATACCTGCACGAGGATCTTGCCGGCACGCTCGGCATCGACCGGGGGGTGGCGGCGGCCGAGCTGCAGCTCGAACCCGCCGGCCACGGCAAGCCGTGCGAGCGCATCCGCGCCGGGCTCTCGCTTGCCTTTCAGATAGGCATTGACCACCGAGCGCGGCAGGCCCGCTCGCCGTGCCAGCTCGGCCTGACTGAGGCCACTCCGGTCGCGTATATCTCGAATCATCGTGGCGACTCGAGGAGTCGACATCGAAGTCATGACTACATGTTAGCGAATTCGCGAACTTGCTGTAAGCGAATACGCTAACGAGCCAAGGCGGTGTTGAGACTCGAGGCGAGGCGCGCGTCGAGCAGGTCCGAGTCGGCCGAGAGCAGGCCGCGGCCGGTGCGCTGAGCGATCGCCGCGTAAGAGGCGTCGTAAAAGGTGAGGCGGTGGCCGAGGGCCAGCTCGGCGGCGACCCGGTGGTCCTCGGGACTCAGCTCGAAGGGGTCGCCGCAGATCTCGCCGAGCAGGCCCAACGCCGAAGCGATCCGGTCCGCCGGCCAGCCAGAGTGGATCGTGAGGACGTTGCCGACCTCGTGCATCGCCAGCGCGGTGGTCCGCATCGCCAGGCGGCCGATCGCCGCCCTCGCCAGCTCGCCGTCCGGCTCGCGGGCAACCGGGAGGAACCACTTCGCCGCGACGCTGGCGTCGACCAACCAGGCATCGGTCGCGTCGCTCACGCGTCGCGGCGGCGGTCGACGTGAATCAGGGCCGCGGCGTCGACGGGCCCGGACCAGGTCGCGCTGAGAGCGTCGAGCTCTGCCAACAGCGAATCGCGGTCGCGGCGCAGGAGGCCGAGCTCGCGGCGGGCCGCGTCCTGGAGGAGGGCGCTGCGAGTGGTGTTACGACGCGAGACCTCGGCGTCGAGGGCGCCGAGCAGGGCGTCGGGAATCGAGATCATCACCTTGGCCATGGGAAGAGTATATACCGATGGCAATACCGGTATGTGGGCGCGTGCCGCTGCCATCCCTCTACAAGGGCTCGGCGGCGAGAACTCTCCCCCTTAGGTGGGAGCTACGGCGCTGTCGAGGAGGCCTCGTCGGCGACCACGACCATCGACTCGTTCTCGACCCGGCCCGCGGGGATCGAGGGGTCGGCGGCGAGCAGCTTGGCGAGGGCGTCGCGCTTGTCGGCGCCGGTGACGAGCCAGACGATCTGACGGGCCGCGGCGAGGGCCGGGTAGGTGAGCGTCATCCGGCGGTGGCCCTGGTAGGCCGTCTCGGTCAGGGCAACGCGACGGTCGCTGACCTCGAGCACGGGGTCGTCGGGAACGAGCGAGGCCGTGTGGCCGTCGGGGCCGAGGCCGAGGTGGACGCAGTCGAGGCGCTCGGGCAGGGCGGCTTCGTACTCGCGCGCCGCGGCGTCGAGGTCGCGCTGGGTCACCGGCATCGGACGCAGCGCCGCCTGGTGGTCGAGGGAGAGACTGAGGACCATGTGGGTGAGGTTGCGGTCCTCGCTGCCGGGAGAGGCCATCCGCTCGTCGACTTGGAACATCTCGCTCCGTTCCCACGGCATCGCCGCGTCATCGCCGAGCAGCGCCAGCATCGCCCAGGGGCTGCGGCCGCCGCTCATCGCCCAGGCGAAGGCGCCGCGCTCGGCGTCGGCCGCCGCCCCGGCGGCGGCGATCAGCTCGGCGGCACGGCGCGCCGCCGCCTTTTCGTCGGCCAGTACCTCGAGGTCGATGCCCACGAGGCTCCCTAGGACGACTTCTCGTCGTGGCCGCCGAACTGCTTGCGCATCGCCGAGAGCACCTTGTCGGCAAAGTCGTCGAGGTCGCGCGAGGCGAAACGCTCGTAGAGAGCGGTGGTGAGGACGGGCGCGGGCACGCCCTCCTCGATCGCCGCGATCGACGTCCAGCGCCCCTCGCCCGAGTCAGAGACGCGGCCGGCGAACTCGGAGAGGTCGGCCGATTCCCGCATCGCCGCGGCAGTCAGGTCGAGCAGCCAGGAGCCGATCACGCTGCCCCGGCGCCAAACCTCGGCGACCTCGGGCAGGTCGAGGTCGTACTGGTAGTACTCGGGCTGCTCCATCGGCGCCGTCTCGGCGTCGGCCTCGCGCCGCGCCTTGCCGGCGTTGGCGTTCTTGAGGATGTTGAGGCCCTCGGCGTAGGCGGCCATCACCCCGTACTCAATCCCGTTGTGGACCATCTTCACGAAGTGCCCGGCGCCGTTCGGGCCGCAGTGCAGGTAGCCGTTCTCCGACGGGGAGGGGTCGCCGGAGCGGCCCGGCGTACGTTCTGCCGACTCGACGCCGGGCGCCAGCGAGGCGAAGATCGGGTCAAGCCGCCCGACCGCCCCGTCCGGGCCGCCGATCATCAGGCAGTAGCCGCGCTCGAGGCCGAAGACGCCGCCGCTGGTGCCGCAGTCGACGAAGTCGATTCCCTGTTCGCGCAGCTTCTCCGCCCGGCGGATGTCGTCGCGGTAGTAGGAGTTGCCGCCGTCGACGATCGCGTCGCCCGGCTCGAGGACGGCGGCGACGTCGGCGACCGTCCGCTCGGTGATCTCGCCGGCCGGGACCATCACCCAGACCGAGCGCGGCGCGCTCAGCTTCGCGGCCAGATCCGCCAGCGAGGAGGCGCCCTCGGCGCCCTCCCCCTCCAGCGTGGAGACCGCGTCGGCATCGACGTCGTAGGCGACGATCCGGTGACCGTCGCGCATCAGGCGGCGCGCCATGTTGGCCCCCATCCGACCGAGCCCTACTATTCCCAGCTCCATGCCGACCACCCTACCCGCCGACGTCCTCGTCATCTTCGGCATCACCGGCGACCTGGCCAAGAAGATGACCTTCCGGGCGCTCTACCGGCTCGAGGCGCGCGGCAAGCTCGACTGCCCGATCGTCGGCGTCGCGATCGACGAGTGGTCGCTCGAGCAGCTGCGCCAGCACGGGCGCGAGGCGATCGAGACGACGGTGAAGGAACCCGACGAGGACGTGCTCGGCCGAGTGCTCGGCCGTCTCTCCTACGTACAGGGCGACTACGCGGATAGCGGCACTTTCGACCGGGTCAGCGACGCCATCGGCAAGGCGGAGCGCCCGGTCTTCTACCTGGAGATCCCGCCCTCGCTCTTCGCCACGGTCGTGCGCGGGCTCGGCAACGCCGGCCTCACCGAAAACGCCCACGTCGTGATCGAGAAGCCCTTCGGTCACGACCTCGCCTCGGCGCGGGCGCTCAACGAGGAGCTCCGCGAAGTGCTCGGCGAGGAGCAGGTCCTGCGCATCGACCACTACCTCGGCAAGGAGCCGGTGATGGACATCACCTACCTGCGCTTCGCCAACGCGGTGCTGGAGCCGGTATGGAACCGCCAGCACGTCTCCCACGTGCAGATGACGATCGCCGAGGACTTCGGGGTGGACGACCGGGGTCGCTTCTACGACGCGGTCGGGGCAATGCGCGACGTGGTCCAGAACCACGCGCTGCAAGTCCTGGCGCTCGTCGGCATGGGCCCACCGACGGGCAATCACCACGATTCGGTGCGCGACAAGAAGCTCGAATTCTTCAAGGCGGTCCGCACCGCCGACCCGAAACGCTACGTGCGCGGTCAGTACGTGGGCTTTCGCGACGTCAAGGACGTGGCCCCGGGCTCGACCACCGAGACCTTCGCCGCGGTCGAGCTGGCGGTCGACAACTGGCGCTGGAGCGGCGTTCCCTTCTTCGTCCGCACCGGCAAGCGGATGCCGGTCAAGTCGAGCGAGGTGAGCGTCGTCTTCAAGCGGCCGCCGCCGCTCGGCGTCGGCGGCTCGAACCACCACCCCGACCCCAACCGGATGACCGTCCGGATCGAGCCCGAGCCCGGGGCCTGCATGCGCCTGTTCGCGAAGCAGGCCGGAGAGGAGGCCTTCGAGCCCGCCGACCTCGAGGTGCTCTTCGAAAAGGTCCCCGGCGAGGAGCCCGAGCCCTACGAGCGTCTGCTCGGAGACGCGATCGCCGGCCGCCATCAGCTCTTCACCCGCCAGGACACCGTCGAGGAGACCTGGCGGATCGTGCAGCCGCTGCTCGACGAGCCGGGACCGGTGCATCCCTACGAGCCCGGCACGTGGGGACCGAAGGAGACGGAGAAGCTGACGCGCGGCATCTGCCAGTGGCACGAACCGTGGCTGCCCGGCCCTAGCGCCGCGATGTCCCCCGGCGTGCTAGGTTTCTAGCTCGATTAGGGTCACCTAATTCGGGTGGCCGAACTCGCCCGGTCCCGCCGGGCAGGCAGACCGAGATGGACGAAGCCGCATGATCCCCACACTTGTCATCGCCCTGCGCGAGGGCGTCGAGGCTTCGCTGATCATCGGCATCATCGCCGCCTTCCTCGTCCGCGAGGGCCGGCAGGACGCGACGCGCCAGATGTGGGCGGGGGTGGCGATCGCCGTCGCTCTGTGCGTCGGAATCGCGGTGATGCTGCGCACGATCGGCCAGGAGCTGCCGCAGCGCGAGCAGGAGGGCCTGGAGACCGTGATCGGGCTGATCGCGGTCGGCGCCGTCACCTACATGATCGTCTGGATGCGGCGCAACGCCCGCGGCATCAAGGCGGTGCTCGAAGGCAACGCGGCGAGCGCCCTGGCCAGCGGCTCGACGATGGCCCTGGTCGGGATGGCGTTCCTCGCCGTCCTGCGCGAGGGCTTCGAGACCTCGGTCTTCATGCTCGCCGCCTTCCAGGACTCGACCGACACGACGGCGGCGGGCGCCGGCGCCGTGATCGGGTTGGTCGCCGCGATCGCGATCGGGCTCGGCATCTACCGCGGCGGCGTGCGGATCAACCTCACCCGCTTCTTCCGCTTCACCGGCCTGATCCTCGTCTTCGTCGCCGCCGGCCTGCTCGCGACCTCGCTGCACACCGCGCACGAGGCCGGCTGGTTCAACACGCTGCAGGGCCAGGCGCTCGACCTGACTTGGCTTGTGCAACCGGGGACCGTCTCGGGATCGCTGCTGACCGGGATGCTCGGCCTGCAGCCGACGCCGACCGTGGGCGAGGTCGGGATCTACCTGCTCTACGCGGTGCCGATGGCGCTCTACGTGCTCTGGCCGGACCGGCTGCGGTACCGGCGCGCGCCGGTACCGGCGCAAGCGCGGCGCGGCAGGCAGGCGCCCGCTCAGAGTCCCGCGTAGAAGGCCCATCCCGGGGCTGGTTCTTCTCTGTCGATGGGGTGTCCGGGGAGGGTCTCCGGGCCGGCCTTCGGCCGGGAGTTCCTGGAGACCCTCCCCGGACACCCCATTCACCGCGACCTCCCCCCCGGATGGGCAGGGCGGGAAGCTTTTGTAGTCCGACTTGTGTTGTCGGATTTTGTTAGGGTGCCCTTATTCGACCTCGAATAAGGAGACGCCAGATGCCCCGAACTCTCGTCCGAACAGCAATTGCTCTCGCCCTGACCGGGAGCGCCCTCCTCGCCACAGGCTGCGGCTCGAGTGAAGATCCCCCGGCAAACGCCAAGAAGCTGTCCTTCGAGCTGACCGACGATGGGTGCCTCCCCAGCAGCGCCAAGGCGCCGGCCGGGGGGGTCGTCTTCGAAGTCGAAAACACCGGCACCTCGAAGGTGACCGAGTTCGAGGTGCTGGATGGCGAGGAAATCGTCGGCGAGAAGGAGGACCTGACCGATGGGCTGTCGGGCGAATTCGATCTTGATCTCGATCCCGGCAAGTACACGATCTACTGCCCGGGCGGGACGACCGAGCGGGGAACGCTGACGGTCACCGACTGAACACCCGCAGCCGGCGGGTCCTGGCGTAGGGGAGGGGGGCCTGCGGGCAGGCCACGGGCTGTCCTCGACCCCCCTCCCCTACGCCACCCGCCGGAGTCGCGCATAGTCTGGGCTCCGTGACGGGCAAAGCTGGAGAACGTGCAGATCTCTTGCTCGCTGAGCTTGGGTTCTCCGAGTGGCGGGCCGGGCAGCGGGAGGCGGTTGTCGCGGCCCTGGAAGGGCGGGATTCGCTCGTGGTCATGCCGACCGGGGGCGGGAAGAGCCTCTGTTATCAGCTGCCGGGGCTGGCGACGGAGGATTTGACGATCGTGGTTTCGCCGCTGATCGCGCTGATGCGGGACCAGTGGTCACGGCTGACGCGGGCGGGACGGCCGGTGGCGATGATCTCCTCGGGGATGAGTCAGGAAGGCGTCCGCGAAGCGCTCGCGCAGGTGCGCGACGGCTCGGCGCGAATCGTCTACTGCTCGCCGGAGCGCTTCGCCTCGACCGTCTTCCTCGAAGCGGTCGGCCGCCGGCGGGTCGACCTGATGGCGGTCGACGAGGCGCACTGCGTCTCGGAGTGGGGCCACGACTTCCGCCCCGACTACCTGCGCCTGCCGGAGGTCGCGGCGCGGCTCGGCCGGCCGACGATCATGGCCTGCACGGCGACCGCGACCGAAGCGGTGGCGGCCGAGATCGTCTCCCGCTTCGGGCTGCGCGACCCGCTCCGAATCCGCTCCGGCTTCGATCGTCCCAACATCTCCTTCGACGTCGTGCCGCTCGAGGGCAAGGGCTCGGTGGCGCGCCGCCTCGCCCTGCTCGAGGCCGGCCTCGCCGACGACGCCAACCGGCCGGCGATCGTCTACTGCGGCACTCGCCGCGACACCGACGAGCTCGCCGCCCACCTGCGCGAGCGCGGCCTGCGGGCGCTCGCCTACCACGCCGGGATGGAGGGGCCCGACCGCGAGGCGGCCCAGGAGCGCTTCATGCGTGGCGAGGCCGAGGTCGTCGTCGCCACCAATGCCTTCGGCATGGGCGTCGACAAGGCCGACGTGCGCTCGGTCTGGCACATGACGATCCCGACCAGCCTCGAGGCCTACTACCAGGAGGCCGGACGAGCGGGGCGCGACGGGCTGCCGGCGCGGGCGGCGCTGCTGGCGATGAAGACCGACCTCGGGCGCCTGGTCCGCTTCAACGAACAGCGTCACGGCGACCCCGAGCTGACGATCGCCCGCGAGCGCGGCTGGCGCGACTACCGCACGATCAAGGAGTTCGTCTACGGCGAGCGCTGTCGCAGGCGCGGCGTCCTCGACCATTTCGGCGACCGCGCCGCCGGCGCCCCGCTCGGCCGCTGCTGCGACGTCTGCGACCCGGTCGCCTGGCTGCCCGACCCGGCGACGATCTCGGTCCGCCCAAAGCCGCGAACCGCAGGGGCCGCAACTCCCCCGCCCGATCTGGCCGACGCCGACGCGCCGCTCTTCGAGCGGCTGAAAGCGTGGCGGTTGGAGGCGGCGCAGGGCAAGCCCGCCTACACCGTCGCCCACAACTCGACCCTGATCGCGATCGCCACCTCCCGCCCCGCCGACGAAAGCGCTCTTGCAGCGATCCGCGGCGTCGGCCCCAGCTTCGTCGCCAAGTACGCTCCCGAAGTCCTGGCGATCGTCCAAGGCTGAGGGGCCGACGGGCCGCAAACGTGTCGACATGTCACGTTTGCGGCCCGTCGGCCCCCCGTTTCAAGCGGATATGCGGATTACGAGGAAGACAGTTGCGTTGGCGCTGCTTGCGGCGGCCGTGTTGGGGCTTGCCTGCGCGGCGAGCGCAAGCGCCGGCACGCTGGCGCCGCGTGGCAAGAAGATCTTCTTCGGAGTCAGCGACACCGGCGACCCGGCCGACTTCGGCCAGTTCAGCGACGCGCTCAACAAGCACCCGGCGCTGATCGAGTCGTTTCGCACCTGGGGCTCGGACTTCCCCGAGTCGATCGAACGCTGGCAGACGGCGCAGGCGCGGCCGGTCCTGCATTTCACCACCGCCGACACGAGCGACGGCCACGAGCTGATCGACCCGCGGGCGATCGCCCAGGGCTACGGCGACGACTACCTGGTCCGCCTCAACAGGCTCTTCTGGGAGAAGCACATGCCCGCGTACCTGCGACCACTCGGCGAGCCCAACCGCTGCCTCAACGTCTACGCCGCCTACGACTGCGCCGGCAAGCCCCGCGACGCGGCGCACAGCCCGCGCTGGTACCGGCTCGCCTTCCGCCGCATGTTCGTGATCCTGCACGGCGGCGGCAAGCGGGCGGAGATCGACGGGCGCCTGGCGGCGGCGGGCGTGCCGTCGCTGCGCAGCGACGTCGCCGGCCTGCCGCGCGCCCCGATCGCGGTGATCTGGGGCACCCTGCCCGCCGGCTCGCCCACCGTGCCCGGCAACCGCCCGCGCCACTTCTACCCGGGTTCCGACTACGTCGACTGGGTCGGCACCGACTTCTACTCCGACAACCAGGACTGGAAGGCGCTCACCGGCCTCTACAACCGCTTCCCCGACAAGCCCTTCGCGCTGCCCGAGTGGGGCGTCTCCGGTGGCGACGACCCCGCCTACGTGCGCAAGCTGATGGCCTGGGTCCGCCATCACACCCGCTGCAAGATGCTCGTCTACTACCAGGACTTCGGCTCAGCCAGCTCCTACCGGCTGCAGAACTACCCGGCCAGCCTCTCCGAACTGAGCCGGGCGATCCACCATCCCGTCTTCCCCTCCTACGCCCCGAACCCCCCGCAGGCCCCTCCCCCACCCGAAGGCGGAATCGGCGTCAGGCGCTGACTTCGTCTTTTGTAGTCATATAGCGCAACAAAAGACGAAGTCAGCGCTTGGGGCGGGGGGCGACGCGGGCCCGCGCGACGGCGCGACGGAGCTTGTAGGGAGCGAGCGCCGTGATGCTGCTGTAGCCGGTCAGGTAGAGGCGGCGGCCGTCGGAGATCACCGGCGAGTAGGTGCCACGGCGGTAGCGGAAGACGCGGCGGCCGCTGCGCATCATGAAGCCGACGGTCGAGTTGTGGGTGAACTCGGCGGCGTAGACGACGTTGCCGACGGCGGAGAGCGAGCCGACGATCTGGCCGCCGGCCGAGCGGGTCCAGCGCGCGTGGCCGTCCTTGGCGTCAAGCGCGTAGACGTTGCCGTCGAAGGAGCCGATGTAGACGGTCGGCGGGCTGTGACGGGTGTTGGCGACGGTCGGGCCGGAGTAGGCGTAGCCGCCGGTCGAGTAGCTCCAGGCGAGGGTGCCGTCGTGGCGGTCGAAGCTGTAGACGCGGTCGTCGTTGTTGCCGGCGTAGACGCGGCCGAAGGCGACGGCCGGAGTCGAGTAGAACTGACCGGAGGTGCCAAAGCCCTGGCCCAGCGAGGCGGTCTGCCACCTCAGCTCGCCGGTCTTCGCGTCGACCGCGTTCATGTAGCCGCCGTAGTCGCCGACGTAGAGGGTGCCGCGGTAGTAGGCGGGCGCCGACTTGACGGGGCCGCCGAGCGCCGTCGCCCAGCGCACGTTGCCGCTGATCGTGCTCAGCGCGTAGAGGTTGCCGTCTTCGCAGCCGAAGTAGACGGTGCGGTCGACGATCACCGGCGAGGACTCGGCCCGACCCGGCAGCGAGCGCTTCCAGACGGTCTTGCCGGTCTTCGCGTCGAGCTTGACGATGTGGCCGGGAACGAGGTTGACGATGTAGAGGCGGTGCCTGTAGTAGGCCGGCGAGGAGGCGTTGAGCCTGCCGACGCTGCGTTCCCAGAGGACCTTGCCGGTGTCGGCATCGAGCGCGTAGGCGGTGCCGTTGTTGTTGACGAAGTAGAGCTTGCCGGCGACGTAGATCGGCGGGAACTCGAGCAGCGGCCGCTCCTTGAAGCGCCAGAGCTTGCGGAAGGGCGGCCTGATCCCCTTCGCCGGCAGGTAGCGGGTGCGCGCCGGATCGAGCCCGAACATCGGCCAGTTGACCGTCTTCGCCTCGAGCTTGGGGGGCTTCTGGGGCTTGAAGGCGACGGCTTCGTTGTGGACGTCCGCCGGGCGCTTTAGCACCTGGTAGCCGAGGAAGGCGGCGCCCGCCACGGCGAGGACGCCGGCGACGGCGAGGCCGATCGCGATCCCCCGCCGGGTGTGCCAGAAGTGGCTGGCGGCGCCCCAGGCACCGGCCAGGGCCGTTCTCCAGAAGCCGTTCAGTGGCGCCACTCCCACATCTCGAGGAAGCCGAGGTCGCGGAAGCCGAGCCGTTCGTAGATCGGGGCGCCGGCCCGCGAGGCCTGCAGCGAGGCCGACTCCATGCCGGCGTCGCGCGCCTCGGCGAGGGCGCGGCACATCAGCCAACCGGCGATGCCGCGGCCGCGGTGCTCGGGCGGGGTCGCGACCCCGGTCACGCAACAGTCCTTGTCGACCGCGATCGTGCCGACGCAGCCGACCGGCTCCTCGCCGGCGAAGGCGCCGTGCCAGCGGATCTCCGTCTCACCGGCGAGGCCGGCGCGGAAGCCGTCGGCGCCGTAGCCGTAGGCGCGGTCGTTGAGCTCGGCACATGTCGCGGGGTCGAGCGGCCCCGGATCGATCCCGTCCGGCGCGGGCGGATCGACGTCGAACCCGGCGAGCTCCATCGCCATCGCCCGCGGGCCGGCGTCGAGCGAATGCCCGCGGGCGCCGAGCAAGCGCGCCATCTCACGATCGTCGTCGGGCACCCAGACGGTCCAGGCGCGCACGCCGTGCGACTCGTAGAGGGCTTCGAGGGCATCGAGCTCCGCCACCAGCGCCGCCGGGTCCTCGTAGTACACCGAGTTGAAGAGCGAGCGCTGGGGCGCGGCGGGCACGACGGCGGCGCGCAGGCCCTCGCGGCGGACGACGAGCGAGTCGGCGGCGGCGCTGCCGAAGGCCTCGACCTCGGCGCCGACGCCGGCGATCGCCCGCCGCCGCAGCTCGCGTTGGTCGAGGGGGCGGCCCATCCGGGCCCGTCAGCCCCCGGCGGCAGAGCGGCGCTCGGACTCCTTGACGATCCCGTCGACCAGCTGCTTGACGGCCTGCTTGGTGACGGCGACGACGACCGGGCCGATCAGGGGAACGGTCGGCTGGGTGCGGACCGCGTAGACCATCTTCGTGCCCCCGTCGTCGGGCGTCAGCTCGACCGTGCCGACGTGGTCGCGCACCGGGACCCCGGAGAGCAACGTGTAGGAGAAACGACTCGGAGCCTCGTAGGCGATCACTTCCTCGCGCAACGGCGGGCCGACGGCGGTCAGCTTGCGGATCGCGCCGACGCCGTTGGGGGTCAGATCGCCCGCCCGCTCCAGCTCGGAGCGGCGCAGCGGCGTGATCTCCGAGTAACGGGCGTGGTCGGTGAGCACTCCGAACACGGTCTCGGCCGGCGCCGCGATCTCCCGCGTGAAGGTGAAGCTGGCCATCGCCTGGGCAGCCTACAGCGGGCAGCGGGCGCCGCTCAGGCAAGCTTCCATTTCCGCGGGTCCGTGCCCTCGACCCCCTCGACCTCGCCGAGGATCGCGAGGTGGTCGAGGCAGGAGAGGACGATCTGCAGGACCCAGGCGCTGACCGGGGTGTTGACGTTGTCGGCGCCGACGATCTCTTCGACGATCTCGAATGCGGTCCGCTCGCCCTCGGCGAGGGCCTCGCGCGCCTTGCCGAGCAGCTCGTCGACCTGGCGCCGCGCCTCGGCGATCTTCGCCTTGGGATCGCGGAAGGGACGGCCGTGTCCGGGCAGGACGAGGTCGACGGCGAGCGGCTCGACCTCGTCGAGGCCACGCAGGAACTCGCCGACGGGGTCGGGGCTGTGGCCGTGGTCGAAGAAGAGCACGGTGCGGCCGAGCAGGTGGTCGCCGGAGATCATCAGCTTGCGTTTGGGCTGGTGCAGGACGACGTGCGAGGGGGCGTGGCCGGGGGTCTCGTGCACCTCCCAGGTGCCGAGGTCGGTCTCGACCTCGACCCCCGGCAGGAGGGCGCGGTCGGGCTCGACGATCGCGTCGATCCCGGTTTCCTCGTCGCCCTCGCGCTGCTCGCGGTAGCGGGCCAGCGCCGCCGGGGGCACGCCGCTCTGACGGGCGACCTCGAGCCGCTGCTCGAGCGCCGCGGCGGGGTCGTCGGCAAGCAGGCGGACGTGCTCCCAGGCCGGGTGCATCCAGAGCTCGCAGCCGGCGCCCTCGACGATCGGGGCGGCAAGCCCGTAGTGGTCGGTGTGGGAGTGGGTGCAGACGAGCAGCTTCACGTCCTCGAGCCCGAAGCCGGCCTGGGCGAGGGCGAGGTCGAACTGGCGCATGCGGCCCCTGCCGCCGATGCCGGTGTCGAAGAGGACGATGCCGCCGTCGGCGGCGACGGCCCAGACGTTGCCATGCGGGACCCCCGGCCAGGGCAGCGGCAGGCGCAACCGCCAGATGCCCGGCAGGACCCGCTCGGTACGCGGCGCCTCGGGCCGTTTGCGCTCGCCTGCCATCGGCGCGAGACACTACCCGGACCGGAGTGGGCTCGGATAGGTTGGGTCGTGCAGATGGAGTCGAGCAGCCCCAAGCGCGCCGGGCTCGTCCTCGCGGCGCTGATCCTGGTCGCGGCGGTGGCGAACCTCAACCTCGCGGTCGCCAACGTCGCCCTGCCCGACATCGGCAAGGCGTTCAACGCCAGCCAGACGACGCTCAACTTGGTCGCGGTCGGCTACTCGCTGGGGCTGGCCTCCTCGGTCCTCTACCTGGGCGCGCTCGGCGACCGCTACGGGCGCAAGTCGATGCTGCTGCTGGGGATGGGGCTCTCGATCCCGGCCTCGCTGCTGGCCGGCTTCGCCCCCTCGATCGGCGTCCTCTTCGTCGCCCGCCTGCTCGGCGGCGTCGCCGCCGGGATGGCCTTCCCGACCACGCTGGCGCTGATCACGGCGCTCTGGTCCGGCGACGGGCGCACCCGCTCGATCGCGCTCTGGTCGGCGATCGGCGGCGCGATCGCCGCCCTCGGCCCGCTGCTCTCCGGCGCCCTGCTCGAGCACTTCGACTGGGGCTCGGTCTTCCTCGTCACCCTGCCGCTCGCGGCCGTCGCCCTCTTCCTCGCCTGGCGCTACGTCCCCGCCCACGTCAACGAGACCACCGACCCGGTCGACAACCTCGGCGGCATCCTCTCGATGCTGCTGGTCGCGGCGCTGGTGCTGGCGATCAACCTGGCGCCGGTGCCGGGCAAGGGCACGCTGGCGATCGGGCTCGGGCTCCTCGCCACGGCCGCGGTCGTCGCCTTCGTCATCCGCCAGCGGCGCGCCCCCTCCCCGCTCTACGACCTCGACGTCGCCCGCCGCCGCGTCTTCTGGGTCGCGGCCTGCGCCGGGATCATCGTCTTCGGCTCGCTGATGGGGGCGATGTTCATCGGCCAGCAGTTCCTGCAGAACGTGCTCGACTACTCGACGCTCGACTCGGGCCTGGCGATCCTGCCGGCGGCGGTGCTGATGGTGATCGTCGCGCCGCGCTCGGCGAAGCTGGTCGAGGCGCGGGGCGCCCGCTTCACCCTGCTGCTCGGCTACGTCTTCTGCGTGCTCGGCTTCCTCACCATGCTGCTGCTCTGGAAGGAAGGCATCCCCTACTGGAAGGTCGGGCTCGGCTACGCCTTCATCGGCGTCGGCGTCGGGCTTGCCGGGACGCCGGCCTCGCACTCGCTGACCGGCTCGGTGCCGGTCAAGCGGGCCGGGATGGCGTCGGGCACGGCGGACCTGCAGCGCGACCTCGGCGGCGCGATCATGCAGTCGATCTTCGGCGCCCTGCTCACGGCGGGGTACGCGGCGGCGGCCAGCCAGGCGATCGCCAGCTCCGGCCAGTCGGCGCGGATCAGCGAAAGCGTGGAAGGGCAGCTGACCAAGTCCTTCGCCAGCGCCGCCGACCTCGCCTCGCGCTACCCGGCGCACGCCGAACAGATCGTCGCCGCCGCCAAGGCCTCCTTCCTGCACGGCGACCAGGCGGCCTACCTGGCCGGGATCGTCGCGATCCTGATCGGCGGCACCCTCGTCTTCTTCGCCTTCCCCAAGAAGGAGGCCGAGGAAGAGCTGCTCGCCCGCTATCACGCCGAGGACACGTGAGCACGGCGCCCTCCCGCCTCGGCGCGACGCCGCGCGAAGGCGAGCGGGTGACGCCGCTGGAGCTCTTCTTCGACCTCGTCTTCGTCCTCGCGATCACCCAGTGCACGGCGCTGATGGCGCACCACCCGACCTGGTCGGGGCTGGTCCAGGGCCTGCTCGTGCTCGGCATGCTGTGGTGGGCCTGGACCGGCTACTCCTGGCTGACCAGCGTGCTCGACCCCGAGGAGGGCGCCGTGCGGCTGGTCATGTTCGGGGCGATGGCGGCGCTGCTGCTCGTCTCGCTCTGCGTGCCGGAAGCCTTCGGCAGCCTCGCCCTCGCCTTCGCGCTGATCTACGGCGCGGTGCGGGCCGCCCACATCGCGCTCTTTGTCCTCGCCAGCCCCGACGACGACGGCCTGCGCCACTCGGTGCTCGGCCTCGCGGCCAGCACCGCCGTCGCCGTCGCCCTGCTCGCCGCCGCCTCGCTCTTCGACGGGCTCGCCCAGGGCGCGCTCTGGGCGCTCGCCCTGCTGCTCGACATGGGCGGCCCCTACTTCTTCGGCGCCGAGGGCTGGAAGCTGGTGCCCGAGCACTTCGCCGAGCGCCACGGCCTGATCGTGATCATCGCCCTCGGCGAGTCGATCGTCGCGATCGGGGTCGGCGCGGCGCACGAGCTCTCGCTGGGGATCGGCACGGCGGCGGTGCTGGGGGTCGCGCTGACCGCGGCGATGTGGTGGATCTACTTCGACGTCGTCGCGATCGTCTCCGGCCGTCGTCTGGCGGAGGCCGAGCCCGGTCGCGTCCAGAACGAGATGGCCCGCGACTCCTACTCCTACCTGCACCTGGTGATGGTGGCCGGGATCGTCCTCGTCGCGCTGGGGCTGAAAACGACGATCGGGCACGTCGACGACCACCTCCACGCCGTGCCGGCCTTCGCCCTGCTCGGCGGGATCGCCGTCTACCTGCTCGGCCACGTCGCCTTCCGCTACCGCCACGTCCACACGATCAACCGCCAGCGCCTGCTGCTGGCGATCGTCCTGCTGATCCTCGTCCCGGTCGCGACCGAGGTGCCGGCACTGCTGGCGCTGACGGTTGCCAACGCCCTGCTCTGGGCGATGATCGCCTACGAGACGCGGCTGTACGGCGAGGGCAGGCACCAGGTGCGGCGCCCCCAGTCCGCCTAAGGGGGGTCGCGGCGCCGGCGGGGGCCGAGCGGGTGCTCGAACTCCTGCAGCAGGCCGGCGAGGGCAAAGCAGAGGGCGCCGGTCAGCGTGCCCCAGTTGGCGACGCCGGTCGAGAGCAGGTCGCCGCTCGAGGGGCGGACGAAGGCGGCGACGGCGGAGACCATAAAGAGGATCGAGCCGAGCTGGTTGACGGCGACGATCCACCAGCCGAGGTCGCGCCGGCGCCAGACGCGCCAGAAATCGCCGCTGATGCCGGCCATCGCCAGGTGCCCGGAGATCAGGAAGAGGGCGCAGCCGACCATGTCGGGCGACCAAACGAGGCGGTCCTCGGCGGCGGGGCTGAGCCCTGCGATGAACGAGTCGACGAGGTTGATCGCGAAGACCAGCGTGCCGACGAAGAGCGCGGCGGCGCTGAGCCAGGCCAGGCGGCGCGGTTCGCGTCCCCACCAGCGCCAGCGGGCGTCAGCGGGAACCGCCCCGAGACCGCCCTGGGGCTCGTTCGCCACCTGCACGACCGAGGTGTAGCCGCCGGTGCTGAAGAAGACGCCGCCGAGGAGGTAGATCGTCGCGCAGACGGTGAAGTCGGCGCCGGACTGGGCCAGGCCGGCGCCGATCGCGAACAGCGAGCCGCCGATCAGGAAGGCGGTCGCGGCGACGTAGTTGGCGCGCCGCAGGCGACGGGCCAGGTCGGTGGGTGGGCGCCCGCCGCCGTCGGGCACGCGGGTTAGCTGGTGGCGAGGCCGATGGCCAGCAGCGGGAAGGCGAGCATGATGCCCATGTAGGCGCCGAGCGCGGCGCCCGCGCGCAGGCTCGTCGTGCGCGAGCGCATGCCGCCGAAGACGCCGATCAGGAAGATGACGGCGGCGAGAACCACGCCTATCCAGAACACGTCGGGCATTGCGCGGGCGAGCCTATCGAAACGGCTCGCCGGCGAGCGAACCGCTAGGTTGGCGGCGTGAAAATCCTCGCTTTCAGCGACCTGCACCGCGATTTGAAACGCGGCGCCAAGCTAACCGAGATGGCACGGGAGGCCGACGTCGTGATCGGCGCCGGCGACTTCGCCTCGATGCACGAGGGGCTGGAAGAAACGCTAGACGTCCTCGCCGAGATCGCGACGCCGACCGTGCTGGTCCCCGGAAACAACGAGACCGACGCGGCGCTGCGCGAGGCCTGCTCAGAGTGGAGCGCGGCGACCGTCCTGCACGGCGGCAGCGCCAGCATCGGCGGCGTCGAGTTCTACGGCCTTGGGGCCGGCGTGCCGAAGACACCGTGGGAGTGGAGCTTCGACCTCGACGAGGAGACGGCGACGGTGATGCTCACCCATTGCCCGGAGAACGCCGTCCTCGTCGTTCACTCCCCTCCTTACGGGCACTGCGACGCCAACGGCTCCGGCGACCACTTCGGCAGCCGGGCCATCCTGCGCGCGATCGAGGACAAGGCGCCGCGCCTGGTCGTCTGCGGCCACATCCACGAGTCATGGGGCGAGACGAGCAAGGTCGGACGGGCGCCGATCCACAATCTCGGGCCTAAGGGAACCTGGCTCGAAGTGAAGGCTTAGGCCAAGCGCGATCAGGCCGAGGTGTCGCGGCCGGAGGCCTCGAACAGCTTGCCGGCGCGGATCGTCGCCGCCATGTCCTTCGATTCCGCACGGTAGGCGCGGCCGTCCTCGAATTCGATCGTCGGGTACTTGCGCTGCCCGGAAAGCCGCTCGAGGTCGTCGCGCTTGCCCGGGCGCAACGGGCCCTTGACGACCTCGTACTCGATTCCCTGCTCCTCGAGCGCCTTCTGCACCTTCCAGCAGGGATGGGCGTCGACCTTGGCCCACATGGCGGAGCAGCGATGAAGCTTTACTGCCATCGGGTAAAGGCTAGTCAAATCTTTAGATCGCGGTCACGCCCATTAGTTATCATGACAACAAGTGGGGGGGGATCGAAATACTCCGGAGGAGGAATCAATGCCGCAGGTGATGACGCCAAACGTCCGTCTCAGCAACGGTATCGAAGTGCCCCAGCTGGGCTTCGGCGTTTCCTACGTCCTGCCCGAGGAAACCCGGGAGCTGGTCGAGGTTGCGCTCTCCGCCGGCTACAGGCACGTCGACCTCACGGCCTCCTTCGACGACGAGGCCGCGGTCGGCGCGGCGCTGGCGGGCTCCGGGCTGCCCCGCGAGGAGTACTTCGTCAGCGTCCGGCTCTGCGACACCGAGCTCGACCGCGACTCCACCCTGGCGGCGTTCGAGGCCAGCCTCGAGCGCCTCGGCCTCGACCACGTGGACCTCTACCTACTCGACCGCTCGACTCTGACCGACGGCCGCCTCTTCGACGCCTGGCGAGCCTTCGGCGAGATCCTGCGCGAGGAGGCGGCGCGAGCGATCGGCGTCTCGAACTTCCGCATCGAGGACCTGGTCCTGCTGGAATCGAAGACGACGACCCATCCGGCCGTCAACCAGGTCGAGCTGCACCCATGGCACCAGCAGGGCGAGCTGCGAGCCTGGCACGCGGCCCACGACATCGTCACCACGGCGTGGAGCCCGCTCGCCCAGGGTGCCGTGCTCGACGAGCCGGCGCTCGCGGAGATCGCCAGCGCCCATGACAAGACTCCCGCCCAGGCGGTCCTGCGCTGGCATGCCCAGCTCGGCAACGCGGCGATTCCGCGGGGCGTCTCGGCCGAGCAGATTCACGAGCATGCCGATTCCTTTGGCTTCGAGCTCTCCGACGAGGAGATGACTGCGATAAGCGACCTCGACCGCGGCACCGAGATCGGCTTCCGGGCGGCCAGACTCGCCTCCTAGCGCCTCACAAGCCCGGTCATATCAATCGGGTACCCATATAGTGAAAGCTGTGCACGACCCGTCCCGGGCGGCTAATCTTCGCCTATTGACTTAAGAATTCTTGAGCAGTCGTGACCGAGCTGGCGCAGAATCTGATCGACGCGCTGGCCCTGGGCAGCCTCTACGCGCTGATCGCGCTCGGCGTAACGCTGGTCTACTCGGTGATGGACATGATGAACTTCGCCCACGGCGAGTTCATCATGCTCTCGGCCTACGCGCTCTACGCGTTGGCTGGGGCGCCCTTCGGGATCGCCTTGGGCGGAGCGCTGGTCACCGGAGTGCTGATCGCGATCGCCGCCGAGCGCGTCGCCTTCCGGCCGGTGCGCAAGGCGGACATGTCGACGCAGCTCGTGACCTCGCTGGCGGTGGCGACGATCCTGCAGAACGTGGTGATGGGCGCGGCCGACGCGCGGCCGAAATCGGTCGCGACGCCGCCCTTCGTCAGTGAAACGACCCAGCTCGGATCGCTCTCGGTGCCGAATCTCGAGTTCATCACGCTCGGCCTGACGGCTCTCGTGCTCGCCGGCCTCGGCTGGCTCCTCTACCGCACGCGGGCCGGACTGGCAATGCGAGCGGCGGCCGAGAACTTCGACATGGCGCGGCTTCTCGGCGTGCGCGCCGACCGCGTAATCGCGCTCTCCTTCGCGATTAGCGGCGCCCTTGCCGCGGTCGTCGGCGTGCTGCTCGTAATGCAGACCGGCCAAGTCTCGCCGACGATGGGCCTGACGCCCGTCCTCGTCGGCTTCGTCGCGGTGACGATCGGCGGCTTCGGCAGGATGCTCGGCGCTGTGATCGGTGGCCTTTTCCTTGGCGCCGCCTCCTCCCTGCTCGGCGCCTACCTGCCGGCGGACCTGTTGCCCTTCCGCGACGCGTTCGTGTTCAGCCTGCCGGTCGCGATCCTGATCTTCAAGCCGCAGGGCCTGCTCGGCGCGGCGACCGGAGAGGTCAGGGTATGAGCGCGGTGCGCCTGCGCTCGCGGCCATCGCTCGCCGTCTCGGTTCTGGCGCCACTCGTCCTGATCGCGCTGACGGTGGCGGTCGGCACCAGCGGCACACCGTCCCTGCGCGGCACGGTGACGACGATCCTCTGCGAGATGATCGTCGTCCTCGGCCTGCAGGTCTTCATCGGCAACAGCGGCGTCTACTCCTTCGGACAGCTCGGCTTTGCCAGCGCCGGCGCCTACGCCGCGGCGCTGCTCACCCTGCCGGCCGCCTTCGTGGCGCTGCAGACGCCGGGCCTGCCCGATCTGATCGCCAACGCCCAGCTCGGGGCGGTCGGTTCGACCGCGGTCGCCGCCGTCGCCTGCGGCGTGCTGGCAGCGGTCGTCGGCCTGCCGCTGATGCGGACCTCAACCCTGGCGATCCCGATCTCGACCTTCGCCTTCCTCGTCGTCGCCTACAACGTGATTGGCAACTGGGACCGGGTGACGGGCGGCAGCGGCGGCCTGGTCAGCATCCCGCGGACGACCGGGCTCGTCTCCGCCGGACTTTGGGCCGCCGCGGCGGCGGCCGTCGCCCTCGCCTACAAATGGTCGACCTGCGGGTACCGACTGCAGGCAACGCGCGAGGACGAGGTCGCGGCCCGCTCGCTGGGAATCGGCGTCACCGGCGAGCGCCTAATCGCCTTCGCGCTGAGCGGCACGTTGTGCGGGGTCGGCGGCGCGCTCGCCGTCCACCAGTCCGGAGTCCTGGCGCCAACGACCTTCTACTTCGTCGCCTCGGTCACCACCCTGACGATGATGGTCGCCGGCGGCGCCCGCAGCGTCTTCGGCGCGGTGCTGGGAACGATCGCGGTGGCAAGCGTCAACGAGCTGCTGCGTGGCGTCGAAGGCGGCGACAAGGTCCTCGGCCTCTTCTCGATCGGCAACACGCCGGGGCTGGCCGCGATCGGCGTCGGGCTGATCCTGCTGGCGACGATGGTCGCGCTGCCCGACGGGCTGACCAGCGGACACGAGGCGGGCGAGCTGCCCTGGATCGGAAGGCTGCTCGGACGACGCCGGGTCGCGGATCGCGCCGCTCCGCCGGTTACCGCCCCTATGGGGGGTGGAAAGGACGGAGCGCCGGCGAAAGCGCCGGTCGAGCGTGCCGGTGCGCTGCGCGCTCACGGGATCGCGGTCGCTTTCGGCGGCCTGCGCGTGCTGCGTGGGGTCGACCTGACGCTGCGTCCCGGCGAGGCGCTCGGGCTGATAGGTCCGAACGGCGCCGGCAAGACGACGCTCGTAAACGTGCTCAGCGGCTTCCTCGAGCCTAATGCCGGCACTGTCGAGCTCGACGGCGTCGACGTCAGCGGTCGCTCGCCGTTCCGGCTGGCGAGGGCGGGCCTCACCCGAACCTTCCAGGGCGCCCTCCCCTTCCCCCAGCTGAGCTGCCTGGAGAGCGTTGCGGTCGGGGCGATGGGCATTGGCGATCGCCGCGGCCGGGCCGTTGCCCGCGCCGGCGAGGTCCTGGACCGGCTTGGGCTGAACGGGCGGGCGACGCAGCCAGCGGCCTCGCTACCGCCGGCCGAACAGCGGCTGCTCGGCGTCGCCCGCGCCCTTGCCACCCGGCCTCACTATCTACTGCTCGACGAGCCAGCCGCGGGCTTGAACGAGGCGGAGGGCGAGGAGCTGGTCGCGATCCTGCGCGGGGTGCTCGAGGGCTTCGGCTGCGGGATCCTCCTGATCGAGCACGAGATGAGCGTGGTGATGAGCCTCTGCCCGCGAGTCCAGGTGCTCGACGACGGAGTAACGCTGAGGATCGGGACGCCGGGCGAGATCCGGGCCGACCCCTCGGTGATAGAGGCCTACCTGGGCCACTCCTACCTGGAGCCGGCGAATGCTTGAGCTGCGCGGTACGAAGATCGCCTACCGTGGGGTCGAGGTCGTGCACGGCGTCGACTTCCGCATCGCCCCGGGTGAGGTCGTCGGGATGATCGGCCCCAACGGCGCCGGCAAGAGCTCGGTGCTGCGCGCGATCTGCGGCCTGCTGCGGCCGAGCGACGGCGAGGTTCTGTTCGAGGGCCGAACCCTGAACGGGATGGCGCCGGAGCGGATCGCGAGGCTCGGAGTGGCGCTGGTGCCCGAGGGCCGGCAGGTCTTCAGGACGCTGACCGTCGCCGAGAACCTGCGCCTCGGGGCCTGGAGCGTCGAGGAGGGCGAGGCCGCGATCGGACGGACGCTGGAGCGCTTCCCGATCCTGCGCGAGCGCGCCGGCGAGCACGCCGACCGGCTCTCGGGCGGCGAGCGGCAGCAGCTGGCGATCGCGCGGGCGCTGCTCGGCCGGCCGCGGCTCTTGATCCTCGACGAGCCCTCGCTGGGGCTGGGGCCGAAGACGATCGACGCGATCTACGAGCTGCTCGGGGAGCTGCGCGAGGAGGGCACGACGATGCTGCTGGTCGAGCAGAACGCGGCGCGCACGATCGACTTCTGCGACCGCTGCCTGGTGCTGAGCGGCGGCACGGTGCGCGCGCAAGGGAAGCCGGGGGAGCTGCGCGGGGACTTCGACCTGATCCGCGCCTACCTGGGGGGAAGGGCCAAACGAGAGACGAGCAACGGAGGAGTGAGACGATGAACGGAGAGGAAACGAACGGGGTCCCGACCAGCGAGGAGGTGGCGCTGGCGATGCGGCGGTGCTGGCAGCCGGTGGCGCGAGTGCAGGATCTGAGGCGGGGACCGCAACGAGCGATGCTGCTCGGCGAGGCGCTGGCCGTCTTCCTGACCGAGAGCGGCAAGCCGGCCGTGGTCAGCGATCGCTGCGGGCATCGCGGCGCCTCGCTGGCGCGGGGCGAGGTCGTCGGGGAAGGCATCCAGTGCCCGTACCACGGTTGGGAGTGGGACGGCGATGACGGTGCCTGCACCCGGGTCCCGGCTCTAGAGGACCAGCGCCAGATCCCTCCCCGCGCCCGGATCCCGGCCTACCCCGCGCGAGAGCAGTGGGGCCTGGTCTGGACGGTGCTGGAGGAGCCACTTGGCGAGCCGCCCGAGGTGCCCTGGTTCGAGCCGGAGCGATGGGAGGCGGGACACGGCGAGCCGTTCGAGCTGCCGGTCGGGATCGGGGTGGCGGTCGAGAACTTCCGCGACGTCGCCCACTTCGCCTTCGTGCATCAGGCGACGATGGGCGCGGTCGCGGAGGTGGTCGAGCCGCTACCCGTGCGGCGCGACGGAATCGTGGTGACGATGCGACGCGAGATGCGGATGGGACCTGAAGGCGACAGCTCCTGGGGCTCGCTGCGCGAAGGCCTCACCTACGCGGTGGCGCCCAACCTGATCGCGATCCGGCTGTGGATGACGAAGGGCGAACGCTTCCTGTTGCACGCGGCGCGCGCGATCAGCGCGACCGAGTCGGCCCACTACTGGCTGACGGGAGTGAGCGCCGACTTCGAGCGGACGATCGAGGAGGTGATCGAGCTCGAGGAACGCGTCTACGTCGAGGACCGCGCGGTGCTGGAGACGATCGAGCCGCCCGAGCTGCCGCTCAGCGCCGACGCCGACTTCAGCACCCTCGCTGACCGCTTCACGCTCGCCTACCGGGCGGCGTTCTCGCGGTTCGTGCGCGAGGCTCTGACCGCCCGGCCGGTTCCGTCGAGCTCGAAGGCGAGCTGAACGCTGTCGGCGCGATAGAGGAGGTGGGCGAACTCGACCGGACGGCCGCGCCGCGAGCCGGCGGCGCGGCCCAACTGGACTAGGCGGCCCAGGAACGCGGGATCCCCGGCGCCGGCGCCGACCCTCGAGGCCTCCCACTCGGCCAGGAAGCTGTGCTCGACCGCGAGGTCGGCTCGGGTAAGCGTGGTATCCACGGTTCCTAAGTGCGGCGGCTCACTGCCATCCTTCATCGCCTTCGCCGCGTCCAGCATCCAGGGGACGAGGCCAAGCGAGGAGTAGGAGTAAACAATGCAAGCAGCTGGCTCGCCGGCATTGACGAGAGCGGTGATGTGCGCGACGCGAGTGCGCGGGTCGTCGATTTCGAGGAAGGTAGAGACTGTGCGGTCTGGTTTGGCTTGGTTGACGCTTAGCACGCTGACCTTGCGTTCCTCGTCTTGATCCATGATCAACTTGACCAAACCGGCAGGCCGAACTTTGCGCCTAGGGGGGGCGACGAAAGCGCCCGCTCCCCTGACCCGGTAAATCGCGCCGTCGCCCTCCAGCAGCTCGAGCGCCGGCCGGATAACCGCGCGCGAGACTTCGAACTCTTCCTCGATCTCACGCTCGGAGGCGAAGCGGGCGCCCGGCTCCCAGGAGTCAGCTTCGAGCATCCGGTTCAGCTGCGCAGCGAGCTGAACGTAGAGCGGCACCTGGCTCGTACGATCGAGCTGATGACTGCCGGCGAAGGAGACGTCGGACGACTGCCTGGGTCTACCTCGTGGCTTGCTGGGCTTGGCCATTCACCGCCAAGGATACCTTTAGTACCCAGATTGAACGGTGTGTGTCCCACTCAACTCCCATATTCGGGGATAAAGCTTGGTGTAATCTTTTCCAGTAGCTTCGGCTTGCGATCGGCGAATACGTAGAACGACCAGGTGCCGCCTGGGTGGTGGTCGTCTTCGGTGTATGCGATCTTGCCGATAACGGTGTTGTGCGGCTTCGCTTCAAGTGCGTCGGCGAGGGCGCTGCCGTCGACGCTGTGTGTTTCTTTGATCGCGTCGACGATCAGTTCGCCGCCGGTGTAAGCGGAGAGGATGGGGCTGGAGACATCGGTGTCGTATCCGTTCGCTTTGAGCGCCTCGAAGACCTTCGCCGCCGCGGGGCTGGGCGGGTCGTAGGTGGAGCCGATGAGGCCGACGTAGATGTCTTTGGTGTTGGAGATCCCCTTCAACCAGTAGGTACCGTCAAAGGCTCCGGAAGCGACGATCGGCAAGTCGTTGCCGGAGTCGCGGATCTGCTTGACGGCGGAGGCCCCGCCGGGCGGATAGGAGCACATCATCACGACGCCGGCGTCCGACTTGTTCAGCTGCGCGACCTGGCTGGCGATCGACTCGTCTTCGTTCTTGAAGTCGACCGAACCGGCGATGCTGCCACCCAGCCGTTCCCACGCCTGCTGGAAGCCGGCGCAGGCGGCCTTGCCGTAGATCGCCGATGTGTCGCGGAAGAGGTAGGGCCGTTCCAAGCCGCGCTTCTTGATGAAGGTGGCATCGGCACTGGCCTCGCTAAGCAGGTTCGGGTAGGGATCGAACGAGAGGCGGCCGGTGGTCGGCGGGCCGAACCCCGGCTCGGGCACAGCGACGGTGAAGTTGAGCATGTCGTTTTCTTCGGCCACGGGAGCGGCGGCGGCCGCGGTCAGCGCCTCGCCGCTCAGAATCAGTACGTCGGCGCCCTCTTCGATCGCCTGCTGGGCGGCGATCGGCGCCCGCTGCGGGTCGGAGCGGTTGTCGACCGTGATCACCTTCAACTTGCTGCCATCGATGCCGCCTTCGGCGTTGACTTCGTCGACGAGCTGTTCGATCGCCGAGATGCTGGCGTCGTAGGGCACGAGGTAGCCGCTCTTGGCGATCGCGGCCCCGAGCACGATGGTCTTCGGCAAGTCCTTCGTCGACGCGGCGGAGTCTTCGCCGGAATCGCCGCCGCAGCCGGTGAGGAGAGCGGCCGCGAGCACCCCGGCGAGCGCGATAAGGAGAGCAAGCTTGGTGAAGGAGAGCTTCATTGGGCGCACTGTGCTTCAGATGCCGACGACCGGCCTATGCTCGCGCGGTGTATCGAACGAACATTCTTGATCGGAGAATATACCGCTCAATCGCGGTCCGTCACGCGTCGCCACTCGATACGCAGCACCGGGGGCCCAGCGGCATTTTAGATCAAGGGGGTTGCGCAAGCTGCCGACCGGGTAGGGACAAGACATGTCCACAACCGCCTGGCTCGCGATTGCCGCTGTCGTCGCCGTCGCCCTCATCGTCGTCGCCCTTGTTCCCCTGCGAAGGGCGCGGCAGCGCAGGCAGCTGCGCCGCGAACGCCTCGGCGAACGGGCGGGCGGCCACCGCCAGGAGGCCCAGCTGCACAGCTCCAAAGCCGACGAGCTGACAGCGGAGGTCGAGGCGAAGCGCTCCCAGGCGGTGGAAGCGAGCGAGGAGGCCGAACGCGCCGAACGGATCGCCGACCAACAGCGCCGCCGCGCCGAGTCCCTCAGCGAGGAGTCCTCCCGAGCCGCCGACCAGAGCGAGCGCGAGGAGACCTTGGCGCGCCGCCACGGCAGCGAGGCCGACAAGCTCGAGGAAGACCTCTAATCCTGCTCGACTTCCTCGTCCCTGCTTCTCGGACCGCGCCAAGGTTCAAACCCGTGACCTTCGGTTTCGTAGCCCGAGCCCGTAGATCGGCTGGGCTACGTGGAGCCCGGTTTCAAGCGGTTTTCAGCGAATCGAGTCCCGCTGGGATCGGCTGGAATCTGTGGGGCATGTTGCCCCATTCGTTGCGCCAGGAGACGGGGAACCTCGTCAGGATTCCGGAAGCTGAACACCTTGAAAGGCAAGAACTTCGGCGAGCTTGTTGAAATGCGCGTCGCGGTGAAGGACCGCGACCGCGCCGTGCTCCGCGGCGGCTGCGGCGATCAATGCGTCGGTGATCGGCACGCGGTGGTATCCATCGCCGCGCTCAGCCAACTCACTGAGGGCCGACATTGCCGCATCGGCCACGGCGCGGTCATTGCGGAGAATGCGCAGCGCGTCAAGCTCGCTCCCGAGTTCGAGATACTCGGTGCTACTGCGAGCGGAGTAGAGAACCTCCATTCGCACGATCGGAGTGATCCATAGGCGGTCTGCCAGAATCGCGGCGTCTACCAGCGAGCCGAGTTCGTCCACGAGCGAGGAAAAGCGCCACCATGCCGAGGTGTCGGCGACGAAGGGCGCCTCGCCGCGCAACAGCTCCTGGGCGTCCACGGCTTGACTACTGCTCGTCGCCGGTCAGGTGCTCGATGCGCTTGAGCACGTCGCGATCCAGCCCGTCGGGGCGACGCAAACGCTTGGCCAGCAGGCGCAGCCGCTCGATCCGCTGCGCCTCGCTCAGCGCGGGCTTCTCTGCGGTCGGAGTCGTGCTTGGGAGCCGATAAGTCACGCGATCAGGATAGCGCGCGTCTTCAACGCCAACTCGCCCAGACTGGTCCTCTACAGCAGCCCGATCAGGAATCAGAACGCACCTACTGCCATCGGTGGCGACCAAGACAACGGACAACCCATCGTCGGCCGCGCACTTGATCTCGGCTCCCGCTGAGGCCGCCTCGACGTCAACAAACGCTGCGTGATCGGGGAATGGCGAATTGCCCTCGATTGCGAGGTCAATTGCTTCGTCCATGACGCCAGCGGCCGAAATCTGAGCCAGGCCGGGTTTGACGGAGACCTCGAAGCCAGGATTCCTCCTGGCGGAAGGGAACCGATCAAACCATGCCACGATCGAGGAAGTACCCAGAAGAGCTGTTGGAGCGCGGCACCCG
>Ga0070662_100000086_pt1 | contig 50761 bp, 38 predicted proteins | sample KBSC53metaG_FD_65648 | JGI IMG/M metagenome (GOLD analysis project Ga0070662, IMG submission 65648) | Corn rhizosphere microbial communities from Kellogg Biological Station, Michigan, USA - KBS C5-3 metaG | ecosystem: Host-associated > Plants > Roots > Rhizosphere > Soil ...
GGCGCGTTCCGGACGCGACGCAGTCGCGCCGGGACCGCGGCTCGCGCGACGCCGCGACCTTCATCCTCGCATTCGCACCGAGCCCCTCCCCCGGGGATTCCGGGAGAGGGGCTCGGCCTCGATCCATCGTGCGCGAGACGGATCAGGACTGCGCCGGCTCGGCCGTGTCGAAGCCCACCTGCAGGGTGCGGCTCTTCACCTGCTCCAGGATGCGGTCCGCCAGCGCCGCGCGGTCCACCACCTCCTGCTTGCGGCCGGCGCCGCGCACGCGCACCGCCGCCGTGCCGCCCTCGGCCTCGCGCGCGCCGATCACGGCCATGTACGGCACCTTCTGCGTTTCGGCCTCGCGGATGCGGTAGTTCAGCGTCTCGTTGCGGTCGTCCACCTGGGCACGGATGCCGCGGGCGCGCATCTCGGCCGCGTACTGCCGCGCCACGCCGGCCTGCTCGTCGCTGATCGGGATCACCGCCACCTGCACGGGCGCCAGCCACACGGGGAACGCCCCCGCGAAGTGCTCGATCAGGATGGCGATGAAGCGCTCGAAGCTCCCGCTCACCGCGCGGTGGATCACCACCGGCCGGTGCGGCAGGTTGTCTTCGCCCACGTAGGCGAGGTCGAAGCGCTCGGGGTTGCTGTAGTCCAGCTGGATCGTCCCCAGCTGCCACGCCCGCCCGATCGAGTCCGTGACGTCGAAGTCGATCTTGGGCCCGTAGAAGGCGCCGTCGCCCTCCTTCAGCTCGTACGGCATCCCCGTGGCCTCGAGCGCCGCCTTCAGCCCCGCCTCGGCGCGGTCCCACATCTCGTCGCCGCCGATGCGCTGCTCGGGGCGCGTGGCGAACTTGAGCGTGGCCGTCAGCCCGAACGTCTCGTAGTAGCCCAGGATGAACTTCAACAGGAAGTGCACCTCCTGGGCGATCTGGTCCTCGCGGAGGAAGACGTGGCAGTCGTCCTGCTGGAACTGCCGCACCCGCGTAAGCCCGCTGAGCGCGCCCGACAACTCGTTGCGGTGCAGCACGTCGAACGTGGCGTAGCGCGTGGGCAGCTCACGGTACGAGTGCTTGGCCGAGGCAAAGTAGATGAAGTGCGAGGGGCAGTTCATCGGCTTGAGCGACATGTCGTGCTCGCCCGTCTCGCTGTCGAGGACGAGGAACATGTTCTCGCGATACTTGCCCCAGTGGCCGCTCTGCTCCCACAGCGTCTTGTTGTACAGCAGCGGCGTCTTGATCTCCAGGAAATCGTCGGCGTGCCGCTCGCGGACGAAGTCGACCAGCGTGTTGTAGAGCGTCGTCCCCCTGGGCGTCCAGAAGGCGGCGCCGGGCGAGACGGAGTGGAACTGGAACAGGTCCAGCTCCTTCCCCAGCTTGCGGTGGTCGCGCTTGCGCGCCTCCTCGAGCTGGTGGACGTACTGCTCCAGCTCTTCCTTCGTGAACCACGCCGTGCCGTAGATGCGCTGCAGCATCTGCCGCTTCACGTCGCCGCGCCAGTACGCGCCGGCCGTGTTGAGCAGCCGGAAGTGCTTCAATCGGCCCGTCGAGGGCATGTGCGGGCCGCGGCACAGGTCCAGGAACGGGCCGTTGCGGTACACCGTGATCGTCTCGTCCGGGCCCAGCTCCTCGAGCCGCTCCAGCTTGAGCGGGTCGTCGGCGAAGAGCCGGCGCGCCTCGTCGCGGCTCACCACGCGCCGCTCGAACCCCTGGTCCTCGCGCGCGACCGCCTCCATCTCCTTCTCGATCGCCGCCAGGTCTTCGGGCGTGAACGGGCGGTCGACCTCGAAGTCGTAGTAGAAGCCGTTGTCGATGGCCGGCCCGAAGGCGATGTGGGCGCCGGGGCGCACCCTGCGCACGGCCGTGGCCAGGATGTGCGCGGCCGAGTGGCGCAGCACGTCCAGCGCCTCGGCGTTCTTCTCCGTGAGGATCTCGACCTTCGCGTCGCCCTCGATCGGGCGGGCGAGGTCCACCACCTGCCCGTTCACCTTCGCGGCGATGGCGGCCCTGGCCAGCCGCGACCCGATCCCCTCGGCCAGGTCGCGGGCGCTGGCGCCCTTCGCAAGCTCGCGCACCGAGCCGTCGGGGAGCGTGACCTTCACCGTGTCTGCCTGCTCTGCGATGCTCATCTCTATGTCCTTGCGGCCTTGCACGCGGCCGCGGTTTCAGCGTGGAGGATAGACGAAGAAGAGGGCCAGGCCCCAGGCCAGGACCACGGTGAAAACGGCCCAGGGCCACAGCGCCCGGGCCGGCACACTCCTCTCTCGCGTGTCCTCCATGCGAACCTGCGTCATCTGTCCGCTTCCCGAACGGGCGAAACTCAGGGCGTAGAACCTGGAAATTTAGCGAAAGGCAGGCGAACGCGGCAACCTGCGCCGGTGCGGGCCGGGCCGGGGCTCTCCCACGCAACGGGCGACTGAAGTCGCTGCAACGACCACACGAAGTCCGCCTTCGCGGACTACCGGCTCCGGTGCGGCCGCAGCGGTGGTGCGTTGAGAGCGCGGGTCCGCTCAGGCGGCGTCGAGCAGGATCTCGGGGTGCTTGTCGACGATCTGGAGGAGGCGCATCGCGGGTCCGCTCGGATCGCGGCGCCCCTGCTCCCAGTTGCGCAACGTCTTCACGCTGATGCAGAGCAATTCCGCGAATCGCTCCTGCGTCATCCCGAGCCGCTCACGGATGGCGCGCGGATCGGGCTCGCCGACGAATGTCACGCGCACGTGGGCCGGTTCGCCGCGTAGATACGCACCCGCTTCCTGGATGCTCTCGACCAGCTCGGCAAACAGTTCATCGTTCATCGGTCATCCTCTTCCATCCCGATCTCCCGTTTGACCAGGGCCTCCAGCACACGCTTCTGTTCGAGCGTGAGATCTTCCTGTTCGTTCTTTTGATACACCATCAAGAGCAGGATCACGGCGCGCCTGTGCAGGGGTGCATAGATCACGCGCACTCCACCTCGCTTGCCGTGACCAGCGATCGCCCAGCGTACCTTCCGCAGGATCGTGCCTTTGACCTCTGCGCCGACGTACGGGTTCTTGAGCAGCACGGCCTGCAGGCCGCGGAAACTGTCGTCGTCCAGGAACTCTTCCCGTCGGCGGCTGAACGTACGCATCTCGATAAAGATCATGGTAGGAGCATTGATACGCCAGAGGCGTAGTTAAGCTTCCGAACCCGTACTCCACTTCGTTCATGTTGGGGACTTACGGATAAATTCGCTACCTTACGTGCCAACATCACCCATTTCCGTCCCGATCGCGCCAGGAACACCGATGCCCCGCGTCGTCCTGATCACCAACGACAGCCAGCACGGGCAGCGCGTGCTGCAGACGCTGTGGCAGCGCGGCATCGTGCTCGACGCGGTGCTGTTCCTGACGGGGAGCCTGGGGGTGCCGCAGCTGAGCGGGGCCGGCTTGGGGCGGCGGCTGCTGCGCTGGCCGCGTTCGTTCGCGGGAACGCTGCGGCGGCACTACCGCTTCCACCGCAAGCGCAAGCCGGGGTACGCGGAGCGCTGCGCGCGGGTGATCGCGACGGGGGCGATGAACAGCCGCGGGCTGCTGCGCGAGCTCCGCAAGCTGCAGCCGGACTGGATCATCCTGGGCGGCGGGGGGATCCTGAAGCCCGAGGTGATCGAAACCGCGCGGATGGGCGTGCTGAACGTGCACCCCGCGCTCCTCCCGTGGATCCGCGGCTGCGGGATCACCGGCGCGTCGCTGGAGCACGGGGTGGCGGTGGGGTCCACGCTCCACTACGTGGACCGCGGCATCGACACCGGCGCGGTCGTGGAGCGGCGCCTGGCGGCGGTCTCGGAAGACGACGTCACCCTTTCCGCGCTGGAGATGAAGGGCTGGGAGCTGGCGGCCGAAATGATGGCCGACGCCGTGGAGGGGATCGTCCGCCGCGGCGAGGTTCCGCGCGGCACCCCGCAGACGGTGCGCTTCCCCCTCTTCCGCTGGCCCGACCGCGCCGGGATGCAGCGCCACGCCGACATCGCGGCGTCCGGCCGCGCCTGGGCGCTGTACGACCTGTGGCGGCCGCTGTGCATCGACCCCGCGCGCAACCTCCTCCCGCCGCACGAGTTCGAGGCGCCGCCGTCGCTCACGCTGGAGCCGGTGGCCACGCGGGCGGGGTGACCTCCCCCGGGGTTCGTCGAGGGTCCTGTCTTCAACCAGAAACGGAGAAAGGGCATGCTCGCGCATGCCCCATCCAGGTGCGGGGAGGAGCCGCAATCTCCTCCCGCGTTGGTCTCCCACGGTGTCTTACGCATTCGGGCGCGGTCTGTTTCAACCCGGCCCCGCGTCCTCACCTGCCGCTAATCGTGCTGGTTTTTTACCCCCGTCCACCGGCACGCACCGGCGGCGGTCCGCGTCAGCGCTCGCAGGTGGCGGCGGCGTGGCCCGAGAGGGCGTTCGCCACGCCGTCCAGGCTGCACACGGCGCTCTGCAGGGTGCCGCGATCGGTGCCGCCCACCATCCCGGCCAGGGCCAGGGTGCCCAGCACGATGCTCATCTTCACGATCTTCATGGTCGGGTCTCCGTTCGTCGGTCATCTGGTTCGTCTGCCGCCGCGGTGAAAGGCGAGCTTCGCGCCACGCGGGGCCGATCATCTCAAGTGCTTCAACCGCAGATACTTGGACCTACTTCCGGCCCAGCCGCCACACACGCTCCGTCCGTCCATCCTCCTGACATCCCGCCCGATGTCCATCGCGGAAATCCGCGCCGCCGCTCGCTGTCCGGAGATTTGTCGCCCCGGCGGACGGCGTACGGAAATCCGACAGCGGGCTACTCGAGGCGGGCGATCATCCAGTGCGTGCCCTCCACGCTGGCGCTGAGCGACACGGTGCCGCCGCCGCCGCCGTCCTTCACCCGCACGAAGAAGCTGCTCCCCGCGCTGCGCTGCACCTGGTAGGCGAACGGGCGCCCCGGCTGCACCTCGTCGAGCGCGGCCTTCCAGGCATAGTCGTTCTCGGGGTCGGCCGCGTGGTCGAACACCGGGTTGTTCAGCTCCGCGAAGCCGGTCTGGTCGTCCGCCGCCTGGGTCAGGGTCCAGAGCAGCACCGCGTCCGCCGGCTCCCACTGCGCGCCCAGCACGGCGCGCACGCGGTTCGCCAGACCCTGGCGCCGCACGCCGGCCGCGTCGGTGCCGTACCACCCCTCCACCGCGCCGCGCGCCACCTGCGCCAGCGCCTCGTCGGGCGCCACGCCGCGGCGGGCCATGCGCACCTCCACGTCCTGCAGGAACGAGGCGGCGTCGGCGTACCCGCGCGAGATGCGGCCGCGGGTGTCGGCGGGCTGCAGCGCCAGGGTGACGCCGGGGTTGGGCGAGCGCAGCCGGTCCTGCCACTTCCAGTTGCCGGTGAGCGACACGCCCAGCGAGCGCCGGACCACGTCCAGCGAGACCAGGTCCGCCGTCCCCTCCATCGCCCACGCGGGCCCGAAGGCGATGGTGCGCGGGCCGGCGGGCTGCGAATCGTAGGCGTAGCGCAGCTGCCAGGCGTGCGTGAGCTCGTGCGCCAGCACCTTCAGGCGGTAGCTGGCCACGTCCACCAGGTTGTAGCCGTCGCGCGCGCCGGGGCGGGCGTTCAGGTTCATCCACACGTACGAGCCGACCCCGCTGCCGTCGGGCGCCGCGCTGGTGGAGGTGCTCCCCACGCCGTTGTCGATGTTCCACGCGGCCAGCACGATCAGCACCTGCCCCGAGCCCGCGCTGGTGGCCGGCCGCGCGCCGCCCCACACGCGCTCCATCACCGCGTTCCCCTCGCGCTGCAGGTAGTCGAGCGCGGTCTCGGTGTCGTCGATGAACTTGCCGGTGTGGCTCTCGCGGTCGGACTCGACCACCGCCAGCACGTAGCGCCCGACGACCTTCTCCACCTTCGCGGTGACCACGCCGCCCTCCATCGCCTTGAGGCTGAAGCGCTCGCCCTGCTGCCACGGCGTGGCGCGGCTGAAGGGGCTGAGCGGGTCGGCCGCGGCGTCCATCCGAACGTGCAGATCCGATGGCGCGCGGTCGGCGGACGGCACGCGGTCGCCGGACGGCGCGGGAGAGGGCGCCGCGCCCGAGCCGTCGCCCACCACGTAGACGGGGTCGGTGGCGAGCGCCGGCTCGGGCCCGCCGCGGGCGCCGTCGATGGCGCGCGCGTCGAAGCCGGCCAGCGCGTAGCGGGCGCCGGCGTGCGGCGCCAGGCGGAAGCAGGCGGCCTGCGCGCCGGTGAGCGAGGCGGTCTGCCCCGGCTGCAGGTCGACCGTGGCCTGCGCGGCGCAGCTGGCGGTGGCCTGCGGCGCCTCGGGCGCGGTGGCGGCGCCGCCCGCCGCCGCGTCGCCGCACGCGGCCAGCGGCAGCGCCAGAGTGAGCAGGGCGGTGAGGGCGATGGATGAGCGGATCGCGGGCATGGTCTGGCCTCCGGTTCCATGCCGCGCCGGGATCGGCGCGGCCGGGCCGGTGCCCAAGCCAGTGCCGTACCACAGCTACCGATTCGTCTAAACTATCGATTCACAACGGGATAAGCGGGGTTTCAGACGGGCGCCGGATGTGCGCCGTCTGCCGAAAGATCGGACACCGGTCGGCGAACGGATCTCGATGCGGCGTGCTGGATTGCGGGTTCCGGCGTGGGATGTTGGGCGGGGACGCGGTGTCGAGAAAATCGACAGGGGGAGGAGGAGATCGGATGGGCGTTCGACCCAGGATGGCCAAGGCGATTGAAAGAAATCGCTGCAACGACTACACGAAGTCCGCCTTCGCGGACTACTGGCACCGGTGCGGACGAGATCGTGGTGCGCGGAATATGACTCCGTGCCCGCCGCACCACGACGGGCCACATTTCTTCGCGATCGAAAGCATCCGGAAGGCGAGCGGGCGCCGCTGGAACGTCTCACGGAGGATCGGAGGGAAAGAGAACTTCAGTGCAGTTTCTCCGTTTCTCCGTTCCTCCTGGCCGTTAACGTTCTCACCGTCGAGGCGTGGCGTGGAATCGATCGCGCCCTCCCGCTGTCCATCATCACGGCGGGCGAGGAACAGTGCCTGCGGATGAAATCGACCTCTTTTTTCGGGAGAGATGACGATGAGACGAGTTGCAATCCTGGCCGCGCTGGCGGTGGCGCTGGGCGCCGGATCGCTGGCGGCGCAGGGCGGCCCCGCCCCGGGCGAGGGGCCGATGCCCGGCGGGCCGCCGGCGGGTCCTCCGCCGGGTGCGCCGATGGGGCCGCCCCCCGCGGCCGACTTCTTCCTGGGCCACACCGGCGAGTTGCGGCTGACGGACGCGCAGGTGGTGCGGCTGGCCGCCATCGCCCGCCGCGCCGCCGAGCGGCGCGACGCGCAGCGCCCCGCCGCCGGCGCGCAGCAGCCCGACGCCGCGCGCATGCGCCAGCTGCACGAGCAGATGCGCGAGCAGGGCCGCGCCGACCTGCGCGACGCCCTGGCGGTGCTCAACCCCGACCAGCAGGCCCGCGCCTTCGAGATGATCGCGCATCACCCCGGCGGCCCCGGCGGACCCGGCGGGATGCGTCACCCCGGCGGGCCGGGCGGCCCCGGTGGACCCGGTGGCATGCGGCGCCCCGGCGGCCCGGACGGTCCACCGCCGGCCGGCGCGCCGCGCGACGGCGGCAATCAGCCCCCGCCGCGGCCGCAGGGGTGAAGCCGAACCGGAGAACGGCGGGGTGCGCGAGACCTTGCGGGCCCCGGAACGCGAAGGGGACCGGGTGGATGCCCGGTCCCCTTCGTCCATCGAACGACCCGCGGATCGGCCGGCCGTCAGTTCCCCCTCCCGGCCCGCACGGCGGCGGTGAGGGCGGCGGCGGCGCCCACCACCGCGCCGATGGGGCCCACGATGTCGCGCAGGATGTTGCGGCGGCGCGCCACGCGGATCTCGTCGCCCGAGTGGATGCGCATGCCGGCGGTGGCGGCGTCGGGGCGCTGCAGGTTCACCACGATCTCCCGGCCGTCGCGCAGCACGTGCACCCGGTCCAGCCGCCCGAACTCGGTCACGTTCCCCCCCGCCGCCACCGCCTGCCCCAGCGTGGTTTCGGGTGGCAGCGTGTACAGGTTGGGGAGCCGCACCTCGCCGCCCACCGCGATGCGGTAGAGGTAGCCGAACACGAAGCTGGGGTCGCGCTCGTAGCGCGACAGCGCCTGCCGCAGACGCTCGCGCACCACCGGCCGCGGCACGCCCACCACGTTCACCTCGGCCAGCAGCGGGTGCTGGATGGTGCCCTCGGGCCCGATCACGAAATCGCCCGAGAATTCGGGCTGGCGGAACACCGCGATGCGGATCATGTCGCCCGGCCGCAGCATGGCCGAGTCGGCCTGGGCGGTGGGGGACGGCACCTGCGCGGCGGCGCGGTGCGGGAGCGCGGCGGCCAGCGGCAGCGCAAGGGCGAGCAGGAGCGTTCGGCGCATGGTTCCGGATCGGCGCAGGGCGGGAGACGGCGGGGCGCGTGCGGCGCAACCTAAGCCGCGCGCCGAGGAGCGTAAAGAGCGGCAGGCTTGTGCGGAACCGGTGCGCCGCGCATATTCCGTGCGGGCAATGCCTTTTGGCTTTTCTCGCCCGCCCCTCGCCTACAATCGCGGCTCCACTTTCTCGATCCGCCTCCCTCGTCAGGCAGGCCCGGACCCACGATGCCACGCTCCCATACCGTCCTGCTGGCGGCCGCGCTGCTTTTCCCGGCGCACGCGGCGGCCCAGCGGCCCATGCAGCCCAACAAGCGCACCACGGCCATCTCACCCGGGATGACCCCCGCGCAGGTGCGCCAGGTGCTGGGCGAGCCCGTGCGCGTGCGGCGCGAGGGCGACCTGGCGTACATGGAATACCCCAACGGCTGCGCCGGCTGCGCCGCCGACTACGTGGTGGTGCGCGACTGCCGCGTGGTGGCCGCGCGCTTCGAGAACCCCGGGCGGCAGCTGCTCACCACGCCGGCGCCCGACCGCGCCGCGCCGCCCGAGGCCGAGTGCCGCCTGGCCGTGAACGACCCCGGCGCCCCCGCCGAGCACCACGCCGGCGTGGGCGGGATGGAGGCCTCGGCCGACACCGGCGGCCGCGTGCCGGGCCCCCCGCGCGACACGGGGCCCGGGGGGATGGCGCCCGCCGCGCCCACCGCCACCCCGCTGGTGGCCGCCGCGCCCGAGCCCGCGCCGCAGGAGGGGTCCGCGAGCGAGTGGCGGCGCCGGCTCACGCTGCGGCGGCCCACCACGCACCTGATCGCCGTCCCCGCCGCCAGCCTCAGCTCGCCGATCGCCTTCGGGGTGCAGATGGGCGAGGGGTTCGCGGGCTTCGCCTACCAGCAGCGCACCCGCTACACGCACATCGACGACGGCGCCGCCGCGATCGGCATCGGGCTGGGCGACCGGCGCTACGTCGCGCTGGAGGTGGCCGTCACCTCGTACTCCACCGTGCGCGGCGGCGGGCCGCTGGAGACCGGGGGCGTGAGCTTCAAGGCGCACCACGCCTTCGACGACCGGTGGGGCGTGGCCGTGGGGTGGGAGAACGCGATCAGCTGGGGGGGCAGCGACGCCGGGAACAGCCCCTTCGCCGTGGCCACGCGCGTCTTCCGCCTGAAGCCCGACTCGCGCGCGCCGCTGAGCGCGGTGGCCGCCAGCCTGGGGCTCGGCGCCGGCCGCTTCCGCAGCGAAAGCGACGTGGCGGCCGACAGGAAGACGGTGAACGTGTTCGGCTCGCTGGGCGTGCAGGTCGCGGAGCCGGTTTCCGCGGTGGCCGACTGGACCGGGCAGGACCTGTACGCCGGCGTCTCGGTGGCGCCGCTGCGCCGCGTGCCGCTGCTGATCAACGCCGGCTTCGCCGACCTCACCGGCAACGCGGGCGACGGCGCCCGCTTCATCATCTCGGCCGGGGTGGGCTTCCGCTGGCTCCCGCCCTTCTTCTGATCGCCCCGAAGGACCTGATCATGATCCGCAGACACCTCATCACCCTGCTGGCCCCCGCGGCGCTGCTCCTGGCCGCCGCGCCGGCGCGCGCGCAGGTGGGCAACCAGAGCGACCCGGGGATCCCCACCATCGGCGCGGCCGGGTCGGGGAGCTACCTGGGGCCCGGGCTGCGCACCGAGAACGAGCTGTTCGCCCGCGCGGGGAACACCGTGGTCTTCCGCAACGCCAAGACCGGGTGCGCCATCCGCAACGCCGTGCAGTCGTACCGCGACAGCGTGGCCAGCGCGCCGCGCACCGCGAGCCAGGCGCGGGTGCAGACGCTGCTGGGCGCCATCGACGGCAACCCCGACCTGGCGGGGGTGGCGGCGGCGCTGGCGCACGGCGCCGATCCGGCCACCCCACTGGGCCGCGCCGCCCAGGCGCTGGCCAACGCGCTGAACGGCCTCTTCCGCAACCGCGGCGGCTGCAGCGACGACCGCAACGCCTACGACGAGGCGCCGCAGTGGCAGGAGGCGATCCGCGCCTTCAACGACTACGTGCGCAACGCGCCCGACAGCGCCTTCTCGCCCCCGGCGCCCGAGCTGGTGGCGATCCACGACGCGCTGCAGAGCGTGGTGTACCAGGCGCTCCAGCCCGCGCATCCGTGAGCGGCGGCGGCACGATCACGCCGGAGACCGTCGTGGTCGCCGCGCGCGACCAGGTGTCGGCCGACCTGGAGGGCGAGGCGGTGATCCTGAACCTGGCCGACGGCGTGTACTACGGGCTGGACGGCGTGGGGGCGCGGATCTGGGAGCTGCTGCACGAGCCGCGCACCGCCGCCCAGCTGCGCGACGCCGTCACCGCCGAGTTCGAGGTGGACGCGGGGACGGCCTGGCGCGACCTTTCCGGGCTGCTGGCCGACCTGGCCGAGCGCCGGCTGGTGGAGATCACCCCGGGCGGGTGACGTCCGCGGACCGCCGCCGCGTGAACCGGTGTATCATACGATTCATTCTTCAACGATCCGCTGCCACGGCAGCGCGGAGGCACGCACCGATGAACGATCGTCCGGACCACCCCAGGCCCTACCAGCCGCCGCGGCTGAAGGTGTACGGCACCGTGAGCGAGCTGACGCTCACCGTGAACGACAACAAGAACAAGAACGACTCGGTCCAGGGCCAGCAGAACCTGAAGACCTGACCGCCTGGCCCGTGCCGCCACGCCGGACTCCACCGCCCTTCGAGCGCGGCACCACCCGCGCCGCACGCCGGGCGCGGACCGCTCCGGCGCCGCGGATCGCCACCACGGACGGCCATGGACCCGGCGCCCTCGTCGCGCCGCGGTCCGCGGCCGTTCCGCGTGTCTGGCCGGGATGAGCGGGTTCGCGGCGATCGTTCCGCCGTCGGGCGAGCCCGTCGACGCCGCGGTGGTGGAGCGGATGGCGGCCTTCCTCTCCTTCCGCGGTCCCGACGGCACGCGCACGCTGGCGGTGGACGGGTGTGGCCTCGCGTTCTCGCTTCTCCGCACCGGCGACCGGCCCGAGCCCGCCGGCCCCTTCTCGCTGGACGCTTCCCTTCACGTGGTATGCGACGCGCGCCTGGACGCGCGGCCCGAACTGCTGCGCGCCCTTCGCGACGCGGGCGAAGGGGCGGAGCTCGATGCGTCCGCCGCGGAGCTGCTCGCGCGGGCGTATCGCGCGTGGGGCCGCGACTGTGTCCACCACCTGGTGGGCGACTTCGCCTTCGCGGTGTGGGACAGGTCGCGAAGGCGGCTGTTCTGCGCGCGCGATCCGTTGGGGATCAAGCTCCTGTACCACGCTTCACCTCTGGGTGCCGTCGTCTGCTCCAACACCCTGGAGTGCGTCCGCCTGCATCCCGGCGCCGGGGACGAGCTGGACGAGGTGGCGGTCGGCGACTTCCTCGTCCGTTCGGTGCAGCTGGACCGCGACCGCACCATCCGCCGCGACGTCCGCGTCCTTCCGCCCGGTCATACGCTGACGGCGGAGGATGGGCGCGCGCGCATCGAGCCGTACTGGCGCTGGCCGGACGATCCGCCGCTGCGCTACCGGCGGGTGGGCGACTACGTGGAGCACTTCATCGACCTCTTCGCCACGGCCGTACGAGCGCGGACGCCGCCGTCCGGGGTGGGGGTGATGATGAGCGGCGGGCTGGACTCCACCTCTGTCGCCGCCCTGTCCATCGCCGCGGTCGATGCGGGCCCCGGCGTGCGGGCGTTCACGGCGCATTCGTCCGGGCTCCTTCGCGAGGAGGAGGGGCGGTACGCCGCGATCGCCGCCGAAGCGCTCGGGATTCCCGTCACCTGGCTGGACGTGGACGGCTACCGCGCCTTCGCACGCTTCGGCGGCGACCCGCTGCTGGAGCGCCCCGAGCCGCTGGACGCGCCGTTCCTGGCCGGACAGGTGGACCAGTGGGTGCAGGCGGCCGGGCACGCGCGGGTGCTGCTGACCGGCTTCGGCGGCGACGCGGTGCTGCGCGAAACGCCGTCGCGGCTCACCCGCCTTGCGGCGGGCGGGCACCTCCTGCGCGCGGCGGCCGAAGCCGTCCAGTACGCCCGTCTCCACCGCCGCGTCCCGCGCCCCGGCGTGCGCACCTGGCTGCGGCGCGGCGATCCTCCGGTCCCCACGGTCATCCCCGAATGGATCGATCCGGAGTTCGCGCGCCGCGTGGAACTGCGCGAGCGGATGGAGACGCATCGCACCCCCGCGCCGTCCGCGCATCCCCGGCACCCGGAAGCGCTGGAGATGCTGGCCGAGCCGCTGTGGACCAACCTGTTCGCCAGCTTGGACCCCGGCGCCACCCGCCTCCCGCTGGAGATCCGCCACCCCCTGTTCGACGTGCGGCTGATCCGCTTCCTCCTTTCCATCCCCCCGGCGCAGTGGTACAACGACAAGGGCCTGCTGCGCATCGGGATGAAGGGCCGTCTCCCCGACGCCGTGCTGCGCCGCCCCAAGTCGCCGCTGCCGCACGACCCGCTGGAGGCGCGGCGCCGCGCGCACGGCGAGGATTGGCTGGGCGGACGGAGGCTCGGCCCCGAGGTGGAGCCGTGGGTGGACGTTGCGCGCGTCCCTGCCGCCACCGGCGGGCGGGCGCCGGGCGATGGACAGCCGCTGTGGAGAAACCTGCGCCCGCTCTCGCTCTCCGTCTGGCTGCACGGAGGAGGAGGCGCGTGAGCAGCGTCGAACTCGGTGGCGACGGGGCCGGCCGCGCGCGTCATCGCCTGTACGGCCTGCTGGTGGAGTGCAGCGAGCCGATCCCCGCGCTGCCGGTCGTGGCGGACGCGGGCGAGCCGGACGTGCGCATCACCCTGGGCGCGCACCCGGCCGCGGACGCCGGCGGATGGGAGCCGGTGCGGGTGATCGGGCGCGTGAAGGACGATGGCGAGCCGGCGGTGACGGTGGACGCGTCCGCCGGCGCGTGGCTGCGGCTGCGCTACGCGGACGGCACCACCTTCACGGTGGATGCGGAGGGGACGCGCGTGGGCTGCACCTGGCGCGCGCCGATGACGCTGGAGGACACCGCGACGTACCTGCTCGGCCCCGTCTTCGGCATCGTGCTGCGGCTGCGGGGGCTCACCTGCCTGCATGCCGGCGCGGTGGCGGTGGGGGGCCGGGCGCTCCTCCTCTGCGGGCCGGCCGGTTCGGGCAAGTCCACCACCACGGCCGCCTTCGCCGCGCGCGGCCACCGGGTGCTGGCCGACGACGTGGCCGCCCTGGAGTGGGTGGACGGGCCCCGCGTGCGCCCCGCGTACCCGCACGTGCGGCTGTGGCCCGACGCCGTCCGGGCGCTGTACGGGCCGCACGGCCACCTGCCGCCGCTCACGCCCAACTGGGAAAAGCGCTACCTGGACCTGGCCACGGGCGAGCCCGCCTTCCACCCCGAGCCGCTGCCGCTGGGGGCCGTGTACCTGCTGGCCCCGCACACGCCCGGCGCCGCGCCGCGGCTGGTGCCGGTGCCGCAGGGCGAGGGTGCGCTGGCGCTGGTGGCCAACACCTATTCCGCGTGGCTCCCCGACCGGAAGGCCGAGGCGCGCGACCTGGCGTTCCTGGGCCGGGTGGCGCGCAGCGTCCCCGTGGTGGTCGCCCATCACAGCGACGCCGCGCGGCTGGACGACTTCTGCGCCGCGATCGAGCGGCATTTCAGCGCCAGGGAGGGTGGGTGATGGCCCGGATGTACACCGTGAGCGGCTACGGCCGCATGGTGGCCGACACGGTGCGCCGCGACGCGTACTGCCGCGCGCTGGAGGCGGCCGTGCGCCCCGGCAGCGTGGTGCTGGACCTGGGCACCGGAACCGGCTTCTTCGCCGTGTACGCGGCGCGGCTGGGAGCACGCCGGGTGATCGGGATCGATCCGTCCGACGCGATCCACGTGGCCCGGCAGGTGGTGCGCGACAACGGGGTGGAAGACCGCGTGGAGCTAATCCAGACGCTCTCCACCCGCCTGTCGCTGCCGGAGCGGGCCGACGTGATCGTCTTCGACCTGCGCGGGGTGCTGCCGCCGCTGGAGCACGGGGTGGCGGCGCTCGCCGACGCGCGCGAGCGGCTGCTGGCGCCGGGCGGGGTGCTGATCCCTTGCAGCGACGTGCTCTATGCCGCCCCGGTGGAGTCGGCCGAGGCGTGGGAGAACGCCGCCGGGCCGGCCGAGTCACGCGGGGTGCGGCTGCACGCGGCGCAGCGCGCGGCGGTGAACCTGTGGACGCGCGGCGTCTTCGAGCCGGGGCAGCTGCTGGCGCCGGGGGTCGCGTGGAGCGAGATGGACTACCGCACCCTCACCCACCCCGACGTGGCCGGCGCGCCGGAGTGGACGGTGCGGCGCGGGGGGACGGCGCACGGCCTGGCCGTGTGGTTCCGCGCGCAGCTGGGCGGCGGCGCCTGGTTCGACACCGGCCCGGGGTACCCCAGCCTGTACCAGACCGCGTTCTGGCCCTGGCCACGGCCGGTGCGGCTGGCCCCGGGCGACCGGGTGCGGGCCGAACTGTCGGCGCGGCTGGCGGGCGACGACTACGTGTGGTCGTGGAATTCCGAGATCCTGCGCCAGGGCGAGGCGCCGCTCGCCTTTCGCCAGTCCACCTTCCACACCATCGTCCCCTCGCCCTCGCGGCTGCGCAAGCGGGCGGACAGCTTCGTCCCCGCGCTGGGCGACGACGGCCGGGTCGACGCGTACGCCCTGGGGCGGATGGACGGGAGCGCCACGCTGGGCGAGATTGCCCGCGAGCTGCGGGAGCGCTTCCCCGCCCGCTTCGCCACCTGGGAAGCCGCCCTGGCGCACGTGGGCCGCCTCTCCGATACCTACGCCGAGTGACCGCCGCGGCTTTGTCCTTTTTGTCCACCAAAGATGTTCGGTCCGCATCGTCCATCCCCGGATCGAGCATGCCGCAGATGAGCATCGTCGCGCATCACGCCCTGTCGCCCGAAGCGCTGCTGCTGGTCCGGGCCGCGTCGGGACCGGGTGCGGACGACCCCGCCGCGTCCGGCATCGACGGGGCGCGGCTGCTGGCGCTGGCCGAGCGGCACCGGATGATCCCGCTCCTCCACCGCCACCTGCGCGGGTCCGGCCTCCCCGAGCCGTTCGCGGCCGGGATGCGGGCGCGGCACGCCGCCGAAGTCCATCGCGCGCTCCGCCTGGCCGGCGAGGCGCGGCGGCTGCTGGACGCGCTCTCCGCCGCGGGGATCGAGGCGCTGGTCTACAAGGGTCCGGCGCTGGCGGTGCGGGCGTACGGCGACCTCTCGCTGCGCTCCTTCACCGACCTGGACCTGCTCGTCCGCCCGGCCGACATCCCCCGCTCGACCCAGATCCTGGCGGATGCGGGATACGCCCCCGCCCTGGAGATGACGCCGGCGCAGGAGCGCTGGTTCCGCCGCGTGGACGGCGACTACCCGCTCCTCCATCGGGAGACGGGAACGCTGGTGGAATTGCACGCCCGCGTCTCGTCCCTCCGCTTCGCGATGCCGATCGACACCGACGCGCTGATCCGCCGCTCGCAGGCCGTTCCGGTCGGCGGGGGCGAGGCACGGACACTGGGGGACGACGACCTGCTCCTCGTCCTCCTGGTCCACGGCGCCAAGCACCGCTGGAAGCGGCTGGAGTGGCTCGCCGCCGTCGCCGCCCTCCTCCGCGCCGGGCGCGGGGACGTCGCCACGGTGAGGGCGCGGGCGGTGGAGCTGCGCGCGCGGCGGACGGTGCTGCTGGGGCTCCATCTCGCGCATGCCCTCCTCGCCGTGCCACTGTCGGCGGACGTGGCGCACGAGATCGCGGCGGACGGCGGGATCGCGGCGCTGGCGGCCGAGGCGGCGGATCGGCTCTTCGGCCCCGAGCCGGGGGACGACGCGGCCGGGACGCGCGCCAACCTGCGCTTCAACCTGCGGCTGCGCGACGGCGCGGCGGACCGGGTGCGCTCCGCGGCGCGCTGGCTCTTTGGCCCCGGCCCCGAGGACTGGAAGTGGCGGCCGCTCCCCGACGCGCTCTTCCCGCTGTACCGCGTGCTGCGGCCGCTGCGGCTGCTGGCGCGCCACGGCCGCGTGGAGGGGGACGGATGACGGAAGAAACACCGCCGCCGCGCGCCAGCCTGCGCGCGTTCGCCGCCTCGCTGTGGGCCATGGACCGGCGCCTGGTGGCGTCGTCGGCGGCGCTGACGCTGCTGGCCCCGCTGGTGGAGGCGGCGGGGGTGCTGGCGCTGGTGCCGCTGCTGGGCGCGGTGGGGCTCCCCTCGGCGCAGGGCGGCGCGGGGCGGCTGGCCGGGTTCACCGCGCGGATGCTGTCGATGGTGGGGCTGCGGCAGACGCTGGTCACCGCGCTGGGCGTGTTCGTGCTGGTCACCGCGGCGCAGGCGGTGGTGCAGCGCGCGCAGATCCTGGCCGGCTACCACCTGGAGCTGGAGGTGAGTCTCCACTACCGGCGGCGGCTGTACGCGGCGATCGCGGGCGCGCGCTGGCTGCACTTCACCCGCATCCGCGGCAGCGACCTGCTGCAGGCGCTCACGCACGAGTGCGACCGCATCGGCCACGCCGCCAGCAACCTGTTGAGCGTGTTGACCATGGCACTGGTGGCCGCCGCCTACTTCGGGCTGGCGCTGCACGTGTCCGCCGCCGCCAGCCTGGTGGCGGCCGGGTGCGGGGCGCTGCTGATGGTGGCGCTGCGCGGCTACTCCCGCGCCGTCCGCCGCCACGGCGAGGGGCTCTCTCGCGCGCACAAGGAGATGACCGCCGCCGCGGGCGAGCACCTGCAGAGCATGAAGGTGGTGAAGAGCTACGGCGCCGAGGAGCGTAACGCCGCCCTCTTCGGCGCCGCGGCCGAGCACGCGGCGGCCGTGCACCTGGGCGCCGCGCGGGTCTACAGCGACTCGCGCGCGCTGTTCACGCTGGGCTCGGTGGTGCTGCTGGCGCTGGTCACCTGGGTGGCCGTGGCGCTGCTGGGGCTCCCGGGCACCTCGGCGCTGCTGCTGGCCTTCATCTTCTTCCGCCTGGTGCCCCGCCTGCAGAACCTGATGCAGATGCACCAGACGCTGCTGCACGACCTTCCTGCCTGGGAGAGCGTCACGCGGCGCGTCGAGCGGATGGAGGCCGAGCGCGAGCGGCTGTCCCCCGCCGGCGCCCCGCACGCGCTGGCCGAGGGGATCCGCTTCCAGGGCGTGCGCTTCGGCTATCCCGAGGCCGGGCGCGACGCGGTGGCCGGCGTGGACCTGTGCATCCCCGCCTGCCGCACCACGGCGATCGTGGGGCCTTCCGGCTCGGGGAAGACCACGGTGGCCGACCTGGTGATGGGGCTGGTCCGCCCGGACGCGGGGCGCGTGGTGGTGGACGGGCGCGAGCTGGACGAGGGGTGGATGCGCGGGTGGCGGCAGGGGATCGGCTACGTGGCGCAGGACACCGTGCTCTTCCACGACAGCGTGCGCGAGAACCTGCGCTGGGCCCGCCCCGAGGCGACGGACGAGGAGCTGTGGGAGGCGCTGCGGGCGGCGGCGGCGGACGGCTTCGTGGGGGCGTTGGCGCAGGGGCTGGAGACGGTGGTGGGCGACCGCGGCGTGCGGCTGTCGGGGGGCGAGCGGCAGCGGCTGGCGCTGGCCCGCGCGCTGCTGCGCCGCCCCGCGCTGCTGATCCTGGACGAAGCCACCAGCGCCCTCGACACCGAGAACGAGCGCCGCATCCGCGACGCCATCGGGGCGCTGCACGGCCGCGTCACCATCCTGCTGATCACCCACCGCCTCTCCAGCGTCCGCGACGCCGACACCATCCACGTGATGGAAGCCGGCCAGCTGGTGGAAAGCGGCGACTGGTCCGCCTTGATGGACCGCCCCGCCGGCCGGTTCCGCGCGCTGTGGGCGAGCCAGGAGACGGGGGAATAGGTGCGGAGGTGCGGAGGTGCGGAGGTGCGGGAGTGCGGAGGTGCGTGAGTGCGTGGCAGTTGCCGTTCCCCCCTCCCCCCGCGCAGCGCGGGGGAGGGGCCGGGGGAGGGGGCCGCCGCGGCCGCACCAATGCTCGTCTCGCCCGTCGCGATCTTTGCCCCGCGAGTCCGCGAAGGCGGACTTTGGGCCGTTGTTGCCGCGGATTCATCCGCCCGGACGTTGGCTGGATGGGGTACCGGGCGCGGCTTATGCAAGTGCGCCGGGCGATCGAGGCAACCAAGCCCTGGAGGAGCGATGCACAAGGTGCGCGTGGTGCGCTCGTACTATGACCAGTCCGAGCCGTACGTGGGGAGGATCGGCGAGGTGATCGGGCACTGGGGCCCGGACAACAATGAGGACGGCCGCGACGGCTTCATGGTGCAGTTCCCCGACGGCTCCATCGTCGGCTTCACCGAGAACGAGGTGGAGCCCGTGGCGGAGGACGCAACCGAGGCCGCATCCGCCCCATCCGCCGCGGAATCGGGCTCGTAGCATCAGGTCTGCGTGCGACACCAACGGAAGCCCCGGCCGGTCGGCTGGGGCTTTCAGTTTCCTGCCGCAGTCGAAACCCGCATTCTGCCAGGTGGCGTAGAGGGGATGTGATCCGGAAGCAGCCGGAGGCACATGATGGAGGATGAAGCCGTGGCAGGCAACGACATATCCGGTGTGAGGATTCCGGACAGCGAGCTGGCGCGCGAGGTGACGCAGCTCATTCGCGACACCGAGAGCGACTTGCTGTTCCGCCATTCCACCCGGGTCTACTTCTGGGGCGCCCTGGCCGGGAAGCGGAAGGGCCTGGCGTTCGATCCCGAGCTGCTCTACACCGCGGCCATGTTCCACGACGTCGGGCTGACCCAGCGCTACCGCGAGAGCCAGCTCCGCTTCGAAGTGGATGGCGCGAATGCCGCGCGCGATTTCCTGCGAGGCCACGGCATCTCCGAACGCGACGTCGAGAAAGTCTGGGCCGCCGTCGCTCTCCACGCCGGGCATTCCGGAGTACATGCATCCTGAGATCGCCCTGGTGCAGGCAGGGGCGGGGATGGACGTGGCGGGCCGCGGCTACGAGCACTTCACCAGTGAACAGCGCGAGGCGGTGATCGCCGCCTATCCGCGCGGCCCTGGCTTCGAGGCTGAGATGATCGAGGCGTTCTATCAGGGAATGAAGCATCGCCCCGACAGCACGTACGGCACCTTCAACGACGACATTCTCGCGTTCAAGGATCCGGGCTTCCGGCGCAAGGACTTCTGCAGCATCGTCCTGGACTCGCCCTGGCCGCGCGGAACCAATCCTTGAGGCTGGGGACGCGCCGCGCCGCGGCAATCCAATCCGCCCAGACCCACCGCCGCTCGCATCACGGCTCGGCCCTGTGCTTCACCAGCGCCGGGTTCTTCTGCACCAGCTCGCCGACGGCGGCGCGGATCGCAGCCGACGTCGCTGCGCCGCACGGCTTCGAAGCGAGCTTGCCGTAAGCGTCGAGAAACACTTTCTCCTGGGCATACGCTGGCTTCTCGTAGCGGTTGCCGGGGCCACCGCCCTGCGTGATGGAGGCGATCAGGTACTGAACGACGAACAGCCTCACAGGCCCCAGGCCGATCCCCTTGAGCCGCTGCTGGTACTGCAGCACGTGATAGCTCTCGTGCACCAGGATGCCCAGCAGTTCTAGATCGGTCACCCCGGCGTTCCACTTCTTCGCCTCCACGAAGATGCGGATGTGCGACAGGCTGAGCGGGTCCGGCAGGGTGACGGCATCTCGGGTGAACTTCAGCAGGAACGCCGGCACCACGGGGTGAAACGTCACCTTCTCCCACCGGATCGTGGGGTAGATCGCTTTCAGCAGCTCGCGCGCGCACTCCGGCAGTTCGGCTCCCCTGGGAAAGGCTCCGTCGAGGATCGGCATGGTCGGTGGGATGATGATGGTGGCGCAGGATGATCCCCAGGCGCTGGATCGCAAGCTCTGTTCTTGGCGGTGACCACGCTCGATCGATGGCGGCCGGGCCCCGCACCGGCGGCTGAAGCCGCGGCGCCGCGGCAACAACCACGGGAAGCCTCGCACCCTGCGCGAAGCTGACTGCGCCGGAACCGGGCGCCCCGTGGCGTCGTTTCATCCCGCGTGGTTGGCACAGCCGGCGGCGGCGTTTGGACGGCATCCGTTTGTCATCCAACGTAGTGGCTCAGTTGCAGTTCCCCCCTCCCCCCGCGCAGTGGGGGGAGGGGCTCGCTTTGTCGTAGAAACAGATCGGGGCGAGCCGCGGATGGTGCGGCTCGCCCCGATCTTCTTGCTCGGACGACGGTCAGCGGTCGCTCTCCCGGGTCGGCGCGGGGCGCGGGATGCGCAGCGTCTGGCCGGGCTGCAGCACCGAGTCGGCGCGCATGTCGTTGGCGTCGCGGATGGCCGCCACGGTGGTGTCGTACGACCGCGCGATGCTCCACAGCGTCTCGCCCGTCTTCACCACGTGCTGGCGGACGCGGCTGCTGCTGGCCGTGCGCGTCTCCGACCGCTCGCTCCGCTCCGGGCGCGTGTCGTCGCTCGACCGGCGCTCGGACGAGGCCGTGCGCGACTCGCCGCGGTCGCTGTTCGAAGCCGGCCGAGCCGCGCGCGGGATGCGCAGCTTCTGACCGGGCTGGAGGACGGCGCTGGCGCTCAGGTCGTTCGCCTCCAGGAGCTGCGCCAGCGTCACCTCGTACTTCCGCCCGATCGCCAGCAAGGTCTCGCCCGCCTCCACCGTATGCCGCAGGATGGACGAGCGCGACGACGTGCTTTCCTCCTGCCGGCGCCCGCGGCTGGGCGCCTCGTCGTCATCCGCCGCGCGGCGGCTGCGCGAGGGGCGCGATTCGTCGTCGGTGCCGCGAGCGGCGGTGCGACGCGACGACTCCCCATCCTCCCCGCGCGTCCGCCGACTCGGCGCATCGTCATCATCCGACGACGAAACCCGTGCGCGGCACGACGTGCCCTCGCCGTCCGACGCTGCCGTCCGCGAGCGCCGGGGCGAATCATCGTCCGATACAGCCGTGCGCGGGCGGCGTGGCGAATCATCGTCCGACGACGAGCGGCGGCGGGCGGACGAGGTCTCATCATCCGATGACGCGGTCCGCGTGCGCCGGGGCGAATCATCGTCCGACGACGACCGGCGGCGGGTGGACGAGCTCTCGTCGTCGGACGCGGAGGCGCGGGTGCGGCGGCGGGCGGTGCTGTCGTCGCCGTCGTCGTCCGCGGCGCGGCGGGTGGTGCGGCGGGCGCTGGAATCGTCGCCGTCGTCGCTGTCGGACGAACGGGGGGCGCGGCGGGGCGAATCATCGTCCGCGTCGTCGCGACGGGCCAGGCGCTCGGCGGGGCGCGTGTCGAGGGCGCGGGCGGCATCGGCGTACAGGCGGATGCGGTCGCCGCGGCCCAGCTGGTCCAGGTTGGCGGACAGGTTCAGCTCGCGCAGCTGGTCGAGCGTCAGGTTGCTGGCCAGCGCGATCTTCCGCGCGTCTTCACCCCGCCGCAGGGTGTAGTACTGGAAGCCGCCGCGGCGCCGGTACTCGCTCGCGGCGTACGCCTGCCGCAGGCCGCTTCCCTGCCCCTTCGGCACCCACACCCAGTAGTACGACGGCACCAGGCCGCGGTACAGGTGCGGGTTCAGCTCGGCCAGTTCGCCCAGCGGCACCCCGCCGATGCGCGCCAGCACCGGCAGCGGCGTGGGAAGGTCGACCTGGATGCTGTCGAACTCGAAGCGCCGCACCACCCCGCTGGGCCGCGCGTAGCCGAAGCGCGCCGGGTCCTTGGCGATGATGGTGACCGCGTAGAGCCGGGGGACGTAGCGCCGCGTCTCCTGCGCCAGGTTGCCGCGCTGCGCCAGGTCCCAGAAGTCCGTGGCCCCGTAGCTCGCCAGGCCGCGGCTGATGCGCCCGCCGCCCGCGTTGTAGGCCGCGGCCGCCAGCGCCCAGCTTCCCCCGAAGTCGCCATACAGCTGCTTCAGGTGCCGCGCCGCCGCCCGCGTGCTGCGGACGGGGTCCATCCGCTCGTCCACCTGGTCATCGATGCGCAGCCCCATCCCGCGGCCCGTGGCACTCATGAACTGCCACATCCCCACCGCGCCGGCGTGGCTGCGCGCGGTCGGCTGGTACCCGCTCTCCACCATCGCCAGGTGGTGCAGGTCGCGCGGGATGCCGGCGGCCGCGAAGGTCTCCTGCACGAACTGCGAGTAGCGTTCGCTCCGCTCCAGCCACCCCGCCACCACGTCGTGCCGCTGGTCGACCAGGAAGCTGAGCTCCATGCTCACCCACTGGTTGGGCTCCACCGGCAGGTCGTAGCTGGCGGTGCCCAGCAGCTCGCGCCCCACGGTGCCATTGTGGACGCGCTCCAGGTCCAGCCCGTCGTCGACGCTCTTCTCCGGCTCCGCCGCCACCGGGGCGGGGGTGGAATCGGGGAGCGGCGCCACCGCCACCTCGGGCGTGGGAGAGGTGCGCGCGTAGCCGCGCGGCGGCGGCGTGCACGCGGCGCCGGCCAGCAGACAGGCGACCGCAAGCACGGACGCGTGGAAATGCGTTCGGGTCATGGACTGCGTCGATGCGACTGCGTGTGCGGAGGCGGCCCGCGCGGGAGTACGGCGGTTTGCGCGGATACCGTGGTGTGGGGGGTACGGCGAATGTAAGGCGCCGGACGGGCGATGCCAAGGGCCGGGCATCGCCCAAGCTGTTTCGGACGATGGGGATGGAAAGATCCGCGGACTGCGGGGCCAAGGGGGCTCGGCTTCACCGCCTCGCGGGGAAGCGAGCGGCCGCCGCGCCACGCGTTGCTCCCGCCGCGATGGCGCCTTATGGTTGACGGGTTCCCCCGATCGCCACCCTCTCCAGGCAAACCCAGATCATGAAGCGCAGCTCGTGGATGGCGGGCGCGGTGTTCGCCGTGCTCGCGCCGCTGCCGGCCCCGTCGGCGCACGCCCAGCGCCCCGCCGACACCCTGTTCGCGGTGGAGAAGTACCTCGACTACGAACAGGTGGCCGACCCGCGGATCTCGCCCGACGGAACGCGGATCGTCTACACGCGGCGCCAGGTGAACCGGCAGGACGACCGCTGGGAGGCGGGGCTCTGGATCGTGAACGCCGACGGCTCGCGCAACCGCTTTCTCACCAAGGGCTCCAACGCCGTGTGGTCGCCCGACGGCACCCGCGTCGCCTACCTGGCCGAGGGCGAGCCGCGCGGCACGCAGGTGTGGGTGCGCTACCTGGACACCGAGGGCGCGGGGACGCAGGTGACGCGCGTGGACCGGACGCCCGCCAACCTGCAGTGGTCACCCGACGGGAAGCTGCTCGGCTTCACCGCGGTGGTGCCGGCCACGCGCAACTGGCAGATCGCCATGCCCACGCCCCCCGAGGGCGCGCGCTGGACGCCGGCGCCGCGCCTGGTGGAGCGGCTGCACTACCGCCAGGACCGCTCCGGCTTCGTGGACCCCGGGTTCACGCACCTCTTCGTGGTGCCGGCCGACGGGGGCACGCCCCGGCAGCTCACGCAGGGCGAGTGGAACGTGGGCGCGCGCTTCGACGGGCTGTCCGACAACGTGGGGTGGAGCTGGAGCCCCGACGGGCGCACCATCGTGGTGGACGGGCTGAACGTGCCCGACGCAGACCTGCGCTACCGCGACTCGGACCTGTTCGCCGTGGACGTGGCCAGCGGCGCCGTCCGCAAGCTGACGCCCGAGCGCGGCTCGTGGGCCAACCCGGCCATCTCGCCCGACGGGCGCTGGATCGCCTTCACCGGGTTCGCCGCCACGCCGCACACCTACCAGGCCGCGGACCTGTGGGTGATGCCGATGGCCGGCGGCACGCCGCGCAAGATTTCGGGCGCGCTGGACCGCGACCCCGCGGGGCTGCTCTGGGCGCCCGATGGCTCGGGAGTGTACTTCACCGCCGACGACCAGGGGAGCCGCAACCTGCTCTTCGCGCCCGCGGGGGGCGGCGCGGTGCGGCGCGTGACCAGCGGGGCGCAGATGCTCACCTTCGCGTCCATCGCCCGAAGCGGCCGGGTGGGGGCGGGCCTCCGCGCCGACGCGCGGCACCCGGCCGACGTGGTGCGCATCGACCCGCGCGGCGGCGCGGCCACGCAGCTCACCCGCGTGAACGACGACCTGCTGGAGCGCGTGCGGCTGGGCGCCGTGGAAGAGGTGTGGTACACCTCGCCCGACGGCACGCGGGTGCAGGGGTGGATCGTGAAGCCGCCGTCGTTCGACGCCACCCGCAAGTACCCGCTGATCCTGGAGATCCACGGCGGGCCGCACGGGATGTACAACGGGGCGTTCAACCCGATGTTCCAGAACTTCGCGGCCAACGGCTACGTGGTGCTGTACACCAACCCGCGCGGAAGCACGGGCTACGGCAGCGCCTTCGGCAACGCCATCGACCGCGCGTACCCCGGCGTGGACTACACCGACCTGATGGCGGGGGTGGACGCCGTGCTGGCGCGCGGCTACGTGGACCCGCGGCGGATGTACGTGGGCGGGTGCAGCGGCGGCGGCGTGCTGACCAGCTGGGTGATCGGCCACACCGACCGCTTCGCCGCCGCGGCGGTGCGCTGCCCGGTGATCAACTGGATGAGCTTCCACGGCGAGACCGACGTCCCGCTGTTCGCGGCCAACTTCTTCGAAAAGCCGTTCTGGGAAGACCCCGCTCCGTGGCTGCGCCAGTCGCCGATCATGTACGTGGGGAACGTGAAGACGCCCACGCTGCTGATGACCGGCGACCTGGACCTGCGCACCCCCATGCCGCAGACCGAGGAGTACTTCGCCGCGCTCAAGGCGCGCGGCGTGCCCACGGCGCTGCTGCGCTTCGCGGGCGAATACCACGGCACCGGCTCGCGCCCCTCCAACTGGATGCGCACGCAGCTCTACATGATGAGCTGGTACGAACGCTACGGCGCGAAAGGCGATCCATCCGCCCCGCGCGCCGCCGGGCCCGAGTGATCCGCACGACGCACGGCCCTGGCCGGTAATGCCCGATCCGGAAGCCCGGTCGCGAGACAGGCTCGGCAGGCGTCACCCATCGGCTGAGCCTGCGCAGCAACTGGATTGCGGATCTGGATGATATCGGACCGGGAAACGTACCCGGTCCGCGAGCGATCCAGGTGAACGACAGGCTCAGCCGCCCGCGCCCGCCGCGTCGTCCCGGGACCGCGGAGCCGCGTCGAGGGAGGGCGGCGCGGCATCGCCGGAAGGGTCGGCCGCGGACCGGGCGCGGCAGAGGGCTTCCAGGCGGCGGAGGTACTCTTCGTCGCGGGCGGCGTCGGCTTCGTGGCCGTTGCCCAGGCCGCGCACCACGCGCCAGCGGTGGAAGGCCAGCTCGCTGGCGATGCGGTGCAGCTCGCGGCGCTCGCGCCAGCTGGGGATGCCGCCCGCGCGCCACGCCCGCCAGGTGGCGCGCAGGCGGTGGCGCACCACGCACAGCCGCTCCAGCTCGGCCTGGTCGATGATCCCCCGCTCCACCAGCGCGGCCAGGTGCTCGCGGATCACCGCGCCCTCGCGCTTGAGCGAGTGGTAGATGATCACCAGCACGCCCAGGAACGCCGGCACCATCACCAGCGCGTAGAGCGTCATGAACAGCACGTCGTCGTCGCGCCCGGCGGCGTAGTTCCACACGGCGTGCAGGGTGACCGCGGCGGCGAAGCCCAGCGGGGGCGCCCAGCGGTAGGTGCGCGGGTCGTGGCGCTCGCGGGCGTAGCCCAGCCCCATCCCCAGCATGCTGCTGAACAGCGGGTGCGCGAAGGGGCCCACCACGCCGCGGATGGCGAAGGTGATCATCGAGCTCTGGTGCCCCTCGCGGATCGCCTCGCCGTAATACTGCACGTTCTCGAGCATGGCGAAGCCGAGGCCCACCATGGACGCGTAGACCACGCCGTCCACCACCCCGTCGAACTCGTCGCGCAGCTCGTGGAAGAGCCAGAGCAGCGCCAGCCCCTTGGAGGTCTCCTCGATCAGCGGCGCGGTGACCACCGCGCCGAAGCGCCGCGCCGTCTCCACGCCGATCAGCTGGCCCAGCCGCGTCTCGGCCCAGGTGTTCAGCAGCAGCGCCAGCAGCACCGCCACGCTGGCGCCCCAGGCAAAGGTCTGCGCCAGGGTGCGCGCCGGCTCGGGCTCGAAGCGGTCCAGCCAGAGCGCCATCATCACGTACACGGGCACCGGGAGCACGGCCAGCACGATCCCCATCAGCAGCGGCTGCCAGCCCAGGTCCGCCGTCATCACCAGCAGGCTCAGCAGTCCGCAGACGGCCGCCACCCAGGTGAGGCTGGCGTGCGCGCGCGGCCGCCCGCCCCCGTCCGCGGGAGGGGGGGTGCGCGGCGCGCCGGCCGCGGCGGGGCCGGGGTCGGCGGCTAGTCGGTCCACGGGCCGAAGGTGCGCTCGAGCACGTCCTTGCGGTGCGAAAAGATCTGGCGCAGGCGCGGCGCGACCAGGGCCCGCCGCACGGCGCCCCCGCCCGGCGGCAGCGCGTAGTGCACGATGTCGCGCGCCTCCACGCCGCCGGGAATCTCGCGGAACAGGTGCTGGTGATGCCAGAAGCGGTACGGCCCGAAGCGCTGCTCGTCCACGAACAGCCGCGGCTCGTCCACGTGCGTGATCTCCGTCACCCAGCGCACCGCCACGCCCAGCAGCGGGCGGATGCGGTAGGTGATCAGCATCCCCGCGTACATCCGCTCGGGGAGCTCGCTGGTGACCTCGAAGCCCAGGTTCGCCGGGGTGATCCGGGCCAGGTTGCGCGCGTCGGCGAAGAAGTCCCACGCCTTCTCGATCGAGACGGGGAGCTTCTGGACGGCGTCGAGGCGGTGCAGCTTCATCGGTCCGTACGGTTCACAGGGTGCGCGGCGCACCAAGCTAGTCCACCCCCCGCACGCGCGACAACCGGAACGATCCGGCAGGCGCGATCGTGACGGACGAGAGAACGCCGGGCGAGGTTTCGACTTCGGCGGCGGGATGTCTCCCGAACCGCGTGCTTCCGCGGCTGCGTACCCCGTCCGGAAATACAGTTTTGCCTTGGCACTGCCAAAGCGACGGCGGTCGTCCGGGGCCGCCGCGGCAACGCTCCGAAGCGGCCCAAATCCTCCTCCGCGGCACGGAAGGTAAGTCGTTACGCCACAAAGATTTAGATGAGATTCAGCGGGGTGGGTGGGGTTATGTTCTCGGCACGGTCAAAAGGTTTGCCCGATGGCTGCAAATGTGTTAGAATTGAGGCTGCCCGCAAACGCCCGCGGCAAGCGCCCCCGCCATATCGGACGGGGGCGACCCATTCCACGGCTGCACCCCCCTCTTCAATGCGACCGACTCCGATCCGCGCGGCATGCGCCGCGGCGCTCGCGCTTCTGGTCGTGGCCTGCACGGACACCGGCACTGAGCTGCTGGCGCCCAACGCACCGCGCCGCGACGTGATCCCCGGAAGCAACCTGGTGATCACCGAGGTGATGCCCGACCCCGCCAAGGTGGCCGACGCCAACGGCGAGTGGTTCGAGGTGTACAACCCCGGCCCCTCTTCGGTGGACCTGAAGAACTACCGGATCGTGTCGGCCGCCGGCCTCACGGCCAGCGAGTCGCACACCATCAACGCCAGCGTGGTGGTGGATTCGGGCGAGTACGTGGTCTTCGGCAACAACGCCAACCAGGCCACCAACGGCGGCGCGCCGGTGGCGTACTCGTACGGCGGCTCGATCGCGCTGAACAACGGGAGCAGCACCAGCGCCAACGAATGGCTGGCGCTGCGCACCCCCGCCGGCGTGACCATCGACTCGGTGGCCTACGCCACGCGCGTTCCGCCGGCGGCCCCCGGGCCGTACACGCCCCCCAGCGGCTCGTCGCGCGCGGTGATCGACCTCACGGCCGACAACACCATCATCTCGGGGAGCAACTGGAGCACCTCCACCAGCACCTACGGGCTGGGCGACAAGGGCACCCCGGGCGCCGCCAACGGCGGTGGCAAGGCGGTCAAGGTCACGGTGCGCATCAGCTGGGTCACCCCGGGCACCACCTTCAAGGTCACCGCCACCGCGGTCGACTCGGTGGGCAAGCCGGCGTCCACCAACTTCACCTGGAGCAGCGACAACACCGGCGTCGCCACGGTCGACCCCGTGACCGGCGTGGCGACCGGCGTGAGCCTGGGCACCGCGCACCTGACCGCCACCGCCAACAACGGGGTGAGCGGCACCGCCCCGCTCTTCGTGGTGAACCCGGGCGACCCGTCCAGCGTGTCGATCAGCGTCAACGACCCGGCCCAGGTGCCGGCGGGGTACACCAAGCCCGCGTTCCCCACGGTGAAGACCACCACCAACGTCACGGTGACCCCGGCCATCGCCTGGAGCAGCTCCAACGCGAGCGTGGCCACGGTGGACAGCCTGGGCTACATCACCGGCGTGGCGCCCGGCACGGCGCTGATCCGCGCGATGGTGCCCAACGGCGTGTACAACGAGGTGGAGTTCAAGGTGATCCCGGCCACCGCGCCGACCACCGCCATCTACCGCAACCACCTGGAGTTCGGCGCGCCCACCGGTGTGCCCGCGGGCGAGATCGTGCTGAACAAGGCGCAGTACGTGTCGGGGTACAACCCGGCGCGCGGCGAGCCCGACTGGGTGAGCTGGAACCTCAACGCCACCCAGTTCAGCGGGGTTCCGCGCTGCGACTGCTTCAGCGCCGACCAGACGCTGCCGGCCGGCGTGTACCACGTGGTGGACTTCGACTACCGCAACGGCGGCTACGACCGCGGCCACATGGTGCAGTCGGAGAGCCGGACCACGACCGACCAGGAGAACGCCACCACCTTCCTGCTCACCAACATCCTGCCGCAGGGCGCCGAGAACAACCAGGGCCCCTGGAGCAAGTTCGAGAACTACCTGAACGACCTTGCCCGCACCAACGGCAAGGAGATCTACGTGGTGGCGGGCGGCGAGTACTCGGCCAACCCCGGCACGCTGAAGGGCGAGGGGAAGGTCGCCATCCCCGACTACACCTGGAAGGTGGCGGTGATCATGGACGGCGGTAAGGGGCTGGCCGACGTGCACACCCCGGCCGACCTGCAGGTGATCGCCATCAAGATGCCGAACCTGACCAGCACCGGCACGCCGGCCAGCTCGGTGGGGATGCGCAACAACCCGTGGGAGCAGTACCAGGTCACGGTCAACCAGCTCGAGGCCGAAACCGGCTACGACCTGCTGAGCGCCCTCCCCAACAACATCGAGGTGCTGGTCGAGGCCAACGACCGCGCGCCGACCGCGGCTACCGACGGCCCGTACAACGGCTTCGAGGGCTCGTCGGTCACGCTGGACGGCAGCACCTCGAGCGACCCGGACGGCGACGCGCTGACCTACGCCTGGGACTTCGGCGACGGCAGCACCGGCACGGGCGCCAAGCCCGCGCACACCTACGCCGACAACGGCACCTACGTGGTGACGCTGACGGTGACCGACCCGGCGGGCGCCGAGGCCAGCACCAGCACCCAGGTGACGGTGTTCAACGTGGCCCCGTCGATCGCCGCCTTCGGCGGCGCCAGCATCCTGGCGCACCAGACGTACGCGGGCGGCGGCAGCTTCACCGACCCGGGCGCGGACGAGTGGACCGCCACGGTGGACTACGGCGACGGCGACGGGGCGCAGCCGCTGGCGCTCAGCGGCACCGGCTTCAACCTGAGCCACACCTACGACCACGGCGGCACCTTCACGGTGACGGTGACCGTCTCGGACGACGACGGCGCCCAGAGCACGCAGACGGCGACGGTGACGGTGACCAACGTGGCGCCGGCCGTGAACGCCTTCGCGGGCGCCACCCTGCTGCTGCACCAGGGCTACGCGGCATCGGGGAGCTTCGCCGACCCGGGGCCGGACAGCTGGACCGCCACGGTGGACTACGGCGACGGCAGCGGCGCGCAGCCGCTGGCGCTCAGCGGCAAGAGCTTCTCGCTGGGCCACACCTACGCCGCGGCGGGCACCTACACCGTGACCGTGACGGTGACCGACGACGGCGGGTTGAGCGGCACCGGGACCGCCACGGTGACGGTGACCAACGTGGCCCCCGTGGTGAACGCCTTCGCGGGCGCCACGCTGCTGCCGGGCGAGTCGTACTCGGCGGCGGGTAGCTTCGGCGACCCGGGCCCCGACAGCTGGACGGCGACCGTGGACTACGGCGACGGCAGCGGCACGCACCCGCTGGCGCTCAGCGGCAAGAACTTCTCGCTGAGCCACACCTACGCCGCGGCGGGCACCTACACGGTGACCGTGACGGTGACCGACGACGGCGGGCTGAGCGGGTCGCACACGGCCACCGTGACGGTGCTGACCGCGCAGCAGGCGCTCGCCAACCTGCAGGCACAGGTGAACGGCGCGGCCAACGGCGGCACGGCCAACTCGATGAACGCCAAGCTGCGCGCGGCCGGCGCCTCGCTGGACCGTGGCAACACGGGCGCGGCGGCCAACCAGCTGAACGCGTTCATCAACGAGGTGCAGGCCACCGTGCAGAGCGGCCGCATGACGCAGGCGCAGGGCGACGCGCTGGTCGCCGCCGCGCGCCGCATCCTGGACAGCATCGGCGGCTGATCCGCGCCCGCTGATCCACCGACGGCCGAAGGGGCCGCGTCCATCCGGCGCGGCCCCTTCGCTTTTGCCTCGAAACGGCGGCGGCGGGTTTCACACAGAGACACCGAGGGCTCTGTGTCCCCTGTGTTCTCTGTGATTCGCTGGCGGCCCCGAGATTAGCGCTGCATGACCGGACGGCGGAGAAGCTTGCCCGGATGCCGTACGTGGCGTGAGATTTCGGTCAGCGCGGGATGATCCACCATCGATGGAGATGCGAGATGGCCGAGGGCTGGAAGGAGATCAGGAAGGAGCTGAAGCTGCACGGGTGGATGCTGGCCGTGCCGCTGGGGGCGATGTGGGTCATTCAGCTGATCAACGCGCTCACCCTTCACTCGCTGGACCGCTTCGGCATCCATCCGTGGAGCATCCCGGGGCTGATCGGGATCCTGTTCGCGCCGTTCCTGCACGGCTCCTTCGGGCACCTGCTGGCCAACTCGCTGCCGTTCCTCCTGTTCGGCTGGCTGATCCTGCTCCACGACGTGCGCGACTTCGTCGTCGTCTCGCTGTTGGCGATGCTCGTCGGCGGCCTGGGGACGTGGCTCACCGGGGCGCCGGGGTCGGTGCACATCGGCGCCAGCGGGGTGATCTTCGGCTACTTCGGGTTCCTGCTGCTGCGCGGCTGGTTCCGCCGCAGCGTGGGGTCGATCCTGCTCTCGCTGCTGATCGGGATCTTGTACGGCGGGCTGGTGTTCGGCGTGCTGCCGGGGCAGGCGGGGATCAGCTGGCAGGGGCACCTGTTCGGCTTCCTGGGCGGCGGCCTGTCGGCGTGGATGCTGTGCCGCAAGCAGCGCCAGCCGGTGCCCGTCCCCACCGCGCCGCGGGTGGCGGTGCGCTGAGCATCGTCAGACGCTGAAAGCGAAGAGGCCGCGTCCGATCACGGGCGCGGCCTCTTCCGGCTCTGGGGCGGGCGGTTCAGAGCGCGCCGCTACCCTGGCGCGTCCACACCACGATGGCGCCGCAGCCGTTGGCGGTCTTGCGGTACTTCCCGGGCGTCTCCGAGGGCCCGCGGTACACCTCCATGGCCACCACGTCGCTCGCGGGAAGCTGCGAGAGAACGGTAAAGTCGCTGTTCACGTCGTCGATGTAGAGGTCCATGAAGCACGGGCGCGAACCGCTGCCCCGCGTGCCCGCCACGGCGTACTGCTCGTCGATGTCCATGGCGCTGCGCCGGCCGGTGCGCGCGGTCATGCGCGGCTGCACCCGCACCACGCGCACGCCGGGCACGCGCCGGAAGGCGTTGATCAGCGGCGCCCCCGGGTACCGCGCGATGTCGCGGCCGGTCAGGAACACCCCGATCCCCATCTGCTGCCGGTCATAGAAGCCGTTGTCGCGCAGCGCCCGGTCGGTGGGGCTGGCGGTGGCCGTGAGCCCGCGCAGCCGCAGCGGCTCCACCGCCAGGTCCACGTCGATCCCCAGCGTGTCGGTGGCGGGCAGGTCCAGGGTGAAACGCTCGGTCCTGTACCCCAGCTTGCGCACCTCGAACAACGCCGGCCCCGGCGGCACGCGGATGCGCGCCACGCCGCTGGCGTTGGCGGTGGCCAGGCGGCGCGTGCCCATCACCTCCACCTCGGCGCCCTGCACGGGCTCGCCGCCGCCTTCCGCGCGGATGGTGATCGACACGTCCACCGCCCGCTGCGCCGCCACGGGCGCGGCCAGGGCGGCGGAGGCCAGCGCGACGAGCGCCACGGCGAGCGGGCGAAAGCTGGACATCGGATACGACGGGATGGGGATACGGGCGGGGGAGACAGAAACGGATGGCGGCTGGAAGATAACGGCGCAACCGGGTCACGCATAGCGCCCGCGCCGCGGCACGGCCGATCGCATCCAGCCGAGAACGTTCGTAGTCGTCCACCTGTGACGCCGCCGCCCGGTTGACCGCACGGATCAGCGTGTGGACCGATTCTGCTGATGGGTCTCACGGAGGAACGGAGGAACAGGGTGTCTCCGCTGTTCCTCCGTCCCTCCGTCCCTCCGTCCCTCCGTTCCTCCGTGAGAGATTTGCCGTTGGCCGTTCCCCTCCGTTCCCGGGGTGAAGACCGGGGTCAGGCCATCCACCCCGCCGCTACTGGCGAATGACGCGCTTGGCCAGGGTGCCGGCCGGGAGCGTGGCCCCGGCGCCGGAAACCTGGTTGACGATCGCCAGCTCCTCGATCGGGATGCTGGACGGGTAGCGGCGGTTGAACTCGGCCAGCGTCATCGCCTGGGGAACACGCACGATGCTCAGGCGGTTGGGGCGCGCGTTCAGCACCTGGGGGTCGTTCACCGGCGCGAAGCTACCCACCACCTGCCGGAACAGACCCTGGTACTGCTGGAAGAGCTGCGCGGGGGTGTACGCCACCACCTGGTACACGTTGCCGCCGTACTCGATGAAGGCGACGATGCCCCCCACGATCCCCTGCTGCGTCTGCGCCTGGAAATAGACCACCACCGCGGGAAGGCCGTTGACCGTGGTGCGCCCGCCCTGCCCCGCCTGCACCCCCTGCTGCGAGAAGAAGGCCCGCGCCGCCTCGTCGGCGCCGCGCGCCTGCTGCGCCAGCGTGAGCTGCACCATCGCGTCCTGCCGCTGGCTCACGCCGATGACGGCCTGCGGCAGGTTCTGCGTCTTCCAGCCGGCCGGGAAGGTGAAGCTGAAGCGAAGGTCCGGGTGCAGGAAGACGTTCTGCTGGAAGTAGCCCTGCCGCGGGTTTTCGCCGTACACCAGGCCGTTCAGCCGCTGCACGTACTCGGGCGAGAGCACGCGGGTGGCGGTGCCCGGCGGCACCTGGGCCGCGCGGCGCTGCACGTCCTGGATGCGGGCGGCCTCGCCGGGGTGCGACGCGGCCCAGGTGGGGAGCGGGCTGCGGCCGCTGCGCGCCTGCTCGGCCTGCTCCACGCGCTGCAGCGACTCGAACACGCGGGCCATCTCGCGCACGTCGTAGTGCTGACCCAGGGCGTAGCGGAAGCCCAAGAGGTCGGCCTGGCGCTCGGCATCGCGGCTGTAGCGCAGGAAAAGGAGCTGCATCCCGGTGCTGGCCAGCCCCTGCAACCCCTGCAGCTGCGGCACCAGCACGCTCCCCAATCCCAGCCCCAGCTGCGCGAGCTGCGCGCGGCTGATCATGGTGACCTGGTGCTTGGCCGTCACGTGGCCGATCTCGTGGCCCAGCACCGAGGCGAGCTGCGCCTCGGAGCCGATCATCCCCATCAGGCCGCGGGTGACGAAGATGTAGCCGCCGGGGAGGGCGAAGGCGTTGGGCGTGGGGTCGTCGACCACGCGAAAGGTCCACGGGAGGTTGGGCCGCTCCGACGCGGCGGCCAGCGCGCCGCCCACCCGCTGCACGTACGCCTGCAGCGCCGAGTCGGGCACCAGCCCGATCTCCTGCGACACCTGCGCGGCCGACTGGCGCCCCAGCTGGATCTCCTGCCCCTCGGAGACCAGCGAGAGCTGGTTCCGCCCGGTCACCGGGTTCACCGCGCACGCGGCCACGCCCCCCGCCGCCAGCACCGCGGCCACCCGGCCCGCCATCCTCGTCTGCATCGCACCCTCCCGGTTCGTGGCTCCCTCGGGATGGTGCGGGCGGGCAAGAAATGCTCCGGAGCGGGCAGCGCCTCGAATCACAGGCGGGCACGGAGGAACCACGGACACGACCGCTGTTCCTCCGTTTCTCCGTTTCTCCGTTTCTCCGTTCCTCCGTGAGAGATTCGCTGTTTGGGGTGCGATCACGCCGCGCGCCCCGCGGACGCCCACTGCCAGGCGTCGCCCTGGTGCAGGGCGGCGTAGACGTCGTCGCGGAGCTGGTTGGCCTCGGCGCTGGTGAGGGTGCGCGTCAGGTCGCGGATCACCAGCCGCACCAGCACGTTCTTCTGCCCCGGGCGCAGGCCGATGCGCTCGCGCGCAGCGGGCGGCAGCGCGTCGTGCGGCGTCTCGGAGAGCACCTCCACCGCCTCCAGGCTCTCCACCCGCGCGCCCAGCGCCGTGCGCACCCGGTCGCCCACCTCCTCGGGCGTGGCGTCGTCCGCCAGGGCGACGGAAAGGTCGCGGCGCACGGGCGGCTGGTGCGACACGGGGCGGTAGGGCGCCAGGTCCAGCATCTGCCCCGCGATGCGTGGATCGTCCGAGCGCAGCAGGCGGATGTCGGGGATGCCTTTCACCAGCATCAGCAGACGGTCGAGCCCGACGCCCATCGCCAGGCCGGCGTACCGCTCCGGAAGCCCGCTCTCGCGCAGGATAGCGGGGAGCGCCACGCCGCACTCGCCCACCTCCACCCATCCGCCGTCCCACTCCACCTCGATCTCCACCCCGCCCACCGTGTACGGGTGCGGCGAGTCGTTCAGCCGATACGTGGCACCGGGGAGCAGGGCGTTCACCAGCGCGTCCACCATCTCCCGCAGATCGTCACCGCCCAGCGGCCGCGCGGCGATGCGCCACAGGTCCATCTGGTGCGGCTCGCCGGTGTGCAGCCGGTCGATCTGGTCGCGGCGGTACGCCAGCCCGGGACAGGCGAGGAGCACGTCCGCGGGCGGAGCGGCGGCCAGTTCGCGCAGCAGCGGCGGGATGACGGCGGTGGCGTGGGTGCGCAGCACGCGGTCCGCCGCCACGTAGCGCGTGTAGCGGGCGTCGCGCGTGACGGCGTCGGCGCCGATGTGCAGCCGGTCGTAGTTGTCGGCGATGGTCACGACGGGGTGCGCCCGGCGGACGCGCAACTCGCACCCCCAGCGGCCGGCCAGCGCGCCGGTGATGCGGTCCACCAGCAGCTGCAGGGCGTGCGGGCCGTGCGTGGGGTCCGCCAGGTCGCGAATGGCGAGCGCGCGTTCCAGCGCGGCAGGGGAAAGGATGGAGATGGACACGGTTCCCTCGTCTCGGTGTGGCGCGTGAGCGGCCCGGGCGGCGGATCCGCCGGGCGCGGGCAAACGAAAACGCCCCCCGGCGCCGCGACCGGGAGGCGTGGCCCGCAGGCTCACACCGGAGAGGGAAACCGCGTGGCTACGGCACGCGCGCGACTGCCCTCCACATCCCGGCCGGGGTGCGGGGGCGGATAAATCGGCGGGTGGCGGCGAGCGCGGTCATCGTGCGTCTCGGGGTGATGAAGTGCGATCCGGGCGCACGGCGGCGCCCGGATCGGAAGATGTGAAAATCGCGGCGGGCGGTCAATGCTTGTCGGTGACCACGATGGCGCCGTGGCCCGCGCGCGGGCCGAACTTGACGCGCGCCTGCATCGGCGCCAGCCACTCGATGGTGTCCACGTCCCCCGCGGTGACTTGGCGGAGCGCGTCCACGTCGCCGATCAGCTGGCCGTTGCGGTACACCTGGATGGTCACGTCGCCCGCCTCGTCGCCCTCGCCGCCCGGACGGTCGCGCAGCCACCGCGAGCGCAGGCGGGCGATCGCCGCGTACGCGGTGCCCTCGTGCGTCTCGGCGATCTCGTCGGCGGTCAGCAGGTTGGGGTTGCGGCGCGGCCGCGCGGGCGCCGCCGCGTGCGGCGAATCGGCGGAGGCGGCGGCGTGCGTGGTGTCGGTCTGCGCGGCGGCGGTGCCCGCGCCAAGGATCAGCGCCAGCGCGGCGGCGCCCAGGGTGACGGCGTGCTTCATGGGGGATGGGTCTCGGGATCGGGTCAGGAGCGCCCGGTGGGAGCACGGGCGCTGGATCGGCGTGGGTGTCGATAGAAAATGATGTTTACGGACCGATGGCGCAACTCCAGACGCTCCAGTGGCTTCGGCGGAATGTGTTCGGGGCGGCGAAGCTTGGGCGGAGTACCCGAAGGATCAGGAAGCGAATGAATTCGCGGCAACGACTACACGAAGTCCGCCTGCGCGGACTACTGGCGCCGGCGCGGAGACGGGGATGGCGCACGGGACGGGCTTCCGAGGAACTGCCGTCGAGTGTACCCGGTGGTGTGGTGTTGGGGCTAAGTATAGATCCTTCAGTCGCTTAGGCTCCTTCAGGATGACATTCTCGGGGATTCCGAGACTTCATGAAGCGCGGATCGTTTATCCGCCGGTACCGGCGGGGGCGGGGATGGAGGACAGGAACTCCGTGAGGGCGGCGTTGACGAATTCGGGCTCTTCGGCGGAGGAGGTGTGGCCGGCGCCGGGGATCACCACCAGGCGCGAGCCGGGGATGGCGGCGTGGATGCGCTCGGCCTTCGCGGGGACGGTGGCCACGTCCTGGTCGCCCACCATCACCAGGGTGGGGCAGGCGATGCGGCCCAGCTCGCCGTGCACCGGCTTGCGGTCGATCACGCCCTGCAGCGCGCGGGTGACGCCGGCCTTGTCGTTCGACATCAGCCGTTCGCGCCACACCGCGCGCTCGGCGGCGCGCGTGGGGTCTTCCAGGAACTTGCGGCCGAACATGATGCGCATCACCCGGCCGGAGACCAGCCCGAAGCCGAGCCGGCCGAAGATGCGCCCCACCATCCCCATCGCCCGGTACTTCGGCGCGTTCTCCGCCGGCTCCGGGTCCGCACTGGTCTCCATCAGCACCAGCGAGCGGATCAGCTCCGGGCGGCGCGCGGCCAGGCGCATCCCGATGAAGCCGCCCATCGACAGCCCCACGAAGTGGCAGGGCGCGGCGCCCAGCGCCTCGATCAGCGCCGCCGCGTCGTCCGACAGCGTGTCCATGTCGTAGCCGCCGGGGGTGACCTCGCTCTGCCCCTGCCCGCGGAAGTCGAAGGTGATGCAGCGGTAGCGGTCCTGGAGCGCGGCCACCTGCGCGTCGAACATCCGTCCGTCCCACAGCAGCCCGTGGGCGAAGACGATCGTCTCGGCGCCGGCGCCGTGCTCCTGGTACCACAGGTTCGCGCCGTTCACGCGCAGGGTGGTCATGCTCGCGGGGGAGAGGGTTTTGGGGGAAAAGCAGCGAGGAGGCGAGGTCCGCACCGGCGGCTGAAGCCGCAGCGCCGCAGCAACAACTACAGGAAGCCTCGCAAACGGCGCGAGGCTGTGGGGGTGAGATCTGGGCGGACCCCGGAGTTCCCCCGACGCGAGGACCGCTTCGCGCACCGCCGCCGCGTCTCCACCCGCGCCGGCAGTTCGCGAAGGCGGACTTCGTGTGGTTGTTGCAGCGAATTCATTCGCCTGGCAACGCTACAATCTTGCGCGCGGCGCGGCGTGGGGAAAGCGGAGATCGGCGGCGGTTCAAACCATCGGGAGCCTCGGCATGTCCAAGCATGCGTCCCCGCCGCGCGAACCGTCGCGTGGACGAGAACCCGTGACGATTCCCCTCCACCGCGAGGCTCTTCCGATGCGTACCCTCCGACTGATGAACGTCGTGCCGCTGCTGGCGGCCCTGGCGCTGCTCCCCCGCCCCGCGGCCGCACAGGACTGGGACGATGGCGACTGGGCGGCGCGCTGCGAGCGCTGGAACCGCGGCGACGACCGCGAGCAGGTGTGCGAAGAGCGGGTGAGCCGCATCGCCGCGCCGCGGATGGTGACGGTGGACGGCCGCGAGAACGGCGCCGTGTCGGTGCGGGCGTGGGACGGCAGCGGCGTGGAGGTGCGCCAGCGCATCCAGGCGTGGGCGCCGTCGCGTGACGAGGCCGCGCAGATCGCCCGGCAGGTGCGGGTGCGCACCGAGGGCGGCGACATCTCCGCCAGCGGGCCCGAGCCGGGGCGCCGCCGCGGCTACGCGGTGAGCTACCTGATCCTGGTGCCCCGCCGCATGGACCTGCGCGTGGAGACGCACAACGGGCCGGTGGGGGTGGAGGGCGTGACCGGGCGCATGGAGCTGAGCGCGGTGAACGGCCCCGTGAGCCTGCGCGACGTGGGCGGCGACGTGCACGCCCGCGCGCAGAACGGGCCGATGACCGTGGCGCTCGGCGGCCAGCGCTGGAACGGCGCCGGGCTCGACGCCGAGACCCAGAACGGCCCCGTCACGCTGTCGGTGCCCTCGGGCTACGCGGCCACGCTCACCACGGGCACCGTGAACGGCCCGATGAACGTCGATTTCCCCGTGACGGTGCAGGGCCGCTTCCCGCGCCAGTTCACCACCCGGCTGGGCGGCGGCGGCGCGCCGATCCGCGTGGTGACCACCAACGGCCCCGTGGTGGTGCGCCGGCGGTAGGCCCGGCGACGAAGCACGATCGATCCGAATCATCCCATGAACGACGAGCGAGGCCGCCCCGGCCTCGCTCGTCGTTCATCGTACCCGGCGGTAGGTGGCCCGGTCGGGGCTCGGGGTGACGCGGTGGAGCTTCTCCAACCCGATCCACCGAGCCCGCGAGCCCTCGGGGTGCTCGTACGTCTCCAGCTCGAAGCGCGGGCGCGGGCCAGGAACGGCGTGGAGGATGGAGGCCACCTCGGTCCGGTCGGCGCTCAGCGTGCCGGAGTGGTCGTGGTAGACGCCGAACAGCCCCATCGGCCGCACGCCGCGCGGCTCGAGCTGCACGATGGAGACGACGGTGCTCCGCTCGCCCGAGTGGGCGGCGTGGTCCACCAGCAGGAGCTCGGCCACGCCGTTGCGGTCCAGGTCGGGAAGGCGGCGGATGCCGTCGGGCTCGGCGTTCTCGATGGTGACGTGCGCCACCACCCGGCCGGCCTGGGTGATGGCGATGCCGCCCTTCGCGAAGTCGTGCCCCGTCTCGCAGAAGCGGTAGAGGATGGCGCGCTGCGACATCCCCGCCTCGGTGAACGCGCCGTACGCCGCGTCGATCACCCGGAACTCCTCGAGGCATCCCTCCACCCGCCCCCACAGCCGCCGCGCCACCGGCAGCACGTCGCGCCGCACGATGTCCTGGTTCGCCGCGGGCACCGGCGTGGGCCGGTACTCGTCCAGCGCGCTGTAGATCAGCTTCGGCTGCGCCGCGGCCGTGCCGGCGGACGATGCCCCCAGGCAGGCGCCCAGCAGCGCGAGAACACGGTTGATACGCACCCTCCTCATCATCGCACCTCCGCACCTCCGCACCTCCGCACCTCAAAACACGCCGATGATGCCGACACGGACGCCTTCCATGCGGATCATCCGGTCGTCGAAGCCGCCGCCGACGGACCACTCGCCGAACACCGAGGCGCGCCGCGAGATGTGCAGGTTGAGGCCGGCGCCGTAGCTGGGGCCCAGGTCGCTGCGGTTGCGCGTGTCGACGGTGTGGGTGCCGGTGGGCGTGGTGATCACCGCGTCGCTGCGGCTCTCGTTGTAGTAGTGGATGCCGTACCAGCCGTAGCCGCCCAGGAACCCCGTGTCGTACGAGACCACGCCGTCGATGCCGGTCCCGATCACCGTGGCCGACCCGCCCTCCACGCTTCCGCTCCCCACGCCCAGCGAGTCGAGCAGCGCCCGCTGGTCCGGCTCGAAGCGCGAATACTCGGTGATGGTGCGCAGGCCCACGTTGATCCCCACCGGCGGCCCGAAGCGCGCCTGGAACCCCAGCACGAGCGTGAACTGCGGGTCCAGGTACGCCTCGTCGGGCGCGCCCCCCGGCCCCCCGCCGATGAAGCCGTAGCGCAGGTACTGCGCGTCCGCCCGGCCGGCCGCGAGCACGGCGGCCGCAAGTGCGAGGACGAGCGTGACGAGCGGGCGGACGATGATTCGCATCGGATCTTCAGTCGCTGGTGAACGGCTCCGCGCTGCACGATGACGACGTGCGCGGGAGATCCGTCAGCCAGAGCGGTGCCAGACGGTCACCCGGGCGACACGCGGCCGATGGCACGCTCAACCAGCAGGGCAGCAGCCTCACGCAGTGCGCTTACGGCTTGTTCCCGGGTGACGGACGGAAAATCGTCGAGGAATTCCGAGAGCGAGTGCCCCGCGATGAGATAGTCCAACAACGCGTTCGCCGGCACGCGCGTGCCCACGAACACCGGCGTTCCCCCGAGGATCTCCGGATCGCGGTGGATCACGGTGCGAGCATCGAGCGGCCTTTCCATCTGCCCAAGGTAGATGAAGTGCGCCGTCCCACAAAGGCTCCGCCAGCAATCAGCCACCGCTGGGATCGTCGACGGATCTTAGCCCGGATACAAATCGATCGTGCAGTCCGCGCAACCCCAAACATGTCATCCTGAGGGAGCCGCTGCGCTAAGCTCAACTCACGCACAGATTTATGGCGGCGACCGAAGGATCTATAGTCGACGTTCGAGCGTGACGCCGCCTGTCGCTCGGAGGCATACGATAGATCCTTCGTCGCGTCCAGCCGTCTGCGCTGACGCGGGTTTGACGCGGACGCTCCTCAGGATGACATCCGTGGGGATAGCCCGGTCAATCTGCACCAGCACCAGCAGCCGCAGCCTCCGTCAGCACGGCGTGGAGGTGCATCAGCAGGTCGCGCATCCGCTCGGCGTCGAAGAGGTCGGTGGCGTAGACCAGGCGCAGGAGGGTGCCGCCGGGGGCGGCCTGGGCGTAGAGGGTGAGGTCGAATTTGCTGGTCTGCTCGCCGGCGTGGCCGAAGCTCTCCACCTCCAGACCGGGAAGCTCCACCGCGCCCTCGTCGTAGCTCATCACGTTCAGCAGCACCTGGAACACTGGCGTGGCGCCGGGAACGCGCTCCACCCCCAGCTCGTCCACCACCCGCGCGAAGGGGACGTCCTGGTGCGCGTAGGCGTCGAGCGTGGTGCGCCGGACGCGGGCGAGAAGCGCGCCGAAGCCCTCGTCCGGGGCCACGGATACGCGCAGGGCCACGTAGTTGATGAACAGCCCGACCAGCCCCTCGGTCCCCGCCGGCCGGCCGACGATGGGGGTGCCGACCACCACCTCGCGCTGCCCGGAGAGCCGCGTGAGTACCGTGGAGAGCGCCGCGAGCAGCACCATGAACGGCGTGGCGCCCGCGCCGCGCGCCAGGGCCTGCAGCGCCTCGTGCTCGGCGCCGTCCAGCAGGAGGTAGTCCTCGCCGCCCTGGAAGCTCTGCGCCGGGGGGCGCGGACGGTCGGACGGGAGGAGGAGGAGCGGCGGGGCGCCGGCCAGCGCGGCGCGCCAGTACGCCAGCTGCCGCTCCATCACCCCGCCCGCCAGCCAGGCGCGCTGCCACGCGGCGAAGTCGGCGTACTGCACCGGCAGCGGCGGGAGCGGCGAGCCCTGCCCGCGCAGATACGCAGCGTACAGCGCGGACAGCTCGTGGAAGAACACGCCCAGCGACCAGCCGTCGCTCACCACGTGGTGCATGCTGAAGGCGAAGCGGTGCTCGCGCTCGCCCGTCCGCACCAGCACGGCGCGGAAGAGCGGGCCGGCGAGCAGGTCGAAGGGCTCCGTGAACGGCTCGCTGACCAGCCGCTCGGCCGTGCGCCAACGATCGTCTTCGGGGAGCGAGGACACGTCGTGGCGCGCCAGATGGAAGTCCGGCGGGGAGACGCGCTGCACGGGCGCCCCGTCCACCTCGGGGAGCGCGGTGCGCAGCGCCTCGTGGCGGCGCACGATCTCGCCCAGCGCGCGCTCGAACGCATCCACCTCCAGCGCGCCGGTGAAGCGGTAGACGGAGCCGATGGTGTAGGCGGTGCTCCCCGGCTGCGCGCGGTTCATCCTCCACATCCGCTCCTGCGCGAAGCTGGCCGGCAGGTCGCCGCCGCGCGGGATGGGGACGATGGGCGGCGCGGCGTCGGGAGAGGCGCCGCCGGAGAGCCGGTCGACCGCGGCGGCCAGGGCGGAAAGGGTGGGCGATTCGAAGACGGCGCGCAGCGGCAGCTCCACGCCGAACGCCACGCGCACGCGGGTGGTCACGCGCGTGGCCAGCAGCGAGTGGCCGCCCAGCGCGAAGAATCCATCCTCCGCCCCCACGCGCTCCACGCCCAGCAGCTCGGCCCAGATCCGCGCCAGCTCCGTCTCGGTCGGCGTGCGCGGGGGGACGGATCCGGCGGACGAGGAGGCGGGATCGGGGTCCGGGAGCGCGCGGCGGTCGACCTTGCCGTTGCGGGTGAGCGGGAGCGCGTCCACCGGCACGAAGGCGGCGGGGACCATGTAGTCCGGCAGCCGCGCGGAGAGGTGCGCGCGCAGCTCCGTCGGGGCCGGCGCTGGATCGCCCGCCGCGACGATCCAGGCGGCCAGGCGCGTCTCGTCTCCCGTGCCGCGGGGAAGGACGACGGCCTCGCGCACGGACGGATGCTCCCGCAGCACCGACTCGATCTCGCCCGGCTCGATGCGGAAGCCGCGCACCTTCACCTGGTCGTCCGCGCGGCCCCGGAACTCCAGGCCGCCATCGGGGAGCCAGCGCGCCCGGTCGCCCGATCGGTAGAGCCGTCCCCCCGGCGCCCCGAAAGGATCGGGGATGAAGCGCACCGCGGTCAGCCCCGGCCGGCCGAGATATCCCCGCGCCACGCCCGCCCCGCCCACGTACATCTCGCCGACCACGCCGATCGGCACCATCCGCCCGCGCTCGTCCAGCAGCTGCACCGACAGGTCGGGGATCGGCACGCCGATGGGGCTGGCGGAGCCGGCCAGCACGTCGGCGCGGCGGATCACGCGGTACGTCACGTGGACGGTGGTCTCGGTGATCCCGTACATGTTCACCAGCAGGGGCCGCTCGTCGCCGCGCCGCTCCACCCAGCTGCGCAGCGACGCAGGGTCCAGCGCCTCGCCGCCGAAGATCACCGTGCGCAGCGCCAGGTCGCGCGCGGCGCCGCGGGCCGCCGCCTCGTCGTCCGCGCGGACCAGCTGGCGGAAGGCGGAGGGCGTCTGGTTGAGCACCGTCACCCGCTCGCGCTCGAGCAACTCGTAGAACGCATCCGCATCGCGCGAGAGGTAGAAGGGGACGATCACCAGCCGCCCGCCGTGCAGCAGCGCGCCCCACATCTCCCAGACGGAGAAGTCGAACGCGTGCGAGTGGAAGAGCGTCCACACGTCGCCCGGGCCGAAGCGGAACCACTCGTCCGTCGCGTCGAAGAGCCGGGCGACATTCGCGTGCGTCACCTGCACGCCCTTGGGCCGGCCGGTGGAGCCGGAGGTGTAGATGACGTAGGCCGGCGCGTCGAGAGAAGCGCCGGCCGAGCCGCGGCTGGCCCCCTCCCCCCGCCCCCTCCCCGCGCTTCGCGGGGGAGGGGGAGAGTGATCGGGCTGAAGCGCGATTGCCTCGGCATCCTGATCGAGGGAGAGGATGCGAATCCCGTCACCCGAGACGCGATCGGCCAGGTCTGACGTGTTGAGGACGACGCGCGTGCCTGAATCTTCCAGCATGTGCGCGATGCGGCCGTCCGGGTACGCGGGGTCGAGCGGGAGATAGGCCGCGCCGGCCTTGAGGATGGCGAGGATGCCGATGACCGTCTGGAGCGACCGCTCCACGCACAGGCCGACCAGGGCGCCGGGCCCGACGCCGACGGACGACAGGTGGTGCGCCAGGCGGTTGGCGCGCGCGTCGAGCTCTGCGTAGGTGAGCGACGCATCCCCGAAGGTGACGGCGGCGGCGTGCGGCGTGCGCGCGGCCTGCGTGGCGAAGCGGACGTGCAGCGGCGCGTCCACGGCGAACGTGGCGGCGGGGCGTGCGCGGGACTCCAGCTCGGCGCGCTCCTCGGGCCCCATCAGCGGCAGCTCGCCGACGCGCGCGCCGGGGTCGTCGAGGGCGTGGTCGAGGAGGATGGCGTAGTGGCCCAGCATCCGCCGGACGGTCTCCGCATCCCACAAATCGGTCGCGTATTCGATGCTGCCGAGGGTGCGGCCGGCCTCCTGCGCCACGGTGAGCATCAGGTCGAAGCGGGCGGACTGGCGCGCGCGGCCGACCGGCTCCACCCGCGCGCCGCCCAGCCGCGGCGGGCCGGCGGACGGGGCGGCGCCGCCCAGGTTCTGCAGCACGAAGGCGACCTGGAAGAGCGGTGTGTGGCCGAGCGAGCGCTGGGGGTTGATCTCCTCCACCAGCTTTTCGAAGGGGAGATCCTGGTGCTCGTACGCGCCCAGCGTGGCCTCGCGCACGCGCGCCAGCAGCTCGCGGAAGGTGGGATCGCCGGACAGGTCGCCGCGCAGCACGAGGGTGTTGGCGAAAAAGCCGATCAGCCCCTCCACGTCGGGCGTGGCGCGGCTGGCGATGGGGGTGCCGACCAGCACGTCGGTCTGGCCGGACCAGCGCGACAGCAGCGCCTGCCACGCGGCGAGCAGCACCATGAACGGCGTGGCGTCCGCGGCGCGCGCGACGGCGGCCACGCGCGGGGCCACGTCAGCGCCCAGCTCGAAGCCGATGCTGTCGCCGCGGTCGGAGCGCGTGGCCGGGCGCGGGCGGTCTGTCGGCAGCTCCAGCAGCGCGGGGGCGCCGGCCAGCCGCTCCTTCCACCACGCCACCTGCCGGTCGAGCGCATCCCCCGACAGCCGCTCGCGCTGGCGCACCGCGTAGTCGCCGTACTGCAGCGGCAGCGGCTCCAGCGGTGACGGCTCGCCCGCGGCGAACGCCTCGTACAACGCCCTCAGCTCGCGATCGAACACGCCCGTCGACCACCCGTCGCTCACGATGTGGTGCAGCGTGGTGAGCAGCAGGTGGTCGTCCGCACCGGCCTGCACCAGCGCCGCGCGGAAGAGCGGGCCGGCGGCGAGGTCGAAGGGGCGGTTCGCCTCGTCCGACGCCAGTTCGACGAACGCGTCCTCACGCTCCGATTCGGCCAGCGGCCAGCCGATCACCGGCAGCGTCCACCCGCGGAACGGCTCCACCACCTGCACGGGCTCGCCGTCGCGCGCTTCGATGCGGGTGCGCAGCGTCTCGTGCCGGCGGACGAGCTCGGCCAGCGCGCGTTCGAGCGCGGCGACGTCGAGCGGGCCGCGCAGGCGCCGGGCGAACGCCATGTTGTAGGCGGTGGCGCCGGGCTCCAGCCGGTCGAGCACCCACAGCCGCTGCTGGGCGAACGACAGCGGAAAGACGCCGCCCTCGCGCTCCACGGCCGCGGGGGCGGGCTCTTTCGCTTTCTGCATCCGCAGCCGCAGCGCGAGGAGCTTGCGCTGCTCGGGCGTGAGCTGGTCCAGCCTGCGGGTGACGTCGGACATCCAACCGTTTTCGTGTCAGGTTTGCGAGTGAACTCGCGGCTACAACGCAGTCCGCCTTCGCGGGCTTCTCCGGGCGAGAAGCGGACGTGCGCTTCCTCGGGCGCCGCGGCCCCTCCCCGGCCCTCGCCCTGCAAACTGCGCGGGGGGAGGGTGAGAGACGGGCGGTCGGGGGGACGAGGGCTAATCGCCCTCCGCGCCTTCGACCTCGGCGAGGAGCGCGGCAAGCTCGTCGTCGCTCAGGGCTTCGAGGTCGGCAAGCGGTTCGGCGAGAACGCCGGTGCCGGTGGCCTCGATGGCGGCGGCCAGGGTGGCGACGGTGGGGTGCTCGAACAGGGCGCGCACGGGGAGCGTCACCCCGAACGCCTGGTCCACGCGCGACAGCACCTGCGTGGCCAGGAGCGAATGGCCGCCCAGCGCGAAGAAGTTGTCGTCCACCCCCACCCGCTCCAGCCGCAGCACCTCGGCCCAGAGCTCGGCCAGCACCTGTTCGGCGGCGGTGCGCGGCGCCACGTAGCCCGCGGCGGCCGCGGGCTCCGGGTCGGGCAGCGCGCCCACGTCCAGCTTGCCGTTGGCGGTGAGCGGGAGCGCGTCCATCCGCACGAATGCGGACGGGACCATGAAGTCCGGCAGGCGGCCGGTGAGCCACGCCCGCAGCTCGGCGGCGGGGTCGGTGCGCCCGTCGGCGACGACGTAGGCCACCAGCCGCGGCTCGCCGCCGGCGTCCCGGAGCGGCACCACGGCCACGCCGCGCACGGCGGGGTGCGCGGCGATGGCGGCCTCCACCTCGGCCGGCTCCACGCGGAAGCCGCGGATCTGCAGCTGACGGTCGGCGCGGCCGGCGATCTCCACCACGCCGCCGGGGCGGTAGCGGCCCAGGTCGCCGGTGAGGTACAGGCGGTCCGATGGATCACCGGTGGCGGGATTGGGGCGGAAGCGCGCGGCGGTGAGCTGCGCGTCGTTCGCATAGCCGCGCGCCAGGTACGGGGTGCGGATCGCCACCTCGCCCAGCTCGCCGGTCCCCGCCAGGCGGCCGGCCGCGTTCAGCACCAGGAGCTGCACGCCGTCGATCCCGCGGCCGACGGGGAGAGGGCCGCCACTCGGAGATTCGGCGACGGCACGGCGGTGGCCCCCTCCCAAAGATTCGACGACGGTACCGCTGTCGTCGAATCTCCGACCTCCCCCAAAAACTGCCTGGGGGAGGTTGGAACCGTCCGGGGCGTGTTCCATCTCGTTGGGTACATGGTAGATGGACATCACCTGCGGGGTCTCGGTGGCGCCGTACGCGTTCACCACCCGGGCGGAGGGGGCGAGGGAGCGCAGGCGGTCCACGTCGCGGCCGCGCAGCACGTCGCCGCCGAACATGGCCAGGCGCAGCGACGGGAGATGCGCATCCACGCCGGAGGACAGGATCTGCCCCATCGCGGGGGTCAAGTGCGTGACGGTGATGGCGTGCCGGGCGAACCAGCCGGCCAGCCACCCCGGCTCGCCGATCCGCGCCGCGTCGGGGACGTGCAGCGCTCCGCCCGAGGTGAGCGGCGCGAACACGTCGCGCAGCAGCGGGTCGTGGCCCAGGCCGCTCAGCAGGGTGAAGCGGTCCGCCGGGCCGGCGCCGAACGTGTCCGCGTACCAGCGGAAGAAGTGGCTGAGCGGGCGGTGCGTGCCCGCGATCGCCTTGGCCCGGCCCGTGGTCCCCGACGTGAAGGCGAGGTAGGCGAGGTCGTCGGGGCCGACGTCGACGTCCACCGCGTCGGCGGGGACGGCGGCGAGGAGGGCGGCGTCGGGGTGCGCGGGATCCGAGGTGAGCGCCAGGGCCGGCGCGGGCGACCGCGCCTCGATCGCCTCGCGAAGCTCCGCCGGCAGCGGGCCCGCGGCATCCACGCGCAGCAGGGCGCGCGGGCGGGCGATCTCCACGCGCTCGGCCAGCCGCGCGGCGGGATAGGCGGGGTCCAGCAGCAGCCACGCGGCGCCCGCCTTCGAGATCCCCAGCAGCGACACCGGCAGCCACGCGGAGCGGTGCACGTACACCGCCACCACGTCGCCCGCGCGGACGCCGCGCTCGCGCAGCAGCCGGGCGATGCGGTTGGAGGCCGCGTCCACCCGCGCGTACGTCCATCCGCCGTCCGCGTCCACGATCGCCGGCGCGTCGGGCCGCTCGGCCGCGCGTGCGGAGACCATCGCGTGCACGGGGCCGAACCACCGGGTGGCGAGCGGCGCGGCGGGATCGGGGAGGACGGAGGCATCGTCCCCGGTCAGGAGGGAGAGGTCGTTCAGCGTGACGCCGGGGTTCCGGGACGCCTGCCGCAGGACGTGGCCGATCTGCCCGAGCAGCGCGGCGATGCGGGGGCGGCCGAAGAGGTCGGCGTCGTACGTGGCGTGCAGGGCGATGCCGTCCGGCAGCTCCTGCGCGTAGAGCGTCAGGTCGAACTTGGAGCCGGTGTCCAGGGCGCCGGCGAAGGGCTCGGCGCGCAGCAGCGGGCTCTCCCCGGGCGCGGCGGCGCCGGCGAAGGCGCCTTCCAGGTTCAGCAGGTTGAACATCACCTGGAACACCGGCGTGCGGCTCAGGCTGCGTTCGGGGTGCAGCTCTTCGAGCAGGCGCTCGAAGGGCACGTCCTGGTGCGCGTACGCGCCGAGCATGGTCTCGCGAACGCGCCGCAGCAGCTGCGTGAAGCTCTCGCCACCGGGCAGGCGGGTGCGGATGGCCAGCGTGTTGAGGAAAAGGCCGATCATCGCCTCGGTCTCGGGCCGCGTGCGCCCGGCGATCGGCGTGCCGACCACCACGTCGTCCTGTCCGGCCCATCGCCCCAGGACGAGCTGGAAGGCGGCGAGCAGCGCCATCGCCATCGTGGCGCCCTGCCCCGCCGCCATCGCGTGCACCGCCTGGTGCAACTCCGGCGGCAGCAGCGCGGTCTCGCTGGCGCCGCGGTGGCGCTGCACGGCGGGGCGCGGACGGTCGGTCGGCAGCTCCAGCGCCGGCGGGGCGCCGGCCAGCTCCTCCGTCCAGTACGCCACCTGCCGGCGCATTCGCTCGTCGGTCAGCCAGCGGCGCTGCCAGGCCGCGTAGTCCGCGTACTGCGCCTCCAGCTCGGGGAGGGGCGACGGCCGGCCGGCCGAGAACGCGTCGTACAGCGCCACCAGCTCGCGGCGCAGCAGGTTGTAGCTCCAGCCGTCGAACACCGCGTGGTGCACGTTCCACAGCAGCACGTGGTCATCGTCCGCCAGCCGCAGCAGGGAGACGCGGAAGAGCGGCCCACGCTCCAGGTCGAACGGCATCGCGGCGTCCTCGACGGCCCGACGGCGGGCCTCGCGCTCGGCTTCGTCCTCCGAAAAGTCAGACAGTTCATACAGCGGGAGATCCACCTCCAGCGACGGGAGGACGCGCTGCACCGGCCGGCCGTCCACCCGCGCGAAGACGGTGCGCAGCGGCTCGTGCCGGCGCACGATCCCGGCGACGGAGCGGCGCAGCGCGTCCACCTCCAGCCGCCCGCGGATGCGCAGCGGCGCGGGGATGCTGTAGAGCGACGCCGCGGGATCGAGTTGCTGCAGGAACCACATCCGCTCCTGCGCGAAGCTCACCGGCAGCGGCCCGTCGCGCGGGACGCGGACGATCGGCTCGCCGGCACCGGCATCCCCGCGCAGCGTTGGCCCGAGCGACGGCGCTTCGGGGGAGGTGGACGCAGCGGCGGCAGGTGGGTCGGCGGACGGGGTGCCGGCGCGGAGCGAATCGATCTCGGCCGCCATCGCGCGCAGCGTGGGATGCTCGAAGATCGCCCGCATCGGCAGGTCGATGGCGAACGCGGCGCGGATGCGGGAGACCACCTGCATCGCGAGCAGCGAGTGGCCGCCCAGCAGGAAGAAGTGGTCGCCGGCGCCGGCCGCCTCCAGGTTCAGCACCTCGCGCCAGATGCCGGCGAGCGCCAGCTCCGTCTCGCCCCGGGGCGATACGAATTGGGCGGTCGAGACGGCCGCGTCGGGGTCCGGCAGCCGCGCCCGGTCGACTTTCCCGTTCGGCGTCAGCGGCAGCCCGGGGAGGACGACGAACGCGGAGGGGAGCATGTACTCGGGGAGCGACCGCGACAGGTGCTCGCGCAGCTCCGCCGCGTCCGGCGCGGCGCCCTCCACCGGGACGAGGTACGCGGCCAGGCGCTTTCCGCCCGCCCCGCCCCCGCGCGCGTCCACCACCGCCGCGCGGACGGACGGGTGCGCGAGCAGCGCCGCCTCCACCTCGCCGGGCTCGATGCGGTAGCCGCGCACCTTCACCTGCCGGTCGGCTCGGCCCAGGAACTCCACCTGGCCGCGGCCGTTCCAGCGCGCCCGGTCGCCGGTGCGGTACAGCCGCCCGCCGCGGCCGAACGGGTCGGGGACGAAGCGCTCCGCCGTCAGCGCCGCACGGCCCAGGTAGCCGCGCGCCAGCCCGTCGCCGCACAGGTACAGCTCGCCGGGCGCGCCGGCGGGGGCCGGACGCATGGCATGGTCCAGCACGTACGCCCGGGTGTTGGCCACGGGCGCGCCGACGGGGAGGGTGCCCGATTCCGCGTCCTGGCGCCGGACCGGGTGGCAGCAGGCGAAGGTGGTGCTTTCGGTGGGCCCGTAGCCGTTGACGAAGCGGGTGGACGGCAGCGCCTCCATCGCCCGCAGCACGTGCGCGGCCGACACCACGTCGCCGCCCGCCAGGATCTCGCGCACGCCCTCCAGCCCCGGCGCCCCGGCATCCACCACCTGGTGAAAGAGCCCCGCGGTGAGCCACATCGTGGTCACCCCATGCCGCCCGGCGAAGGCGCCCAGCTCACCGGGCTCCGGGATGGACGGGGGATGCACCGCCACCGCGCCGCCGTTCAGCAGCGCGCCCCACACCTCGAAAGTCGAGGCGTCGAACGCCACCGGCGCCAGCTGCAGGAACACGCTAGCCGGGCCGAAACGCGCGTACGCCTGGCCGCGCACCAGCCGGACCACCGCGCGGTGCGGCACCGCCACGCCCTTGGGGACACCGGTGGAACCCGAGGTGAAGATCACGTACGCCAGGTTCTCCGCGTCCACCGCCACGCCGGGGCCGTCCGCCGGCAGCGCGCCGATCCGCTCGCGCTCGGCGGCCAGGTCCACCGCGCGGATGCCCTC
>Ga0070662_100000088_pt1 | contig 50362 bp, 33 predicted proteins | sample KBSC53metaG_FD_65648 | JGI IMG/M metagenome (GOLD analysis project Ga0070662, IMG submission 65648) | Corn rhizosphere microbial communities from Kellogg Biological Station, Michigan, USA - KBS C5-3 metaG | ecosystem: Host-associated > Plants > Roots > Rhizosphere > Soil ...
AAAATGGGCTTACGAGAATGCGCTCAGACGCACGATCTCGTCACTCGGATACATCGCAGCACCCCCGAAAAGGGCGCGCGACGCGCCTCCTGGGCTTTTTAGACCGGACTCGGATTCGGTATCATACCAGATCGGGCAAAAGACTCGAGACCATCGCCCGTCTGTTCGTGAACGGTTCAGGCGGATCCGGTATCATGCCAGATCCGCTTGATTCCTTGGTGCAACCGGGTCTGCTGGAAGCAGTTCAGGTGGATCTGCCACCGGCCTGGTGCGGAAGGACCGCACGACCGTGAATCGTGATCTCGAATCCAGCGACCTGGATCCAGTCTGGCAAACGCAGGGAGGAGGCGCGGAGAATGTCTCCCCGCGCCTCCCGCTGTTTCCACCGTCCGACGAGTCCGGGCGCTACCAGCCGCCGCTCTCGCCCAGGTAGCCCGACACGCCGCGGGCCACGGCGGCGCCGATGGCGTCCTGGGCGCGCGGGTCGTGCAGGCGGGCGGCGCCGGCGGGGTGGGCCAGCGAGCCGGCCTCCACCAGCACCGCCGCCGTGCCGCGGCCGTGCAGCCCCGGCCGCAGCAGCGCCAGGTCGCCCGCGCGCACCGGCACCGGCGCCCCCTCCATGCGCGACAGCTCGCCCGAGATCCGCTGCGCCAGCCGCCGGCTCGCCGCGCCGGCCGCGCCGTCCACGCCGCCGTACACCCACACCTCCGGGCCGGGCCGGTCCGCGCGGCCGGTGTTGGCGTGGATGGAGACGAACACCGGCGCGCCGGTCTCACGCGCGGCCCGCGCCCGCGCGCCCAGCGGCACGCGGTAGTCGCCGTCGCGGGTGAGCGCCACGTCGGGGCCGAGGTACGCCCGCACCCGCCGCGCGATCCCCAGGTTGATGTCCTTCTCGGCCGCCGCGGACCCGTACGGGCCGGCGTAGGCGGGCTCATCCTCCTCCACGCCCCCGTGCCCCGCGTCCACCAGCGCCGCCACCCGCGTGTCGCCGCGCGGCAGGGGGAAGTCGCCCAGCCCGGCGGTCGGGGTCAGCCGCTCGGCCGCCACGATGGCGCGCAGGTCGGGCATCACCCCGATCCGGTCGGTGGACGGGTTGCGCGATTTCGTATTGGTGGACGGGTTGGAGAGCACGGCGCGCATCTTCTCCGGGCCCCAGGTTCTCCCCGTGCGGGCCTTCACGATCCCCTGCACGGCGATGGCGGCGCCGGTCACGATCGGGCTGGCGCCCGAGGTGCCGCTGAACGACGGCGTGTAGGTGGTGGTCAGGTTCCCCGTCCACCCGTCGCCCGTGGTGTCGATGTTCTGCCCCCAGGCGTAGCAGTTCACCCGCGCGCCGAAGTTGGAGAAGCCCATCCGGTCGTGCGGGGCGGTGCTGGTGGCGGCGCCCACCATGATGGCGCCCGAGTCGCGGTAGTCGGCGTGGCCCACCTTGAGGATGAAGCCGTCGGTGGGGTGCTGGAACGCGTCCAGGTCGGTGCTCCCGTTCCCCCCCGCCTCCACCACGATGATCCCGAGCCAGGTGGCCACCCGGATGGCGGCCCACACGTCCAGGTCCACCTCCACGGGAAGGTAGCTGGTGCCCGTGAGCGTGGTCTGCGCCTCGAGCAGCAGGATGTCGCCGGGGGCCATGTTCGCCACCGCGCTCACGATCGCGTCCGCCGTGCCGTAGTTGCTGGAGGTGCGCTGCTGCGACACCACGCGCGCCTTGACCAGCGGGGTGATCCCCACGCAGCCGCGGGTATTGTCCTGCGCCAGGATCTCGCCCAGCACCGCGGTGCCGTGCCCGAAGTAGTTGGAGTTGATCCCCGAGATCAGCGTGATCCCCGCGGCGGACAGGTCCTCGTGGTTCAGCGTCCACCCCTGCTCCAGGTCAACGAAGTTCACGCCGCGCCCGTCGCCGCCCGACAGCGTCCAGGCGTAGCGCGCGTCGATCCCGGCGGGCGCGGCGTTCAGGTACCCCTGGTTCCCCGCGCGCGGATCGTCGGACGCGTTCACCGGCGGCGGAGTGGGCGCGCCCTGCAGGTACGCCCGTTCCACCCCCGGCACGTCGGCCGCCATCCCGATCGCCTCGGCCGGGTTCTGGCCGCGGGGAAGGCGCACGCTGTAGAAGGTGTCCAGGTCGGGCACGCGGTGGCGCCCCTCGTCGTGGCGCCGGGCCTCGCGCACCATCGACTGCAGCCGCGCCGGCGTGGTGGACGCGAACAGGCGCTCCACCGTGGCGTTGGGGAAGCGGCGGCGCAGCGCGTCCACCTGCGCGTGCGGCGGCGGGCCGGACGAGGCGCCGGTCTGCGAGAGGCTGGCCACCAGGGCGGGCTGGTTCTCGCGGAACTTCACCACCACCCGCGGCTGATAGCTGGCCGGCAGGTCGTTCGGCCGCGGCCGGTTGGGCGATTCGGATCGGTACATGGCGGGCCTGGGGGGAGGGGAACGGGACACGAGTTGCTCCTCCGCCCCAAGGCAAGCTCCCGGCCACTTCGGCCGATCCCGCAACGTGTTGAAATCGGCTGATTTAGACGTGTGGCCGCAACGGCGCCGGCGCCGCTCCCATGCACGATCGGGCGCGAACGTGCACGCATGGGCACGCCCGGAGGATCATCCCTCGGGCCGCGGGAGGAGTGGACCGAGCGGGGAAGCGTCGTCTGGCTCAGTTGTCCCACCGGCGTGGAGCGACCACGAGCCTCTGCCAGAGCCACCAGGCGGCGCCCGTCCGCCACAGCGTCTTGCCGCCGGATACGCTTCCACCATGGAATTCACGACAACGCTTGACACGTGAAGCGGGCTGCACGTGTATATCGGGGAAAAATCCATCCGCTCGTCGCTCTGGTAGAGTCCTTCCTCCAACCCGCTGCGTCCGGTTCATGCGAGAGTTCTGGCAGGCCGTCAAGAACAGCCGCTGGTTGCTGGCGTTGCTGGTGGTGTTCGGTGCTCTCACGCTCTGGTTGGCTTCTGAAGGGTGGGGCACCGTTCTGGGCTTTCTCAGCGCGATGGCGGTGGCCATCGAAGGGGAAATCCGCAGGCTGCGCGAAAACAGGGAAGCGGCCCGTCTCCCTCCTCCTTCAGCTACGACGTTTACGCCGCCGTCAGAAGACGTGCGCGTGCGCCGCCCCATCGGTACCCTTGGCAACGTGGGAAGGGTGGAGGGCGGTGCAAACCGCACGGCTGCGCGCGGCGGTCGCCGCGATTCTGCGCCAGCCGTGCGGAGGGACGCCGCCGTGCGACGAGGAAGGGCACGGTGGGTACTCGTCTGGGTGGCGGTCGCCGTCGTAATCTGCTACGCCGTGCTCGTGCTGATTACCGTGTACGTACTCTCCATTCCATGAAACTCCATCGATCCTTCGGCGTTACGAATATCTGCTTGCTGGGTGCCCTGGCCACGAGTGCGCCCGCGACCGCTTGGGCGCAGCGTGTGCTCCCCGCCGTGCGAGTAGATTCCCTTCTGGAAGGAGTCGTGGTCCCGAAGCCGATGCGATTCGAACTGCGCGACATCGTGATCGGGAACCGGTCGGTCCTGGATCTTGTCGACCCCGTTCCGCGCCATCCTCCCACCACGTCCCAGTATTACTCCCGCGCGATCGACTCGGTGGTGGTCACCCTGCGGCGGCCAAGCCTGATCGGTGCGCTGGAGCAACTCGCTCAACACTCCGACTCCACCCTGCGCCTGCGATTCCGCGATCCGAACCGTAGCTTCATCCGGTGGTTTCACGACCATGCGGCCCGTTTCCTACATCGGAGGTTCGAGTACGAGGTCGCGCTGCCCCTCCACTCGCTGCGCAATCCATGTCCCGTGGTCACCCAGGTGATCTATCGCACCGTGGACGAGAGGGTTCACCATAGCCTGATCCACTCCGGTCAGACGCCCGGGACCCTTACGCTGAACGAAGTGCTCGACCTGCTCCGGAGCGACCAACTCGATGCCTTCCTTGCCACGATGGATCCCGTGGACCCGCGGGAGGAATGCACCGAAACGCTCGAGTTGCTCAAGCTCGTGCGTGGGGACTCGGCGGCGAGCTTTGGGTTCGGGAGCTACGAGGTTCATCCGGGACTTCGCGCGACGCTGGACGTGATCGCGAAGTCGATCGAGAACAGCCGGGCCGAGTGGCCCGATCAGGATGTGCTGATTGAGGCGGTGGGATACGGCGACCCTGTTCCGGTAAGGACCGACACAGGTGGCATCAACGTATCTTTCTCACGGTCGGGAATCCCTGCGTTCACTGATCGGCACTTGGTTCCGGACGTGCGTTATGACTGGTGCGCGAATGACCGCGGCCGAGGCAGACCCAGGTACCTGCCGCTCGATTCCGAGGGCGTGGGTCAGCGTGTGGGACCCAAAATAACCAATAACTGCGAGTTGGGTGCCGTACGCAGCTTCTTCGTCGCATGGTACCTCTCGGGCCGGATCGGCCGCGTGGCCGACTACCGGTACGCGACCGGCGGCGTTCGAATGGAAGGGGCGACGGATTCGAGCAAGCGCATGGTGGACGTGGTCTTCACGCTGCGCGGGGGCCGCAGGCGCGGCCCGACGGGCCGCTGAGCTGCGCACGGCGGGAGCGCCCCGCCGGCCGTGGCCCATATCGTCAATGAGCACCAGGGTTCGGGTCTTGAACATCCTCCAGGCGATCGGCAACACCTCCGTGGCGCGGCTGCGCCGGGTGGTGCCGGCGAACGGCGCGGAAATCTTCGTGAAGCTGGAGTGGGAGAACCCCACCGGGAGCATGAAGGACCGCATGGCCAACGCCGTCATCTCGCGCGCCGAGGCCGACGGGCGGCTGAGGCCCGGCGGCACCGTGGTGGAGTACACGGGCGGCAGCACCGGCGCGTCGCTGGCACTGGTGTGCGCGGCGCGCGGGTACCGCATCCGCATCGTGAGCTCCGACGCGTTCGCGCGCGAGAAGCTGGACCAGATGCGGGCGCTGGGCGCCGAGCTCACGCTGGTGCCCAGCGAGGGCGGCCTCACCACCCGCAAGCTGATCCTGGACATGATCGAGGCCGCGCGCGTCATCGCGCAGGAGCCGGACACCTACTGGACCGATCAACTGAACAACCACGACAGCATCGCCGGCTACCACGCGCTGGGCGAGGAGATCTGGACGCAGACCAAGGGCGAGGTGGACGCCTTCGTCCATTCCGTGGGCACGGCCGCCTCGCTGCGCGGCGTGGCCACGGTGCTCAGGAAGCACAACCCCGCGGTCCGCATCGTCGCCGTGGAGCCCGCCGAGTCGCCCGTGCTGTCAGGCGGCCAGCCGGGGCCGCACGGGATCGAGGGCGTGGGGATCGGCGACACCCCGCCGCTCTGGGACCCGTCGCTGGTGGACGAGGTCGTCCCCGTACCGACGGACGAGGCGAAGGCGATGGCCCGCCGCCTGGCGCGCGAGGAGGCGCTCTTCGCGGGGACGTCTTCCGGCGCCAACCTGATCGCCGCCCTGCGGGTGGCCGAGCGGCTGGGAGAGGGGGCGAAGGTGGTCACGCTGATGTGCGACTCGGGGCTCAAGTACCTGAACACCGACGTGTACCGGAGCGGGTAGCCGGCGGATTCACCTCCGTTCGTCACCCGGCGGGCCACGGCCGCCCGGCGCAGCAGCGCCGGGCGGCCGTTTCGCTCCGGGGACGGGAATCCCGGCCGCGTTTCCCGTCGAACCCCCGTGCGGGATCGTGTCCGTGCGGCCATCTCTCTCCGTCAGCCTCGTGATGTTTCGGCCGTACTGTGCGTTCGCTTCGGATGTTCCTGCGAAAACCGCGATCTGTGTCAGTCCTACGTAGCAGGTGGAGCGGGGAATCGGGATGCACCCCCTCACCACAGGCCGGGCGGACCCGGCGCACGATCCACCCACACCTCATTCGAGCGGAGGAGACATGACCGAGAGAGCGCGCACCAGGGACATCGGCGTGGTCGACGCCCCGCACACCTTCAGCCAGCTGGGCGTGCTGGTGCTGGACGGCAGCGGGTCGATGGAGAACCCGGCGGTGGGGAAGCTCACCAAGGCCGAGGCGGTGAACAACGCCGTGCGCGAGATGCTCACGCGGTTCAGCGTGTCGCGGCACAAGCGGAACTTCTCGTTCGCGGTGGTCACCTTCGACGACGAGGCGGCCGTGCATACCCCGCTCACCCCGGCCACCGAGATCGACGACAACGCCGACTACGACCCGCTGCGCAACCACGGCGGCGGCACCAGCATCGCCACGGGCCTGGCCGAGGCCCGGCGCATCGCCGACGAGTTCCTGGCCACGGCCCCCGCCGACATCCCGTCGAGCGCGGTGATCGTGGTGATGTCGGACGGGCGCGACGGCGAGGGCGGCGTGGGCGACCCCGCCCACACGCTGCGCCTGGCCGACGAGATCAAGGCGAACCCGGCGGTCACCCTCTGCACCACCTACTTCGGCATTCCCGGCGAGGGCGACACCGTGGCGCAGGACCACCTGCGCGCGCTGGCCAGCAACCCCGCCACCGGCTTCAAGACCGTCTACGACGCCGAAACGCTGCGCAAGTTCTTCATCGCCTCGGTGTCGGCCGGGCACAACATGGCGATCGCATGAGCGTGCGGCGCGGCGGTGGGCTGGCGGCGGCGGCCACGGCTACGCCGCGGGACGACCCCCGCGGCAACGAGGACGCCTTCGCCGTTCTGGGAGGGCCCGCGGTGCCGGTCCGGGGCGTGGCCGTGGCCGACGGGGTGGGGAGCTACTCGCACGCGCGGCTCGCGGCGGACGCGGCCGTGCGCGGGGTGGCGGCCGCGTCGGGCGCGCTGCGCCGCCCCGCCCCGGCGGCGCTGCGGGCGCTGTTCCAGGCGGCGCACGCGGCGGTGCGCGAGGCCGCCCGGGACGAGTCGGGTGACGGCGGCGAAGCGCCCGCCGCGGAGTCGTTCGGCACCACGCTGCTGGTGGCGCTCGACACGCCCGCCGACCTGTGGGCGGCGTACCTGGGGAACGGGGCCATCTGGCACGTGCGCGGGAACTTCGACGGCTTTCCGGCCGCCACGGCGCTCCCCTGGTGCGCGGTGAACGTGCTGGCGCCGCACAGCGTGCTGCACCACGGCCGCGAGGTGCTGTACCGGATCGTGGACGCCTCCGCCGAACCGGCGCCGCCCTCGGTGGTGCGGCTGCAGCCCGACCCGGAGTTCGGCGACCTGCTGGTGGTGTGCACCGACGGGATCTACTCCGCCGACCAGCTCACCCAGGGCACCGACGTGAACGGCAGCCTCTGGGTCAGCGCCGAGGCCGCCATGGTGGAGCTGTTCCGCACCCTGCGCGAGCTGTTCGCCGGCTGGGACGGCCGGGGACAGCCGGAGCTGTACCGCGCGCTGGCCGGGTGCCTGGGCCGCCTGCGCGATCGGGGGATGCTCGAAGACGACGCCACCGTGGGCGTGATCGTGACCGCCGCCGCGCTCGGCTACCACCGCCGCAAGCGCGCCCGCGCCACCCCTGCCGCGGTGTCGGCGGCGCCGGATGCAATCGCGGTGGACGAAGCGTCGGACGTCGTGCCGCCGGTGAGAGCGGCAGCGGACACGGCGTCCCCCGGAGACGGATCCGAGGGCGTGACGGACGCGGAAGGGTCGAGCGGCACGGAGGTGCCGGACGGCGCCGTGCCCGGCGATCTCTCCGGAACAGCCGCGGGCGGGGTGGGCGGGGTGGGCGGGGTGGGCGGACCGGCCGGCGGCGGCGCGGCGCCGCGCGAGCGTGCGGGCGAGATCCGGGGCGGTGGGGAAGGGGAGGGGAACGACGACGCGGCGGGTGGTTCCGCCGGGCCACTGGAGGAAGCGGAATGCCCCGGATCACCGACATCACCAGCCTGAGCTCGGGGTTCCACGCGGCGTACGACGACGTGCGCGAGCTGGAGCTCGATGACCTGGCGCTCGGGGGCGGCGCGTTCGGCGACGTGTACGGCCTGGTGGCGGTGAACGGCGCCCCGCCGCCCGCGCGCCAGATCGTGAAGGTGCTGCGCGACGACAGCTACGGCAGCGCGCAGAAGGGATTCGACACCATCCAGAAGCTGCAGGGGAGGATCCTGGAGGTGAACCCTCACCGCGTGGCCACCTTCCGCGCCCCGCTCCAGGATGTGCCGGCGCTGCGGGCGCTGCCGCAGTTCAGCTTCCGCGGGCGGATGAGCAACATGCCCGTGTTCGGCTACTCGGCCGACCGCCTCGACACCGCGGGCTACCTCCCCTTCTCGGCGTTCCTGGAGACGGACGCCGATCCGCAGCCGCGGAAACGCTACGTCGAGCTGTCGATGGACGACCGCATGCTGCTGGCGCACGAGCTGGCCGAGGGGTTCGACGCGCTGCGCGAGCTGTGGTACATCCACGGCGACGTGAACCCGCCCAACCTGTTCGTGAACGTGGACAGGTGCCGCGTGGCGATCATCGACTACGACAGCGGCGCGGTGACCGACGCGCCCGACGAGAAGACCACCACCTTCGGCAAGCTCACCGAGGGCGAGTGGCTGGCGCCCGAGATCATGGAGCAGCTGCTCGCCAACCGGACCGCGCGCCCCACCGTGCAGGTGACCCAGTTCACCGACAACTGGGCCGTGGCCGTGGGGATCCACTACCTGCTCTTCCTCTGCGGCCCGATGTGGCTGCTGGCCCGGCCCAGCGCGCACAACGTCCGCGACTACGCCGCGCGCTACGGCTGGCCGCGCTACGATCCGGCCGACCCGCTCTTCGCCCGGGGATACGAGGACCACTACCAGATCTTCGGCGAGCTGCTGCAGGAGGTGCCGGCCGAGGTCATCCGCCGCATGCGCGACGCGATGACGGTGGGCGCGGGCGACCCGGTGCGGCGGCCCACCTACTACCAGTGGACCGAGGCGCTCAAGACGGCCCAGACGCCGCTGGCCATCTCCATCTTCCGGGTGGTCCCGGGGAGCACGGTGGAGGGGCACCCGGTGCGGCTGGAGTGGGAGGTGACCGGCGCGCGGCGGGTGAGCATCGACCAGGGGATCGGCGACGTGGCCCACGACGGCAGCCAGGAACTGGTCCCGCTCCACAACCAGACCTGGACGCTCACCGCCGAGGGGCGGAACGGGGCGGTGATCACCGCTGCCGCGCCGGTGTCGGTGTGGCCGCTGCCGGTGATCCGCTCGGTGTTCGTCCCCGCGCCCGACCTGCGGCACAGCGTGGTCCTGCGCGACGTGCGCATCCCCGCGCCGCACGTCTCCATCGCCGCGCCGCGGATCCGGCTGGCCGCGCCGTCCATCCGCCTCCCGCTCACGCTGGACCTGTCGGTCCGCCTGGGCAGCGACCCGGTGCCCCGCTTCCCCGACCCGCTGCTCGTTCGCAGCGCTCCCGCGACGCCGGCCGCGCCGTGGTGGACACGGGGTGACTGGGTGCCGCGGATCGGCGACACGCTGCAACACCTGGCCGCCCGTCTCCGCGCCGAGATCGCCGCGCGCTTTGGCGGATCCGGCCCATGAAGCCACCCCGCGAGCGGACGTACGATTCGTTCGGCCGATCGAGTGACCCGCGTCCCGGCAGGAGACGCGGCAACGCCGTGAGGAGTAGACCGATGAAGCGCTTCTTCCTGTTCTGCTCGGGCGCCGACCTCCAGGTCCTGGCGCGGTGCCCCACGGACGAGAGCAAGTACGCCGGGATCGGCGCCACCATCGTGCTCACCGCGATGATGGCCGCCTTCTCGGGTGGGTACGCGCTGTACACCGTGGTCCGCTCGGTGGCGGCCGGCGTCGCCTTCGGCCTGCTCTGGGGCGCGGTGATCTTCAGCCTGGACCGCGCGATCGTCTCGCGGATCCGCAAGCAGAAGCACTTCTACCAGGACCTGGCGTTCGCCCTGCCGCGCATGGGTCTGGCCGTGCTGCTGGCGATGGTCATCTCGCGCCCGCTGGAGATGAGGCTGTACGAGCGCGAGCTGACCGCCCAGGTCGCGCGGATGAACGACGACGCGTTCAACGACGCCGTGGAGCGCGTGAACGGCCGCTTCGGCCGGATCGACGTGCTGGCCCGCGACAACGAGCGGCTGGCGCGGCAGATCGAGGCGAGCCGCCGGGCGGTCGAGGCGCGCTACGGCGAATGGACGGCGGGGCGGGACGGGGCCGCCGCCCCGGACACGCCGGGGATGGTTTCCGCCGAGCAGAAGCAGCGCCTGGACGACGCGCGGCGGCGGCTCGAAGCCGTGAAGCGGCGGAACGAGCCCGTGATCGCGAGGAACGCGCGGGAGATCGACCGGCTCCGGGCGCAGCGGAACCAGCAACTCGCCCGCATCGACCGCGCCCCGCCCGATGCCGATGGGCTGCTGGTGCGCCTGCGCGCGCTGCGCCAGCTGGAGGCGCGCGACGACGAGGTGCGCCGCGCCAGCTGGTTCATCACGCTGGTCTTCGTCGCGCTCGAGATCGCGCCCGTGACGGTGAAGCTGCTCTCCATGCTCAACCCGTATCGCCCCTACGACGAGCTGCTCGAGGAGCACGCCGCACGCCTGGGAGGTTCGAGCCCGTGAAGCGCGTTCCCGCGTCCGCGGCGCTCAGGCCGGCTTCGCCAGGCGCCCGTGCCGGCGGCGGACGAGCGACCTCGTTGTGCCGATCGAATGACCCGCGTCTCGGCAGGAGACGCAGCAACACCGTGTGGAGCAAACATCGATGAAGCGCTTCTTCCTGTTCTGCTCGGGCGCCAATCTCCGGATCCTGGCGCAGTGCCGCACCGACGAGACCAAGTACGCCGGGATCGGCGCCACCATCGTGCTCACCGCCATGATGGCCACCTTCTCGGGCGGGTACGCGCTGTTCACCGTGTTCCGCTCGGTGCCGGCCGCCATCGCCTTCGGCCTGTTCTGGGGCGTGGTGATCTTCAACCTGGACCGGGTGATCGTCTCGGGGATGCGCAAGCAGAAGCACCTCTACCAGGACGTGGCGTTCGCCCTGCCGCGCCTGGCGCTGGCCGTGCTGCTGGCCGCGGTCATCTCGCGCCCGCTGGAGTTGAAGATGTACGCCCGTGAGATTCGGGCTGAGACGGTACGGATGGCCGACGAAGAACACAACGCCGCACTGAACCGCATTTCGGAGGGATCAGGTCGGCTCAAGGAGCTGAGAACCGAGCGCGACAGCCTCAACCGCGTGCTCGCCGACCGGGAGAACGAGGTTGACAGGCTCTGGGCGGAGCTTAACGCCGAGATGGATGGCAGTGGTGGAACCCAGCTGCGTGGCGATGGTCCGCAGGCGGCAGAGAAGCGCCGCCGACTGCAAAACGAACAGGCGAAGCAGGATACCGCGAAGCGGGCGATCGAGCCGCGGGTTCGAGCGATTGACGGGGAGATCCATGCCATCGAAGACCAGCAGAAGCATCGGCTGGCGGTAAACGATCAGGTCGAGGGTGACGCGGACGGCCTGCTGAAACGGATGCAGGCATTCGCTCGCCTGAAGTCGCGCAATCACGAGATTCTGCTCGCGAGCTGGTTCATCACCCTCGTCTTCGTCGCGCTGGAAGTCGCGCCGATGATGGTGAAGCTGCTCTCCACGCTGCACCCGTATCGCCCGTACGAGGAGTTGCTCGAGGAGCACGAAGCCGCGCTGGTGGAAGAGTCCCGCCAGCGGCGAAAGGTGCGCAAGCACGAGCTGGAAGGGAAAGCGAGGCAGGAGATGTCGGACGTGGAGGCCAGCATCGACACCGAGATCCGGCTGAACGGCGAGAAGCAGCGCCTGCGGCTGGACGCCGAGCTCGAGGCCAACCGGGCGCTGATGGAGCAGATCGCCGCCGCCCAGTCCGAGCTGGCCCAGCGGATCGTGGAGGAATGGAAGCTCCAGGAGCTGGACAAGATCGACCGCGGACAGACCACCTTCGTGCCGTGACCCTGGGCCGCCGGCGACCGCGCGTGCCGAAGGGTCGTACCGGGATCAGGGCGTGTCCGCACGGTCACGGCCGCCCGGCGCAGCTGCGCCGGGCGGCCGTTTACGCGCTGTCCTCGCCTCGCGCTCAGCAGATCCGGGTGTCGGGGGCGCAGCCGAAGCGCGTGCAGTCGTAGCACGTCTGCGCGCCCTGGGTGATGAATCCGGCCGCGGTGCCGCTTTCGCGGACGGTCGCGGCGGTCGCGAACGATTCGATGCGAAGCTCGGCCAGGTCCAGGTGCAGCTTGTTCACGCGGTTCTCCTTTGTGGGTACGGTGGATCGGGGCATCCGGTCGTTCGTCCGGAGCCTGATGCGCGCCGGAATTTCCCTACGGCGCATAAGGAACCTGGAGGTACGCGGGAGTGCCCGGCGGCAGCCCTCAGACGGCGTCCTCGCGGGCGCACGCCTCACAGGTCTGGCCCAGGTAGGTGCAGTGATACCAGCAGGTGGGGAGTGAGTTGGTGTAAGCATCGTGGCCGTTCACGGTGCCGTGCGGGCCGGCACCGCGGGTGGTGCGGAACGAGTCGACGGAGAGCTCCTCGAGGTTCAGGCGAAGCTTCTGCATGTTCCCTCCATGGCGGTGGGTTACGTCTGGAAAGGATGAACCGAACGTAACAGGTTCGATCCCCGCGTGCCACGGCCCGCCAGACACCTGCTTGACGCCGAACCCGCCGCCGCCCCAGCTTCGGCGTCCGTCCCCAAGCCGCACGCCGAACCCGTGGAGCGAGATGCGCCGCCTGCTGTGCCTGCTCTTCCTGCTCGTCCTCTCCCTCGCTCCGCTGTTCGCCGACGCCCAGCGCACGACGTCCCCGTCCCCACCGGTCCGGCGCGTGTTCGTGGACCGCGAGGGGGTGATCCGCTGGCGGGACACGCGCGAGGAGGTGCGGCTGTTCGGCGCCAACTACACCATCGCATCGTCGTCGGACTACCGCGCGGCGGGGTACCTCACGCAGGACCGCAAGCGGCTGATCGACGAGGACGTGGCCCACTTCGCCCGGATGGGGTGGAACGGGATGCGGCTTGCGTTCTGGGGCGACTGGCAGAACTCCGACCTCGCCGGGAACCTCATCCAGAACGACCACCTGGACCTGCTGGACTACCTGATCGCGAAGGCGCGCGAGCGGGGGATCTACATCCTCTTCAACCCGATTCACACCTACGACGCCGGGTGGCCCGACGCGCAGGGCGACTCCTTCCCCGGCTTCGCCGCGCACACAGCCAAGGACCGGCTGGGCACCGACCCGGCCGCCATCCGCGCGCAGGCCAACTACATCCGCCAGATCCTGCACCACGTCAACCCCTACACCGGCACGGCGCTCAAGGACGAGCCGGCGATCCTCTTCATCGAGATGATCAACGAGCCCGTCCATCATCCCGACGACCTGGCGGGCTCGGTCGCCTACATCGACACGCTGGTCGCCGCGGTGAAGTCCACGGGGAGCCGGGCGATCACCTTCCACAACGTGAGCCAGGACTTCCGCATCGCCCCCGCGATCCGGCGCTCGAGCGTGGAGGGGGCGACGTTCGGGTGGTATCCCACCGGGCTCAACAGCGGCCACGAGCTGCGCGGCAACCACCTGCGCTCGGTGGACGACTATCCGCAGCTGCGGAACCCGGAGCTGGCCGGACGTCCGCGGCTGGTCTACGAGTTCGATTCGGCCGACCAGCTCACCGGCTACATGTACCCGGCCATGGCGCGCGTCTTTCGCGCCGGCGGCGTGCAGCTGGCCGCGATGTTCGCCTACGACATGCTCCAGACGGCGTCGCGCAACCTGGGGTGGCAGACGCACCGCCTGAACCTGGTCTACACGCCGCGCAAGGCGATGAGCGCCATCATCGCCGCCGAGGCCATGCGCCGCCTCCCGCGCGGCGGCCCGGTGGCGGCGTACCCGGCGGACACGGTGTTCGGCCCCTTCCACCTCAGCTACGAGCGGGACCTGGGCGAGATGGCCGCGCCCGACGCCTTCCTCTACGCCGGCAGCACGCGCACCACGCCGCCGGACGCGCGGGCGCTGCGGCGTGTCGCCGGCTACGGCTCTTCCCCAGTGGTGCGCTACGAGGGCGAGGGGATCTACTTCCTGGACCGGGTGCGCGAGGGCGTCTGGCGGCTGGAGGTGTACCCCGACGCGGTGGACGTGGACGATCCGTTCGTGATGCAGCGCGTGGACAAGGTCGTCACCCGCGCCATCTACCGGAGCTGGCCGATGCAGGTCGAGCTCCCCGACCTGGGCCCCACCTTCACAGTGCAGCCCGTGGCCGCCGGCAACATGTCGGAGTCGCGCGCGGAGGGCGGGCGCTTCACCGTGAGCCCCGGCGTGTACGTCCTCTCCGCGGGCGGGCCGGTCGACCCGTCCACCTTCCCCGCGCGGATCGGGCAGATCGGCTTCGCGGAATTCCACGTGCCCGATCCGGATCCTCTCCCCCTCCGCGTGGTCCACGCCCCGCCGCCGCAGCACCTGTCCGGGCGGCCGGTGGAGATCGAGGCGCGGGTCGTGTCCGACGAGCGGCCGGACTCGGTGGCGGTGTGGATGCGCCCGGCCGGCGTCACCTGGTTCCGTCCCTTCCCGACGCGGCCGGTGGGCGCGTACGGCTACCGCGCCGCCATCCCCGCCGGCGCGCTCCCGGAGGGGCCGTACGAATACGTCGTGAGCGTCCGCTCGGGCGACTCCACCGTCACCTTCCCCGAGGGCGTCCACCGCGCGCCGTCGTCCTGGGACTTTTCGACCAGCGCGGTCTGGCGCACCGCCATCGTCGCCCCGCAAACGCCGCTGCGGCTCTTCCGGCCGGGGGAGGATGCGGCGCGGCTCTCGTTCAGCCGCATCGGCGACGGGTACCGGCAGGGGATCTTCCGCATCGTCACCTCGGCGGCCACGGGCGAGCCGGCGTTCCACCTGGAGCTGCCGGTGAACGTGGACGGCATCACCCCCGAAGACTACACCGCCTCGGTGATGATCCCCGACCGCATCGCCCCGCGCGGCGAGACGCTGGCCGGCGCCCGGGGCGTGCGCATCCGCCTGCGCGGCATCGGGCCGCGGCAGCGGCTGCACGTCACCCTGATGGAGAAGGACGGGACCAGCTGGAGCGCCGCCGTGGAGCCGGGCCCGGCCTGGAGCGAGGTGACCATCCCGCTCGCCGACTTCCGCGTGGCGCGCGGCGTGAAGCTGCCGCAGGGGTACCCCGGCACCTGGAACTACTGGGTCGACCCGGCGGCCGGCCGCGGCGGCCCGGGCGATTCGGTGCGGATGGGTGACGTCGAGCGGCTGCAGTTCTGCCTCCGCCGCGAGCCCGGCTTCGAGCCGCGCCCCGGCACCTACGGCGTGGAGGTGGAATCCGTGACGGTGGTGTTCGATTGATGCCGTCCGCGCTCTTTCGGTGCGATCGGTGTGTGCCTCCCGCACCACCCCCACGGATGTCATCCTGAGGAGCCGCCGCGCCGCACTCTCACCCACACGGAAGTCATGGCGGCGACGAAGGATCTATACTCTGCGTCCGAGCGTCACTCTGATGGCCGCTCGGACGCAGGCCACAGATCCTTCGTCGGCCGCCGGATTCTGGCGTGGACGCATGCATCCGTCGGCGGCCTCCTCAGGATGACATCTGTGTGCTTTTCGGTGACTGAGAAGATGGCTGCTTCCGCTGCCCCGCATTCACGCAGTTGAGAAGACCTCGACCGGTAGAGACTTCGACCTGAAGAGGATGATGAGACGCAGGGACTTCATCCAGGCGATGGCCGCCGCCGGCGCGGCCACGGTGTTGCCGGCGGACGCCGTGCTCGCGGAGGATGCGCCGCCGCCCGGCGGATCGGCGCGGCTGGACGGCGGGTGGCGCTTTCACCCAGGCGACGTGCCCGGCGCCGAGCGGCCCGCGCTGGACGACGCCGCGTGGGAGCAGGTGACGCTCCCGCACACCGCGCACGTCGAGGCGCTGGTCACCGGCGCGCCGGGGTCGCGGACGTATCAATGGCAGGGCATCTGCTGGTACCGCCGCACGCTGCGCCTCCCGGCCGGTGCGGCGGGGAAGAAGGTGTGGCTGCACTTCGAGGCGGCGATGAACGTGGCCGACGTGTGGCTCGACGGGCGCAGCGTCGGCCGCCACATGGGCGGGTTCACGCCGTTCGTCATCGACCTGACGGACCGCATCCGCGCGGGTCACGGCGCGGTACTGGCGGTGCGGCTGGACAACCGCGACAACCCGGTCACCGGGCCCAAGCCGCTGGCGCAGCTCGACTTCAACACCTACGGCGGGCTCTACCGCTACGTCCATCTCGTCGTCAAGGACCGTCTGCACGTCACCGACCCGATCCTGGCCAACCGCCCGGCCAGCGGCGGCGTTTTCGTCACCTGTCCGCGCGTCTCCGCCGCTTCGGCCACCGTGCGCGTGCAGACCCACGTGCGCAACGACCAACCGGCCGCGCGCACCTTCCGCGTCCGCACCACGCTCGTTAGCGCGGACGGAAAGGCCGCCGCGTCCGAACTGTCCGGGTCCATCACCCTCCCACGCGGCACCGACCGCGACGTGGTGCAGGAGATCGAGATCGCGCAGCCTCGGCTGTGGAGCCCGAAATCCCCCACCCTCTACACGGCGCGGACGGAGATCGTGAGCGCGGGGCGGGTGGTGGACGCGGAGGAGACGCGGGTGGGGATCCGGCGCATCGAGTTCACGCGCGACGGGTTCCGCATCAACGGCGAGAAGATGTTCCTGCGCGGCACCAACCGGCACCAGGAACACCCGTACCTGGGCTACGCCGTCCCCGCCGCCGCGCAGTACCGTGACGCGAAGCGCATCAAGGAGGCGGGGTTCGACTACATCCGCCTCTCGCACTACCCGCACGCGCCCGCCTTCATGGACGCCTGCGACGAGCTCGGCCTGGTGGTGATGGACAGCATCCCCGGCTGGCAGTACTTCGGCGCCGACCCCGCCTTCGCCGAACTGCAGTACCGCAACACGCGGGACCTGGTCCGCCGCGACCGCAACCATCCGTCCGTCGTGCTCTGGGAGGTGTCGCTGAACGAGACGGCGATGCCGCCGGAGTTCGTCGCGCGCACGCACGCCATCGCGCACCAGGAGTACCCGGGCGACCAGTGCTACACCTGCGGCTGGATGCACGGCTACGACGTGTTCATCCGCGCGCGCCAGCACGGCGGGTGCGCGCCGGAGAACCGCGAGCCGTGCGTGGTGAGCGAATACGGCGACTGGGAGTACTACGCGATGACGGCGGGGCTGAACCAGGACGCCTTCCAGGGGTTGTCGCCGGCCGAGAGCAACAGCCGGCAGCTGCGCTGGCAGGGCGAGCGGGCGATGCTGCAGCAGGCGCTCAACTTCCAGGAGGCGCACAGCGACAACCGCGGCGGCGCGGCCGTGGCCGACGGCCTGTGGGTGATGTACGACTACAACCGCGGCTACGCGCCCGACATCGAGTCGTCCGGCTGCATGGACATCATGCGGCTGCCCAAGTACAGCTACTGGTTCTACCGGAGCCAGCGCGACCCCGGCGAGCGGCTGGCGAACGCGGGCTCGGGCCCGATGGTGTTCATCGCCAGCGAATGGACGCCCGAGTCTTCGCCCACCGTGCGCGTGTTCAGCAACTGCGAGCAGGTGGAGCTGCGTCTGAACGGTGCCGTGGCCGAGCGCCGCGGGCCCGACCGCGACCGCGTCTCCACGCACCTGGCGCACCCGCCGTTCACCTTCCGCCTTGGGGGATTCACGGCGGGGACGCTGGATGCGGCCGGCCTGATCGGCGGGCGCGAGGCGGCGCGCCACGCGGTGCGCACCCCCGGCGCGGTGGAGCGGATGGACGTCTCGGTAGACCTGCTGGGCCGGCCGGTGGACGGGGCGGGGAAGGACGTGCTCTTCGTGCGCGCGGAATTGCGCGACGCGGCGGGGACGCTGGTCTCGTCCGCGTGGGAGAACGTGGCGTTCGGCGCCACGGGCGGGGTGCGGCTGGTGGGCGCCAACCCGTTCTCCACCGAGGCCGGCATCGCCAGCATCCTGGCCGTGACCGAGACCGGCGCCGCGCCCGGCGCGGTGTACGCGCTGGCGATCATCGGCAGCCAGCGCAACCAGCGCAACCAGCGCAACCAGCGCAACCAGCGCAACCAGCGCAACCAGCGCAACCAGCGCAACCAGCGCATCGTGGCCGCATCCGCCGCGCTGACCGGACCCGCGCGTCCACACCAGATCCGGTACACGAACGACGGAAGCGATCCCGCCACGGCGTCGAGCATCACCCGGCGCCCGATCCCCGGCGAGCTCCCGTTGCGCGCCGCGCTGGTGGTGGACGGCCGCGTGGTTGCCACGGTCGACGAGCGCACACCGAAGTTCCGCGTCCCCGCCAGCGCGCCGCCGGAGTCGCGCGAGCCCTTCCGCCACGGGTGATCCGGATCCGGCCAACGACTTGTCTCACACAGGGTCAGCAGAGTCAGCAGCGTCAGCGGAAAAACCGGGTTCTCTGCTGACCTGCTGACTCTGCGTGAGACTCTTGCGTCGCCGTGTCGATTTTCGGAGTACTCGTTCGTCGCAATCGTACGAGCCCTGAACGCAGATCTCCACCCCTCGAAAGGAACCGCGCAATGCCGAAGGTCATCGCACTGATGTCCATGTCGCTCGACGGCTACGTCGCCGACCGTAACGACGGGGTGGGCGAAGTGTTCGACTGGTACATGAACTCGGGGGACGTCGAATTCCAGACCGGAGGGGCGGACCCCATGACGTTCAAGGTGTCGGAGGCGAGCGCCGAGCACCTTCGCGGTCTCTGGTCCGAGCTCGGTGCCGTGCTCACCGGCCGGCGCACCTTCGAGGTCGCCGACGGCTGGGGCGGGAATCACGCGTGGGGCCCGGCATTCGTGCTCACCCACCAGATCCCCGTCGGATGGCCGCGACCGGGCTCGACGGTCCACTTCGTGACCGACGGCATCGAAAGCGCCGTGAGCCAGGCCAGGGCCGCCGCCGCGGGGAAGAACGTCGCGGTCCACGGCGCCGACACCATCCAGCAGCTCCTGAACGCCGGCCTCCTCGACGAAATCCACGTTGACATCGCGGCGGTCCTTCTCGGCTCCGGCGTCCGGCTCTTCGACCACCTCGCCGGCACCCCGGCCGTCCTCGGCGACCCGACGGTGATCCCGGGCGTCGGCGTCACGCACCTGCGCTACCCGGTGCGCAAGGCGTAGCGCAACGGTACACCTTTTTCGCCCGTTCACAGCCGGTGGGGTCGCCCTGCCGCTACTTCGGATGGCTGGACGGGGGCACCATCCCCGCAGCCGCATGCAGGTTACGATGTTTCCATAATGCTCGTTGTCGTGCCACGCGTTCCTCGCCAGCACGTAGAACCGCGTCTTCGAGGTGCCGAGCAGCGACGCCGAGATGGAGTCGGACGGCGGGGCGAGCCTCATCGCATCGGCGTCGGAGGTCGCGTAGGCCCGCGCGCAGTAGTCGTTCGACGCCCTCAGCGCGGCCACGATCCGGGCCTTCGTGGTCCCGGCCGAGCCAGAGTCGTTCCTCTCGCCCAGCGTGTTTGCGCCACTGACCCGCCATCGCGCGAGCGAGCTTCGACAGAGGTGTGACCGATTCGTCGTCTACGGGCGGATTGTTGTTGACACGGACACTGCCGAAGATTACGATTCGATTATTCAGCCGTAGCACCCCCCACATCTCAGCAGCACGCCCCCGGACCGCGAAACCGCACCCGTTCGGCGCCACCGGCATCACCGCGCCGCCGAATTTGTCGGATTTGTTAACAAATCGAAACCGCGCTCCTGTACGGTGATTCCAGGCAGGGCGCGGCCGGAGCGGGAGAGTGGTCGCCGGTGATTTGTTGGGAGTTTTGACAAAAGGGGCCGCACCGCCCCGGCCACAGATCCGGAAGCCCGCCCGCGAGCGTATCCACGGGTGCCTTCCGGGTCCCACAGCGGCGCACCGGCCGCGGCCCTTCGAGGAGCCGCCCCGGAGTGCCACCCGCCGTCCGCGCCCGGTGCGCGAGCCGGCCGTTCGCGCACCCGTGGGCTCCCGCCCACGCCACCTCTCACGCAGCCCGGGGGGCTGCCGATCCACCTCCATCGGAGACCCAACATGAGGCGGAGAGTCGTTGTGAGCCTGATCGCCGCGCTGTTCGCGGCGGGTCCGCTCTACGCACAGACCGGACAGATCACGGGGAGCGTCACCTCCAGCGAGGGCGGGCGGCCGCTTCCCGGCGCCACCGTGAGCGTGGCCGGCGCGCAGCTGCGCGCCGTGACCGGCCCCGACGGGCGCTACACCATCGGCGGCGTGCCGGCGGGCACGCACACCGTGAGCGCGGCGGTGATCGGCCACACCGCCGCCAGCCGCGCCGTGACGGTGGCCGCGGGGCAGGCCGCCACGGCCAACTTCACGCTGCAGGCGTCGGCGGTGTCGCTGCAGGGCGTGGTGGCCATCGGCTACGGCGAGCGGCGCGTGCGCGACGTGACCGGCGCCGTGCAGGCGGTGGGCGAGGAGCAGTTCAACACCGGCCGCGTGGTGAGCCCCGAGCAGCTGATCCAGGGGAAGGTGGCCGGCGTGCAGGTGGTGAGCAGCGGCGAGCCGGGCGGCGGCGCCAGCATCCGCATCCGCGGCGGCACCTCGGTGAACGCCAGCAACGAGCCGCTGATCGTGGTGGACGGCGTGCCGCTGCAGCCGGGCGGCGGCCTTTCCGCCGGGCGCAACCCGCTCAACTTCATCAACCCCGAAGACATCGCGCGCGTGACCGTGCTCAAGGACGCCTCGAGCACCGCCATCTACGGCTCGCGCGGCGCCAACGGCGTGATCATCATCGAGACCAAGACGGGCGCGGCCACGGGGCCGTCGTTCAGCTACAGCAACTCGTTCAGCACCTCGCGCATCACCCGCGAGCCCAGTCTGCTCACCGCCGACCAGTTCCGCGCGGTGGTGCAGGCGCACGCGCCCGACAAGGTGAAGTACCTGGGCACCGCCAGCACCGACTGGCGCGGCGCGGTGGAGCGCGACGCGGGCGGGCAGGAGCACTCGCTCTCGGTGGCCGGCGCGGCCACCAACCTGAACTACCGGCTGTCGCTGAACTACCTGGACCAGACCGGCGTGGTGCAGGGGAGCGAGACGCAGCGCCTGTCGGGGGCGATCAACTACAACCACCGCCTGTTCAACAACCGGCTGAACATCCGCGCCAGCGTGCGCGGCGCCCGCACGGCCGACGACTTCACCCCGGGCGCGGTGCTGGGCAGCGCCAGCAACTTCGACCCCACGCAGCCGATCCGCACCGCGTCGGGGGCGTGGTTCGAGCAGACCAACTTCACGCTGGCCCCCAACAATCCGGTGGCCGAGCTGGCGCTGGTGACCGACAACGGCACCACCTACCGCAGCGTGGGGAACGTGGAGGCCCGCTACCGCGCGCCCTTCCTCGACGCGCTGAGCGGCACGCTGCGCCTGGGCTACGACGTGGCCAAGAGCGAGCGCGAAAGCTTCTACCCCAGCACCCTGGAATCGCAGATCGAGAACCCGGTGAGCTGCAGCACGCCGCCCTGCCCCAGCGGGAGCGTGAGCCGCTCGAACCCCACCGAGACCACCGGGCTGATCGACGCCTTCCTGACCTACGCCAGGAACGCCACCGCGCTCTTCGGCGGCGACGTGGAGGCCACGGCCGGCTACAGCTTCGAGCGCACCGACGGCTCGTACCCGTCGTTCTACGCGCGCGGGCTCTCGTCCGACCTGCTGGGCACCCACGGCGTGCCCACCGCGGTGGAGAACGTCCCCTCGCTCTTCGAGCGCACCAGCAAGCTGGCCTCGTTCTTCGGCCGCGTGAACTACACCCTGGCCGACCGCTACCTGCTCACCCTCAGCGTGCGCCGCGACGGCTCGTCGCGCTTCGGGCCCGACAACCAGTGGGGCACCTTCCCGGCGGTGGCGCTGGGGTGGCGGGTGAACGAGGAGAGCTGGTTCCCGGCCGGCGGGTGGCTGTCGGAGCTCAAGCTGCGCGGCAGCTGGGGGGTGAACGGCAACCAGGCGATCGGCGACTACCTGTGGGCCCCGGCCTACACCTACAGCGACGCCTTCGCCCGCGTGCAGTTCGGCAACGAATTCGTGACCACCATCCGCCCCTCGGCGGTGGACCCCAACATCAAGTGGGAAGAGACCACCTCGTACAACCTGGGCTTCGACTACGGGCTGTGGGACGGCCGGATCAGCGGCGCGGTGGAGTACTACGTGAAGGACACCGACGACCTGCTCTTCCGGGTGCCGGTGGCGGCGGGGACCAACGTGTCCAACTACGTGACCACCAACATCGGCTCCATGCGCAACAAGGGCCTGGAGATGACCGTGAACGCGCAGGTGCTGCGCGGCAACGGCCTCACCTGGAACGCCTCGCTGAACGCGGCCACCAACCGCAACCGGCTCACCTCCATCAACCCGGTGGTGAGCACCGCCACCCGCATCCTGGTGGGCGGGATCAGCGGCGGCGTGGGGAGCACCATCCAGGTGCTGCAGCCGGGCGCGCCGGTCAACTCGTTCTTCGTGTACCGCCACAAGTACGTGAACGGGAAGCCGGTGGCCACCGGCAGCGACCTGGACATGTACGAGGACCTGAACAAGGACGGGAAGATCACGGTGGACGACCGGGCGCCGTTCCACAGCCCCACCCCGACCTGGACCATCGGCCACACCTCGAACTTCGGGTACCGCAACCTGGACCTGGGCTTCACCCTGCGGGCGTACCTGGGCAACTACGTGTACAACAACACGTCGAGCAGCCAGGGCTTCTACAACCAGCTGCTGAACGCGGCCGGGCCGGTGAACCTGAGCTCGTCGGTGCTCACCTACAACTTCGAGAACCCGCAGTACTTCTCGGACGTGTACGTGGAGGACGCCTCGTTCCTGCGCATGGACAACATCACCCTGGGGTACACCCTCCCCAGCGTGCGGGGGCTGGACCAGGTGCGGGTGTTCGGCACGGTGCAGAACGTGTTCACCCTCACCGGCTACGACGGCGTGGACCCCGAGGCGGGGCTGAACGGGATCGACAACAACATCTACCCGCGCTCGCGGACCTTCTCGGCCGGCGTGAGCATCGGGTTCTGAGGGCAACGAGCTTCTTCCGGAGAACGCAATGAACACCAGACTGCGCACCACGGTGGCGCTCGCGGCCCTCTGCCTGATGGGCGCCGCGGCGTGCACCGACATCACCACCGAGCCGAAGAGCAGCGTGACCGGCTCGAACATCTTCAACGACCCCAGCAGCTACAAGGCGTTCCTGGCCAAGCTGTACGGCGGGCTGCAGGTGACGGGGCAGAAGGGCCCCGACGGCGCCGGCGACATCGAGGGGATCGACGAGGGCTTCTCGCACTACCTCCGCCAGTACTGGCAGCTGGAGGAGCTCCCCACCGACGAGGCGGTGATCGGCTGGGGCGACCAGGACCTTCCCGAGCTGAACACCCAGCTCTGGGGCCCGGGCAACGTCTTCATCGCGGCGATGTACTACCGCGTGTTCTACCAGGTGTCGCTGGCCAACGAGTTCCTGCGCGAGACTACCGACGCCAAGCTGGCCGAGCGCAACGCCAGCCAGGCGCTGATCGCCACGGTGCACCAGTACCGCGCCGAAGCCCGCTTCCTGCGCGCGCTCAGCTACTGGCACGGGATCGACCTGTTCGGCAACATCCCGCTGGTGGACGAGAACTTCCAGGTGGGCGCCACCCCGCCGCCGCAGTCCACGCGGCAGCAGGTGTACGACTTCGTGGTGAGCGAGCTGAACTCGATCCGCACCGAGCTTCCCGCCCCCGGCGCCGGGCAGTACGGCCGGGCCGACCAGGGCGCGGTGCTGATGCTGCTGGGCAAGCTCTACCTCAACGCGGCCGTGTACACCGGCACGGCGCGCAACGCCGAGGCGCTGCAGACCATGCAGACGCTGATCAGCTCGGGCGCCTACACGCTGGACCCCAGCTACCGCCACCTCTTCCAGGCCGACAACAACACCTCGAAGGAGCTGATCTTCGCGGTGCCGTTCGACGGGCGGAACACGCGCACCTGGGGCGGGATGACCTTCCTGATCCACGCCGCGGTGGGCGGTGACATGAACGCCGCCAACTACGGGATCGACGGCGGCTGGTGGGGGCTGCGCATCCGTCCCGAGATCTACGGCCTGTATGCGGCCGGCGACACGCGCGCCTCGTACTTCTTCACGCAGAACCAGACGGTCGCCATCAACAGCATCGGCAACTTCCAGGAGGGCGTGGGCGCGCCCAAGTACACCAACGTCACGTCGGGCGGGCAGCCGGGGTCCAACTCCACCTTCCCCGACACCGACTTCCCCATGTTCCGTCTGGGCGACGCCTACCTGATGTACGCCGAGGCGCAGCTGCGCGGCGGCGGCGGGAGCCGGGCGCAGGCGCTGGCCTACGTGAACGCGCTGCGCACCCGCGCCTGGGGGAACGCGAACGGCAACATCGCCGACGCGCAGCTCACGCTCGCCTTCCTCAAGGACGAGCGCTCGCGCGAGCTGCTGTGGGAGGGCCACCGCCGCACCGACCTGGTCCGCTTCGGCCAGTTCACCTCGGCGGGGGTGTGGACGTTCAAGGGCGGCACCAAGGCGGGCACCACCACGCCGCAGTTCCGCGACCTGTACCCGATCCCCGCCTCGGAGATCTCGGCCAACCCCAACCTGACGCAGAACCCCGGCTACTGAGCGTGGCCCCGACCTTCTCGTCAGCAGTCTCGATGCCCTGCACCTCCGCCGCGCCCGCGGCGGGGGTGCAGGGCGTTCGCATACCGGAATGATGCGTCTTTCCTTCCTCTTCGCATCGATCGTGGCGCTGGCGGCGTGCGGCGGTGGCGGCGGCGGGATCACCCCGCCGCCGGTGCAGCCGCCGCCCGACCCGCCGGCGCGGCCGTCTCTGGATCCCACCTACCGTCCGAGCGGCCATGCGGCGGCGGGCGACGTGTTCGTGCACCTGTTCGAGTGGCGGTGGGCCGACGTGGCCGCCGAGTGCGAGAACGTGCTCGGCCCCGCCGGCTTCACGGCGGTGCAGGTGTCGCCGCCGCAGGAGCACTCGGTGCAGGCCAGCGGCACCTGGAGCGAGCGCTACCAGCCGGTGAGCTACAGCGTGGAGCGCAGCCGCAGCGGCACGGGCGACGAGTTCCGCGCCATGATCAGCCGCTGCAAGGCGGCCGGCGTGGGGATCTACGTCGACGCCGTGATCAATCACATGACCAACGTGCCCAGCCCGGGGACGGGGAGCAACGGCACGGCGTACTCGAAGTATTCCTACCCCGGGCTGTACACCGAGTCCGACTTCCATCATCCCGTCTGCACGGTCGGCAACTACCAGAGCGCGGCCAACGTGCAGGACTGCGAGCTGTTCGGCCTCCCCGACCTGGACACCGGCTCGCCCTCCGTCCGCGCGAAGATCGCCGAGTACCTGCTGGGGCTGGCGCGGATGGGCGTGGCGGGCTTCCGCATCGACGCGGCCAAGCACATCCAGCAGGTGCAGCTCGACTCGATCGTGGGCCGCGTGAACCGCACGCTGGCCGGCGAGGGGCGCGCGCTGCCGTTCTGGTTCGCCGAGGTGAGCGCCGGCGCGGGCGAGGCGCTGGGCCCGCACGACTACTTCGGGCTGGGCTACGCCTCCGGCGGCGCGGCCGACATCACCGAGTTCATCTTCAGGGGCGTGGGCGACAAGTTCCTGGGGAGCGGCGGCCAGCGCGTGTCGCAGCTGAACCCGAACGGATCGCCCGGAAACCAGTTCTCGCCCACGGCCTGGGGGCTGATCCCCGCGGACAAGGCGGTGGTCTTCCTGGAGAACCACGACACCCAGCGGCAGGGCGGGATCGGCTACCGCGACGGCGCGGCGTATCGGCTGGCCAACGTGTGGATGCTGGCGCAGCCGTACGGCTACCCGTCGATCATGTCCAGCTACGCCTTCGACCGCACTTCGCAGCTGGGGCGCGACATGGGGCCGCCGTCGGACGCGTCGGGCGCGACGAAGCCCGTCGCTTGCGCCGCGAGCCTGGAGACGGCGGCGATCGGCCAGTGGGTGTGCGAGCACCGCGATCCGTCGATCCGGACCATGGTCGCCTTCCGCCGCGAGGTGGCGGGGACGGACCTGAACCACTGGTGGGACGATGGATCGAACGCGATCGCCTTCACCCGTGGCGCGAAGGGCTTCGTCGCCATCAACCGCGACCCGGCCGCGGTTACGGCGTCCGTGCCTACGGGGCTGCCCGCGGGGACGTATTGCGACCTGCTGACCGGCGGCCACACCGGCGCGTCGTGCGCGGGGACGTCGATCGCGGTCGCCGGGGACGGCACCGTGCAGCTGAGCCTGGCCGCGAACACCGCGGTCGCGGTGACGGCGAGCAGCCGGTTGTGATCGGGCGGACGATCGTGCCGTGCTCCGCTTCGCCCCCGGCGACGGTGGCACGACGGCATGGGGCCGAGGCAGCGGGCCTCGCGCGGTTTGCGAGACTTCCCGTGGTTGTTGCCGCGGCTTCAGCCGCCGGTGCGGGGGTGGGGGACGACGAGGTTCTGGCGGACGAGGTGACGACGGGCGGGCCGGTCCACCACGAGCGAGGGATGAGGATGCAGATGCGGAGAGGGTTTGCTTTCCTGGCGCTGGCGGCCGCGGCGCTCGCCGCCCGTCCCGCCGCGGGGCAGGAGGACGCCATGCGCGTGGCCTCGCCGGACGGGCGCAACGTGGTCGGCGTGGGCACGCACGAGGGGTGGCTGTACTACCGCGTGTCGCGCGACGGGAAGCAGGTGATCACGCCGTCGCGGCTGGGGTTCGCCTTCCGCGGCGCCGACTCGCTCTACAAGGGCGTGCGCATCACCGGCGCCACGCGCGCCAGCCACGACGAGACGTGGACGCAGCCGTGGGGCGAGGTGGCGCGCGTGCGCGACCATCACAACGAGCTGCGCGTGCAGGTGGCCGAGACGGGCGGCCGCCAGCGCCGCTTCGCCGTGGTCTTCCGCGCCTTCGAGGACGGCGTGGCCTTCCGCTACGAGGTGTCGGACAGCGCGGGGTTCGGCGACTACGAGATGATGGACGAGCTCACCGAGTTCACCCTGGCCGACAACGCCCGCGCCTGGTGGATCCCCTCCACCTGCTGCGACCCCGACCGGCAGGAGCGCCTCTACTCCTCGGGCCCCGTCAGCCGCCTGGACAGCGTGCAGACGCCGCTGACCCTGCAGCTCAGCAGCGGCATCCAGCTGGTGATCCACGAGGCCAACCTCGTCGACTACGCGGGGATGTACCTGGTGCGCACCGACAACCGGACGCTGCGGTCTGCGCTGCCGCGCTGGGCCGACGGGGTGGCGGTGCGCGGGCGGGCGCCGTTCGTGACCCCCTGGCGCACGCTGCAGCTGGCCGACCGGGTGGAAGACCTGGCGCCCTCCGTCCTCACGCTGAAGCTCAACCCGCCCAGCCGCATCGCCGACGTAAGCTGGATCCACCCGATGAAGTACAACGGGATCTGGTGGGCGATGCACCTCAACCTGTGGAGCTGGCCGAACGGCCCCCACCACGGCGCCACCACCGAGAATACCCGGCGCTACCTGGACTTCGCGGCGGCCAACGGGCTGGGCGGCACGCTGGTGGAGGGGTGGAACCGCGGGTGGGAGCAGGACTGGATCAACGGGAAGGGCCCGTTCTCGTTCACCCAGCCATACCCGGACTTCGACCTGGCCGGCCTGGCCGCCTACGCCCGGCAGAAGGGCGTGACGCTGATCGGCCACCACGAAACGGGGTCGAACGTCAGCAACTACGAGAGCCAGCTCGACTCGGCGATGGCGCTGTACCGGCGCCTGGGCGTGCGCGCGGTGAAGACCGGCTACGTGGGCGACTACACCGACCAGGGGCACGCGCACCAGGGACAGTACATGGTGCGCCACCAGCGCCACGTGCTCGAGACTGCGGCCCGCTACGGGATCATGATCGACGTGCACGAGCCGATCAAGGACACCGGAGAGCGCCGCACCTGGCCCAACATGATGAGCCGCGAGGGCGCGCGCGGGCAGGAATACAACGCGTGGGGCGGGGAAGGGGGAAATCCCCCCGAGCACGAGACCATCCTCTTCTTCACGCGGATGCTGGCGGGGCCGATGGACTTCACCCCCGGGATCTTCGACCTGCTGATCCAGCGCCCCACCGGCCGCCCGCGCACGCCGGAGGACGCGCGGCCGCGCACCACGCTCGCCAAGCAGCTGGCGCTCTACGTGGTCCTCTATTCCCCGGTGCAGATGGCGGCGGACCTGCCGGAGAACTACCAGGGGCAGCCCGCCTTCCAGTTCATCCGCGACGTGGCGGTGGACTGGGACACCACCCGCGTGATCCAGGGGCGCATCGGCGACTACGTGATCGTCGCCCGCAAGCAGAAGGGCGCCGACGCCTGGTTCCTGGGCGCGATCACGGATGAAGAGGGCCGCACCTTCGACGTGCCGCTCGACTTCCTCCCCGCCGGCCGGCGCTACGTGGCCGAGATCTACGCGGACGGCCCCGGCGCGAACTGGCGCGACAACCCGCTGCCGGTGACGATCTCGCGGCGGGACGTGACTCGGGCGTCGAGGCTCCACGTGGTCCTCGCCCCCGGCGGCGGCCAGGCCATCCGCATCCGGCCGGCACGGTGATGACGATGCCTGCCCTCATCCCCCCGGCCCCCTTCTCCCGAACTGCAGGAGAAGGGGGAGAACGGCAACGGCGAATCGCGCGTTTGATGGCGCTCGCGGCGGTGCTGTCGGCCGGCGCGGCTTCGCCGGCCGATGCGCAGCTGACGATGCGGGTGCGCGTGCCGGCATCCACGCCGGCGGACTCGGCCGTGTACGTGGCGGGGAACTTCAACGTGTGGAACCCTGGCAATCCATCGTACCGGCTGGAGAGGGGCGCCGACGGCGATTACGCCATCACCCTGCCGGAATCCGTTCGCGGGCCGATCGAGTTCAAGTTCACCTTGGGCTCGTGGGAGCGGGTGGAGGTGGACAGCGCGGGTGGCGGCATCCCCAACCACCGCTTCGACATCCCGGCGAGCGGACCGGCGTCGTGGACGGGGACGGTCGCGGGGTGGCAGGATCCGAAGAAGATCCCGGCGCGGAAGTCCACCCGCCGGCCGGGGGTGACGGTGATCGACACCGCGTTCGGCATCCCGCAGCTGGGGCGCACGCGGCGGGTGTGGGTGTACCTGCCGCCGGACTACGCCACCTCGGGCAAACGCTACCCCGTCCTCTACATGCACGACGGGCAGAACGTGTTCGACGACAGCACCAGCGGCTTCGGCGAGTGGGGCGTGGACGAAACGTTGGACAGTTTGTACGCGGCGGGGGATCCTGGGATCATCGTCGTCGCGGTGGACCACGGCGGCAACAAGCGGCTGGACGAGTATTCGCCCTTCCGCAACGCGCGCTACGGCGGCGGCGAGGGCGATGCGTACGTCGATTTCCTCGCCCGGACGCTCAAGCCGTTCATCGACCGGCGCTACCGCACCCGGCCCGACCGGCTGAACACCGGGGTGGCGGGCTCCAGCATGGGCGGGCTGATCTCGCTCTACGCGGCGCTCAGGTATCCCGAGATCTTTGGACGGGCGGGGATCTTTTCGCCCGCGTTCTGGTTCAGTGACCGCAACTACGCCTACGCACGTGCCGCCCGGCCGCCGCTTCCCGGAACGCGCTTCTACTTCGTCACCGGGGGGAAGGAAGGCGACACCCCCGAGGTGTACGTGAACGACCAGCGCCGGATGATCGACACGCTGGCGCTGGCCGGCTACCGCGTGGGCGTGCAGGTGGACAGCGCCGTCCGCGCCGACGGGATGCACAGCGAGTGGTTCTGGCGCCGCGAGTTCCCCCGCGCCTACCTCTGGCTCTTCCGTGGCGGCGCGCAGTCTACGGACCCCGAGCCGCGGCGCGCCCGCCCCAGCCGCCGGAGGCGCGCCATGCCCGTCACCAGGCCGTGAGGATCGCCACGCAGATGCGCCGCATCGCACTCCTTTCCCTCGCGCTTGCCGCGGGTGCGACCCGCGTCCAGGCGCAGGCCCCGGCCGCGGGCGCGGATACCGCGTGGCAGCACGGCGGGGTGTGCTACGAGGTGTTCGTCCGCTCGTTCCAGGACAGCAACGGCGACGGGATCGGCGACCTGAACGGGCTGATCCAGAAGCTGGACTACATCAACGACGGCAATCCGCAGAGCCGGCGCGGTCTGGGCGCGCAATGCGTCTGGCTGATGCCCGTCGCCGAATCTCCCAGCTACCACGGGTACGACGTATCCAACTACTACCGCGTGGAGCCGGACTACGGGACCAACGAGGATTTCATGCGTCTCGTCGCCGAGGCGCACCGGCGCGGCATCCACGTCCTGGTCGACATGGTGCTGAACCACGCCTCCAGCCAGCACCCGTACTTCCAGGCCGCCCTGCGGGACCCGTCGTCCCCCTACCGCGGCTGGTTCCGCTTCAGCGACTCGATCCAGGGCCGCGGCCCGTGGGGCGCCGAGGCGTGGCACAAGAATCCATTCCGGGACGAGTGGTACTACGGCGTGTTCTGGCAGGGGATGCCGGACCTGAACTACGACACCCCCGCCGTGCGCGAGGAGGCGAACCGCATCGCCGATTTCTGGCTGCGCGAGATGGGGGTGGACGGCTTCCGGCTGGACGCGGTGCCGTACCTGGTGGAAGAGGGCGACCGGCTGGCCGGCACCCCCGGAACCCACCAGCTGCTGCGCGAGTACGCCGCGCACATCCGCTCCGTGAAGCCCGATGCGTGGACCGTGGGCGAGGTGTGGGACCGCACGGACGCGATGCTGGCGTACTACCCCGACCAGCTCACCTCGTACTTCCCGTTCGAGCTGAGCGACTCGCTGGTCTCCGGCGTGCGCCACGGCGACGCGCGGCACCTGCTGGACGGCTACCTGCGCCTGCAGCAGTCGCTCCCCGGCAACCGCTACTCGCCCTTCCTGCGCAACCACGACCAGACGCGCACCCTCACCGCGCTGGGCGGCGATACCGCGAAGGCGCGGCTCGCGGCCACGCTCCTGCTCACCCTTCCCGGCCTCCCCTTCGTCTACTACGGAGAGGAGATCGGGATGACCGGCGACAAGCCCGACCCGCGGCTGAGGACGCCGATGCAGTGGAGCCGCGCCCCCGGCCTGGGCTTCACCACCGGCACCCCGTGGGAGGCGCCGCAGGGCGACACGGCGACGACGAACGTGGCCGCGCAGGATACGGACGCCGGCTCGCTCCTCAATCTCTATCGGACGCTGATCCACCTGCGCGCGCGGAACCCCGCGCTCGCCCGCGGGCGGCTGGTCCCGCTGCAGACGGGGAACGATGCGGTGGTGGCGTACCTGCGCCGCGAAGGCGACCGTACCGTGCTGGTGATCGCGAACCTGGGGCGGACGCCGGCGCCGAACGTGGCGCTCTCGTCCGCGGACGGCGTGTTGCCGCCACGCACGTACACCCCGCGTCCGCTGCTGGGCATGCGGCCGGCGCAGCTCACCGTCGCCCCTGGCGGGCGCATCGGCGGGTACGTGCCGCTGCCCACGCTCGGGCCGATGCAGGCCGCCGTGTACGACCTGGTGCCGCTCGTCGTGCGCGACTGATCTCTCTCCGCCGAACCTGACACGCCCCACCACCCCTGCAGCGAGGAAATCGTGACCAGACGACCGCGCCTGAGCTTTCCGGCGATGTTCAACATGAGCTTCGGCTTCCTGGGCATCCAGTTCGGCTGGGGGCTGCAGCTGGCCAACATGAGCGCCGTCTACGAGCGGCTGGGCGCCCGACCCGACCAGGTGCCGCTGCTGTGGCTGGCCGCGCCGGTCACGGGGCTGCTGGTGCAGCCGATCGTGGGCGCGCTCAGCGACCGCACCTGGGGGCCGCTGGGGCGTCGGCGGCCGTACTTCCTCACCGGGGCGATCCTGGCCAGCATCGCGCTCTTCTTCATGCCGTCCAGCAGCTCGCTGTGGGCGGCCGCTTCGCTGCTGTGGATCCTGGACGCCTCCATCAACATCTCGATGGAGCCGTTCCGGGCCTTCGTGGCCGACAAGCTGGACCCCAGCCAGCGCACGTCGGGGTTCGTGATGCAGAGCTTCATGATCGGCATCGGGGCCAGCCTGGCCAACGCGCTGCCGTTCATCTTCCAGAAGGCTGGGGTGACGGGGAACACCGCCAGCGGGATCCCGCTCACCCTCAAGTACTCGTTCCAGCTGGGCGCGGCGGCGTTCCTGATCGCGGTGCTGTGGACGGTGTTCACCACCAGCGAGTTCCCCCCCGAAGACCCGGCGGCGTTCGACCGGGCCAGGCGGGGCCGCGGCGGCCTGGGCGCGCTCTTCGGCGAGATCGGCGAGGCGATCGCCGAGATGCCGCAGACCATGAAGCAGCTGGCGGTGGTTCAGCTGGTGACCTGGCTGGGGCTGTTCTGCATGTGGCTCTTCTTCGTGCCCACGGTGGCGCGCCACGTCTTCGGCGCCACCGACCCGCAGAGCGAGCTGTACACGCGCGGCATCGAGTGGGGCGGGCTCACCTTCGCGGTGTACTCCATCGTCTGCTTCGCGGTGGCCTTCGCGCTGCCGAAGATCGCGAACGCCACCAGCCGCAAGCTCACCCACGCCATCGCCCTGCTCTGCGGCGCGGCGGGGCTGCTGAGCGTGTACGTGATCCACGACCCGTACGTTCTCTGGCTGACGATGGTGGGGGTGGGGATCGCCTGGGCGTCGATCCTGTCCATGCCGTACGCCATCCTCTCGGGCGCGCTGCCGGCGCACCGGATGGGCGTGTACATGGGCGTGTTCAACTTCTTCATCGTGATCCCCGAGATCGTTGCCTCGCTCGCCTTCGGCCCGCTGATCCGCGGGGTGTTCGGGCAGGACAACCCCAACGCGCCGCTGTACATGGTGATGCTGGGCGGGGTGTGCCTGGCGGTGGCCGCGCTGCTGGTCGTGCGCGTGAACGACGTGGGCGAGGCGTCGGCCGAGGCGGTGATCGAGGCCGACGAGCACGAGCCGTTCACGGTGCAGGGCTCCGCGCAGCCCGTCCCCAGCACCGGCGCCGGGGCCGAGCGCACGGCCTGATCGCGGCGGCGGCATCGCGCTGAACGAGCGAAGGCTCACGGAGGGATCCCCCTCCGTGAGCCCTTCGTCGGAGAATCTTGCTACGTAAATCCGTATCAGAACGCTTGCGCTGCCCGCGCCCTCCTGCTATTCATGTTTCAGCCGGAAGGGGCCGGGCGTCGGACCTTCCGGACGACAATGGCGGCTGTCTCGATTCACGCCGTACCCTCATCATCAGGAAGGACACGATCATGCCCTACCAGAACAGGGTCAACGCGGCCGATCTCGGCTCCTGGACGCACCAGCAGCAGAACTACTTCTGGTATCCGCCGGCACAGCAGGCGAACTACCCGCACCTGCACCTGACGGGCGGGACCGTGGGCGGCGTGGTGACCATCGGGAATCTCTCGTACACCACGGGTGGGGCGGGCGGGAACATCAACCTTCCCTTCAGCGCCGACCACGGCTTCCCCATGCTTCCGGACGCGGTGGGGTATTCCCTCGCGTACAACATCCGGATCGAGGACCTGAACAACCACCTGCTTCCGGCCTGATCCAGCCGCGGGGCCGGGCTGGGACGGCGGAACCGGCCGGGATTTCCGGGCGTGAACCCCGCGTGAATGAATCTTGAAGGCCCACGGAGCCGCGTCTCGCTCCGTGGGCCTTCCTGCCCGTGGTGGCCGGCGTGCCGGGGCCCCGAGTCCGCGCTCGTGCACGCAGTTCTCTGCCTGTCTCCGCTGCTCTGCGTTCACTGCCGTCGCCGTTCAGCGATCGGGAGGAATGGTGAAGAAGCTGAAGATCGCGATCGCGCTCGCCGCGGTGCTGGCGGCGGGATGCGGGGCGCCTGCCCCGCGCGAGAGCACGGCGGCCGTCCATCCCGCGCCCGCCGCCGCGGCGTACGATCCGTCGCGCGCGCTGGGGCCTCTCTTCCACGCCGTGCAGATGGCCGGCGTCTTCCCCGACTCGAAGACCTTCGTGGACGCCCGCCCGCTCTCCGCCCCCGCCGACGTGGTCCGCCGCTACGAAGCCGAGCGCGGCGCGGCGGGGTTCGACCTGCGCGCCTTCGTCCAGCGCGAGTTCGAGCTGCCGCGCGCCGCGGGCGAGGGCTTCCGCGCCGACACCTCGCGGTCGATGGGGGCGCACCTCCGCGCGCTCTGGCCGGCGCTCACCCGCCGCCCCGACCCGCCCGACGCGCGCTCGTCGCTGATTCCGCTCCCGAACCCGTACGTGGTGCCCGGGGGCCGCTTCCGCGAGGTGTATTACTGGGACTCGTACTTCACCATGCTGGGGCTGCTGCGGAGCGGCCGGGCCGACCTCGTCCACAGCATGCTCGACAACTTCGCGCACCTGGTGCGCACGGTGGGCCACGTTCCCAACGGCAACCGCACCTACTACCTCAGCCGCAGCCAGCCGCCCTTCTTCGGCGCCATGGTCACCCTCTACGCGGACGACCAGGGCGTGCGCCCCGCCTTGGCCTGGCTCAACGCGCTGGAGGCCGAGCACGCGTTCTGGATGGACGGCGCGGAGCGGCTGCGTCCGGGCGAGGCGAACCGCCGCGTGGTGCGCATGCGCGACGGCTCGCTGCTCAACCGCTACTGGGACGACCGCCCCGAGCCGCGCCCGGAATCGTACCGCGAAGACTACCGCACCGCGCAGACGCTGCCGCCGGAGCGCCGCGAGGCCTTCTACCGCAACGTCCGCGCGAGCGCCGAGAGCGGGTGGGACTTCTCCAGCCGCTGGATGCGCGACCCCGCGGACCTCCGTACGCTGGAGACGACGGACCTGGTGCCGATCGACCTCAACGCGCTGCTGTACCGGACGGAGCGTACCATCGCGGCGCTGCGGATCGCGCGCGGGCTGCCGGGGGACGTGGAGGCGGCCGAGCGCTTCGACCGCCTGGCCGGGGAGCGGCGCCGGACCCTCCTGGCGCACGCGTACGATCCATCCACCGGCTGGTTCTACGACGTCCGCTGGCGCACGGGCGAGCGGGTGACGGACCGCCCGACGCTGGCCGCGGCGGCGGTGCTGTACTTCGATTTGGCCACGCCGGAGCAGGGGAGGGCCGTGGCGGCGCGGCTGGAGCGCGAGTTCCTGAAGCCGGGCGGCTTCGTCACCACGCCGATCCGCTCGGGCCAGCAGTGGGACGCGCCCAACGGCTGGCCGCCGCTGGAGTGGATGGCGATCGAGGGCGTGCGCCGCTACGGCCGCGCGGACCTGGCCGGCACCGCCCGCGCGCGCTGGCTGGCGCTGAACCGGCGGACGTACGCGTCGACGGGGAGGATGATGGAGAAGTACGACGTGGTGGACATCACCCGCCCCGCCGGCGGCGGCGAATACCCCACGCAGGACGGCTTCGGCTGGACCAACGGCGTGGCGCTGGCGCTGATCGCGCAGGAGGCGGACGGGGCGGCGGCGATCCGGCCGAAGGCGCGGGAGCGACGTTCGCGCGTCGGTGCTCGTCGCGGCGCACTGAAGCACAGGGGCGTAAAGGCGGACTTCGGCGCATGCCGCGGCGGGCCCCCCTCCCCCGGCCCCGCCCCCGCGCTCCGCGGGGGGAGGGGGGAACGGCAACAACGGCAAACTCTCCCGTGGAATGATCCTCCGGTCTAAACTCCCCCTCCCCCGCGAAGCGCGGGGAGGGGCGCGGGGGGAGGGGGCCCCGACGGGGCTCGGCCAGCGCCTCTCTCCCGCCCCCGAATCACCTTCCGTTTCGTCTAACCCGGTACGCATCAACGTGAACCATGCTCATTAGTTAGACTTTCTTCCATTTTCGCCGGCAATCGGTTATCGTTGATCGGGGCTCCATCTTCCGAATCTCTCCAGTGAGGAAATCTGCGCCGATGCGGAAGATCAACACACGGCAGTTCAACCGTGCCACGCGCTCCACGCCGCGCGAGATCAATCGCAAGATCGTGCTGAACCTGGTGCGCGAGCACCAGCCGGTGTCGCGCGCCGACCTCGCCCGCCAGATGCAGGTGGGGCGGGGGATGATCACGCAGCTGGTGGACGAGCTGATCGGCCACGGCATCATCGCCGAGGGGCCCATCGCCAACGCCCCGCGCGGGCGCAAGCCGCGGCTGCTGCACGTGGAGACGCGCGACCGCTACTGCGTGGCCGTGGACGTGCGCTTCAGCCGCACCCACGTGGCGCTCACCGACATGGACGGGCGCCAGCTGTCGATGGAGACGCTGGAAACCGTCCGCGACCCCGGCCTGCTGGTGGCCCAGATCGCCGCGAGCGTGCAGCGGCTGCTGGATGCGCACGGCGGCGTGGGCCAGTGCGAGGGGATCGGGGTGGTGGTGCCGGGGATGATCCACCGCCGCACCGGGCTGATCCTCAACTCTCCGCAGCTGGGCTGGCGCGACGTGCCGCTGCGCGAGGCGCTGGCCAACGCCACGGGGCTGCGCGTGCTGATCGAGAACGCCCCCATCGCCTGCGCCCTGGCGCAGATGTGGCTCCCGCCCTTCGCGCGCGACGGGGTGGACAGCTTTGCCTACGTGACGGTGGGCGACGGCGTGGGCGTGTGCGTGGTGGATCACGGCGAGGTGTTCCGCGGCCACGGCGACACCGCGGGCGAGTTCGGGCACCTGCCGCTGAGCCTGGACGGCCCGCGCTGCATGTGCGGGCTGCGCGGCTGCCTGGAGGCGTACACCAGCAACGTGGCCACCCTGGCGCGCTACTTCGAGCTCGACGCCAGCGTCCCCTCCAGCCGCGAGGCGCTGCGCGGCTACGACTTCGGCATCGAAGACCTGATCGCCCGCGTCCGCGCCGGCGACGTCCGCGCCACCGCGGCGCTGACGGAGACCGGGCGCTACCTGGGGATCGGGCTGGCGGGGATCATCACCGCGCTCAGCCCCGCGCGGGTGGTGGTGAGCGGCGAGATCACCGCGGCGTGGGACGTGATCGGCGGCCTGGTGGCCGCCGGCGTGCGCGAGCGGACCATCACCTCCGCCGCCGCCTCCACCCCGATCGTGGTCGCGCCCCCCGGCGACGCGTCACGTCTCCGTGGCGCCACCGCGCTCCTGGTCGCCCGCCGCTTCGCCGCGCCGAAGGTGGCGTAGGGGAGAATTCCGGCGAGACGGCGAGCTGCGTCGCATGCCGCGGCCGGCCCCCCACTCCGCGGAGGGACGGAGAACTGCAGCTACGTCAGCGGGGACGTGAGGGAAGACGAAGAGGCGATCCGGCGGGTGCTGGATCGCCTCTCGACTTCGCGTCACTGGCGTAGCGAATCAGAGATGAAGTACTCCCCCTCCCCCGCGGAGCGGGGGCAGGGGGCCGGGGGGGCGGGCCGGGGGGAGGGGGCCAGCCGCGGCATGCGCAGGTACTCGTCGCAGCCGAGCGAGCCCTAGTCCCCGAACGACACCCCCAGCCGCCGGGCGGTGCGCACCACCTCGCCGTCCATCGGCACGCGCTTGATGTCGGTGATCGCCTCGCCGAGGGGGACGCTGCGCACGCGGTTGCCCTGCAGCCCCACCATGCACCCGAAGTTGCCGCGCTCCACCGCGTGCACCGCCGCCGCGCCGAAGCGCAGCGCCAGGTTCCGGTCGTACGGCACCGGGCTGCCGCCGCGCTGGATGTGGCCGAGGACCAGGGTCCGCGTGTCCTTCCCCGTGGCCGCCTCGATCTCGGCCGCCAGCAGGTCGGCGATGCCGCCGTAGCGGCCGGTGCCCTCCACGTAGCTGGGCGCGCCGCCGGCCGCGCGGGCCCCCTCGGCGATCACCACGATGCTGAAGCGCCGCCGTGCCCGCTCCCGCTCGCGGATCTTCTCGGCGATCTTCTCCACCGAATACGGGATCTCGGGGATCAGGATCACGTCGGCCCCGCCGGCCAGCCCGCTCTCCAGCGCGATCCACCCGGTGTGCCGCCCCATCACCTGCACCACCATCACCCGCTGGTGCGCCTCGGCCGTCGAATGCAGGCGGCCGATCGCCTCGGTCGCCACGTCCACCGCGGTCTGGAAGCCGAAGGTCATGTCGGTGGCGCCCAGGTCGTTGTCGATGGTCTTCGGCACGCCCACCACGCGCAGTCCCTGCAAAAAGAGCCGGTGCGCGATCTTGAGCGACCCGTCGCCGCCGATGGCGATCAGCGCGTCGATCTCCAGCTCGCGGAAGCGCGCCATGATCTCGTCCGAAGGGTCGTGCGCCCCCCAGGTGCCGTCGGGGTCGCGCACCTCCAGGCCGAACAGGTTGCCGCGCGCGGTGGTGCCCAGAATGGTGCCGCCCAGGTGCGTGATCCCGCGCACGCGGTCGGCGCACAGCGGGATCAGCCCGGGCTCGCCGTCCACCTCGTCGTGCAGCAGCCCCATGTAGCCGCGCCGGATCCCCACCACCTCCCACCCGTTCTCGCGCGCCGTGAGCGTGGCGGCGCGGATCACGGCGTTCAGTCCGGGCGCGTCGCCGCCGCCGGTGTTGATCGCGATGCGCCGGATCTGGTGGTGTTCCATCTAGAACGGGTCGACTGCGGCGGAAAAGGAAGCGGCGCCGCCCGCGCCGGGGCGGGCCGGCGCAAGGGGCGGAGCCGGATGGTTGGCGTAGAGGCTTACAGCCAGTCGATGCGCGGGCGGGTGCCGATGCGGTAGCCGTGCGGCAGCCGGGGCCGCTGCCCGTCGCCACGGCCGTTGGCGCGGGACTCGGTGCGCGGCGTGTCCACGCGCACCACCCGGAACGGGTACCAGTGCCGCTCGCGTTCGGCGTACACCAGCAGCGTGCCGGCGCGCTCGCTCTGCAGCGAGATCACGGCGCGCAGGCGGGCGCTCTCCAGCACCTCGGTGGGTATGAACAGCTCGCCGAAGTGCTGCTCGGCCACGTGGCGCAGCTCCTTGGGCGTGGAGAACATCAGCCCCACCAGGTCCTGCGCCGCCTCGTCGCGGCCGTCGCCGCGGGGGCGCGAGTCGAAGCCGCGGCCGCCCGTGTACCCCGCCGGGCGGATGCGCTGTGCCTCGCGGGCCGGTCTCCGAAGCTGGCGATCCATCGTCGTGCTCTCCCTCGGGTTGCGTGCTGGCTGCACTCTGTCCGCGGGTTGTGGGCCCCGCCCTACGATCCCACCGCATTTGGAAGCGTTCCTAACATTATGCAGGGAAGATGCCCCACGCACAAGTCCTCCCGCCCCCCTCCAGCGCCGCGGGCCAACCCCGTCGATCCGCTCCGGCGTACCTGTAGATACTAGATCTTTGCTGGCATTGTTCCATCCCTCCGTCCACGTAGCAGATCCGGACGCACGGCATCTCCACGATCCGCCAGAAGGCTCGCGGAAAGGGACATGCGTTCGTATTGTTGGCTTTACGTCCATTTGCTGCAGATCGGCTCCGCGGCAGGCGCGGCAAGTGCAACGGGTGGACGGATCAGATCGCGTGGACGCCGGGATTCCGGTCCCACGCAACCCATTGTGACCGGCGGAGATGCGAATGGCTTCAGGAGACGGGGTCCGGGTGGCGCTGATCGGCTACGGCCTGGGCGGAGCGGCCTTCCACGCGCCGCTGATCGCCGCCACGCCGGGGATGCGGCTGTCGTTCATCGTCACGGGGAACCTCGAGCGCGCCGCGCAGGCCCGCGAACGGTATCCCGGCGTCACGACCGTCGACTCGGCGGACCGGCTGTGGGAGCGGGCGGGGGAGATCGACCTGGTGGTGATCTCCACCCCAAACGTGACGCACGTGCCGCTGGGTCTCGCCGCGCTGGACGCCGGACTCGCCGTGGTGATCGACAAGCCGCTCGCCGCCACGGCCGAGGAGGGGCGCCGGGTGGTGGACGAGGCCCACAAGCGCGGCCTCCTCCTCTCCGTCTTCCAGAACCGCCGCTGGGACGGCGACTTCCTCACCGTCCGCCGCCTGATCGCGGACGGCGCGCTGGGCGACGTCCATCGCTTCGAATCGCGCTTCGAACGCTGGCGGCCGACGCCCAGGCAGGGGTGGCGCGAGCACGCCGACCCCGCCGAGGCCGGCGGCCTGCTGTACGACCTGGGCAGCCACCTGGTCGACCAGGCGCTCGTCCTCTTCGGCTCCGCCACCCACGTCTACGCCGAGCTGGACCGCCGCCGGCCCGGCGTGCGGGTGGACGACGATGCGTTCGTGGCCCTGACCCACGCCTCCGGCGTCCGCTCGCACCTGTGGATGAGCCACGCCGACGGGGACGACAACGGCCGTTTCCGCGTACTGGGCAGCAGGGCCGCGTACGTAAAGCACGGCCTGGACACGCAGGAAGCCGTGCTCCGTGGCGCCCGCACCGACCTCGAGCTGGGCGAGGAGCCGCCCGGACTGTGGGGACGGATCGGCGCGGGGGAGGATTGGCGGCCGGTCCCCACCGAGCGCGGTGCCTACGCGGACTACTACGCCGGCATCGCCCGCTCGCTGCGCGACGGCACCCCGCCGCCCGTCGATCCCGCCGACGCCATCGCCGGCCTCGAGATCATCGCCGCCGCCCGCCGGTCAGCGGAGCTGGGCGAGGTGATCTGGATCGGATGATGTAGGACGGTGTGGAAGGTTCGGTGGATCCGTGGCCGCGTCGTGCGACGTCGCCTGGGGTCGCGCCACCCGGCCACGGCTCCTTCGTCGCCGATCAACCGATCTGCGGGTCCGGCGGGATGCAGGCGCCGCAGGTGCCGTTGCAGCTCTCCTGGCACGTGTTGCAGGTCGCGCACGAGTCGCAGCTGCCGTTGCAGCTCGCACCGCACGTCCAATGACAGCTCCCGTCACAGCTGGCCAGCGGCGTGTCGACGCAGAGCGGGCTGGGACAGTTGGGATACGAGCCGCACTGCTGGAAGTTGGAGTACGGCTCCGCGACCACGCCGCGGGCGTGCACGGTGCCGCGCGCCCCACGTGCGCCGGCGGGCGAGGTATCGAACGATTCCACGTACAGCGAGTCGAGGTCCAGGACGATCTTGCGCATGGGGGTGCCTCCAGGCTTCAGGGGATTCAGATAAGGGCGGGAGATGATGGAAGGTAGTGTGCTCCCGCTCCTCCCGGTAGCGGAACAGCAGCTCTCGCCGCCGGTGCCCGGGCAGATGCACGGCTCGCCGCCACGATGGTTCGCGGCGGCGAGCCATTCTTCGTCAGTTCACCGGCACCCGCCGACGCGCGTCAGCCGCAGGTGATCGAGGAGGGCGGTGTTGATGCGGCCGTCCATGTTCTCGTCGAGCGGGGTGAAGGCCAGCGTCAGCGTGTGCGTCCCGGGCGTCAGCCGCACGCGCACCGTCGTTCCGTATCCCCAATCGTTCCAGAGATTCGTTCCCCGCTGCGGCATCACCAGCACGCCGGCCTCGCGTCCATCCACCAGCAACGTGCGGATCGCCGTCTTCGCCTCGGTGTTGATAGGGCCGCTCCCGTTCGCGTAGCGCGCGTCCACGTCGTACACGCCGGCGCAGGCGACACGCACGGGCACGTTCACCCGCGTGTTCGCCTCGCGCGTAAGCCGTACGTATCCCGCGCCCGTGAACCCCGCATGCTCGCGCTCCAGCGCCGCGCCCGTGGGCCGCGCGAGCGTGACGGCGCCGGCCGGATCGACGCGGACCGGCTCGCTCAGGAAGCTCTGCGTGCCGGCGGAGTCGACGCTCAGCACCTGGTACTCCGTCACCACTGCCGGACGGCCGACGGCGAAGCGGGATTCCTGGGTGCTGCCGGCGACACGGCCGTTGGCGTACACGTCGTACCGCACCACGCCGGGGACGGGCGTCCAGGCCAGGTGCTCGCCATCGACGCGGGCGACCGGCGTCTCGGGCGCCCAGCGATTGGGGACGAGGTTGATCCGTCCCGCGGGCCAGCGGCCGTTCATCTCGATTTCGATCCGGTGTTCGCCGGTGAGCGTCGCCGGGATCTCCGCGCGGGTGACGGGCTGTCCGTCCAGCCGCGCGCTCGCCACGCCGTCGCCATGTCCGCGGACGGTGACGGTGAGCACGGCGCCGCGGTAGCGCAGCTTCGAGAGCGTGCGCTCGCCGGCGTAGGCGGGCGGCACCATCGGCGCGAAGACCAGCCGGTCGGGCATCAGCCGCATCCCGAACAGCACGCGGAAGTGCGTGGCCAGGTTGCCGGCCACGCTCCAGAGCTGCCGGTCGCTGTTCAGCACCGTGCCGTCGAAGTGGCCCGTCTCGGCCACCATGTTCTCCTTGTTGGTCAGGAACAGCGCCGCGGGGCGATAGACCGCCGCCAGCCCGTGCTCCACCGCCGCCGTGTTCCCGGCCCGCGCCGCGCCCCACGTCCAGAACGCGTTCACGAACGGCCACAGCGCCCCGTTGTGGTAGCGCCGCAGGTTGGGGATGTACGGCCAGAACGTAGGCGCGCCGAACGCCACCACCGGCGTGCGCGAGGTGATCTGCGCCGCCCGCGCCGGGTCCGCCACGCCGTAGATGATGGAGAGCGCCTCGCCCAGCGCGTCGGAGCGCGGCGCCAGCGTCTGGAAGGCGCGGCCGTAGCGGAAGACGGCGTAGTACCCCGCCTCCGGCTGCCAGAAGCGCGTCTCGATGGCGCCGCGCAGCCGCTCGGCCGTCCGCGTCCACTCCGCCGAAGGCTCGCCCAGCGCCGCGGCCATGTCGGCCAGGATGCGGTAGGTGGCGTAGTGCACCGCGTTGGTGCCCACGGCCTGGGAGCGGGCGATGTCGCGCGGCTCCATCCAGCGGGGATACGACTGCTCGCGCCAGTCCATGAAGCTGGTCTCGCCCGTCGCCACCCCGGTCTCGCGGTCGAAGATCGCGTGCTGGTCGGCGCGGGCGGAGCGCGAGACGATGCCGTACGCCTGCCGCAGCCAGTCGCGGTCGCCGGTGGCGGCGTACAGCTCCCACGCGGCCAGCGCCCACGCCATCCGGTCGGTCGAGTTCGGCCACGATCCGCCCGTCCCCGTGTCCTGGATGATGCGCCCGGCGGAATCGACCTTGGCCAGCAGGCTCTTCCTCACCGCGTCCGGCGCCACCATCGCCAGCGACAGGATCGAGGCGAAGCTCACGTCGCGCGTCCATACGCCGGGCCACTTGGCGCCGGCGGAGAGCGCCCCGTCGTCGCGCACCAGCTGCGTCAGCTCCTCGAGACTCATGCGGTAGAGCGCGTCCAGCAGCGGCTGCGGCGAGGTGAGCTGGGGGAAGGCGGACAGGTCCGCGTGCCGCGCCCAGACCGCCCGCCCGTCCGCGGCGCGGGGCCGCGTGTACAGCGCCTCGATCGCCATCGTGGTGGTGTAGACGCTGTCGCCGTCCGGGTCCGTCAGCTCCGCGGGGCTGCCGGGGCGCAGCGCGGACGCGTCCCAGCTCAGCGGCTCCACGTCGCCGATCGCGTAGACGTGGCGGAAGTCGGCGCGGCGGATCGGCTCGCCCTGGGGCGGGTCGTACGTTCCCGCCTGGCCGAAGCTGCGCAACACCTGCCGCAGGTCCAGCCGGATGGTGACCCGGGCGATGCCTTCTTCGCTCGTCGCGAAGTTTTCGGGCGTGGGGACGACGGGAGGCTGCTCGCGCCCGAACCCGTACACGGGCGACACGATCCGGCCATCGGTGGGGCGGATGTAGAGCGTGTGCTCCGTCCCCGGCCGGAACTCGTTGTCCACCCCGTTCAGGCTGAAGCGGAAGTGCATCTCCCGCCCTGACCGCGGATACGACGAGAGGATCGAGTCCCGCGACACGGCGACCGCCTCGAACCGCCCCTGCCGCACCGACGTCCCCGTCACCGTGAACGCGTCGGAGCGGTAGAGCACGTCCTGCGCAGCCGCGGAGCTAGCGGTGATCGCGAACGCGAAGATCCCGAGCGTTCGGCCCAGCGTGTGGCGATTTCGCTTCATCCGTTCGATTCCGATGCAGGCAGGCTTCTACTGCGATGGTCTCTCACGGAGGAACGGAGGGACGGAGAACTGCGGGGCTGTTCTCCGTCCCTCCGTTCTTCCGTGAGAGGCTTGCTGTTTCTGTTTGATCGAGGGGCGCTCAGTGCGGGCGCGGGCGGCGCTCGTCCTCCAGCCCCAGCGCGTGCTCGCGGGCCTCGGTGGCGCGGCCGGCGGGCTCGGCGGCGGCGGGCTCCACCGAACTCGTCCCCTTGCGCCCCAGGTACAGGAACCACGCGCCGAACAGGAGCACCACGATCCCCCAGGTCAGGTTGACGTTGTACCCCAGCGACCGCTCGTAGATGTCCTTCTCGCCGAGCGCCCCGTAGCCGGTCAGGATCAGCCCCAGCAGCGTGAACAGCCCGCCGATCGGGAGCCGGATGTCCAGGTTCATCGTCTCCGCCTCTCGATCAGAAGAAGATCAGGTTCAGCACCAGCGTCAGCGCCAGCACCACCACCGCCAGCGGGCCCGGCCGCCGGTACCACGGCTCGCCCTCGTCCTTCGGCCTGTCGGTGAGCGAGTAGACGAGGCCGCGCAGCTCCTCGTCCGGCCGCGGCCTGGTCAGCAGGCTGACCAGGATGGTCACCACGAAGCAGGTGCTCCACGCGCAGATCGCCGTCCAGAAGTTCTGCGCCATCTCGCTGGGATAGGTGTTCACCACCGTCCCCAGCCATCCGCCCTTGATCCCCACGTGCGACCCCATGGGGAGGGTGAGCCCGTGGTGCACCGCCGCGGCCAGCGTCCCCGAGAGCAGGCCGGTGAACGCGCCGTGGCCCGTGGTGCGCTTCCAGAACATCCCCAGCAGGAAGGTGGCGAACAGCGGGGCGTTCACGAACGCGAACACCAGCTGCAGCATGTCCATGATGTTGTTGAAGTGCGTGGTGGCGTACGCCGTGGCCACGCTCAGCGCGATGCCGAACACCGTGGACATCCGCCCCATCCACAGGTAGTGCTCGTCGCTCGCGCCCTTCTTGATGTACGCCTGGTAGATGTCGTACGTCCACACCGTGTTGAAGGCGGTCACGTTCCCCGCCATTCCGCTCATGAAGCTGGCCATCAGCGCGGTCAGCCCCAGCCCCAGCATCCCCGGCGGGAAGTAGTGCCCCAGCATCAGGGGGATGGAAAGGTCGTAGTTCAGCGACCCGTCCGGCTTCTGCGGCAGCGCGAACCCGGTGGCGCCCTTCTGCGTGGTCAGCGCGATGGCGATCATCCCGGGAAGGATCACCAGGAAGGGGAAGAGCATCTTGGGGAAGGCGGCGATCAGCGGGGTGCGCCGCGCGGCGGACATCGAATCCGCCGCCATCGCCCGCTGCACCACCAGGAAGTCGGTGGTCCAGTAGCCGAAGGAAAGGACGAAGCCCAGCCCCATCACCAGCCCGATGAACTCCACCCCCATCGGGTTCGAGGCCGCGTGCCCCATGTGGCGCCAGCTCTCGGTGTAGGCTCCCGGGGCGAAGCCCGCGTTCTGCGCCGTCACCGCCAGCCGCGAGGTCAACCCGCCCCACCCGCCCACGTCGCGCAGCCCCAGGTAGACCAGGGGGACGAAACCGGCCACGATCAGGAAGAACTGCAGCACCTCGTTGTAGATGGCGCTGGTCAGCCCGCCCAGGAAGATGTACGCCAGCACGATCACCGCGCTCACCAGCACGCTGAAGTTGAAGTCCCACCCCAGCAGCGTCCCCAGCAGCAGTCCCATCGCGTACATCGAGATGCCGGACGAGAACACCGTCATCGTGGCGAACGTCACCGCGTTCAGCCCGCGCGTCTTCTCGTCGAAGCGCAGCCGCAGGTACTCGGGGACCGAGCGGGCGCGCGAGCCGTAGTAGAACGGCATCATGAACACGCCCACGAACACCATCGCGGGGATGGCGCCCACCCAGTAGAAGTGGCTGGTGGCGATCCCGTACTTGGCCCCCGACGCCGCCATCCCGATCACCTCCTGCGCGCCCAGGTTGGCGCTCAGAAAGGCGAGCCCCGCCACCCACGCGGGGATCGAACGGCCCGACAGGAAGAAGTCGGTGGACGAGCGCATGTAGCGCTTGAGCGCCACCCCGATCCCCACCACGAACACGAAGTAGAGGGCCAGGATGACGTAGTCGATCGTGTGCAGCTGGATGGACGACACGGCGCCGGAGGGTTCGGGTGAGGAGGGAAAGCGCGGAGTGCTGAGTGCCCGGTGCTGAGTGCGAAGTGCCGAGTGCGAGGTGCTGGCTCCTCAAACGCGGATGCTCCCCGATGGGATGTCATCCTGAGGGAGCCGCCGCGCCGCCCTCGAGGCCGTGCGGAAAATCCGGCGGCGACCGAAGGATCTATCGCCGCGTCGCGAGCGACACTCTGCGGTTCGCCCGGACCGCGGTGTACAACACCCTCGCCCATCCCGACCCTCGTAACTCAGCCAGCACCTGGCACCTGGCACCTCGTCATCGCCATCCCGTACCGCGCCGCGCCCAGCAGCGCCGTGCGGGGTTCGAGAATGACGTACACGGGGATCGACGACATCAGGCGCGACATCGGGCCCTTCCGCAAGAACCCGTCTCGGAAGGCGCGGCCGCGCAGCAGCGGCAGGATGCGCGGCGGGATCCCGCCGCCCAGGTACACGCCGCCCGTGGCCAGCGACCGCAGCGCCGCGTTCCCCGCCTCGGCGCCCATGATCGCCGCCAGCAGCCGCAGCGCGCGCCGGCAGGCGGGGCATCCACCCTCGCGCCGCATCCCCGCGTCCACCACCGCAGGGGTGATGTCGCCGCCCGCCGCCAGGCGCGGCGCCAGCCATGCGGGCGGCGCCTGATCGGTGTGCGCGGCCAGGAAGCGGTAGAGGTTCGCGATCCCGTTCCCCGAGCAGACGCGCTCGTAGCTCACGTGCTGGTGCACCCGCTGCAGCTCGGCCAGCAGCCGGCGCTGCAAGCCGTCGCGCGGCGCGAAGTCGGTGTGCCCGCCCTCCGACGGCAGGGCGACGTAGCCGTCACCGCCCGGCACCAGCATCGCCTCGCCCAGGCCGGTGCCGACGGCCACCACGGCGCGCGTGCCGCGGGGGTTCGGCTCGCCGGGCAGGACCTGCGTCACCTGGTCGGCCCGCAGGTGGGGGAGGGCGAAGGCGGTGGCCTGCAGGTCGTTCACCAGCAGCACGCCATCCACCCCGAGGCCGCGGGCCAGCTCCGGTTCGCGCAGGCACCAGGGAAGGTTGGTGATGCACGCCTCGCCATCGATCACCGGCCCCGCCACGCTGAACGCCGCGCGGGTGACCTCGCCCGGATGCGTGGCGCGGAAGGCGGCGATCACCGCGCCCGGCGAGGCGTATTCGCGGCTGGGGAAGGTGGCCTCGGCCACGATGCGGGCGCCGTCCTCGTGCTCCGCCACCAGCGCCAGCACCGTCTTGGTTCCGCCGATGTCGCCGGCCAGCAGCAGCCCGCCGCGCGCGTGGGCCCCCGGCGCCGGGTGGGCCGGGGCCGCGCCGGGCGCGGAGGGGGAAAACCGGTGCGGATTGGGAAGGGGCAAAAGGCGTGTGCGCCGCGGGATGGACAGGATCGCACGGGACGGCCGGGCGCAACGAAACGGGTTCGCGGCACGGCCTCCCGGATTTTGTCAGCTTTCTTGACAAAGCAAGGTCAGAATAAGCCGGCGCCGTCCCCTTCGCAACCCTTTCGTCCCCCGCGCGGAACGCCGCCCGCGGGGCAGATCCGCGCGTTGCGCCTTGCGTTGCGCCGGTCCGCACCGGCATCTTGCGTCACGCCGAAGTTCGTCGCCCGGGGTGTTTTGGGACGGTGGACGTACAAATGGGTGCCCGCCACCTCGCCGCGGTGCCGGACCGCGCTCCTTCCCCTGACCGCCACGCCGTGCGCAAGATCGATCCGCGCAAGTTCCAGCGCGCAACCCGCACCACCACCAAGGACATCAACCGCCAGATCGTCCTGAACCTGGTGCGCGAGTACCAGCCGATCTCGCGGGCCGACCTGGCGCGCCGCATGGAGGTGGCGCGGGGGATCGTCACGCCGCTGGTGAACGAGCTGATCGAGCAGGGGCTGCTGGTGGAGGGCGCCACCGGGGCCAGCGCGCGCGGACGCAAGCCCACCCTGCTGCACGTGCGCTCGCACGACCGCCTGACGGTGGCCGTGGACGTCCGCCTCTCCGAGACGCAGATCATGCTGGCGGACTTCAGCGGCCGCGCGCTGGCCACCGAGCTGCTGGCGACCCCGGCTCGCCCCGACGCGCTGGTGCAGGCGCTGGCGCTGCGCATCCGCCGCCTTTTGGACGCGCACGCGGCCGACGGCGAGTGCCAGGGGATCGGCATGGCCGTGCCAGGGATGGTGGACCGCACCACCGGCAAACTGGTGAACGCGCCCACGCTGGGCTGGCGTGACGTCGACCTCCGGGGCGCGCTGGAGAAGGCCGTCGAACTCCCCGTGCACGTGGAGCGCGACGCCGTGGCCTGCGCGCTGGCGCAGATGTGGATGGGCCAGGGCGCCGCCGACGGGCAGGACTCCTTCGCCTACGTCACCTTCAGCGACGGCGTGGGCGCGGGCCTGGTCGTGGGCGGCCACGTGGTGCGCGGCCACCGCGACGCCGCGGGCGAGTTCGGCCACATCCCGCTCGCGCTGGACGGGCCGGCGTGCCTGTGCGGCTCGCGCGGGTGCTGGGAGGCCTATACCTCCAACCCCGCCGTGGTCGCGCGCTACCTTGGCCGCGAGCTGGCCACCCGCGACAGCTACACCGAGGTGCGGCGCTCGCGGCTCACCGTGGCCGACGTGATCGCCCGCGCCCGCGCCGGCGACGCGGCCGCCCGCACCGCGCTGGAGACCACCGGGCGCTTCATGGGGCTGGGGCTGGCCGCCATCGTCAACGCGCTCAACCCCGCGCGCATCGTGGTGGGCGGCGAGATCGCGGCCGCGTGGGACCTGATCGGCCCGCAGGTGCAGGAGGCGCTGGCCGAGCGCACCCTCACCCAGGGCGCCGCCGCCACCCCCGTGATCCCCGAGCCGCACGACGAGCAGACCCGCCTGCGCGGCGCCGCCGCGCTGGTGGTCGCGCCCGTCTTTGCCGCGCCCAACATCGGCTGAGCCGCCGTCCGGAGAATCCCGATCGATCCACGCGGGCCTCCGCCGGACGGCGGAGGTCCGTTCGCGCGCCCATATATAGACGTCGGGTCAGCGAAGGAGGGGGTCCGTGCGGATGTGGATAACTGGTTGCCCGGACGTGTGTTCGGCCGGTACCGAGGGGCTGAGGCGGGGGTTGACCGCGGGGCGGGAAGGGTGTATCATTGGCGCCCCGCTCGAAACGGAAGGGCAACGAGCTCCCGAGAGGGCCTTGACGGCGGCCCTGGGGGGTGGTATCCTTTAGGGCTGTCGCCTGAACGGAGGCGGCGGCCGGGCGAGGGGACGAAACGAACCAGTTAGCCCCTTGACGAAGTTCGGTAAGTGGTTTAGATTGAATGAGTTGACCGACGGCGCGCCCCGCAGGAAGTTCGAAAAGAAGTCTCGGACGCGGGGTTGACGGAAGGGGCCGGCGGGGTTAGCTTGAAGGGCTCGCCCGAACGAGGCAGGGCGAGAGACGCGGCGGGCCGGGTGAAGCCGGTTCGGTGCCATGAGCGGTCTTTCAGGCCGCGCGAAGTTTGACAACCAGGGTGTTGGGGAGTGCTTGAACAGGGCGCCCCGTGGCACGCCGGAAGCCTTCGGGCTTTCGGGGAGGCATCGTGTCCTCCGTGTGCCGGATACGGGAACTGGTCAACACGAATTCCGAACAAGCGTAACAACGTTTGTTCCGATCGAGCTATGTCGAAATCTCTAATGGAGAGTTTGATCCTGGCTCAGGACGAACGCTGGCGGCGCGCTTAACACATGCAAGTCGAACGGGGTCCTTCGGGGCCCAGTGGCGAACGGGTGCGTAACACGTGAGCAACCTGCCCATGCATGGGGGATAACCCGGGGAAACCCGGGCTAATACCGCATACGTTCTCCGGGGGGCATTCCCTGGAGAAGAAAGCCTCTCTCAAGGGGGCGTGCGTGGAGGGGCTCGCGGCGTATCAGGTAGTTGGCGAGGTAACGGCTCACCAAGCCTACGACGCGTAGCCGATCTGAGAGGATGATCGGCCACATTGGGACTGAGATACGGCCCAGACTCCTACGGGAGGCAGCAGTGGGGAATCTTGCGCAATGGGCGAAAGCCTGACGCAGCGACGCCGCGTGCGGGAGGAAGCTCTTCGGGGTGTAAACCGCTGTCAGGGGGGAAGAAAAGCCATCCGAGGAAATGCGGGTGGTTTGACGGTACCTCCAGAGGAAGCACCGGCTAACTCTGTGCCAGCAGCCGCGGTAATACAGAGGGTGCGAGCGTTGTTCGGAATTACTGGGCGTAAAGCGCGCGCAGGCGGCTCTTTAAGTCTCGTGGTCAAATGCCGGGGCTCAACCCCGAGCGTGCCGGGGATACTGGAGGGCTGGAGACAGGTAGAGGCAAGCGGAATTCCGGGTGTAGCGGTGGAATGCGTAGAGATCCGGAAGAACACCGGAGGCGAAGGCGGCTTGCTGGACCTGGTCTGACGCTGAGGCGCGAAAGCGTGGGGAGCGAACAGGATTAGATACCCTGGTAGTCCACGCCGTAAACGATGGGCACTAGACGCTGGTGGGATCGACCCCTTCAGTGTCGAAGCTAACGCGATAAGTGCCCCGCCTGGGGAGTACGGCCGCAAGGCTGAAACTCAAAGGAATTGACGGGGGCCCGCACAAGCGGTGGAGCATGTGGTTTAATTCGAAGCAACGCGAAGAACCTTACCTGGGC
>Ga0070662_100000093_pt1 | contig 49418 bp, 41 predicted proteins | sample KBSC53metaG_FD_65648 | JGI IMG/M metagenome (GOLD analysis project Ga0070662, IMG submission 65648) | Corn rhizosphere microbial communities from Kellogg Biological Station, Michigan, USA - KBS C5-3 metaG | ecosystem: Host-associated > Plants > Roots > Rhizosphere > Soil ...
TTGGGGTGTTCAAAAGTTCCGGTACCGGGCTTTTGCAAACCGGGCACATTTATGTTTTTTAAATTATATCTTGATAGTATCATAGCTGTCTTAAAAGTAAATTTTGATTATTGCGGATCCCAGCCGTCCTTGCTGGAAAATATATTCTTAAGCGAGGATCGTATTGACAAAAGCCAGCTGACGGACAATGAAGCAGGCAGATGCCGGTTAGAATTTGAAGTAGCTACGAGCGTTGTAATAACAAATATCTTGTATAATTTTGCCTGTCCATTCTATATCTGCCGGCAACTCGCCATTTTCGATATCTTCGGCAAATAGGTTACACAGCAGACGGCGGAAATATTCATGTCTGGGGTAGGACAAAAAACTGCGCGAATCGGTTAGCATGCCAACAAGTTTGCTTACCAGACCCATGCTTGAAAGCGTATTCAACTGTTTGGTCATGCCGTCTTTTTGATCGAGGAACCACCATGCGGAGCCGAACTGAATTTTACCGGCAACTGTGCCATCATTAAAATTACCGGTCATCGTGGCAAACAACTCATTATCACCCGGATTAAGGTTATAAATAATGGTTTTGGCTAACTGGTTGGTACTATCCAATTTGTTTAAGAAACGGGAAAGCGCCTGCGCCTGCGAGAAATCGCCGATAGAGTCATAGCCGGTATCCGGACCGATTTCTCTATACGCGCGCGAATTATTATTACGCAATGCCCCCAGATGATATTGCTGCGTCCAGTTCTTCTCGTGGTCCCATATAGCAAATTCATATAGCATGGCCGACTTGAATTTCAATATCTCAATGAACTGCAATGATTGACCAGCACGGATTTTTTTGAAGATGGCGGCAATTTCTACGTCTGTATAATCTTCGGCATACAATTGCTCCAGGCCATGATCTGATACCGAGCAGTCGTTTTCTGCAAAGTAATCATGTCGTTTTTTTAAGGCTTTTAGGTAGTCGTTGTAATCGTTTACAGCGGTATCACTCACCTCTTCAAGTTTCGAGATGTAAGTGTTGAGCCCTTGTACATCATCGGCGTTCATGGCCTTATCGGGTCTGAAAGCCGGGTAGACTTTGACATTCCATCCGCTTTGTTTTATTTTTTGATGATGCTCCAGGTTATCAATTGGATCGTCGGTGGTGCAAATCACCTCAACATTCATCCTTTTGATGATGTTTTGAACACTATATTCGGGTGTCTGCAGTTTTTGGGTGCATTCATCATAGATCGCCTTAGCTGTCTTAGGTGATAGTATTTCGTGTACATCAAAATAACGCTGCAACTCGAGGTGTGTCCAATGGTATAACGGATTGCGGAGGGTATAGGGCACTGTAGCAGCCCAACTTTCGAATTTCTCCCAATCACTTTTTGCTCCGGTGATATATTGTTCGTTAACGCCATTTGTACGCATAGCGCGCCATTTATAATGATCACCTCTCAGCCAGATATCAGTAAGATTTAAGAAATTTATATTAGCGGCTATCTGGGCCGGATCAAGGTGGCAATGATAGTCGATGATGGGCATGCCGGCAGCATATTCATGATACAAACGCTCTGCTGTTTTACTTTGCAGCAAAAAATTCTCATCTAAAAAAGGCTTCATGATTAATAACGCAGAAAATGATCTGAATACCAAAAGTAATCCAACAACAGATGGCTGACAATGATTGAACGATTATTATTTACTCAAACGTTGCAGTAAAATGTTCTTGAGAGGCTATTTATGAATAAGCATTGGCTTTGATGAATCCCTGATGATGACTTCAGTTGGGAGCACAATCTTTTCAAATTCGGTAACCGGCCGTTTGCTTTCTATAAGGTTGATGAGCATCTCGGTTGCCTTTTTCCCCATTTCAAAAGCAGGTTGATAAACTGAACTTAATGAAGGGCTTAATACTTCAGCAAGGCCGGTATTGGTGAACCCCAGCAACGCAATGTCTTCCGGAATCTTAAAACCCAATTTGTGCAGCTGCATTAACGTTGTTGTGGTTATCCTGTCAGATGCGGTAAATAAAGCATCCGGTCTATCAGGTGAACAAAGTAACTCGGTGAGAGCTTTTTCGATTTCATTGAGGTCCCTGCCACCGTGAAGACAATATTTTACATATTGTTCATTTACCGGAATATTGTTTTCGCTCATGGCCAGCCTGAAACCATTCAGGCGATCGTCCGTAATTGAAACGTGCGGGGAGCTTGTTATGTGAGCTATTTTGCGGTAGCCTGCTTCTAACAATTTATTAGTAGCTTCATACGCGCCTTTGAAGTTGTCGACTATAACCTGATGCGTTTCAATTTCGTCGGTTACGCGGTCGAAGAATACGATTGGTAGTCCTTTGTCGTGTAGTTTTTTAAGATGCCCAAGATCTCTGGTTTCATAGGATAAAGAGATAAGAAGACCGTCAATTGCCCTAACTGTAAGCTGTTCCACATTCGAAACTTCCAGGTCATACGACTCATGGGTTTGAGTCATGATCAGGTTGTAGTTTTTGCTGTATGCGACAGACTCCACGCCGTTGATCACCTGTGCAAAAAAGGTATTATCAATATTTGATATCACTATACCCAAGGATTTGCTGTTGCCGCGTTTGAGGCTTTGAGCCATAGGGTTGGGGCGATAGTTCAATCTTTTAGCACACTCGAGAACAGCCTTTTTAGTCTTCTCGCTAATGTCGTAGCTGTCTTTCAGCGCTTTAGAAACTGCCGAAGCGGATATGCCTAACTCCTTCGCTATATCTTTGATGGTAACTGCCTCAAAATTCATTTTATCCTATTCAATTTTCTCTATACAGTACCGACGATCGCAGTTGGTGATATCCTGTTGGTAAACATAAAAATTAAATGTAATAAAATTAACCCTGACGCCAGACCTGCAAAGTATTTATTTTGATGGAAATGAGAGTTTTTTTGCTTGATAACTATTGTTTAATAGAAAATCGGCAACCAGGAGAACCTTTTTATTGCCGAGTGGTTATTTGGCCATTGTCTGGTTAAAGTTTTATACCCAAATTTGTGCACATGACCGAACTGAATGAATATGAGTGCGAAATGCTGGACGCGGTGCTGGAAGCTTTCGGTATTCCGGACAGCCTGACCAGGTTGCAGCTGATGCAGCTGTTTGATCAAGATGAAGCAATGGCTTTTGCGATGGTTCAAATATTACTAAGAGAAGGCCTGATAGCTGAATCGGGTAAGCACGGCGATTATGAATTACCTGATAAACTAATCCTTAAACCCAAAGGTGAAAAATTTTTGAAGCAGGGCGGTTTTACGAAGCGCTACAAAACTGAACAGGAAAAGCCGGTTGAAGTAGGGGGGACGTTGGCAAAGCTTCAACAACAGAATATGCGGTTGCAAAATCTTAAACTATCTGCCGAATCTGAACGAAGGGATCTGCAGAAAAAGATAGACAAAATGCAGGTGCTGCAATATATATGGTGGGCACTGATCGTTTTGGCCTTTATTATAGGTTATTTGCTTGGACATATGCATAAGAAGTAATTGAGCAACTCCCTGTATTCTATAACCACCAAAAGAAAAAGGATATAGCCATTCGGCTATATCCTTTTTCTGCAAATAGAATATTTTCTTAATTATCTTCTGGCTTTCTTTTTTTCTTCGTCAACACCGATGAAATAAAAGCAAATACCAACAAAAGTGGTAAGGATACCTATAAATAAAGGCCATTGCGGTGATCTTGTACCGTGTGGATTTACGCTCATGGTGTCAGAGTCGGCCGCGTTCAGTAATGGGTGGAAAAAATAGAGGCAATAGATGATTACCGCTACGCCTATGATAATAAGTAATATGCTGATCTTTTTCATCATTTAAAGTTTGCTACAAATGTAAAATAAATTTTAATTCTGTAAACCTATTAACGTAATTGGAGGCAGTTTTAATCATTTACATGCCGGCTGTTTATCATTCTCTTCCTTTCGTTTTTGTTTTGATAGTGATTGTTGCCGCAAGCATAGCTACCAGGAAGATAACTGTCGGTGGTGCTTTGGCGGGATCAGTGATCGCCTTCACTGTCTTTTTAGGCTTCGGATATACAGGTGTATCGCTGCTGGCTGCATTCTTTATATTGGGTACTGCTGCTACTGCCTGGAAGAGAAAAGAGAAAGTATTAATAAAAGAACAACAGGACCAATCTGTAAGAAGGGATGCGGGGCAGGTATTGGCTAACGGAGGAATAGCGGGCCTAATGGGAGCGTTAAGCTATTTATTTCCGGAAAAAGCACTGTGGTGCAATCTGATGATAGCTGCAAGTTTATCATCGGCTATGGCTGATACCTTATCATCAGAATTGGGTATGGTTTATGGCAAACGGTTTTATAATATCATTTCGTGGAAAAAAGATTCGAAGGGTTTGGATGGAGTAATAAGTCTTGAAGGGACTTTGGTTGGCGTGATTGGATCTGCAATTATAGCCTTGATTTACGCGATAAGCTTAGGATTGGATAGCAGGTTCTGTATTATAATCCTGGCTGGAACAATTGGCAATCTGTCGGACTCAGTTTTAGGTGCTTTGTTTGAAAGAAAGCATTTGCTGACAAATAATGGCGTCAATTTTTTGAATACGTTTATAGCAGCAGTTGTTTCCGGATTAATTTATCTGTTCTGTTAAATTAATACTATCAAACAATTTATTTCACTACCATTTGCGCGGTATTCCGGCTTACCTGTTCCAACAATATTGAACGGTTTACAACCAGCCCCTTTAAATCATATAACTTGTAATGTCTTACGGTTATCAATGTAAGCTCACTGTTATACTTCACCTTAAAATCCTTGCCAAAGCCGGCTAACAGCTTTTCAAAGCGTTCCTGGTTCAAATCAAAACATACACTGAAGCTTAACGCCGAGGTTTGCATCACGTTCGCTTTGATATTGTTCTGCGCAAATAACTTGAAAATCTCGCTCAGGTGAACCTCTGATATAAAGGAATAATCCCGGGCCGATATAGACAGCAGTACCTGGTTTTGTTTCAAGATGATCACCGGCTTATCAAAATGCATTTCAGCCGATTCTTTGATGATCGTACCTTCGGCTGCAGGGTCATTAAACGATTTTACCAGTAAAGGAATTTTGGCATTCTGCAGCGGCTTTATGGTTTTTGGGTGGATTACACTGGCACCATAATAAGTCATTTCAATAGCTTCAGCGTAGGTAAGCTCGTTAAACTTGACGGTATCAGTAAAATGTTTAGGATCAGCATTCAGTATACCTGGTACATCTTTCCAGGTAGTAACTGATTCGGCATTTAAGCACGATGCAAAAATAGAAGCAGTATAATCTGAACCCTCACGACCTAAAGTGGTGGTAAAGTTTTCTGATGTTCCACCCAAAAAGCCTTGTGTTACTACAATGCCCTTATCTAGAAACGCAGGTATTTCCTGACTAATGCTGGTCCTTGTTCTATCCCAGTTGACATTGCCTTCACGATAATTATTGTCAGTGTGAACATAGCTTCGCACGTCCAACCATTGACTTTTAATGGCGGTTTGATTTAAATAAGCTGCAACAATACGTGTAGAAACCAGTTCGCCAATTGAGACAATCTGGTCATAAATAAAAGCATGATCAGCATGAGGCTCGTCTTCTATCATCCAGTCAATCTCTACAAAAGTATTTGCCACTTCGTTAAAGACCATATGATTTGGAGCAAACAGCTCCTTAACAATATTGAAATGATAATCCTTTATTTCATCAAAAATAGCGTGCAGGTCATCAGAACCGCTAATATAGGCTTTGGTAAGTTTCTCCAGTGCATTGGTGGTTTTACCCATTGCTGAGATGACAATTAACAATTTTTGGCCCTCGTATTTTTTTACAATGTTTGAGAGATTGATCACTCCCGCGGCATCTTTTACCGATGCGCCTCCGAATTTGAAAACAAGCATTATTTGTGATATTGATCTACGACGGTATTTGGCCGAAGTAATTGTAGAATTTGTGAATAAGGAACGAATAATATAACCTGTCCGTAACTGGCAGGTTTGGCTTCTCCGCTATTAAAGAGAAATTTTAAGCCAATGGGTGTAATTAAAAAGTTATTATTTAATGAAAATTGACTGCTTTTGAAGTTATAGCCATTCAATGAAACTGTTTCATTTAGATTTTCGTTTTTTCTGAAAATAGCTTCTGCAATTTTATTCAGCTGATCTGGATACTGATCAATCAGAATATCACTGAGCCTTATCGACTGCGATTTTTTGGTATTCCAGTTAATGAAATGAGTTAAAGTGTTTTTGCCGGAACTCCCTGACCCAGCTAAAACTTCATTTATTTCTATTATAGTCAAGCTCGAATCCTGTCTGAGAACTACTGCATGTAAATTGTAATTATCCGCAGTCTTTTGCTGCTTTAAGTAAGTATCCAGCGAGTCATTTAAAACAGGTTGCTTTTTGAAAACGGGATAGGAAATATCTGCTTGTGAACCTGCTTCTTTATGCTTGATACGCTTATAAACGAACTGAAGGGTATCCGTTGTAATGGCAGGTTGATCTTCTGTCGATGTACCCCATTGACAGGAAGTTAAGCTGCATGCGATCATTACAAAAAAGAAACGCCTCAAATTCATAGTATTAATTCATTATCTGTTCTTTTGATAAAGATCCGTTTATCCAGGCGCCGTCAAGTGCTGCCTCGTATTTTTTATAGAATTTGATAGCTGGTTCGTTCCAGTCGAGTACTTGCCAACTCATGCCGTTAAAACCCATTTCGCGGGCTTCTATTATCAGCCTGTCAAAAAGCAGCTTGCCAACACCCTTTCCGCGCCAGCTTTCGGTTACAATTAAATCTTCCAGGTACATTCGGCAGCCCTTCCAAGTTGAATAACGGATATAATATAAAGCGAACCCAACAATTAATCCGTCTACCTCAGCAACAAATGTTTTCCAAACTGGTTTTGCCCCAAAGCCGGCTTCAACAAATTCTTCAAGCGTAACGGTAACTTCTTCGGGGGCTTTTTCAAATAAAGCTAATTCATGTACTAATTCCAGCAGGCGCGGACAATCTTCCTTAACGGCTACTCTTAAATTTATCATAACACGATTTTAAGATTTTAGGGACAAGATATGATGTAATTTAAAACGATTGTAGAATTTTTAACGACTAAGCATATTATCGTTGCTAAATTTCAAAAATCAATAAATCGTGTCTAATCATTGAATCGTGTCGTTTTTCCAATGTTTTATTACTCTCTGTCCAAAAATGGTGCTACCCAGGCGCACCATATTGCTGCCTTGCTCGATGGCTATTTTGTAATCAGATGACATGCCCATTGATAGCGTATCAAAAGAATCGTCCTTTCTGAAAAAGCTTTGTTTTAGGCCGTCAAAAAAGGTTTTTAGTTCATAAAACTCTTCCTTAATTTGCTTTTCATTTTCGGTGTTGGTGCCTATACCCATTAAACCGCGTATTCTGACATTTTTTAACGCTGTAAACTCGTCTGAGCGCAATAATTCAATCGTTTCGTCAAAGCCAAGTCCATATTTGGTTTCTTCATCAGCGATATATACTTGCAAGAGGCAATCGATCACACGGCTGTGCTTTTGGGCATGCTTATCTATTTCCTGCAGCAATTTAAGACTATCGACAGATTGGATCATACCGATAAAAGGCGCAATGTATTTTACTTTATTGCTTTGTAAGTGCCCGATGAGGTGCCATTCAATATCCTTTGGCAAATGCTCATACTTGTCGACCAACTCCTGCACCATATTTTCGCCAAACGCGCGCTGTCCGGCATCGTAGGCTTCCATTATTTCCTCTTCAGGTTTGGTTTTAGATACAGCGATCAATTGTACTTTTATCGTATCAGTTTCGTTTTTTAAGCGTTTGATGTTATCCGCAATGCTCATTTATCCGTAGTTTTGCTTAATAATGCCGCTAAATTACAGAATGAATAAATATAATAAGCTGTTTTTCTCAGTATTGATTTTTCTGGCCGCCTGCAGTGGAAATAAAGTACCCGATGGGATAATTGCACAGGACAAGATGACAAACCTGCTTACGGATATCCATATTGTGGATGGTAGTATCTACAGTGTAATGCAGTTGCCTGATTCACTGTACAAATATGGGACAGACAAATACCAGATGGTGTTCAGAAAATATCATACGGATTCCCTTCAGTTTAAAAAAAGCTTCCAATATTATGCCTCAAATCCGGATAAATTGCAAGCTATTTATGACCAGATCACGATAAATATTAAACAGAAAAGCGATTCGCTAAATAAACTTAATCTTGATAAAATCAACAAGGACAATAAAAGGCGAACGGATTCGCTGAATAAACTGCAAAAAAAAGCCCAGCCTCAGCAATCGCAGCCGCCAATTAAAATTCAGCCGGCCAACTCTCCTATCAGAAAACATATTAATCCGAATATCAAGCCACCTAAAAACGTACATGCTGCTCCCGCCGAATAGTATTGATAAGCTTGGTTTTAGTGAAATAAAGGAACTCATTAAAACACATTGCCTGAGTGTTATGGGCCAGCAAATGGTTGATAGGATACAGGTGATGAATAATTATGAACAGATCCATAAGTTTCTGAGCCAGGCCAATGAGTTTAAGAACATTCTGGAAAATGATGAAGCGTTGCCTATTTATCATTTTTTTGATATAAAATCCCTTGCCAACAAGGCGAAAATTGAAGGCACTTTTTTAACTGAGGAAGAGTTTTTCCAGGTACAAGCGTCCTTGGCCACTGTGTTTGCGGTGATTGCTTATTTTAATGACCGGGAAGGACAGTATCCTAATCTTGAAGCGCTGTTTGAACATCTGCCGATAGAACGGTCGATCATAAAAAAGATCGAACAGGTGATCGATCAGAAAGGAAAGATCAAGCCAAATGCTTCACGCGAGTTGGCGGAGGTTACCTCATCTATTGCAAAAGCAGAGCAGGAAGCCCGAAAAAAAATTGACCAGATATTTAAAAACGCAGCTGCAAATGGGTGGACGGCGGACGGTTCATTAACTATTAGGGATGGCCGTTTGTGTATCCCGTTATTGGCCGAGAATAAGCGAAAGCTCAAAGGCTTTATCCATGATGAATCTTCATCGGGCCAGACAGTTTATATTGAACCGGAAGAAGTATTCACGCTCAATAACCGCATCCGTGACCTGGAATTTGAGCGACGCCGCGAAATAGTAAAGATCCTGACCGCCTTAACTGACGAATTAAGACCGTATGTGCCACTGTTGTTATCATATCACAGCCTGTTAACCAAACTGGACTTTGTACGCGCTAAGGCTTTGTTTGCTATAGATATTGAAGCCTCCATGCCGGAAGTTGTAAATGAAGCCAAAATAAAATTGATCAACGCAAGGCACCCGCTACTGCTACTTAGTTTTAAAGCGGAGAAGAAATCGGTTGTACCGCTTAATGTCAATGTCGACGAAGGCACGCGCATAGTGGTAGTATCAGGCCCAAATGCAGGCGGGAAGTCGGTTTGTATGAAGACCGTCGGCTTGCTGCAGATGATGGCACAGGCCGGATTGCTAATCCCGGCTTCAGATAATAGTACAGTAGGTGTATTCAAGCAGATATTTGTCGATATCGGTGATGATCAGTCAATAGAAAGCGATCTGAGTACCTATAGCGCGCATCTATCCAAAATGAAGGATTTTGTGGAAATGGCAAATGGGAAAACCCTGGTACTGATAGACGAGTTTGGTACCGGCACTGATCCGCAATTTGGTGGCCCGATTGCTGAGGCTGTGCTTGAAACACTAAATCATAAAAAGGTGCGGGGAGTGATTACGACCCACTATTCGAATCTGAAAGTTTTTGCAAGTAATACCGACGGTATTGAAAATGCTTCGATGTTGTTCGATAATGTGGAGATGCGGCCGCTTTACATCTTAGAAGTAGGCAAGCCCGGCAGCTCTTATGCCTTTGAGATTGCGCAAAAAATTGGTTTACCGCAGCAAGTATTGACTTTGGCTAAAAATAAGATAGGAGTAAGCCAGAAGAAAGTAGATACGCTATTGGTCGACCTGGAGCGCGAGAAAAAAGAAATATACGACACCAAAGTAAAGCTTGAAAGGCAGCAAAACAGAGTAAATGAGCTATTGTCTGAAAACGAAAAGCTGAAGAGTTATCTTGAGGAAAATAAAAAAGCGCTCATTCGTGACGCCAAACAGGAAGCAAAGAATATCATCCTGAATGCCAATAAGCTGGTAGAAAATACCATTGCCGATATCAAAAGCAGCAAGGCTGATAAGGAAAAGACTCGTCAGTTGCGCGAAAATCTCAGCCGGGAGGCTCAGAAGAACACCATAAAGCCCGAAATCGTTAAGGCTGTGGTATCTGAAGAATTGAAACCGGGTGATTGGGTTAAGCTAAATGATTCAGAAACAACAGGGCAGATAATGGAGATCACCAGAGACAATTTGATCATTGCAATTGGCGATCTGCGGACGGTGGCGAAAAAGAACCGTGTACAGAGAATCAGTAAAAAAGAAGTTCCGAAAGAGATACGAAGAAGCTTCGGTAGCCAAACAAACGATTATGCCAGTTTTAGTCCCGAGATTGATGTCCGTGGCAAGCGTAGCGAAGAAGCATTGTATGATATAGAGAAGATGCTTGACCGGGCGTTAATGATGGGCTTTAATAATTTGAAGATCATACATGGTAAAGGCGATGGAATACTGCGTAGATTAATTCGCGACTATCTGAAAAAATATGATGCGGTAGACCGAATGGAAGATGAACATGCAGACAGGGGCGGCGATGGCATAACTTATGTATATTTAAAATAACCCGAATACAACCTGAACATGAGAAAACTGTACTTTTTGTTTGTGCTGCAATGGATAGTCACCCTTGCCTGTGCACAAAATATAGTTGTTAAAAGTCATGATACGCACATCCGTTACTCGGGGCGCATAGCCATGACCGATGAAGCAGCTGAACTCTCATGGTCGGCATCTTCTATCAAGGTGAATTTTAAAGGGACTTTTATAAAAACAACCCTTAGAGATGAACATGGCTATGATTATTGGAATGTGATATTAGATGGCAAGGTAATCTCCGTTCTTCAACCGGATAGTATTCAAAAACAATACACACTTGCTACAGGGCTTTCAGAAGGCAGCCACACAATTGAACTATTTAAGCGCAGCGAATGGGCCATGGGTAAGACCTGGTTTTATGGGTTCGAGCTTGATAAAAATGCCAGCATATTGTTGCCTCCCGCACAACAAAAACGCAAGATGGAGATTTTCGGAAATTCTATCACCTGTGGTTATGCTAATGAAGATACAACAGGGCAGGACAGGGGAACCGCTCCGTACGAGAATGCTTATTTAAGTTATGCCTCCATTACCGCCCGTCACTTTGATGCCGAGTTACATAGTACTTCACGAAGCGGTATTGGAATTACGGTGAGTTGGGCGCCTTTGATTATGCCCGAAATGTACGATCGGCTGGATGCGACCGATGCAGAAAGCAAATGGGATTTTTCAAAATACACGCCCGACCTGGTGGTGATCAACCTGTTTCAAAATGATTCATGGATCGTTAAGCTACCCGACAACGACCAGTTCAAGGCAAGGTTTGGCACTAAGCCTCCCACAGACGAACAGCTTACCAAGGCTTATAAAGACTTTGTAAAAACTATCAGGAACAAATATCCCAAGGCGCAGATCATTTGCGCATTGGGTAGTATGGACGCTGTAAAAGAAGGTGCGCCGTGGCCGGGATATATCAAAAAGGCTGTTGAACAGATTGGTGACAAAAAGATATTCATACACATTTTCCCTTATAAAAATACACCTGGCCACCCCAGCAAAAAAGAGCAGCAGGCTATGGCTGATGATCTCATTGCATTTATTGATCAGAATATCAAGTGGTAACCGATTTTAGGATTTGTAAGATTGAAAAGATGGAATTTTTCGATCCTATAAATCACTTAAATCTCAAAATCACGTCATTAATTCGTGTAAAAATTGCGTTATTTGTAATGTGGCCTCCCGTAGGCAACATCAATTATAAATCTTTTAAATCATAAAATCGTGTTAAAAGTTGTTAGCGGCGCTGACGAAGCTATTCAGGATATCCAGGATGGCATGACCCTCATGTTAGGCGGTTTTGGTTTGTGCGGGTTACCCGAAAAATGTATTGCCGCCCTGGTTAAAAAAGGAGTAAAAAACCTCACCTGCATATCCAACAATGCAGGAGTGGATGATTTCGGCATAGGCTTATTGCTAAAGCAGCGACTGGTGAAAAAAATGATCTCATCTTATGTAGGTGAAAATGCTGAATTTGAACGGCAATTGTTAAGCGGCGAGTTAGAAGTTGAGCTCATTCCTCAAGGTACTCTAGCCACACGTTGTATGGCTGCCGGTTACGGTATGCCCGCCATTTTTACGCCTGCCGGTATTGGAACTGAAGTGGCCGTAGGAAAAGAGATACGAAACTTTAACGGGAAAGATTATCTGATGGAGATGGCCTTTGATGCTGATTTTGCTATTGTAAAAGCCTGGAAGGGTGATACGATGGGGAACCTGGTTTACCGGTCGACCGCAAGAAATTTTAACCCGGTAATGGCAATGGCAGGTAAGGTGACGATTGCTGAAGTGGAAGAACTGGTTGACGCCGGTGAAATAGACCCGGATCATGTTCATACGCCGGGAATTTATGTTCATAGGATATTTAAAGGAGAGAATTACGAGAAGAGAATAGAACAGCGTACGGTACGAAAAAAATAAACTCCACGTCATTGCGAGGAACGAAACAATCTCTTTGCTGTACAGAGCGAACAGAAAGGTGTAGAACTGACAAAGCGAACCTGCCAACCGGGGATTGCTTCGTTCGCAATGACAGTTTAAAATAAAGATCATGCTTGATAAAGAAGGTATCGCAAAACGCATTGCAAGAGAAATAAAGGACGGTTACTATGTTAACCTCGGCATAGGGATACCTACATTGGTAGCTAATTATATTCCAAAAGGAATGGACGTAGTGCTGCAATCAGAAAATGGTCTTTTGGGTATTGGCCCGTTTCCTTTTGAGGGAGAGGAAGACCCTGATACAATTAATGCAGGTAAACAAACCATCACCATTTTGCCAGGCTCGGCTATCTTCGATTCGGCCATGAGTTTTGGAATGATCAGGGCCAAAAAGGTTAACCTGACCATTTTGGGAGCGATGGAGGTATCCGAGAATGGAGACATCGCCAGTTGGAAAATACCCGGAAAGATGGTAAAAGGGATGGGAGGGGCAATGGATTTGGTGGCATCGGCAGAAAATATTATCGTTGCTATGCAGCACGTAAACAAAGCTGGTGAATCGAAATTATTACCCAAATGCACCCTTCCGCTTACTGGTGTGAGTTGTGTAAAAAAGATCGTTACCGAAATGGGCGTATTGCAAGTGCTTCCCGAAGGCGGTTTTAAATTATTAGAACGTGCTCCCGGTGTAAGCGTTGAAGAAATCAAAGCGGCGACTGCAGGTAAATTGATAGCTGAAGGGGATGTACCGGAGATGGTGATTTGATTTGAAAATTTGAAGATGGGCCAATTTGAAAGTGAAAAGGACTTTCGACTCAAGATATAGGACTCAAATCAGGCCAATGGCAATGTAAAGTAAAAAGTAGAACCCTTATCTTTTTTACTTTCAGCCCAAATGGTGCCGCCATGGCGTTGAATGATCTCTGCGCTTAGATACAAGCCGACGCCAAATCCGGATATATGCCGGGTGTGCTCGCTTTGAACGCGGTAATAACGGTCGAACAGGCGTTCCATATCTTGTGGGTTAATGCCTATTCCTTCATCTTGGACGCTAACTGTTACCAGTTCCGGACCTACTGCACATTGAACGGCTACGACCTTGCCTTTAGGTGAATACTTAATCGCATTGGAAAGCAAGTTAGAAAGAACGGAGCCGATCTTTTCACGGTCCGCGTCAACATGGATTTCGCCAACCGGTTCAAATGCTAATGTGTGGGTACTAATACTGAGACGCATTTCATCGATAATTTCACTGATCAGGCTATTCAGTTCAAATGTGTGTTGCTCGATCAGTAATTTGCCGGATTCCAGCCGGGACACATTGAGGAAGCCGTTGATTAAAGCGGCCATTTTTTTGGTCTGCGAGTTTGCCCTTGCGAGAACACTTATCATAAGATGATCCCCATTTTCCTTTACTTTTTGTTGCAACACCTGGATAAGTGCAGTCAGAGAAGTCAATGGAGTTTTCAGTTCGTGGCTTGCCATTCCGATAAAATCATTCTTGCGCTGCTCATCGCGTTTTTGCTCGGTAATGTCGCGTGCAATCTTGGAAACGCCTATAATATCCCCAGCCTTATCGCGAATAGGTGAAATGGTCAGTGATACATCGATCGGAGTACCATTCTTTTTGAGGCGAGTTGTCTCGTAATGATCAATGCGTTCTCCCTTTTCCAATTGGGATATGATTATCGGCTCTTCATAGCGACGATCTTCCGGTATTAACTTGAAAATTGACTCGCCTATAATTTCATGATCTGCGTATCCGAACATCCGTTCGGCGCCCTTGTTCCAGCTTGTTACAATCCCGTCCAATGTTTTTCCAATGATGGCATCATCAGATGATTCTACGATGGCAGCAAGTTTGGCACTGCGTTCTTCGGCTGCCATCACTTCCTGCAGCAACTGTTGAAGCCTGCGCTCATTGTCGGCTAATTCCTCGTTGGTTGTCAATAATTCTTCGTTAGCAGCAGCAAGTTCTTCATTGGTTGCGGTGAGTTCTTCATTTAGCGCTTGGGTTTCTTCTTCACTACGAATAAGAGCCGCGGTACGTTCCTCAACCTTTTTCTCGAGCAATTCATTAAGATTTTGCAGTTTCTCGCGGGCCATGGTCAGTTCCTCGTTTATGGCCATCAGTTCTTCATTAGCCGCTGTGACCTCCTCATTAGATGCCGTAACTTCTTCATTGGATGCTGTCAACTCTTCATTCAATGCCCCGGTTTGCTGTTCGCGAACTTCCAGTTCACTGCGCAAGCGCTCTTTCTCGCGGACATCTTGCGTAACAGTCCGATAAGAGTAGGTTGTAATAGCTAAAGCAATCAAAGCGGCGAGGGTTATAAAGACAGGAACAATTGTGGTATAATGCCTGAGCCTGGCAGCTTGTGTATCAAGCAGTAATTGTTCGGTAGCTTCTGCTTTTGCCACTGCCTGGCGCAACGCGTCCATTGCTAACTTACCCGCGTCTAAATCGTCCGGTAATATAGCCTGCGCACGTTGCTTTTTATCGATCAGTTTCTGAAGAACATCCATGCGTTGGTGCAGTATGTTGCGTACAGAAGCGATATTGATTTGTTGCTGCGGATTGTCAGCTGTAAGCGTTTCAAGTTCTCCTGTGAGGTTGAGGGCTTCATTATAAGCTCCATTATAAGGCTCAAGGAAATTAGCACGGCCGGTAATCAAGTAACCGCGCTGACCGGTCTCTGCGTCTTTCATCACCGAAAGTACTTTCTCCAGTTTTTGCATGACCTGTCCGCTATGCGACACAGCCTGATTGCTCCGCAACAATTGTTGAAGGGTTAAAAAACACACCAGGCCGATCGTTATAACGATCAGCAGAGAAAAACCATAACCTACCCGAAGATTGCGGTCGAATCTATTCTTCATAAAGCCAGGAGATGAAACGTAAAGATAAAATTTTTAACGAAATTTTATTTGGCACGGACAAGACATAAACCGAGCTTCTTCTGGCATTGTTTTGTCGGTAGTTTCAAAACTATAAATGGCTTATTATCGGGCGTTTACTGATATTGGCGTAGTGTTCGCAAAAAAAACAGGTCAATTAAAGTACTTTTTTCCGCAATTCTTTTGATATCTGTTCTGTTACGCGGATAATATCATCGGCAATATGGGTATTATTTACAATCACCTGTTCGCAAACATTTTTGTAGGGCAGAAGGAACTCTTTATAAGCCGGCATCACATGATTCTCCCACCTATACATCACATCATCATTCGAATAACCGCGTTCTTCCAGATCACGTTTTAAACGACGTAACAGCGCCACGTCTTCATCAGCCTCTATAAATATTCTCAGGTCTAACAGATCGGCTATTTCCTTAAAGTGGAAAATAAATAAACCCTCTACTATCATAATAGGAGCGGGCTTTATCTCTAATGTTTTCGGAACAGCATCCGAATTATTGAAGGTGTATTCCTTCTTGTAGATGGTCTCTTTATTGATCAGCTTAGTAATATCAGAATAGAAATGCTCGCGATCAATGGTCTCCGGGACGTCGAAATTATACAGCTTAATTTCCTCTTTGGTCATGGTATGACCGACCGGAAAATAATAATTATCCTGCGATACCAAACAAACTTCGTCGCTGGTAAAATGATCAAGAAAACGGTTTAGGAAAAAGGTCTTCCCCGAACCGCTTCCCCCGGCTATGCCCATGATAAATGGCTTCGAATTGTTCGAGTCCTGAATACCCATGTTTGGTTATAATTCCGAAATTAATTGTTTGGATCGGATGTACCGTAGCTCAAGTTTACCTGGAAACGTTTGTCCAAAGCGCCCAATGCCGTTGCGACGTTTTTAGTCATCACAATGATCACGTCTTTAGTTTGCTCGTTATCGGTAAAACGGCCTACCACCTTTGCAAAGGTAGTGCGATTAGTCATTACATTGGTGATTTTTATGACAGTTCCAATGGGAGCGGTGCGGTGTAAAACCAGCATCTTGTTTGGATCAAGGCCATCATTATCCATCCAGGTAGCTACGCCCTTTTCGTCTTTTTCATAAATGCCGAAACGATTAGCATTATTAGGAAGGTGACTACTATCAGGGGACGTTGAATCGCGTGTTGCAACTACTGGCTGATTTTGCGTTATTGGCTGGGTTTCAGTAGGTGCAGGAGTAGCTGTATTTGATTTTACCAGTAATACCTGACCTTGGCTTATGGTATTAGATTTTAAACCATTAAGTTTGACGATATCGTCGACAGTGGTATTAAATCGCTTAGAGATAGCATATAATGTTTCCCCTGCTGACACTTTATATTGTGTGGGAGCACTGTTATTTGTTGTTGTGTTTGTGGGTTGATTTTGAGGCTGTATGGGCTGCTGTTGTACAGGCTGCGGTTGTTGAACCGGTTTATTCTGATGAACCGGGCTGGCTTTTGTAACTGCCGGAGCCGCTTCTGCAAATGGCCTGTCGGTTGGCACCTTAATAATATTGCCGATCGACATTTTTGCATTTGGGTTAAATTTCATGATAGCCTTTGGGCTTACATTGTAGCGGCGGCCGATTGAATAAAAATTATCTTTTGGATCTAATTTGTGCAGAATAACCTTTTTCCCATCGTGATTTTCAATACCTACTGAATCGGCCAATGGTCGTGCAAAAACTGATACGGAAAAGGTTGATAATAAGACTGTTAATAATAGTTTAAAATTCATTTTAATGTTAAAACGTATCTAAGTTTAAAACTTTTAATTTTGATTTGTCGGCAAGGTAAATTAACTGACCCTTACGCATTAGAAACGACTCAGGTTGCAATTTTTGTATATCCTTATTCAACAAATCTTGATAAACTAATTTATTGTCTGTTGTAAATATATACAAAAGTTGCTGCAGTGTCCCATCTGCAAACGCGTGCAAAGATACAATTCTCAAATTATTATGATCGAGATAATGTATAGTATCACCGAAAATTTTTAACTGTAACGATAATGAAGATACGACTTCGATTGGGACAATCTCCGGTAAAACAATGTAATTGTCGGCCACCGAATCAATTGATGGCTGGTATGATCTTGTAATAGCCCCTGTTTTTATATTAGCAATGAATAGTTGTGGCGGCTGCAAACGCGTGTCGTAGATCAACGGACCGTTAACAGATAAATGATCGAATGCATGAGTGTAGTTGCTCCAGACGATCTTCCCGGTTTTACCGTCGATCGCAATTAGGCCTTTGTGTGCGGGCCCGCTTTCAGTCTGATAGTTATGCAATAGCAATATACCCTCATAGGCGGTTTCGATACCCGTCAGCCATCTTTCTTCAGTTTGCAGATCGTCAAAATAAATTTGGCCATTTTCGAGATTTATGGACGAAAAGGAGACTCTTTTATTGCCGCTGTCCCTTATTTCTACGAATAAGATATCGGTGATAGGATCGATCTCCAATCGCCATACGGTCGACTTGAACTGGTGATTGATATGTGGCTGCAATGTTTTCAAAATGTGTACAAATATCAGTATTTAATGCCGATCGGTTTGTATAGTGAAAATCAGTTCAGGGTAACATTTAAATTTATAAATTTGGCGTTTATTCAAATTCACAATTAAGATTACTTACAATATAATATGAGCAAAGGGATCATCAGTAAAGAGGAAGACTATTCGCAATGGTATAACGACCTGGTAATTAAGGCCGATATGGCCGAATATTCACCTGTAAGAGGTTGTATGATCATTAAGCCTTACGGTTATTCCATTTGGGAAAAAATGCAATCGGTACTGGACAAAATGTTTAAAGACACCGGTCATACAAACGCTTATTTCCCTTTATTTATTCCCAAATCATTCTTTTCAAAAGAAGCCAGCCACGTGGAGGGCTTTGCGAAAGAGTGTGCTGTGATTACCCATTACCGTTTGAAAAACGATGGAGAGGGAAATATTGTGGTAGACGAAGAAGCAAAACTGGAAGAAGAACTGATTGTTCGTCCAACTTCTGAAACTATTATTTGGAATACTTACAAAGGCTGGATACAGTCTTACCGCGACTTACCTATTTTGGTAAACCAGTGGGCAAATGTTGTAAGATGGGAGATGCGTACACGCTTATTCCTACGCACCAGCGAATTCCTGTGGCAAGAAGGACACACAGCTCATGCTACTGCTGAGGAAGCAATTGCAGAGACCGAGCAAATGCTGGATGTTTATGCCGATTTTTCCGAAAATTGGCTGGCATTGCCTGTGGTAAGAGGCCGTAAAACTCCGAACGAGCGTTTTGGCGGTGCCTTAGATACCTATTGCATTGAAGCATTGATGCAGGACGGTAAAGCTTTGCAAGCCGGTACTTCACACTTCCTCGGACAGAATTTTGCCAAGGCTTTTGATGTGAAGTTCACTAATAAGGAAAATAAACTGGATTACGTTTGGGCTACCTCATGGGGAGTGTCTACCCGTTTGATTGGCGCGCTGATTATGTCGCACTCGGATGATGCAGGTTTGGTATTGCCTCCAAGGCTGGCACCAATCCAGGTTGTGGTAGTGCCAATTTATAAGCATGACGAAGAGTTGGAGAATATTACTGCCTACGTAAATGCTTTAAGTAAAGAACTGAAAGCGAAAAACATCACGGTTAAATTCGATAACCGTGATACACATCGCCCCGGTGCCAAGTTTGCTGAATATGAATTGAAGGGCGTTCCTTTGCGCGTGGCCATAGGCAGCCGCGATATGCAGAATGGAACGGTTGAACTGGCTCGTCGTGATACCAAAACAAAGGAAACAGTTTCGCAGGACGGATTGGCGGACAGAATTGAGCAGTTGCTGGAAGATATTCAACAGAATATTTATCAGAAAGCGTTAAACTTTAGAGCCGAAAATACCCGCGAGGTAGATAGTTACGAAGAGTTTAAACGCTTATTGGATGAAGAGCCTGGCTTTTTATCGGCTCACTGGGACGGTACTGCCGAAACTGAGCAGCGTATTAAAGAAGAAACTAAAGCTACTATACGCTGTATCCCATTAAATAATAAGCAGGAAGCAGGCAAGTGTATCCTGACCGGCAGACCATCGACACAACGAGTGTTGTTTGCGCGGGCGTATTAATTTTGAGTTGATTAGGTTGATTAAGTGAGTAGTTGATTAAAGTTCATGCAACGCTCTATAACTCAATCAACTTAATCTAACTCAGTCAACTAAATCAACTAACCTATGAAATTCGCAACTAAGGCAATACATGCAGGGCAGGAGCCCGATCCGACTACCGGGGCCATCATGACCCCAATCTATCAAACCTCTACCTACTGGCAAAGAGCGCCGGGAGATAATAAAGGTTATGAGTATTCGCGGGGTACTAATCCTACGCGCCGGGCTTTAGAGGATTGTTTGGCTGCTTTGGAAAATGCCCAATATGGTCTTGCCTTTTCAAGCGGCATGGGAGCAACAGACGCTGTCATGAAATTGCTGAAGCCGGGTGATGAGGTGATCACAGGTAATGACCTGTATGGCGGCTCGTATCGGATTTTTACGAAGGTGTTTGCTAATTATGGTATCAAATTTCATTTTCTTGATCTCTCTAAACCGGAGATTATCAATAACTACATAAACGAAAATACCAGGTTGGTTTGGATTGAAACACCTACCAATCCAACTATGCAAGTAATCGATATCGAGAAAGTAGCCGCGATCACTAAAGCAAAAGAGTTAATGTTGGTAGTGGATAATACTTTTGCTTCGCCATACCTTCAAAACCCGATGGACATGGGTGCTACTATCGTGATGCATTCGGTTACAAAATATATCGGCGGCCATAGCGATGTGGTAATGGGAGCCTTGATGATGAATGATGAAGACTTGTACAAGAGACTTTGGTTTATCTATAATGCTTGTGGCGCTACACCCGGTCCGATGGACAGTTTCCTGGTATTGCGTGGTATAAAAACCCTGCACCTGCGTATGAAGGCGCACTGCGAAAATGGCCGTAAAGTGGCAGAGTTTTTAAAGACACATCCACGCGTAGATAAGATATACTGGCCGGGTTTTACCGATCATCCTAATCACGACATCGCCAAAAAGCAAATGCTTGATTTCGGCGGAATGATATCCATTACTCTGAAAGAGGCTGACCTGAAAGAAACATTCAGGATTGCATCTTTATTCAAAGTATTTTCACTAGCTGAATCATTAGGCGGGGTAGAATCGCTGATCAATCACCCCGTAACGATGACGCATGCTTCTATTCCTAAAGAAGAACGTGAAAAAGCAGGAGTGGTGGACAACTTGCTCCGGCTGAGCGTTGGGGTGGAGGATATTGATGATCTTATCGATGACTTGAAACAAGCACTTTCTTAAGTAGTACAGTTTTAAGTTGCGGTGGCAGTTTTTTGAGACATAATTGACTGCAACTGCCACTGCTACTGAATAATTATATGATTGAAAATCTCAAAGCTTTTCTTGACAGCAAGGTGACCCAATACAACCAGCCGGATTTCATAAAGAACGACCCGGTTTCTATCCCTCATCTGTTTACGAAGAAACAGGATATCGAGATTATGGGTTTCTGGGCCGCTATTTTGGCTTGGGGGCAACGTATTACCATCATCAATAAATGCAAAGAGCTTATTGGTCTGATGGATGGCGCACCTTACGATTTCATCATTAATCATGAGGAGCCTGATCTGAAAAAGCTACTTCATTTTAAGCACCGTACTTTTAATGATGTAGATACGCTTTATTTTATCTCATTCTTTAGGCATCACTTTTCCACCTGTGATTCGCTGGAGGATGCATTTATTCCGCAAACCGGCGTAAATAAGGTAGAAGATTGCTTGGACTATTTCAGAAGTTACTTTTTCTCATTACCGGATTACCCGCACCGAACAAAAAAGCATGTCTCATCACCATCACAAAAATCGACCTGCAAAAGGCTAAATATGTTTTTACGTTGGATGGTACGCAAGGATAATTGCGGCGTTGATTTTGGTATTTGGAATAAGATCAAACCCTCTGATTTAATCATGCCTTGCGACCTGCACGTGGATCGGGTGGCGCGTAAGCTAAAACTAATCGACCGTAAACAAACTGATTGGCAAACAGCTGTTGAATTAACCGCACGCCTGCGAGAGTTTGATCCGCAAGACCCGGTTAAATATGATTTTGCACTTTTTGGCTTGGGCATCGAAGAGAAATTCTAGGCTATTATTTTCTATTCATCAAATGCGATAGATTTTACACGTTTTTCACGGGCTTTATGGTACGCATAATCAATATAATTTAATTCGCTACTGGTGGCCTGGCGTCCTTTAAGTTCTTCGTATAAAGAAATAATATCGGGTTTATTTTTAACGCCTGTAATTGTCAGCTGGTAGGTCCACTTAATAAGAGCGGCATCTTCTTTAGAAACATAAAAATCATGTTCTACCTTCTCACCGTCAAACTCATGCCCTTTTATTGGTGTCCAATAGTCCAGCTTTCCATTATTTTTTGATTCTTTAATAAGGTCCGCCCGCACTTGTCGTGTCAAAGTGATTGAAGTGTCACTTGATTTGTTATTTTGTGCTAGTGCATTAATAGACAACGCTAACAATGCACATAAAATTTGAAGTCGCATACAAACGATATAATAAGGTTTATTTAAAAACCAATTATAATAAAACTTTAATTAAATACTTAGTTTAAGGCTAAAAAACAACGTATTCGTATGGAAAGCTATAAAAACGACCTGGGGAACTTCTTGAACGGGAAATCGGAACAGACTTTAATGCTTTTTCGTCATTTTGTGGATGAATTCCAAAATATCGGCCCCGTGACTTTGCATCCGGCAAAAACCATGATCGGTATAGCCAACCCACGTAAAAAAATAGCATATATCACTCAATTAGGGAAAAACTTCATTCATGTTGTGTTTCCATTAAGTGAACGTTATGAAGATAACTTTTGTTTTAATAAAATTGCTCAAGTGCCTGGAGACATGCAGTTTAACCATCACTTCAGGATGTTGTATCAAGAAGATGTGAATGATGAAGTCAGAAAATTTATGCGATTGGCGTATAATAGTTAATCAAATCGGTGGATTCGGCAATAAAATCGGTGTAACCTTTTATTGCTCTTCCCTGAAATAAACTTTATAATAATTCATTGATTTGCCGTCGTCAAAGCCTTTTTCTATCAACTCTCTGTCGCCGTGGATATAGATATGAAAGTTTTTATCCAGTTTTAGCACACTTTTATAAACCCGTTGCTGTTTTTTAACCGCATTACCTGATATTTCAAAAACATCGGCAATGGGCATCTCGTATTCCTGCTCGTATTGGTTTTTATAATTTTTGAATGACTCAATAGCCTGAGGGTTGCCTAATACTTCCCCGGTAAATTCCTCCATATCGAAAGTGTCTTTTTCCTTGAAATATTTCATGGATTTATTCAGCAGGTCGATCTTATCAGCTTTGCTTACTTCAAATTCGCCGTCTAGTTTTTGGGTGATGAAATTTTTATAGACACCCAAAGTATTGGTAGTTTGGTTAAAACTATCATTACGGATTTTTAATTGTAGAAAATTATCCTTCCAGTAAGCAGCAGTCTCCTGTCCCCGGTTGGTATGATCGACTACAACTACCTTATACCCGTTTTCTTTTTCGATGTTAAAGATGAGCGCACCTTTATCCAGTTTATTGATATTAATGGCGTTCTCTTCATAATCTAATCCAAATCCGCCTTGATCAGGATACACTTTCAGGTAGGTTTCCTTGTTTTCTGATTTAAAAATGCCAACAGCTTCCAGCAAATTGCCTTCGATCTGTACATTTTTAAAATGTGCCACATACAATTCTCCTGGTTTGATATTGGGGTGATTGGAGGCATTATATAAATGCTTAGCAATCTGCTCAGATAGTTCATGAAACCGGCTGCTGTCCTCAAAAACACCGGTAATATAATGATGAACCTCATTTAGATCCAGGTCGCCGCCGCTATGCATCAGGTGGTAAACCTCGTTTGATTTTTCAAACGGCCGCAGAAAATATTGCATCAGCAATTGCGGAATCACCTCATCCTTAAATGCAAGCGGTTGGTCTGAAAGAGCATACATTTCATTTTGCGCCTGGTTGCCAATATGATGGACCGATACGGTTTCAAGCGAAGCCTCAAAAAAAGTTACCATAATGCTGCGAAAGTAAAATAAATATTGCTCAGAGCGGAGCTTTTTCTGTAAGGTTGCCGATGCGTGGATCACCGTGCGAAATCAGTTCACACACTTTAATAGCCGCCTCTTCAAAACCGTCTGTATCGCCCTGGATTAACAGCCAGTTGCCTCGTCGTTCGTTTCCGGCTAAGAAAAAAGGGCCAAGCTCCGGTACATCTTTTTGAAGGCTTTTATGATGCGATGTACTTGTAGCTACCCAGACCCCGTTAAATTCAGGCTGATTGCGCCTGTTACGAAGTATTATCATGATCTTTTTCCGCCAGTAGATATAGTGCATGCCAAACATTTTCCGAACGGTTATATCTGAAGGCAAATAATCAAACAGGAACTCGTATGGAATAGAATTAACCATAATCCAAAATTACAGTTTAATATTTTACACTTACTGAATAAAAATCAGGTGCCAAATAGCGATTTTTGCACACTTAACATGTCACAGTCAAAAATGACTGATGACCAATGACTGATGACGAATATTAAAGAAGAAACTATAGTTGCGCTTGCGACGCCTAATGGCATTGGTGCAATAGGTGTAATACGCTTATCGGGCCCTGATGCTATTGTGATTGCAAATAGTGTATTTAATGGGAAAGACCTGACCAAACAAGAATCCCATACCATTCATTTCGGACAAATTGTTGATGGCGACCTGTTGTTGGACGAAGTGCTGGTTTCTTTGTTTATTGCCCCGCGTTCTTACACACGTGAAAATGTGGTAGAGGTATCTTGTCACGGGTCGAATTATATTATTGAGTCGATTATCAAACTGCTGATAAAAAAAGGAGCGCGTTCTGCTAAACCAGGTGAGTTTACATTAAGGGCTTTTTTGAACGGTCAGCTTGACCTTTCACAAGCGGAAGCAGTAGCGGACCTGATTGCTGCTAACTCAAAGGCATCACAACAGGTTGCCATGCAGCAACTACGCGGCGGATTTAGTAATCAACTACAGACATTACGCGAACAATTAGTGAATTTTGCTTCACTGGTGGAACTTGAACTGGATTTTTCTGAAGAAGATGTAGAATTTGCAAATCGCGAAGAACTCAAGCGATTGATCCATAATATCACAAAGATCGTCGGCCAGCTTATTCAATCTTTTGAGTTAGGTAATGTGATTAAAAATGGGGTCAATACTGTTATAGCGGGTCGACCCAACGCCGGCAAATCAACTTTGCTGAATGCCCTGTTGAACGAAGAACGCGCGATTGTGAGTCACATTCCCGGTACCACCCGTGATACGATAGAGGAAGTGTTGAATATCAATGGCATTAATTTCAGACTGATTGATACAGCCGGAATTCGTGAGGCTACAGATACCATCGAGCAAATTGGGGTCCAGCGCACGATGGAAAAGATCAGCCAGTCGGCATTGCTGATCTATGTATTTGATGCAGCAGCAATCACAATTGAAGAACTAAACATCGACCTGGAAAATCTGCAAAAACCGGGAATTACCATGCTGATTGTAGCTAACAAAGCCGATTTGCTGAACGAAGAACAATTGCTATCGTTGCCGCACACCCAAAGTGCTGTCATCATCTCAGCAAAGCAAAAACAGCATATTGACGAATTGAAGCGCAAGATATACTCTTCAGCGGTTAAGCATAACTTGAGTGGAAACGAGACATTGGTGACCAACATCCGCCACCTTGAAGCATTGCAGAAAACAGAATCGGCATTGATCCGACTTCTTGAAGGCATTGATACGCATGTCACCTCAGATTTCCTGGCAATGGATATCAAGCAAGCACTGCATTACCTGGGAGAGATTACCGGGACAGTCACAACGGACGATTTGCTTGATAATATTTTCTCGAAATTCTGTATCGGTAAGTAACCAACATAACTGATTGATAATCAACATAATATTAATTATTGGATTGTGTGAATTTAAAACATATGAGTTCAAACTTCACGATCCAAAGAAAATGTGTGTATTGGAAACAAACATTCAATGCCTGAACCACCGCGCTACGGTTTTGCGGCAAGCTGTGTAACAAACGTTACAACGCTGCGAAAGAAAGGAATGAAAAGATTGAAGCGGAAAGACCGCAGCCTGTTTATGCAGTACTCATAAATAATACTTTAAATATGTAGAGCGGTTTTTTTCTTTCCCAAAGCGGTATAGGATTACCCGCAGCACTTGAATGGAGGCTGAATTACGTCCAGTTAGCTCAACCGACCGCAGGTTCGGCTACACCTTTCTCGCCTCCAATCCGCTCTTTCAACGGCTTTCTGTGCCAGTAATTTGCAAGCAATGATCCTGTAGTATTCATCAACGGGCCGAATACTGCAGGGGCGAGGCCTACTGTGGCGATTTTACCCATAGTTTTTGCCAGGCCCGAGGCCAGGCCGGCGTTTTGCATGCCTACTTCTATGGCCATAGTTCGGCAGTCGCGTTCGGACATTTTGAAGAGTCTGCCCGCCCAGTAGCCTAGCATGTAACCCATCAGATTATGGATGAGCACCAATAGTACCAGTGTGCCTCCAATGTTCAGCAGGCTGTTGCGGCCGGCAGCGGTAATGATAACGATAATAAACGCTATGCCGAACATGGATACCAGCGGCATCAGCTTTTCGAGCCATTTGGCCCGTTTAAGTAGGTATTTGTTAAACAGAATACCTGCACTGATGGGTAAGATCACTATTTTGATGATATCCCACATCATGCTGAGCGCGTCAATTTTAATAAACGCGCCGCCAAGCAACTTCATGAGCAACGGTGTAACGAATGGCGCCAGTAAGGTAGAAACCGCAGTTATGGTTACCGACAAAGCCAAGTTGGCCTTGGCCAAATATGACATTACATTAGAGGCCATACCGTTTGGCGAACAGCCCACCAGAATTATTCCGGCTGCGATCTCAGGTGCGAAGCCGCTCAGTTTAGCTAGCGAGAAACCGAGCAGCGGCATAATAATAAAGTGGCTGCCAACTCCTATAAACACACCTTTGGGCATTTTAATAACTCCCGCAAAATCCCGGAGGCCCATGGAGGTGCCCATGCCAAACATAATGAGCTGAAGCAATGGGGTAATTAGCCCGGCCAGGTTAAAGCCTTTTACCTGGACGAAATACCCGGGATAATACAAAGCCGTGGTCACGGCAGCAAAAATGATGAGCGTATAGGAAAATCCTTTAAGCGTCGCCGTCCCGCGGAATGCAGCAGACAAAGTGACAAAAAATGCTATAATAAAAAGGCCGGCCTGGGCGATACCGTCCTGGTAAACTCGCCAGGCAGCGGTAAACAGACACAGCAAGGCAATAACTGCCACAACTTTATAAAAGACGGTATTTTTCAACTACGTAAATTTAGTTTATAGTTATTACCAGGTGCGTTTTTGCATAAAAGCATCTAACTGCGCCCGCGTCATTTTTCCTTCTTTGGGATTTTGATCGAGCCATTTCAGAAAAGCTTCTCTGATTTGGTTTGTCCATTCGCTATCAATCTCGCCCGAGGTAAAGGTACCTGCTTTGAGCATGGCGTGGCTAAACTTGTCGCGCAAGGCCACAAATTCAGATATAGCTACCACTTTTTCGGCGAGATGAGCTGGTATAAAAAGCACGCCTTCCTTTTGAGCGATAACGAGGTCGCCGGGGAGAACCATGGCGTGGCCTATACGTACGGGCGTATTAAGTCCCATCAGCACCATGTCTTCGAGATAGGATGGATCGAAATCGCGCACAAAGGCATTAAAGCCCCTTATTTCTTTGAGTCCCTGCAGGTCACGTGCCGAGCCATCGAACACAACCCCATTGCCCGATTTGCTAAATATCGAGTTACCCAGGTTATCGCCTATTAAAGTTCCGCCTCTTATCTTCCCGAAACCGTCGGCAACATAAACATCGCCCTTTACCAAAACATCTATCGGCCAGGCGTTGGTGTTGCCTTTTCGTCCTTCTTTGGTGCCTTTTTGTTTAATGCTCTTTTCTACATCCGGACGGCTGGGCATATACATAGCTGTAACCGCCCGCCCAACTACCGGGATGGTATCATCTACCAGCTTCCAGCCACTCTCGAACTGGTCATTATAGCCTTCATTTTTCAATACCGTCCAGGCATCTTCGATGCTGATCTTTTTTGCCCTTTCGATCAGTGCATCAGGGATTTTCGGCCTCCCGTCGGCAAAGCGTTCTCCTTTCCATTCAGAAGTGTAAAAGATCAATTCTTCACGCGAGATAGTCTGCGCTTGCACCCGAAGGCAGCCGATGCCTGCTATTAAGGTTAAGATCAATAATTTATAACATTTCATGATTCTTATTTTTCTTTTAATGTGTTTCTCCCTTTAATGCTTCCTGCTTGTTTTTTGAAGTTTTTTCGGCAGGATATACAGGCGAAGCGATGCCATTAAGGTCATACACAATTATACCTGCCCTGATGGTCATTTCGCACACGAATTTTTTATTGGTTTCAACCTTATAACCAGTATAATCGAACATGCCGAATTTTCCTTCAGCAATGCTTAATATGGCCACATCTGCACCTGCGCCAACTGACAGGTTCCCCAGCTCTTCACGCTTTATTTCTTTCGCCGGGTTTGAAGTGCATGCCTGTATAACATCTTTCAGGGGCATCCCCAGTGCAAGAAACTTAGTCATACAGGTAGGCATGTCTTTCATGGCGTCGTTCATGCTGCCAACATGAAGATCGGTACTGATAGAATTGGGAAAAAAACCTTCCTTAGTGGCGGGCAATGCCTGGCTATAGGCAAAGCTGATATTTCCGTAACCCACATCAAAAATGATCCCCCTTTTCCGGGCCTCGTATACCAAGGGCTTTACTTTGTTGGTTAGCACGTCAACAATGGATTCCCTGTCACCCAGCTGACCAAAACAGTGAGTGAAAATATCGCCAGGCCGCAGATGTTTTAAAAACAACTCCTCAATCGGCAGCGGAGGTTTTGCTCCTCCAAAATCGATCATTACCGGGATACCACCTGCCATCATTCCGGCTTCAACGGCACGATCCGTAGGTGTCCAGTCATGACCCACATAATGTGCCAGTTTTATACCAACAACAAAGTCCTTGTATTTTCGGGCAGTTAGAGCCGTCATCTTGGGGTCCATATCATCCAGGTTTTGTTCGTACGTCCCGCGCATCCCTTCACCAACAATATTCAAAAGAGCCAGCACTCTTGTTTTTGAAACATCGATCGTTTGAGTCTTAAAAGTTGGGAATGTCCGCCAGCCTGAGCTGCCTGCGTCTACAACGGTCGTTACGCCGCTCCTAAAGGTAAAGCCGTCGGGCACAATGCCAAGGTTACCGTCTTCATATTGATGATCGGCCTGGGTTCCGTAAAAATCATGGGTATGAATATCTATCAGACCGGGTGCCACATACATGCTCCTGGCATCAACAACCTGTATACCCTGGCTGGCGTCAATATCTTTTGAAACCAGGATTATTTTGCCGTTGGCGATGGCAACGTCCAGTACTGCATCGATATTATTTTTAGGGTCTATCACATGTCCGCCTTTGATCACAATATCATAAGACTGTGCTATGGCTACCTGGCCGAATAGCGTCAACAGGATGAACAATAAGAAACTGTTTTTTCGCATTCTTTGATTTATAAGTATAAAGATATCAGGTCGGTAACCGGGTTAATACAATATCGAAAAATTCGATCAAACCGCCTGTTGTAATATGGTTTTCACCCGCTCTGCTACAATATCTACCTGGTCGGGTCGCAACAAGACTACACCAACGGTAAGGTATTCGATGTTGCTGTTGGCTACGATGCTTGGCGTGCCATTTTTTAAAGCTCTAACTACCTCTTCTGGTTTGATCTTGACTTTACTATGGTCCCAGGTTACCTTAAGACTCGGAAAGGCGTTGGAAGGTCCGGGATCAATTACCGTTTCGGTTTTAACACCCTGAACAACTTCAAGCTGTGAGCCGATATGTTTTGTGCGTTGCAGCCATTCTTCCCATTCTTTTTTATGGTCTTTTTCGAGGTAAGCTTTTAATGCTGCATACATACCAAACATTTCCTCCTTGTTTACCTTCATCGGCCGGCCTATCGGGGCCTCGTTGGGGCTATGGTTCATACGAGCTGCAGTGATCAGGTCTTTACGCCCAAAAAGCAGACCCGCACTCTGTGGCCCCCGAAGCATTTTGCCGCCCGAAAAGGTAACCAAGTCGAAACCTATCTTTTGAAATTTAAACAGGTTTTCTACCGGCGGTACATCTGCCGCCGCGTCCAGCAGGGTTGGTATGTTATGCTTTTTGGCAATGGCAACAAAATCGGTATGGGTAATGCTGCTCTTCTCGGCTGCGTTAAAAAATAAAGCCATTACGGTTCTGTCATTAATGGCTTTTCCCATTTCGTCGGGACCTTCAACCTCAATAATTCTTGCGCCGGTGGTAGTTACCGCCTGGTCAAACAGATACCTGTGCGTTTTTTGCATGATAACCTCGGGCCGTGGCCCTGGCAGGTTGGGTAACTGCCTGATCTTTTCGTGATCGGTGCTAGTTATGGCCGCTGCCGTGCTCAGCAGGATAGCACACGCCGCGCCCGACGTAACCATCGCGGATTCTACATGCAACATTTCGGCAATTTTAGCACCCACCTTGTCCTGAAGCTCATACATGTTGGCAAAATCGTGCGAGGTGGAGTTGATCGCCTCCAGCACTTCGGGTAGCATTAGCGAACCAGACAAAAAAGTCATGGTAACGGACGCGTTGATCACCGGCGTAACGTCAAGTTCCTTAAATAGATCACGGGCTGGTTTTTGTACCGGCGAATAAGAGTCAATTCCAATAGCCGATGCCTTGCCTATTAGGCTACTCGACAGCGGCAATAGAGTAAGACCTTTTAATATATCTCTGCGGTTCATGTGGTTTGGGATTTAAATGTAAGCGATGCAGTCCATCTCAACCAGGGAGTTACCCGGGACGCCTCCTTTAGCCACGGCTACCGTGGTGCGTACGGGCGGGTTTTTGCCGAAGCGGCCTTTGTAAACTTCATTCATGCCCTGGTAATCGGCTATATCGTTCAGAAAAACAGTCACTTTAAGCACTTTCTCCATAGAGGAACCCGCTTTTATTAGCTCTTTTTCCAGTTCTTTTAATACAATCTCGGTATGGGCCTTAATTTCAAACGGCTCTACATGGGCGCCTTTTCCGGCGATAAAAATCATATTGCCTAGTTTGGTCGAACCGGAAAATAACGGGACATCCTGGAAGGTCGTCACATTGTTGGCTACTTTTTCCCCGGGAGGAGCGGCTGAGGCCTCTTTACTTATTCCAAATACGGACATCCCAATTACTGAGGCCAGCATTTTCTTTAGGACAGTTCTTCTTTTTTCCATGGTGTTTTAAGTTTGGTGTTTAGTAGGTGTTGTTTCGCAAACTTGCTATACTTGTTATTTTGAGCTTGTTAGTGTACTTTTTGAGTTTAATGTGAGAATATATTTTATCATCTTATTGGCGTCGGCCGGGGTAATAGCCGGGTGAGGCGCCATAGGCACGGCCCCCCAAACACCGGTGCCACCGCTGATTATTTTTTGCGTTAATGTATTTAGCGTATTCTGGTCCTGCAGGTATTTAGCGGCAATGGCTACGTAGGGCGGCCCAACCAGCTTTTCTTCCATTTTGTGACATGCCAGGCAATCGGATTTTAAAATTAGATTTTTACCTTCTTCAATTTCGGCGGCTGTTGCAAACGGTGGTACTGGGGCGGCCTGGACGACTGGTGCCTGCGCTTTCTTTTTGACTGCAACTTTCTTCTTTGTCTGCGCAGAGGCGAGTCCGGCAAAAGCAATCAATGCGGCCGAAAACGTAACTATCGTCGTTTTTTTTATGCTCATCATATTAATCCTGTTCTTTCGGCATTGTCTCGGAACCTTTCCGTATAGCCGCTACCTGTGCAGGAGTTACAACTTCAGGCAGGTTATTAAAATTCGATTTTATATAGGTGAGCACCTCGGCAACCTGGGCGTCTGACAGAAAACTGCCGTGCGCCGGCATTACTTCATTATAAGATTCCCCTTTTACCCTTACCGGCCCTTTGAGTCCGTTAAGTATTACATTGATCAGCCGGGGAGTATTATAATTTACCCAATCTGATTGTTCAAGCGGAGGAAAGCGGTTGCCATCCCCCTTGCCGTTAGCCTGGTGACAGGCTATGCAATAGGTGCTATATACTATAGATGTGGTAGGGATATCCTTAAATAAGTTGTCCTTTATCTCGTCAGGCGTTCTGATATTGGAGGCGGTCTTTTTCCGGTTTTCCATAACAGCCAGTTGGGCGGGCCCGAAAACCTTTTTGTCGCCTTTATACATGATGCGCCATATTCTGCCTTTCTCGGTATCGCTTATGTACAACGAGCCATCGGGGCCCTCGGCCAGGCCCATTGGGCGATATACTGCATCGCTCACATTTGCGATTGGATTGACGCGGGCAAAGCCATCAGCAAAAACCTCCCACGGCCCCGATGGCTTACCATCTTTAAAGGGAACGAACGCAATAATGTATCCAGCCTGCGGGTACGGCGCCCGGTCCGTGGACCCATGGAATGCTACAAACGCACCATTTCGGTAGCGAGCCGGAAATTGCTTTCCCCGGTAAAACAGCAAGTCGTTGGGTGCAAAATGGGCAGGGAATGCCATTATCGGCTGAGAAAGTTTCGCGCCGTTGCCCTCCAGCACCTGATTGCCGCCAAATTCGGGGTTAAGCAGCTTTTTGCCCTTAACTTCATCATAGTAATAGTAGGGCCAGCCGCCATCAAGGCCTTCTTTTACTTTAAAAAACTCCTCAGCCGGTTGCATGGCGCTTTCCCACGAAGTATAAAGATCGGGCCATAGCATGCGGAAGTCATCGCGGCCGTGGGCCACCGTGTACAATGATTTGCTTTTGCGATCCCAATCCATGGCGACCAGGCTTCGTAAGCCGGTAGCATATCTTGTGCCATCGGACTGGTGCTGATTGGTTTTATTGGCATCGAACATCCATATTCCGCCATGATCCTTTAGCCAGGGATTACCGTTATCGGGCGAGTTAGGGTCACCTACGCCGGGAGATCCGGGCAGGCGGTTTCTTTTCTGCCCCGCATTTGAACCGGCGCCCCAGCCAACGAAGATGTGGCCCTTGTCATCGAAGGCAAGCGGCTTCGTCTGATGCTCATGATAGGGAGGGTTATCGATAACGATGGTATCCATTTTACCGTCAGGAACCAACTGGCCGCGTTTGAGCTTCATGCGGTAAACCATCAGTTCCGAGCTGAAATACACGTAGCCATCGTGAATGCGCATGGCTGTGCCGTAGGTATGGCCGTCGTATTTGCCAAAAGGGGCAATAATGTCAGCCTTGCCATCGCCATTGGTATCCCGCAATGCGATATTGCCGTAGCCGCCATTTAAGCGGTGATTTCGGGCCTTTACATAAATATCGCCATTTGAATTAACAGCTATATGCCGGGCCTGCCCGTTTAAGCTATCAACAACAACAAGCGCCTGAAAACCATCGGGTAAAAAAAGGCCGTCATTGTCGGAAGCGGCTGCAAGAGGTTTGGGTACAATATTGCTCCCCAGTAAAATAGCTGCAAGGCCCGCGCCGGCAAGCTTTAACGAGTACGATCGTAAAAAATTAGTCACAGCCGTCCGCGTGTGGTTTATAAGAGCCATTTAGCAACAAACTTTTATAAAAAAAACTATAATTCAGGCCATGTAAACCGGCCGGTCGCATTATGTCTGGATCTGCTAGAAAATTGACCTAACTAACAGATTATCTTTTTACAATCATTTAAAGTAAAGTCAAATAACCTTTTGTACTATTTCTCTGATCGATTTTCGCAAGGTTATCCGGCTGCGGACATGGTATTTACTATTTTTCGGAACTGGACAGCACCAATAGCAAAGCAAGTTAGCAGATCTAATATAAACTTGACTATACTTAATAAAATAATTTAAAAACTTTCAAAAATCAGGAGAAACATTTGCTTCCCCTGAAAATCAATCAACTATTTAACTGCACGAACAGTAATTTTTATTTATCCCACCAGACATGCGTCGTCAATAAATCTGGTCCCTGTCTGACTACGGCAGCATTATAATTTGCCGTGTTAGTAGAAATTTCCGACAGCGGATACATCATCCTGCGCGGGATAGTTCCGTTTGAATTATTGCCCTGGTAATTAACGGGCGTCAAAACCGGGTAGCCGGTGCGGCGCCAATCCGAGAACGATTCGTATTCGTCATATATCAGGGAAGCCCAGAACTGCGTGTGTATTTGCTGCATCTGCTGATCATTGGTGCCCCCCGTAAAAGGATGAGCCGTCAGATACGCAGCAATTTTTGCATCAGAAATTACCCCCCCGGGACCAAAAAGAGCCCATTGGTGCATGGCGGCTGTCACCCCGGCATTATAGTAAGATGCCACGGTTCCAGCACCGGTGTTCCATCCGCGAAGCGTTGCCTCGGCCAGTAGAAAATTAGTCTCGGCATTGGTTAGAACCATCAGGGGCGCAGTGTATTGCAGAATGGTTGCCGGATTAGGCTCTGAATACGACTGAAAATTAACCGGCTGTGAGGTAAGACCATTGGCCATCCCTTTTTGATTAGCAGCGGTAGTATCGGGCACTGGGTTGCTGGGATCCGTATAGTTCCAAACCACCGCTATTACACTTAAGCGCGGGTCGTGATTTCCTTTTAAGTAATTAACATAGGTATCGCTATACTTATCCCCCTCAATCAGGTTAAGGCCGTAGGCCGTGGCCGAGTAATCGTTGCCAATGAGATCAACGGCAATAGGATTACGGTTTAGGTTTATCGACCCCGACTGGTATTTCATGACAGCAATATCGGTATCGTTCACAATTACTCCACCGGCGATTGCTTTTTGCACCCAGGTTTGAGCTGTAGCCGGGTCAACCTTTGTTAGGCGCATACCAAGGCGGAGCATTAGCGAATAACCAAACTTTTTCCAGCTGGTAATATTGCCCCCGTACAAAAGGTCGGCGCTGCCAAATGTGGCTTTGCTAGCGTCAAATGCCTGTATCGCTTCGTCAAGTTCCTTCAGCATATCGGCATATATGGCCGATTGCGCATCATAAACCGGGAAAAATGTATTGCTCGTATAACCCTGGACCGCCTGAGAGTAAGGCAGATCGCCAAACATGTCAGTCATGCGGTGCATTACATATACACGCCATATACGGGCCTGTGACAGTTTGTTTACATCTGGCGCGGCTTTACTGTAACGTATTACATCGCTGATTTCGCTAACAGTGTTTTGATAATATGCATCCAAAGCAGTTCCCGCCTCGTTGTTAGTTAGATATTTATCGCCAAAACCCGATGTGAGCTTATAATTTGCAAAATGCTGAATAAAGCCCGCGACGTTTGATATCTGCGAAGCATAATAATTGGCATTAAATGCATCCAATTCAGCTTTTGAAAATAAGTAAGGCACAGTGGGTGATGATATCGCGTTGGGATCGGTGTTTATTGCTGCAAAGTCCTTTTTGCATGATGGTGTCATCATAGCAACGAATGACATCAGGCATACACCAAAATATATTTTCTTCATTTTCATCATTCGAAAAATTAAAATTTGACCATTAAGTTTAAACCATAGCTGCGGACGCGTGGTACTCCAAACATTTCCATGCCTTGTTCGTTCCCGGCGGTAAAGGTTGATTCGGGATCGATATTTGGCGCCTTTTTGTACAGTATCAATAAGTTACGCCCAACAAACGAGAGGTTTAACGACTGTATCCGGATAGGGCCTATATTCTTTGTTGGAACATTATAGCCCAAGATCACTTGCCTCAGCTTGATAAAGCTGCCATCGTAAACAAAGAAACTCGATATATTTTTCCGGTTATCATAAAACGTGGCTATGTTACTTACCGGCACGGTGTAGGTGAAGGGTTGATCGTTATCGTCTACGCCATTGAGAGCCAACCCATTATCCCTGCCAGGAAGTGTGCTTTTTAACAGGCCAAACCTATCCGCATAAAGGTTAGTGCCCGAATATATTTTGTTGCCATATTTGCCGTCGATCAAAAAGCTGAAATTAAACCGGTGGTAATTAAAGCTGTTGGTGATACTCATGGCCGACGGCGCAACGCCTGTGCCCATGTCGACTAGATTTCCCTGTTCCTCGTTGCCGTTGGCGGCATACACCGTCCGTCCCTGGGCGTCTTTTTTGGGTTGATAAGCCTGTATCTGGCCATACGGTTTTCCAACCTCGGCATATACCGATACATAGCTGTTAACACTTGTTCCTAAGAAGAAGCTGTTTTGCCCTGCGGCCAAGCGCTCTACGGTGTTTTTATTATATGAATAAGTATAGGTTACATCCCATGAGAAATGGCTGGCTTTTACCGGTCTGCCGGTTAACAGCAACTCGATACCTTTGTTATTAATTTTGCCGATGTTAAGATAGGCTGAAGTAAACCCCGACAACGGATCAACATTTGCCGGAACAATGTCATTGATCGTTGAACGATTGTACAAAGCAAGATCAAGTCCTAAGCGGTTGTTGAAAAATTTCATTTCGGCGCCTACCTCGACAGTTTGCGAGGTATAAGGTTTTAGCTTGCTGTTTGGAATAACCAGGTTACCATTAGCATCCCGGGTGATCTCCTGCAGCGGCATTGTACTGCCCGCAACCTGGGTATAGGTCAGGTTAATACCATAGGGGTTTGGAGCCCCGCCGCCAACCTGCGCCCATGAGCCCCTGAGTTTTGCATAGTTGATCCATGACGGTAGCTTAACAGCTTCCGAAAGTATAAAGCTGCCGCTTACAGATGGATAGAAGATATGATCCTGGTCGAGGCTAAGGGTTGAGAACCAATCGTTCCTGCCGGTGACACTTAAATAAACGATGCTTTTGTAGTCAAAATCGGCGGATGCAAAGACCGAGTTAACCGCTGTTTTGGAATACCTGGGCAGCGTAACGCTCGAATTTACGTTGGAAAGGCTGTAGAAAAAGGGAATATTGAAATTACTTCCGTCAACCTCCAGGCCATTAAGCGTGTGCTTTTGCTGGTTGCCGCCCGCTAAAACATTTGCATTGAAATCCTTAAGAAACCTGGTATTGTAATTCAGCGTAAGTTCCGAGTTTATTTCAGCCGTATTATAATTGACCACACTTATGGCGCCCTGCGGAGCATAAGCGGTGCCTGTTGGTGTAATGCCGGTGTACTCATACGACAAGTAATCGTCGCTGACACGGCCCTTTATAAACAGGTTATCCAGCAAATTGTATTTAACGCTGGCATAGCCTATAAACCGATTCTTGGTGTCCTTTTGCTGGAAACGGTTAATCGTAAAATATGGGTTGGTTGCGAAGCCTGAGGAGTTCCATAATATTTCATTACCATTTGCGTCATATCCTGGAGCCAGGCTTCTAATGTCAACCGAGTTTGCTATCATATAGGTACCCCAGTTTGGGTTTCCCAATGCGTCGCCCAGGCCGGGACGATTAAGGTTGTTTTCAACATTGTATTGGCCAACAGCTTCTACACTCAGATTCTTGCCCAATTTGGCATTCACATTCAGGTTAGCTATTTTCTTATCGAGTGTGTTGTTGGGCACGATGCCTTTATCGTTCAAGTCCGACACTGAAAACCTGAAATTAAGCACGTCAGAGCCGCCGGTAAAGGCGACTGTATTGGTAAATGTTTTTCCGGTATTGTAAAAGTTTTTAATGTTATTTTTTTGTGCTACATAGGGCCTTGAGACGCCATCAAACTGGATAACGCTTGAACCGTCAAGCTTTGCACCATATGATAAACGTCCGTATGATATCGCATCCTGCTGGGTGGTAACTTTAGTGCCGAATTTTCCCTCGCCGTACTCGTACTGCCAATCGGGAATCAGCTCTGGCGTCTCTTCCGTAAATGTTGAATTGTATTCGACGCCAACACCTCTTTGAGTGGCTCCTTTTTTGGTAGTGATCAAAATAACGCCATTGGAAGCCCTCGAACCATAAAGCGCTGAAGCGGTACCTCCTTTCAGTACACTGATCGACTCTATATCATCAGGATTGATGCCGCTTATACCGTCGCCATTGTCAACATTTAACCCGCCGCTATTAGTGGTAGTCGGTGTTGAAGGAATATTGTCGATAGGCATACCGTTCACCACGTATAATGGCTGATTGTTGCCGGCTATACTTCCACTGCCCCGTATCACTACCCTGCTCGATCCTCCCGGGCCGGTTGCAAGACTCGATACATTTACGCCGGCAACCTTGCCTTCGAGCGCATTGGCAACATTGACCTCCCGGGCCTGCACTAACTCATCACCTTTTACCTCGGTTACCGAAAAGCCCACTGCTTTTCTTTCCTTTTTGATACCCAGAGCCGTTACTACAACCTCGTTAAGCGCGCTTGAAACAGGCTTTAACCGAACAACCAGCGGGGCATCGATATTAGTTACAAGCACTTCTTCCTTGTTATAACCAATAAAGGCTACTACAATGGAAAATGCCTTCTCTTTGTATTTGTCGGGGATTGAGAGTTTGAACGCGCCACTATTATCGGTTGCAGTACCAACTCCCGGATCTTCTTTCAGGCTTACCGTGGCTCCCGGAACAGGATTAGAATTATCATCAAAATACACTTTGCCCTTCAGCTCGCCGACAGCATATTTTAATGTTGCTCCCTGAACATTTTCTGCTTCCGCAGCCCTGCTTTTGGGCGGATTCTTCTCGAAAATGATGATCTTTTTATCGAACTGTTTAAAATCCAGGTCGGTATTATCCAGGATCAGTCTAAGGGTTCTTTCAATCGTCCTGGTTTCTGTCTGCAGCGTTACGTTTTTGTACTGGATTATTTTTTCGGACGGATAGGCCATCTGGAATCCCGAAAGCTTCTCTATCTTTTTCAGGGTTTTCTTCAGCGGTTCATTTTTAGCTCCGATAGTAATTGTTTCATCCTTAATGCTTTGCGAACTGCCCGTTTTGGCAAGCAATAATTGAGCGGTAATAAACAGGATAGTAAAATAGCAAATACTGAGCTTCATAAGAAATCGAAAACCGGTATGTGTGCATATTTGCGTGGCGCAAAGCCGCCACTTTGCAAAAGCGGTATTTTTTTGCATTCTTTGTATGGTTTAAAAAGTTTTTACTAGATTTTTTACCTACAAACTCCCATTGCTTCCCGGCGGGGAGTTTGTTTTTTTAGCCCTTTTGGATAACAAAAAGGCCCATTGCGATAAGCGCTATCAGGCTGGGTTAAGTGTCTTCATGCTCATTAGTTTGATTGTTTTAGGGTTGAATGTTTAGTTAATTGCAGCCAATGCCATCAATGGTGACTTTTTGTTCGTTTTCAAATTTATAAGTGGTGCCGCGGGCGGTACATAGTATTTCCAGGATATCTTTCAATGATTCGGTCCCACTAAATGAAGCAGTAATGGGGCAGTTCTCAAGCGCGGGATTTTTAAAGTCTATCGCTACCTGGTAGCGCCGGCTCAGCGAGACGGCGATCGATTTAAACGACACGCCATCAAATACCATATCGCTACTTGTCCAGGTAAGCGTTTTTTCGGCCTCAACTTTGTTTTTTTGCATCGCCGGGGTTTGATTATCATAGACCACCTGCTCGTTGGGTGTAAGTATAACCGATGCTTTGTGATCGTTATCAACTCTCACTCTGCCGCGGGTAACGGTAACTACTACTTTTTTCTGCCCGGGGAATGCCGAAATATCAAATGCGGTTCCGAGTACGGTGGTAGTTATTGTGCCGGTATGAATTACAAAGGGCTTTGCATTATCGTGATGAATGTCGAAATACGCTTCGCCAATCAATTCAACCTCGCGCTTGATACCTGTAAATGAGGATGGAAAATTCAGTTTGCTTCCATGCCGCAATACCACTTTGCTACCGTCCGACAATGTGATAAACCTGTTTTCGCTTGCGTGAGGCAAAGCAACCGATGCTATCCTATCTGTTATTATTTTATTCCTGTTGGAAAGATAATACGCGCCGACCAGTAAACCGAACCCTGCCAATACAGCAGCTGCGCGCACAACCCACCGGCGAGGAGTCAAAGAGTAAATTTTAGCCGTGGAGCGGGATTTAAATTCCTTATACATATTATCGGCCAACCACTGTTCCCCTGTTGTATGCAGCTGATTTTGAAATTGGTGATCATCAATGTTAATATTACGATACCAGTCATTCAGCTCCTGCTCTTCCTCGGATGTGCAGAGGCCCTTATTGTATTGGTCAAGCAAATAGTGCAGACGTTGAGATTCCATTTTTTGCGTTTACAAATACATAACACGCAACCTGGACATTACCGTTAGGTAAGTTTAATATTTTTTTAATTTTTTTAGAAAGTTTTGGTTCTTTTAAAAAACTTGCCAGAAAATCGACATGGTTTATTAATTTTTTCGGGGAGTATTGCTCTGAGTATTAAATATTTTTATTAATATCGTTGTCACAAGGTGCTTTTTTATCAAGCGTACAAAAAGCACAGGCTCCTGATTGGTTTATCACTTTAATTTAAACTACCATTAACCCAATTGATCAACATAGCGACGTAGAATTGATTGTGCTCTGGCAACAGGGAAACGAGTACGCCTTTGAAGTAATATATAAAAGATACGTTGTAAAACTGCTGTCGACTGCGTCCAGGAAGGTTGATGATTATGATTCCGCCCGTGAGTTTGTTCAGGATGTATTTGTAAGTTTGTTTAAGTTACGGGATACGTTAAGTCCTCAGATTTCAATACCGGCTTATCTGCACGTGGCGCTAAAAAATCGTATTCTAAACCACTACAGGCACCTGGATGTTCAGAGGCGTTACCAGCAGCATCTGGCTCAGCAACAAATGCAACCAGATGATAGTTTAGCCCTACAGGCGAAGGAACTGGAGACGCAAATCAACGAGGAAATAAAGAAGCTGCCACTTCAATGCCGGACTGTATTCCTGTTAAGTCGCGAGGAAGGCCTGCCCTATAAAGAAATTGCTATCCATCTCGGTATATCTGTCAATACCGTCGAACAGCATATGCGGAAAGCGCTTAGGATACTCCGGAGTTCGATGGGTAATTATCTGCATCTGTTGGTCTTATGCTGTTTTGTACGAATGTAACAAGATTGGCTGTCCATGGAGATGCCATCGACCCGGTATCTAACCGCGGACCATGGGCGCGCCTTCGCTGCTGTGGCGCAGTTGGTTTCTTTTGCACAATTCAGACGGAAAGCCCGATGTCCCTATGATATTTTTTCGTGCCATTTTTTAAAAAATCTTAAGGTTTTGCAATTTAAATATATCGTACCTTCACGGCATCTCTACTATTTTTTGGCAAAACAATATTCTTACTTTTTGGGGAAGTGACTACCCATATCCATGAGTTCTAACCTTGGATAAGGTCGGTGCTCTGTCCAACTTCGATGATATAACCGTCCGGGTACCGGATATAGCGGCGGATCTCACTGTACTTAGGGATCGGCCAACATTTTGTATTATATTATGAAAATTGTTACTAAGTTGTTACTCAAGATTAAAATCTTCGATCATGGCAACCCACCAATATAACATATTTGATATTTATGTTAAATTTATATTACATTCGCTGTATACATCCAATATGTCCCCTAAATGCCGCGTTCTTTCTGACCATGAGTTGCTCATACTTCTAAAAGAGGAGAGCCGGGACGCCTTTGCCGAAATTTACCGCAGGTATTGGTCGCTGGTGTATATGCATGCTCTTAAAATGTTGAAGGATGAGGATGACACCAGGGATATATTGCAGGATGTCTTTACCTGCCTGTGGTTAAACAGGGAAACAATAGACCAAAATTCAAATCTGGGAGGATATCTTTATACCTGTACAAGAAATAAGGTGCTCGACTTGATCGCCAAACAGCGCGTCCGGGTTAACTATCTCGATTCGCTGGCTTCATTTATCGAGGCAAATAGCAACCATATAATCGATAGCATCACTGAAAAAGAACTGGCACAGGCACTGGAAAAAGAAATTCAGCAATTGCCAGCCAAAATGAAGCAAATTTTTGAGATGCGCATACATAAACACCTCACTTATAAAGAAATTGCTGCTGAATTATCCCTTTCCGACAAAACTGTCAAAAAACAAATCAGTAACGCGATCAAAATTCTCCGCCCTAAGCTTCACCATCTTTCCGTATGGGCCGCTTTCCTTCTTTTAATAAAAAAATAAGACTCATTAATAAACTTTTTTAAACTCCATCTACTACTTCCTGTTTCGGTACCCGTTTATGTCTTGTAGTTGTTTATAAACGCAATCATGAACAAAGAACAAGCACAGGAACTACTCGAAAAATACAAGCTAGGCATTTGTACACCAGAAGAAAAAGCGCTTTTGGAACGATGGTATCTTGAGGAGTCTGCCAGGCAACCTATGCCCGAGGCCCCCGAAGATCCCGCAAAAGAAGAGCAGATCATTTGGAACCGGGTGCTCGGAACCCTTCCTGCGGAACCTAAAATACGCCGGCTCAAAAAGTGGTATTCAATTGCGGCAGCGGCTGCCATATTTGTTTTTCTTTCAATTGGCTTGCACTTTATAGTAAATAAACCAGTGCATCAGCAAATTGCAAGTAATCAGCTCCATAAAAACGATATTGGGCCTGGTGGCAACAAAGCTATTCTTACACTCGGTGATGGTAAAAAGATTGTTTTAACCGGAGCGAGGAACGGATTACTGGCGACGCAACGCAATACAGAAATTAAGAAGACTGAAGACGGTAAAATAACATACACTACTGATCAATCACTATCTGGAAAAGAATCAGCAGAGGTACAATATAATACAATCACTATTCCGCGCGGTGGTCAGTACCAGGTAACACTTCCTGATGGCAGCCGGGTGTTTTTGAATGCAGCTTCATCGCTAATTTATCCTACTGTTTTTGTCGGGAATGAGCGTAAAGTAACGTTAATAGGGGAAGCTTATTTTGAGGTGGCGCATAATTCCCACCAGCCTTTCAGGGTAAGCAGCAATGACCAAACGGTTGAGGTATTGGGCACGCATTTTAATATCAATGCCTATTCTGATGAGCGTCTGATAAAAACGACCCTTCTGGAAGGTTCAGTAAGGGTCAGCCACGGCCAGAAAGCAGCTATGCTTAAACCGGGGCAACAAGCGCAGATCAGCAACAATAATACAGATTCAGATATAAGCATTATTCGGGATGCGGATATTGAAGAAGCTGTAGCCTGGAAGAATGGCCTTTTTATACTGGATGATCACATTCAGCCTGTTATGCGCATGATATCAAGATGGTATGATGTCGATGTGGTTTATGACGGTGCAGCTCCGGACGATATCTTCGGCGGAGAGGTGCCACGTTTCCAGAATATCTCGGAAGTGCTAAAAGTGCTGCAATTGACCAAGAAAGTGCACTTTAAAATTGAGGGCAGAACGATTATCGTATCCAGATAAAAGAAATAAAACCTGTGAGAATAAATTAACCATAGTGTAAACCGATTAAAACCAAGAACCACATGAAGAAGACATTACCAAGGACTCCTTAAAAACGTACAGGGCCTCAAAAAAAAGACGTGAAGGTGTACCACCACCGTCACGCCTTATAAGTTTGAGTTAACCCTTACCTGAAATTATTCAGGAAAAAATTATTGGTCAAATAAATCATTGTTTTAACCCAAACACACAAAAGTATGAAAATATCTGCTTTTAATACAGGTATGTCGGTTCTGCGGCTGCCTAAAAAGTTTTTACTGGTTATGAAAATAACGGTATTCCTTCTGTTAGTTACTTTCATGCAGGTCAGCGCAGCTACCTATGCGCAGCAAATCAACCTGGCTGAAAATCATGTTACATTAAAAAAGCTGTTTAAAGAGATAAGGAAGCAAAGCGGGTACAACTTTGTTTATACAGAAGGCATGCTCAAAAATGCTAAACCGGTAGATATTGAAATCCACGCCGGCACAATCACACAAACACTTGATCAGGCGTTTGCTGATCAGCCTCTAACTTATACCATCAGCAATAACACGGTTGTCGTCAAAGAGAAGGAAGTAAGAACCGGAGCAATTCTTCCGACGTCTATTACGATAACCGGTACCGTATCAGATGAGAAAGGAAGCCCATTACCCGGGGTAACAGTAACCGTTGAAGAGACCAATCATTCGGTCTCGACTGATAAAGGCGGGAAATATAGCATTGCCGCGGAGGCCAATCAAACGCTCATTTTTTCATTTATCGGTTACAAAAAGATCAGGGTGCCAATTAATAACAATCAGTTGATCAATGTTGCCCTGACGCCGATAGCGAGCGATCTTAATGAAGTGATCGTAGTGGGTTATGGTACGCAGAAAAAGATTGATCTAACCGGCTCGGTTGCTGCTGTTGGCGGTGATAAACTGGATAGCCGTCCTTTAGTTAATCTTGGAGATGGCTTAAACGGGCTTGTTCCCAATTTGAATGTCAATCTGAATAATGGGCAACCTGGTACAGGAGCGAGTTATAATATCCGGGGCTATGCAACGATAGGTGAGAATTCAAATTCTAATCCGCTGATCCTTGTAGATGGCGTACAACGTGATCCCAATCTGATCGACCCAAATGACGTGGCTACCGTAACAGTGCTAAAAGATGCTGCGTCGGCATCTATTTATGGTGGCAGAGCAGCTTTCGGGGTGATCTTGATTACCACTAAGAATGCAAAGAAAGGAGCAACCCAGATCAGCTACAATGGGTCATACACTACCTCGCGACCTACCAAAGTGCCGGAATACATTAACTCCCTGGATTATATTAATCTTTTTAACAGCGCGCAAAGGACCGGTGCCAAAAGCGGTGGTTATACTTCCAGCGATCCCTTCACGACACAGGATTCTACCATGATTGCTGCCTATTTTCATGATCCGGCGCATAACCCCGATGCCTACATCGATCCCGGGAATCCGCAGCGATACCGTTACGTCGGCAACACTGATTGGATGAAGGTGCTGTATCCCGGCTGGGCACCTCAACAGCAACATTATTTATCTGTTTCGGGCGGTGAAGGAAAAACAAGCTATGTGGCCAGTATGGGGTATTTAAGGCAGGCCGGTTTGGAGAAATTAGCCGACCAGGTATATAATCGGTATACACCCAGCTTAAAGCTTAACTCGGATGTCACCCCATGGCTGACGTTCAACTTTGTAATGTCTATGACGCATACTGATAATAATCAGAGTGCCTATACTTATCAAAGTAACCAGGGTGGTGCATGGATACCTACCGATCTGCGACCAGTAATGCCAATTTATAACCCGGATGGCAATTATTCAGGTCAGGGTAATTACACCAACCCGGTAGCGGTGATTAATCAAAATGGCAGGGATATTGAATCCAAAAATGATTTCTGGACAACCGGACGTATCATTTTAAAACCCGTTGACCATTTAACTATCACCTCCGATTACACATGGAACAACTATTCTGATTTTGACAAATCGCATATCATAGCTTTTAATGAATACGGAGTTAATGGCAGTTTCCTTGATGTTTTCCCGCACACAAACCCGTCAAGTGTTAGCGAGTACCGGCAAAACAATAACTACAATGCTTTAAATGCCTTTGCCACCTATGAGAACACGTTTAATCAGAAGCATTATCTTAAAGCAATAGTAGGTTATAACCAGGAGTACCAGCATTATGTACTGAGTAATGCCACCGCCAGAAACCTGATCGACCCCACTTTACCGGCTATTGGGGTTAATAATGACCCGAAACCGACGGTCGGGGGTACAGAAACGCAATACGCATTAATCGGTACTTTTTTTAGGCTGAATTATAATTATGACCGCCGGTATTTACTGGAGGTGAACGGAAGATATGACGGCACTTCACGCTTCCCAGCCAGTGACCGCTATACATTCTCGCCTTCTGTATCTGCCGGCTGGAATATAGCTGAAGAGTCTTTTATGAATGACCTGAAGAGCACGATCAATGAACTAAAAGTGCGGGCATCTTATGGCCAGTTGCCAAACCAGCAAACCTCGGGAAATATATCATCTACAGCACAATATCCTTACATTCCTGTACAGGGTACCGGAACAGTGCAATATTTGTTTAATAATCAGCCGGGAGTGACCATTTATGCACCGGGCCTTATCAGCAGCAGCCTTACCTGGGAAAGAGTACAAACAAAAAATATCGGTTTGGACTATACCTTATTAAATGGCAGGCTAGGTGGCAGCTTTGATTATTATATCACAAATACCAGAGACATGCTGGTTTCAGGGCAGCCATTGCCGGCAGTGCTGGGAACAGGAGCTCCATTAAGGAATGCCGCCGACCTGCAAACGAAAGGATGGGAGCTAAGTATTACCTGGAAAGACCATTTGTTTAATAATCAACTATCCTATAGTGCCACATTCGGTTTGTCAGATGCTACCAGTACCATCACGAAGTATGACCTTAACCCCACTGGAATTATCGGGAATAATAATGGAATCTATTATCCAGGCGAGAAGCTGGGTAATATTTGGGGTTATGAATCGCAAGGGTTTTATAAAACAGATGCCGAAGCGGCGGCGGTCGACAATTCCGCACTGGCCGGCTACCAATGGTTGGCTGGCGATATAAAATATGCCGACCTGAACCATGATGGCAAGATCGATTATGGTAACAATACGCTGTCAAATCCTGGTGACCAGAAAATCATTGGAAACAACACGCCCCGTTACAAATTTGGATTTAATCTGAATCTCGCTTACAAAAATTTCGATTTTGCGACATTTATCGCCGGTGTGCTGAAAGCCGATTATATGCCGAATGATTATGTTTTTTATGCATTCCAGGGTAATGAATGGAATCTTCCTTATGGCTACGCTACCGATTACTGGACACCCCAAAATCCCAATGCCTATTTTGCACGTCCAAGATTCAATGGATCAGGTAATGAACAACCGAATACCCGCTACCTGCAAAATGCTGCTTATGCCAGGGTGAAGCAATTGACTTTGGGTTATTCCCTTTTGCCGGTATTCGCCAATAAGCTGCATGTCAAAAAAGTAAGAGTATATGTAACGGGAGCGAACCTTATTACCATTACGTCTCTGTTTAAGGGTTATGATCCGGAAGTTATTACAAGCGGATATACATTCCTGAGTACCCCGAATTTCCAGACCTACCCTTATAATAAGTCAGTTTCGTTCGGGTTGCAGGCTACATTGTGAGAAAAAAGCTGTTTAGATTCTATAAACAATAAAAAATATTGAGATGAAAAATAAATATCACCTATATATAATCGTCCTGGCTATCATGGCTTTTGTATCGTGCAAAAAGGATAGCTTTTTGAACCGGTACCCATTGAGCGATGTCAGTCCGAAAAACTTCTTTAAAGATGAGACCGATCTGCAATTGTATTGCAATCAATATTATTCAACACTACCTACACAATATTTTGTGGATCTGGATGATGACTCAGACGATAAAGCGAATGCATCCATGAATCAGTTTTTGGCTGGCACTTATACCGTGCCAACCACAGGTGGCGGATGGGATTTTAGCTTTATCCGTACCTGTAACTATTTTCTGGCAAATTATTCGAAGGCGAATGCTACTGCCGATATAAAAAATACTTATGTCGGAGAAACGCTATTCTTTCGCGCGTTTGATTATTGGGGGAAAGTGAAAAAGTTCGGTGACGTGCCATACATCAATAAGTATATAACAGATACTTCAAAAAGCGCATTATATGGTACTCGGGTGCCTCACAAACAAGTGATGGATTCTGTGCTGAAGGATATCAATTTTGCGGTTGACCACCTACCTGAAAGTGCTGCTGACGGACGCTTAAATAAGTATATGGCTTTGGCTTTAAAATCTCGAATATGCCTTTGGGAAGGTACTTACCGCAAATACTTTGGAGCCGGAGATGAAGTGCCTTATTTGCAAGCCGCCAGTGATGCAGCAGAGCAAATAATGAATTCTAGTCTATACAGCATATATGCCACCGGGCATCCGCAAACAGATTACTACAACCTCTTTATCCAGGACGAATTGCAGGGTAATTCTGAGGCCATTATGCCAATGCGGTACATCACTACCGTTTTGACAAATAACTTCGACAGGCAATTGGGCGAAGCGGCTGACGGCTACAGTAAGGATTTCGTACGATCCTATTTATGTACAGACGGTCTGCCGACCTCACTCAGCCCACTATATAAAGGTGACGATACGCCGGACAATGAAGCAACCAATCGTGATCCGCGATATAAACAAGAAATAGCTACGCGAGGATTTGACTTTTTAAATGGCGATCTCATTACGTTGCCAAGAATAGGAACATCGGTGACTTCTACCGGCTATCAGCCTATAAAAGGCCGTTCGTCCAGTATTGCTGCCTGGAATGCTGACCAATCTACCTATGATGTCTTTATCTTCAGATATGCTGAAACTTTATTGATAGAGGCTGAGGCAACCGCTGAACTGGGAACATGTACGCAAGCAACTCTGGATTTAACCATTAATAAATTAAGAGACAGGGTAGGGATGCCTCATATGATCATCGCTAACCTGGTTAAAGATCCCAAATCAGATTTCCCAAATATCCCGGTACTGATCGACGAGATACGCCGTGAACGCCGGGTAGAATTAGCCTCCGAAGGATTCCGTTTTGATGACCTTCACAGATGGCATGCCGGAACGCTGATCAATAACCCGGAAACTGTTTTAGGCATGAAACTGACGCCTGCACTCCGGGCGCAGTACCCGGCAGACCAGGTGAGCAGCATTGTGACTGATGCCAATAATTATATAGAAGTTTACCCAGGCAGCACACGCACTTGGGATGATAAATTTTACTTATATCCAATACCAACACAAGAATTGACATTAAACCCTAACCTTAAGCAAAACCCGGGCTGGTAATCACATCATTTATCACCTCTTGTTGCCGCTGCCAGTGTATCAATTAATTTACGGATACATTGGCAGAACGGTGACAACAAATTAATCTGAATGAAAAAGTTAAAATTCCTTTGCGCACTTTTATTACTGTCAGGTATACAGGCATCTATTGCGCAAACCCCTGACTGGGAAAACGAGAAAATATTTGGCATTAATAAAGAACCCACTCACGTTACTTATATACCTTATGCTAATGCAGAACAAGCATTAAGAGATGTTTCCGAATCCTCACCATATTATTCATCATTGAATGGTGATTGGAAATTTAATTGGGTAAAACAGCCCTCGGAACGACCTTTAGATTTTTATCGCACGGATTTCAATGACGCGCAATGGAAAACCATCCCGGTACCCTGCAATATGGAACTACAGGGATATGGAACGCCTATTTATACCAATATTACTTATCCGTTTGTTCCTGATCCACCAAAGGTTATGGGTTCAGCCCCCAAGGGATGGACCGTAACTAAAGAACCCAATCCGGTTGGTTCATACCGGCGTTATTTTGATGTTCCTGCCGACTGGACAGGAAAGGAAATATTTATTCATTTTAACGGTGTGCAAAGCGCTTTTTACATTTGGGTGAACGGGCAAAAGGTAGGCTTCAGCGAAAACAGCATGAGTCCGGCCGAATTCAACCTCACAAAATATGTAAAGCCCGGAA
>Ga0070662_100000096_pt1 | contig 48459 bp, 39 predicted proteins | sample KBSC53metaG_FD_65648 | JGI IMG/M metagenome (GOLD analysis project Ga0070662, IMG submission 65648) | Corn rhizosphere microbial communities from Kellogg Biological Station, Michigan, USA - KBS C5-3 metaG | ecosystem: Host-associated > Plants > Roots > Rhizosphere > Soil ...
GACCCCGACGCCGCCATCGCCGCGTACCAGCGGGTGGTGGAGCGCTGGCCCCGGTCCGAGCGGGCGCCCGCGGCGCTGCTGCGCATCGCGAAGCTCGAGATCGCCCGCGGCGACCGCACGCAGGCCCGCTCGCACCTGAACCAGATCCTGCGCAGCTACCCCCGCAGCGACGAGGCCGACGAGGCCCGCACCCAGCTCGACCGCCTGGGTTCTCGGTAGATCGAAAGATCGAAAAACAGCCGGAGGTCACACGGAGCAGCGGAGGAGAACGGAGCAGCGGAGAACTGCAACTGCGCGAAGGACGTAGTTCTCCGCCGCTCCGTTGCACTCCGTTGCTCCGTGGCCGTGTGACCCGGTTGTCGTTTTTCAGCCGGGTCTTGCGCCGATCAGGACCCAGGGCTTAGCACTTAGGGAATTTCGGACGTTCCGCGACGATCCCACCGAGGAGAAAGCCCGCCGCCGTGCGCTGCCCGTTCTGCCACCACCAGGACGACCGCGTGGTCGACAGCCGCACCAGCCGCGAGGGGCGGGCGGTGCGGCGGCGCCGCGAGTGCCTGCGCTGCGGCCGCCGCTTCACCACCTACGAATACATCGAGGAGCGCACGCTGCAGGTGGTCAAGCGCGACGGCGAGACCGAGCCGTTCGAGCACCGCAAGCTGCTGCACAGCATCGAGGTGGCCAGCGCCAAGCGCCCCATCACCCCCGCCGAGATCGAGACCGTCGTCGAGGACATCGAGCGCGAGCTGGACCGCCGCGAGACCAGCGAGGTGAGCAGCGCCGACATCGGCGGCATGGTGATGGCGCGCCTCAAGGAGCGCGACCAGATCGCCTACGTGCGCTACGCCAGCGTGTACCGCAACTTCGCCGACGTGCAGGAGTTCGAGGAGGAGCTGCGCGAGCTGCGCGACCTGGCGGCGCTGCGCGAGGTGCGCCGATACCAGCGCGAGCTGCCCCTGGCCGACGAGGACGAGCCCGCCGCGACCGAGCCCCCCGCCGCCAACCCGTCGCCCTCGTAGCACGCACCCCTACCGCGCGCGGGGCAAAACACGGAAATTACGGGAGGACGGGCACTTGCCCGCCCTCCCGGCGCACTTTCCGGGGCCGCCGGGGTAGACGGGGGGCCGCGAGGGGACAGGGAACAGGGGACAGGGTACAGCGGCCGTCCCCGTGTCTGCTCAGCGCGGCCGTCCATCCGGCCATCCGCCACACCGAAGCCTTCCGTATCAACGGATGCCGGCCCGGCACTCCGCGAAGGGTGACTTCGTGCCGTGGTCGCCGCGGCTTCCGCCCGGGGCGAGGCCGGGCCGTCGGACATGACGGACCCAACGAAACGCTGACGGGCGCCGCCGCCCGCCTGGAGCACGATGCCGAAGCCGCAGCAACGAGCTACGCCCGCCGGCGAGATGCCGTTCCTCGACCACCTCGAGGAGCTGCGCTGGAGGCTGATCTGGAGCCTGATCGCGGTCACCCTCTGCGCGGTGATCGGCTTCGTGCTGGTCAGCCGCTTCGACGTGCTGGGGATCCTGATCGAGCCGATCAAGCCGTTCCTGCACGGCACCAAGCTCAAGTACCTGAGCCCCACCGAGCCGTTCTTCATCACCCTCAAGCTGGCCATCTCGGTGGGCCTGGTGCTCGCCTCGCCGATCGTGGTGTACCAGATCTGGGCGTTCCTGGCGCCGGCGCTGCTCCCACACGAAAAGCGCACCATCGTCCCCGCGCTCTACCTGGGGCTGGTGCTGTTCGCGCTGGGCGTGCTGATGAGCTACAAGATCGTGCTCCCCATGACGCTCAACTTCACCATGGGCTTCCAGACCGAGAGCCTGGAGCAGAACATCGTCATCGGCGAGTACCTGGCCTTCGTCACCCGGCTGCTGCTGGCCTTCGGCGGGGTGTTCGAACTGCCCGTGGTGATCCTGATCCTGTCGTCGATGGGGCTGGTGACCCCCGAGTTCCTGGCCGGCAAGCGCCGCCACGCCATCGTCATCATCACCGTGCTCGCCTCCGTCCTCACCCCCGGCGACGTGATCACGCTCACGCTGATGATGATGGTGCCGCTGATCCTGCTCTACGAGTTCTCGATCTTCCTGTCGCGCCTGGTGACCCGGCGCCGCCGCGTGGCCGAGGCCGCCGCGGCCGCCACCGAGGCGTGAAGAATCGGTTAGACGGGGCCGCGCGCCGTTCCGCTCCCGAGCCCGGCGCGCCATCGTTCAGATCCATACGATCCACCGCAGCGGGATTGACCGTACGCGTGAACCGTAACGCAGTCCTCCTGGCGGCCGTGCTGGCCGCCGTAGCTATCGCCGATACCGCGGGCGCGCAGATCATTCCCGGGGTGGGCGGCCGCCGCCCGGGGGCCGTGCGTGCGCCCCGCGAGCAGCAGCGCCCGCGCGGGGCCGCGCAGGCGCCGGGCGACACCACGCCCCGCCAGACCCCCGCGCAGGCCGACTCGCTGATCGACGCGCTGCTCAAGCTGCAGGGCTACGTTCCCGTCTACTACACGGCCGACAGCGCCGAATACCGCGCCGCCGACCGCACGCTGCGCCTGCGCGGCAACAGCCGGGTGGAGCGCGACGAGCGGGTGATCACGGCGAAAGATTCCATCGTCTACATGGACCGCCGCGACCTGGTGGCGGCGTACGGACAGCCGCAGGGCACCCCCGCCGCCGGCGAGGGCGACCCGATCAGCGGCGACGTGTTCGTGTACGACCTGAACAGCCGCCGCGCCAACGTGCGCGGCGCGCGCACCAGGATCACCGAGAGCGCCACCTGGTACGTGGCGGGCGACGTGACCGACGAGCGCGGGCAGCGCATCTACGCGCAGAACAGCACCTTCACCAGCGACGACCGCCCGGACCCGGCCTACCACTTCAAGGCCGACCGGATCATGATCATCCGCAACCGCATCTTGGTGGGCCGCCCCGCGTACCTGTACTTCCGCAACGTGCCGGTGATGGCGCTCCCCTTCATCGTGCAGGACCTGGAGAAGGGGCGGCGCAGCGGGTTCCTGATCCCCCAGTTCGAGATCAACGACATCCTGCGCACCCGCGGCGGCACCGGGAACAGCCGCGGCACGGGGCGCGAGTTCTCGAACATCGGCTACTACTGGGCGATCAACCAGCACCTGGGGCTGCAGCTGGCCGGCCGCTGGCGCAGCCAGAGCTACCAGGCCATGCGCGGCAACCTCGACTTCAACTACCGCCGGCGGTTCCTGAGCGGGAGCATCCAGGGCGAGCAGTTCTGGCAGCAGGAGGGCGGCGGACGGCTGAACCTGGACGGCAACGCGCGCTGGAGCGCCAACGAGCGCACCGAGCTGGCGCTGGCGCTGGGCTACGCCAGTTCCACCGCCTTCGAGCGGAACCGCGTGGTGGACCTGGAGCGCCAGACGGCCGACCTGTCGAGCAACTTCTCGCTCACCCGGCAGCTGGACTGGGGGAACCTGTCGCTGGCGGCCGAGCGGCGGCAGTCGATCGCCAACGACGACCGCACCTTCAGCCCCCACTTCTCGCTGAACGTGAACCCGTTCTCGCCGCTGCCGGGGACCACGGTGTCGATCGGCTTCAACGGGCAGCACACCAGCCAGGCGTTCGGCGACGCGATCGCGCGGCGGCAGCCGCCGCAGGGAACGGGGCAGTTCACCGGCTCGCTGGGGCTGTCCATCGGCGACTTCCGGGTCAGCACCAGCGGCGGGTACACGCGCCAGTCGCGCGGCGCGCTCGACTCGCTGCCGCGCTCGGTGCTCGACACGCTCACCCTCCCCACCGACACGCTGCACCTGGCCGCGATCCCCGGGCGCGCCGACGAGCGGGTGAACTTCACCGCCAGCACCGGCTACCAGTTCACCCTCTTCGCCAGCACCCGCCTGACGCCCTCGATCGGCTTCAGCCGCGAGCTGGTGCGGCGCGACACCACGGTGGACCTGGAGTCGCTCCCCGACTCGCTGAGGAGCGTATACGGCGCCTTCGTGGCGGGGCCGCCGCGGCTGGACGTGGGCGCGGGGCTCAGCACCGACCTGTACGGCTTCTTCCCCGGCGTGGGGAACTACGAGGCGATCCGGCACCACCTCCAGCCCACGCTCAGCTGGCGCTACTCGCCGGCGGCCACCATCGCCGACAGCGCCGACCGGGTGCGGCGCGAGCGGGTGTTCGGGCCCTCGGTGGGGCGCACGGTCAACCAGATCGAGATCGGGATGACCAACACCTTCGAGGCCAAGGTGCGCCAGTCGCACCCGGTGCGCGGCGACTCGTCGGCCGACAGCGCCGCCTCGGCGGGGAACCGCGCGGCGCCGTCGCAGAGCCAGAAGATCACGCTGCTGGCGATCAACACCAACGCGCTCGCCTACTCCTTCGTGTCCACCGACAGCTTCGGCACGCGCTTCCTGACGCCCGACCTGAGCACCACGGTGCGCAGCGACCTGCTCGGCGGCTTCCAGTTCACCATGAACCACTCGCTCTTCGACCAGCGGCTGGAGGTGGTGGACAGCACGCATAGCCGGGTGCGGCGCGGGCGATTCAGCCCGTTCCTCACCTCGTTCAACACGCAGTTCACGCTGGGGCAGAACTCGGCGCTCTTCCGCTGGCTGGGCTTCGCGCGTGCCACGGAGGAGGAGCGGCGGCCCGAGCGGGGGCAGACGCCCGACGCGCAGGGAACGCGTCCGTCCACCGTGCAGGGGAGCGTCAATCCCACGGGGAACAGCCAGCAGGCGGGGGGCGGGCCCTGGTCGCTGGCGCTCAACTACTCGCTCAGCCGCTCGCGCCGCAGCCCGGGCGACTCGATCCCCGGGATGTTCCGCAGCGGCAACTCGCAGCTGGGGGGCACGCTCAGCTTCCAGCCCACGCGCAACTGGGCGGTGAGCTGGCAGACCGAGTACAGCACCACCACGGGCCAGTTCAGCGCGCACCGCATCAACCTGAAGCGCGACCTGTACCGCTGGCAGGCGAACTTCGACTACATCCTGTCGCCCAACGGCAACACCAGCTTCGCCTTCTCGGTGCACCTGATCGACCTCCCCGACCTGAAGGCCGACTACCAGGAGCGCAACCTGGGCGTGGACCGCCCGGCCACCACCACCGGCACGCGCACCTCCGTCCCGCCGCTGCAGCAGGCCACGCCCGCGCCGCAGCAGGAGTAAGGCGCCGGCAGGGACGATGACCCGCGCGCCGCATCTCTCGACGGGAGGTGCGGCGCGTCGGTTTGGGGGGGTCGGGGGCTGGACGGGGCTCGGCCGGCGCCGGTCCATTCGCCCGGTCCATTCGCCCCCGCCGACCCGGTACCATCCGCCCGCCCCGGTGGTCACCCGCGGCGGATTCGTATACAATATCCTCGTCGGGATTCGACGAATCGTTGGATGGGACGGACGAGACGCGTCGCGGGAGGGGCCCCGGGTGCCCTTCCCGCTTCTTCTTCAAGCGAGCGGTAGTGGGATGGCGGTAGACGAGATCGCGGCGAGCGAGGTGGGGGCCGAGGCAACGGCGCCGGTGCCGGGGTGGGGGTGGACCGAGACCGCGCTGGCGATGATGGTGGTGATCTGGGGCGTCAACTTCGCCGTGGTGAAGGCGGCGCTGCAGGCGTTCACGCCCATGGCGTTCAACGCGGTGCGCTTCTGCATCGCCAGCGTGCTGGTGGCGCTGGTGCTGCGCGCGCAGGGTGGGCTGGGGCTCCCCGCGCGCGAGCACCGCTGGCGCATCGTGGGGCTGGGCGTGCTGGGGAACGTGGTCTACCAGATGTGCTTCATCCAGGGGCTCGACCACACCCGCGCCGGCAGCGCCAGCCTGATCCTGGCGCTCACGCCGGTGATGACGGCGCTCCTCTCCACCCTCACCGGCCAGGAGCGGCCGGGCGGGCGCACCTGGGGCGGCGCCGCGCTCTCCATCACCGGGGTGGCGCTGGTGACGGGGACGGGGATCTCGGTCGGGGGCACGCGGGCGCTGGTGGGCGACCTGATCCTGATCGCCGCGTCGCTGTCGTGGGCGACGTACACCGTGGGCTCGCGCGGGATGGTGCGCGTCTACGGCTCGGTGCGCACCACGGCGTGGACGATGTGGGTGGGCACCGCGCTGCTGGTGCCGCTGGGCGTGCCGGAGCTGGCGCGGCTGGACTGGGGCGCGCTGGACTGGCGCGCGTGGGGCGGGCTCTGGTTCAGCGCGGTGTTCGCCATCGCGCTGGCGTACCTGATCTGGTACCGCGGCGTGGAACGGATCGGCAACACGCGCACCGCCATCTTCTCCAACCTGACCCCCGTGGTGGCGATGACCGCCGCCGCCGTGCTGCTGAACGAGCGCCCCTCGCCGTGGGCGCTGCTGGGCGCCGCGCTCACGCTCACGGGAGTGATGATCGTGCGCTCGGACCCGGGGCACGCCAGGCCGGGGGCCGTCGCGCGGGTGCGGGAGGCGGCGGCGTCGTAGCGCCAGGGCGGGTCGGGGATCGTCCAGCCGGGACGGGGTCGTCCTCCCGGGGCGGGCGAATGATTCGCTGCAACGGCTACACGAAGTCCGCCTTCGCGGACTGCCGGCACCCGCGCGGCCGCGGGGGTGGTGCACGGCATGGGCTTCGCGGCGCGGAGGGGCTCGTCTGGCCGCGTCGCGCCGGCAAGCCTTGCGCGATGTGCGATGCGATGCTTGGAGGCGGTGCGAGCCGGGATTATCGTGCGTTTCGAATCAGCTCCATGAACCCGCGCCATCATCCCCATCACACAATGAGAGGCACCATGGCATCCGTGAGCCCCTGGGTTTCCGTCGAGCCGTCCACCAACCCCGCCGCGATCCTCGGTCCGCTCCCCGCCACCCCCGGAAGCGTCGTCTACCCGATCCCCGAGAGCGTGGTCCCGGCGACGGCGGCGGGGATCCTGGTCTTCGCGTGGTACGCCGTCTACGGTCAACTCACGGACGGGTGGTGGCACTGTGCGGTGAACCTGGAAGACGGCGCGCAGAACTGGTTCAGCCTGATGATCGGCGCGGCGGCCGCCTCGCAGACCGTGTCGGCGTGCAACTCGCAGACGTTCTGGCTGCCGATGCCGGTGGACGGAGCCCTGGAGGTGACGCTGTTCAACGGGCAGCTTCCCGCCGATGGGTTCCAGGGCGGCGTAGAGATCCACGGCTACGCTCCCTGCTGACGGCTCGGCCGCCCACCCCGAGCGAGGGCGGCGAATGAATTCGCCGCTTCGCCGCAACGACCACACGAAGTTCGCCTTCGCGGGACTACCAGCATCGGCGCGGCGAAGATGGCGGTGCGCGGCACGTGCTCGGTGCGGGTTCCATGCAGGCGCGGGCGCACCGAGCCACGGCCTCCACTGGCTGTGGATCGGTACGCCGCCTCTCTTCCGCTCCGGCGAGCCTCGCGCGGTTCGCGAGGCTTTCCGTCGTCGTCGCTGCGGCTTCAGCCGCCGGTGCAACGAGAGCCGGGAGGCACACGGAACTGCCCGTGCTCTCCCGGGTCTCATGGGCACCCGAAGATCTCCCCGTGGGCTCGATCTCCCGTCGCGGTGGCTGGTCCGCACCGGGCGGGCGCGAGCCGTTCCCGACGTGAGGATGCAGGCATGACGCGTAACCGACTCGTTTCCCTCGCCCTGGCGGCGGCGCTCGCCCCCGCGGCGCTCGCGGCGCAGACGGTGCCGGATCCGCGCGGCGACACCTCGGCGTTCCGGCCGCTGGGCGAGCTGCCCTCGCCCAACCAGTACCGCGGCGCCAGCGGAGCACCCGGCCCGCGCTACTGGCAGCAGCGCGCCGACTACCGCATCGCCGCCACCCTCGACACCGCGCAGAAGACGATCCGCGGCAGCGAAACCATCCACTACCGCAACGACTCGCCCGACTCGCTGCGCTACGTGTGGCTGCAGGTGGACCAGAACCTGTACCGCCCCGGCAGCATCGGCAGCTACCTCAACCCCGCCGACTCGCGCTGGGGCGTGGGCGGCTTCCAGGGCGGGATCGACGTGGCCGACGCGCGGGTGAACGGCGCCCCGGTCACCCCGTACATCCACGACACCATGATGCGGCTGGACCTGCCGCGGCCGCTCGCGCCTGGGGCCACGGCCGACTTCTCCATGAGCTGGAGCTTCCGCATCCCCGAGCACGGCAGCGACCGCATGGCGCGCGAGGGCGAGCTGTACGAGATGGCCCAGTGGTTCCCGCGCATGGCCGTGTACGACGACGTGAGCGGCTGGAACACCCTTCCCTACATCGGCCAGGGCGAGTTCTACCGCGAGCTGGGCGACTACGACGTGGCGGTCACCGTCCCCGCCAACTACGTGGTCGCGGCGACCGGTCTGCTGCAGAACCCGGGCGAGGTGCTGACCGCCGCCCAGCGCGAGCGGCTGGCGCAGGCCGCCCGCTCCACGCAGCAGGTGGCCATCATCACCGCGGCGGAAGTGGGGACGCCGGCGACTCGTCCCGGGATGGGCACGAAGACCTGGCGCTGGCGGGCCGAGAACGTGATCGACTTCGCCTGGGCCGCGTCCCCGCGCTTCCGCTGGGATTCGGCGAACCGCGACGGCGTGCAGTGCCACGCCTTCTACCAGCCCGACGCGACGGCGTGGGTGACCGCGGCGGACATGACCTGCTTCTCGATCCACGAGTTCAGCACGCGCTGGCTGAAGTTTCCCTATCCCCAGGCCACCAGCGTGGCCGGCCCGGTGGGCGGGATGGAGTACCCGATGTTCGTGATGGTGCACGCCAGCGGCGACGAGCGCGGCGTGTTCGGCACCATCGCGCACGAGCACGGACACGAGTGGTTCCCCATGGTGGTGCAGAGCAACGAGCGGCTGTACGCCTGGATGGACGAGGGGTTCAACACCTTCATCGACACCTGGGCCAACGACACGCGCTTTCCCGGCACGGACACGAAGGCGGTCTATCGCGCCCAGTACGAGCAGTTCCTGCGCGCCGGCAACGATCCCGTGCTGATGACGCCGCCCGACCGGCTGGCCCGCTCGCAGCTGGGGATCGCCGCGTACCGCAAGCCTGCGTACGCGCTGCACCTGCTGCGCGACGAGGTGCTGGGCCCGCAGGCGTTCGACGCGGCGTTCCGCGAATACGCGCGCCGCTGGGCGTTCAAGCACCCCACCCCGGCGGACTTCTTCCGCACCATCGAGGACGTGAGCGGGCGCGACCTGAGCTGGTTCTGGCGCGGCTGGTTCTACCAGGCCGCGCCGCTGGACCAGGCGGTGGAGAGCGTCACCACCTCGGCCGGGCAGAACGGCGGTGCGGCGCGGGTGGCGGTGCGGCTGGCCAACCACGGCGTGGTGATGCCGGTGCGGCTGCGCATCACCCTCGCCAACGGGCAGACGCAGGACGTCCGCCTTCCCGAGCAGGTGTGGTTCGGCGGCAACGGCTACACCTACGAGACCGAGGCCCCCGCCCAGGTCACGCGCGTGGAGATCGACCCCGAGAACCGCATGCCCGACGCGAACCGCAGCAACAACGTCTGGGGGCGGTGAGACGAGGTGCGGAGGTGCGGAGGTGCGGAGGTGCGGAGGTGCGGAGGTGCGGAGGTGCGGAGGTGCGGAGGTGCGGAGGCAGGCTTGCGGCGGGCGCCTGGTCGGGTGGCCGGCGCTTTCACTTGCCCATCGGCGCGCGGCCGCGCAAAGGCCGGGCGGCCGCCCCCTTCCGTGCCCCGGTTTTACCACTGGTGCAGCGGATCCGGCGACTCGAAACAAACTCGAAACGGATGCACGCGCGGCCGTGTCTATACGGGAGCCACCCACCGGGCCGCAGTGCCCGGGCCGCGGAAACCAACGGCACCGCGGAGACACGAGCCATCAGGGAGACGGAAATGAAGACCAAGCTGCGCCTGGAGCTGGACGACCTGCAGGTGGAAGGGTTCGAGACCGCCGAGCACGACGGCGGCCACGGGACCGTGCGGGCGCACGGGAAGAACGAAGAGGGCGTCCGTTACGGCACCTACGACGAGGACACCTGCTTCGGCGCGTCGTGCCGCCGCGGCACCGCGTGCAACATCTGCCCGTCGTACCCCTACAACTACTGCTGAGCCGGTGCACGACGTCCGCGGCCGCCCCGCCGGGTTTGCGGCGGGGCGGCCGCGGCCTTCTCTCCTTCCGTGAGCCACGAACGGCGGCACGGTCGCCCGCGTCGTCCGCGCGGCCGAACCGGTCGTGTCGCCGTGGGAGCGATCCGTCACATGTTCCTCCCGGTTGCGGGCGATATTCGCGAGCATAGGTGCCACGAGCGCCGGCCAACGAAAGCCGGCGGAGAGCCCGCCGGACGCGCGCTCGGGTCACATCCACCCGTGGAGGGTACGATGAAGAAGGTGAAGCTGGTCCTGGACGACCTGTCCGTGGAGTCGTTCACGGCCAACAGCGAGCTGGCCCAGGAGGGCACCGTCGCCGGCTACGCGTCGGAAGACACCAACTGCAACACCGCGTGCCTGGGCACCTGCAACCTGGCGCAGTGCCGCAGCGTGCTCACCGGCCTGTGCTGCCACGCCTGACCAGCGGCCGGCGCATGGAGACACACGGCACCCCCGCGGGCCTCGCCCGCGGGGGTGTCGTGCGTTCCGGTGGATGGATTCCGGGGCGACGGCTCGTCCCGTCTCGCGACGTGCCGCATCGCGCGACCCTTCGTTCGTACCAGGGTGATCGCGTACAAGCCGCCGAAGGGAGATCGTGCGGATGGCCGCGTGCGCGTCTGCCGCACGCGGCGCCGGCGCCGGAAATCGGCGCGCTCCCGCGGGGCCGGGCAGGGGGCGCGGACGGCGCCGGTCCTCTGACCAACCTGGAAGGAGCACACCATGAGGAAGATCTCGCTGGACATCGACACGCTGGCGGTGGAGTCGTTCGACCTGGGGGCCGACTACACCAGCATGCTGGGCACGGTGGAGGGGAACCTGAGCCCCACCTGCAACACGCGCGCGGCGTGTAGCTGCGGCAGCGCCTGCGAGGGCACCTGCTACAACACCTGCGAAACCTGCGGGGCGTCGTGCCTGGGCACCTGCGCGACCTGCGCGGGCCAGAACACCTGCGCCGCCTCGTGCAACGGAACCTGCGACGTGTCGTGCAACGGCACCTGCGGCGGGTTCAGCTGCGTGGACACGTGCGGCGGCACCTGCGTGGGCGGCACCTGCTACGACAGCTGCACCTGCCCGATCTGATCCCGTCGCTGGCGGCGGCCGGGCTCCCTCCCGCCCGGCTGTTTCCCGGCCGCCGCCGAATTCGAACAGGTGCGTGAGTGCGTAACACCGAATCCGCAAATACAGTGATTGGATCCTGAGACCCCATCAGCAGAGCCGGTACGACCACTGAATTACCGGATTGGATTCGGTATAAGAGGAAAAGAGGTTCATCGCGGATTTCGTTGCAGCAGGTCTCCTGCTCGCTCGCAGCGATCCCGTCGACGAGTGGTTGCAGGTGGCGCTCGCGCTGAGTATCGAAATTTTTTTGGACAGACCCCCCTCGACCCCGCGGCCGTCATGAAAGGCCAGCTGTCTCAACGGATCGATCAGGGGATCACGAGGCGAGTCCGGCCGTCGTGCACGTCCTGCGCACCGATGGCTGGATGGCGATCGTTCGCCCTATCCACACCGGCAGCGGACACGCATGGAGGACAGGGAAGGCTCGATTCCCCCTGATGACGCGGTTGACGAAGCCTTCAGGCGCAGGCGACGGGGTGGACGACGGAGGTGGGTGTTCCTGCGAAAAATTTCGATACTCAGCGCATTCCGAACCTGCAGCCACTCGTCGACGAGCTCCGGTGCGATGAGGTTGCAACTAAATCGACGAAGAACCGGAAAAGAAAAGGCCGCCCCGGGAAGGAGTTCCCGGGGCGGCCTCGCTTCAGCCGGCGATGACGGATCAGCGGTGGGCCTTGCCGCGGCCCAGGACCATGTCGGCGTAGCCGTTGTCGGGGTCGCCGCCGCGCTTCAGCACGCGGTCCACGGTGCCGGGGCCGCGGTTGTACGCGGTCAGCGCCAGCTCGGTGTCGCCGTCGTACTTCTCGATCAGGCCGCGCAGGTAGCGGAACCCGATGCTCAGGTTCACCTCGGGGTTGCGCAGGTCGCTGCGCGTGACGCCCCGGCGGATGAACCGCGCCGTGCTGGGCATCAGCTGGGTGAGGCCCACGGCGCCCACCGGGCTGGTCGCGCTGTTCTTGAACCCGCTCTCGGTGCGCACCAGGCCGAACGCCACCGTGGGATCGATGCGGTTGGCCGTGGCCGCCGCGTGGATCTGCCGGGCCAGCGCGGGCGACACCCTGTAGCCGCGCTTGCGGTAGCGCGCCGCCAGCGCCTCGGCCTGCGCCAGCTTGGTGTCGGCCTTGGTCTTCTTGGCGGCCGCGGGCTTGGCGGCGGTCTTCACCGGTGCCCGCGCCACCGCGGCGGGGTCCTGGATCACCGCCGGGGCGGCCATCGCCTGGCGCACCAGCCCGGGGGCGGTGCGCGGCGTCTGCGGCGCGCCGCCGCCCGCCACCGCCACCACCTGCAGCCCGGCCACCACCGCCAGCACGCCCTGCAGCGGCCGCGAGCGCAGGAGCGACCGCGTGTCGTTGCGCAGGCGCGTGCGGCGCGCCGGGGTACGAGTGCTCTTCTTCAACGGAAATGTCTCCTGTCTACGCAAGCAAAGGCACGGCAGAGGCCAGCCGCCCGCCACCGCACCCGTTTTTGCCGTTTCGGCATTCAACATTGCCCTTCATGATACAACATGCAAGCCGTTGTGTCAACCTCACTTAGCGAATTTCTACGGACGGTGCGGCAAGAATTCCGCATCAGCACTGGATTCTCGAGCGCCGGCATCCATCCGTTTCCTCGCAAGTGTTTCCCGAACACGGCCCGAATATGTAGCAGGCGTACATACATCCACGATTCTGACGTACATTGCCGCACCTATTGCGATCGACATTCCCGCCGGAGAAGCGACGTTCCACACGGTGGCGGACAGGGAGCGCCTGCTACACGGCGCCCGGGCGCGGCGGCAGCTTCACGGAGAGGACGGGGCTGGGAAGAAAGTGCAGACCCGGCAGGGAGTTCCGGGAACGAACGGACGCGGCGGGTGGGACGAAACGACACGGGCGCGGACGTCCCAGGTGGGACGTCCGCGCCTCGTCTGCTACGTCACTCTCTGCGTGGACCGGGCTGTTTGGGTCAGAACCCCGCGGCGCGGAGCTGCTCCAGGTCCAGGTCCACGGCAGCCGGAGAGTGTTCCGAACGCTTGCCCTTGTCGCGCACCGGGATGTCCTGGCGCTGGCGGGCGAGGGTAAGGCTGGCCACAATGGCTGCGACGGCCACCAGGCTGACACCCAAGGTGCGAATAAGCCGCCTCCGCGTGGGGGGTCTTAACGGCGCTCCGCTCGGAGCGTCACGGGCAATCTGAGCATCTTGTGTGCCGAACACCCGTTCGAATCTGTAACGTCTGAGACCGCAATTCCGTGACAGCTTTCGCACGGGTCCGGCCGGCTGCTCCGGCGTGTTCGTGGCGAGGCGTGGGGCGGCCGGTGTGACCCATGGGGAGGACGGTTGGGAGAAGCCGGCTCTCCTTGCCGCCGCGTGCAATGTGCGGCATACTGTGCGGCCCTGGATCCGATCAATGTGGGGAGGTGTGGATGAGCGAAACGGCGCGCGACCCGGAGGGCCGCTTCGAGCTGCGGCTGCCGCCCGGCTGGCAGGCCGCGGCGGACGAGGACGGCGACGGTCTGGAGGTGTGGCGCGAGGAGGGCGCGGGCACGCTGCACCTGATCTCGTTCGAAACCGACGAATTCTCGGACCCGGCCGAGGAGCTGTACGCGTTCCTGCAGGAACGCGGGGTGGAGCTCGAGGACGACGAGGTGGAGGACGTGCCGCTGGAGGGCGCCGAGATGGCGCTGTGCGAGTTCCTGACCGAGGACGAGGACGACGGCGAGACGCTGTTCTGGCTGGTGGGCGTGGCCACCGCGCCCGGTACGCTGGTGTTCTGCACCTACTTCTGCCCCACCGGCCGCGAGCGCGAGGAGCGCGACCCGGTGCGCGGGATGATGGGCGCGATGAAGGTGCGGGGGGCGGAGGATCCGGAGGCCGCCGAGGGCGGAGGGGCCGATCCCGGGGGATGACGGATCTCACGGCGGGTTGAAACCCGCCGCTGGAACTTCGGGAAGTCCGCCTTCGCGGACTGCTCGTCAGAGATTGGAGTGATCGAAGAGATCCGTGCCGGGCGGTGACCTCGAACCGCAGTCCGCGAAGGCGGACTTGGGTTTCATCAGCGGCGGGTTTCAACTTCAACCCGCCGCTGGAGCGGACGCCGCAGCATCGAGCGGTGCATCACCTGTGAACGAGGAGGACGGGATGGGGCTGAAGGCGGGGGAGAGGGCGCCCGACGTGACGCTGCCGAGCCACGAGAACCAGCAGGTTCCGCTCAGCACGCTCTGGCGGGACGGGCCGGCCGTGCTGCTGTTCTTTCCGCTGGCGTTCACCAGCACCTGCACCGCCGAGATGTGCAGCGTGCGCGACGACATCGGGTCGTACACCGGCCTGAACGCGAACGTGGCCGCGATCAGCGTGGACAGCCCGTTCGTGCTGAAAAAGTTCCGCGAGGAACTGGGCGCGCCCTACACCTTCCTGTCGGACTTCAACCGCGAGGCCAGCACCGCGTTCGGCGTGCTGCGCAAGAGCCCCGTGGGCCCCGGCCTGCTGAACGCCAGCGACCGCGCGGCCTTCGTGGTCGGGCGCGACGGCACCATCCGGTACGCGTGGCACGAGACCAACCCCGGCCTCCTCCCGCCCTTCGACGAGATCAAGGCGGCGCTGTCGGAGATCTGAGCGAGGCGGGGATCACTCCGTCCGCGAGGACCCGCTGATCCCGGTTCCGGAGATTCAGTGGTCGTACCGGCTCTGCCGATGGGTCTCACGGAGGAACGGAGGGACGGAAACTTCATCGCTGTTTCCGTCCCTCCGTCCCTCCGTGAGACCATTTTCAGCGGTGCAGGGTTCGACACCGTGTTGGCGGATCTGTCAGGACGTCAAGCGGGGGGACGGATCCGTGTCGAACGGAAGAGAGGCCGGCACCCGGGTGGGGGCCGGCCTCTGCCTGTCCATCGAGCGAAGAGCGGTCAGCGGGCGGCGGCGAGGATGCCGGCCATGTCCTCGGGGGTGAAGTGGTACGCCTCGTTGCAGAAGTGGCACACCACCTCGGTGTACTCGTTCTCTTCCTCGTCGATGATGCGCTGGATCTCGCGTTCGCCCAGGCTCACGATCGCCGCCTCGAAGCGCTCGCGCGAGCAGGGGCAGTGGAACGCCACCGGGTAGCGGTCCAGCAGCTCGTAGCCGTCGGGGAACACCTGGGCCAGCACGCCCTCGGGCGAAACGCCCTCGTGGATCAGCTGGGTGGGGTGGGGAACCTCGGTGAGGCGCTTCTCGATCTCGGCGATCTCGTCCTCGTCCAGGCCGCCCAGGAGCTGCACCAGGTAGCCGCCCGCCGCGTCCACGGTGTTGTCGGGCTGCACGAACACGCCCACGGCCACGCCGCCGTTGATCTGCTCGCTCTTGGCCATGTAGTAGGTCAGGTCGTAGCCGATCTCGCCCGACTGCAGCTCCACCATCCCGGCGTAGCTTTCGCGCATCCCCAGGTTCTTGGTGACCGACAGGTAGCCGTCGCTGCCCACCACGCCGGCCACGTTCAGCCTGCCGTCCACGCACTCGGCGTGCACGCGGGGGTTGCTCGCCAGCCCGCGCACCTGGCCGCGGCCGTTGGCGGTGACGAGGAGACGGCCGGCGGGGCCGCCGCCCTTGATCTCCACCGACAGCGACTGCTCTTCCTCCTTGAGCGACGCGGCCGCCAGCAGCAGCGCGCCCATGGCGGTGCGCCCCAGCGCGGCGGTCACCGCGGGCCAGGTGCCGTGGCGGCGCTGCAACTCGGCGGTGAGCCCCGTGGCGTGCAGGGCGAAGGCGCGGACGCGGCCGTCCAGCGCCGTCGCGCGCACCATGTAGTCTCCGTTCAGCGCGGTCATTTGCTCGCTTCTCCCACTCAAAATCGAGCCGCGGCCGTGTGCTGCGCGGCCGCGGCGAATCTGCTGGGAACGGATACAACGGACGGGCGGCGGGGTTCCATCATTCCGTGCAAACCGCTGGGGTACGGGAAGATGGGTGGGCTCGGGTGACGGACGGAGTTTGCGATTGAAGTCGCGGCTAGGACGGCACGCAGTCCGCCTGCGCGGACTGCACACAGCCATCAGGGCTTGACGACGAGCGCAGGGGCATGCCGCGGCTGGCCCCCTCCCCTCTTCCCGCGAAGCGGGCGCGCTTCGCGAGGAGGGGAGCACTTCAGGTGCGGCCCATCGCACGGCGCCGCGACCAAGCTCGCGGGGTTCGCGCGGCTTTTCGTGGTCGTTGCTGCGGCTTCAGCCGCCGGTTGCCGGTGTGGCGACGCCGCGACGGGGTGACATCCCCCCGCCGCCGGTGTATTCTTCCGGCCCCTGAAACGTCAACCCGAACCGCCGGACCGGTTTGAGCGAGCACAACCCCGTGGCCCTGCTGGACCCCGACACCGCGCGCAACCTGCTGGAGCAGGCGAAGGCCGCGCGCACGCACGCCTACGCGCCGTACAGCCGCTTTCCCGTGGGCGCCGCGCTGCTGGCCCGCGACGGGCGCGTGTTCACGGGCGTGAACGTGGAGAACGCGTCGTACGGGCTGGCCAACTGCGCCGAGCGCACGGCCGTGTTCAAGGCCGTGAGCGAGGGCGTGCACGAGTTCGTGGCCTGTGCCGTGATCGGGCCGCAGGACGACGTGGAGTGCTCGCCCTGCGGGTCGTGCCGCCAGGTGCTGTTCGAGTTCGGGCCCGACATGGTGATCGTCCTGGCCGATGGACCCGGGTTGAAGCAGTACACCGTGCGCGAGCTCCTTCCCGGAGCCTTCGAGTCCGCGCGCCTCCCCCGCACCGAGGTGCCGGTTTGAGCGCGCACGGCGTGGTGCCGCTGATCGAGCGCAAGCGCGACGGCGAACCACTGTCGGCGGACGAGATCGCGTGGCTGCTGCGGGGCTACGTGGCCGGCGAGGTGCCCGACTACCAGATGAGCGCCTGGCTGATGGCGGTGCGGCTCAAGGGGATGACGCAGGCCGAAACGCTGGCGATGACGCGCGCCATGGTGGCCAGCGGCCGCGAGCTGGAGTGGAGCGGGATCGGCCGGCCCACGGTGGACAAGCACAGCACCGGCGGGGTGGGCGACAAGACCTCCATCGTCCTGGTGCCGCTGATGGCCGCGGCCGGCGCGGCGTTCGTCAAGATGAGCGGGCGCGGCCTGGGCCACACCGGCGGCACCCTCGACAAGCTGGAGAGCATCCCCGGCTTTCGCGTGGACGTTCCCCTGGACGAGATGCGCGGCCAGGTGGAACGCGTGGGCGCCGCGCTGGTGGGGCAGTCCCCCGAGCTGGTGCCGGCGGACGGCAAGCTGTACGCGCTGCGCGACGTGACGGCCACGGTCGATTCGGTGCCGCTGATCGCCGGCAGCATCATGTCCAAGAAGCTGGCGGGCGGCGCGCGCTCGGTGGTGCTGGACGTGAAGTGGGGCTCGGGGGCGTTCATGACCTCGCGGGAGGAGGCGCGGGTCCTTGCCCGCGAGCTGGTGCGCATCGGCGAAGGGGCGGGGCGGGCCACGCGGGCGGTGCTGAGCTCCATGCGCGAGCCGCTGGGGCGCGCGGTGGGAAACGCGCTGGAGGTGCGCGAGGCGATCGAGACGCTGCACGGCCGCGGCCCCGCCGACCTGTGGGCGCTCACCCTGGAGCTGGGCGCGCACCTGCTGCAGATGTCCGGCATCGAGCCCGACGCCGCGGCCGCCCGCGCGCGGCTGGCGGAACTGCGCGACAGCGGCGCCGGTGCGCGCAAGCTCGCCGAGCTGGTCGAGGCGCAGCACGGCGACGCCCGCGTGGTGGACGACCCGTCGATCCTCGCCGCCGCGCCGGTGGTGGTGACGGTGGAGGCGCTGGGCGACCAGCCGCGCTGGGTGGCCCAGGCCGACGCGCGCGCGATCGGCGACGCGGCGCTGGCCCTGGGCGCCGGCCGCCGCAAGAAGGGCGACCCCATCGACTCCGCCGTGGGCATCCTCCTGCGCGCCCGCATCGGCGACCGGGTGGAGCGCGGCCAGCCCCTGGCCGAGATCCACGCCCGCACGGAGGCCGCCGCGGAAGCCGCCGTGCACGCCCTGCGTTCCGCCTTCGTCCTTTCGCACGAGCCGGTCGCGGCGGCGGCGGACGCGTACGAGGTGATCGGCAAGGAGCAGATCGGCGGGTAGAGCATCCGCTCGTCTGCGCATGCTCAGCATTGTATCATGGTTCCAACACGCCAACGCACACGGCCGCTGCCGGCGAGGGGGCGCTACATGTTCGATGCCGCGGTAAAAATTGCCGATAAGCTCATTCAGTTGCTCTCGCTTCGAGAGCGGAACCGCGAAAAGTACTTTGAGAATTTCGTGGAGCCGTTGTTCCACGATGCGGAAATCGTGTTCAAAGACTACATCGCTCTTATCACTGAACTGATCAGGCGCCTCAATGAGGAAGACGACGTCTCTGCGGTGATCACCTGGCTTGAAGAGCGTAGACTCGAGTTGCTTCCCGTCCGGATCAAGCTCCGTTCGATGGTGGCTAGAGGTATCGGTATTCGCAGGGACGGCATCGGTCACTTGTTCGAGCACGGTATCGTCTGTCTGATGCGTGGGGGGCTTTCGATCGTAGAGGAGGGGTATATGCCGCAGGACTACTCTCGGCTGCCTGTACATACCGCGCTGGATCTACTCTACGGGATGTCTCACCAGCCACTCGCCGCCCATCGCGGCATGTACATTGGGCAGGCGGAACAACAACTTGAGTATCTGGAGAGGGCGTGGAGGCAAGTGACGGACGGGTACTCTGAGCTGCGGTATGCGTTTCTGGCATAGCAACATCGGATGGTTGGCAGAGTGACGGACGTGGAATCGATGTGCCGAGTCACGTTCCCGCACGCGAATCGGTCAACGTCGCGATGTAAGAAGCAATCCAGCAGGCGCGAGCCTCCTCACCTGCATCAACCCCACGTGGCGCCACAGAGTTCGCGGCGCCCGAACGCTCCCGCATTTCGGATCCGCCTCGAATCATGATTTCGATCTTCCGCTATTACGCTACACTCGCGCTGCTGGCCGCCGCGCCGCTGGCCGCGCAGCAGACGCCTGCCGCGGCGCCGCGCACCCGCGCCGACTCCATCGCCCGGCAGGTGAACGTGCTGGCCGACACCATGGTGGCGGTGGGGATGGAGCGCGTGCCGGAGCTGGGCACCTTCTACGGCCTCCCCGACGCGCGGCACGACCGGCTGTCCGACAACTCGCTGGCCACCATGCGCCGCTACGAGCGCGAGGACGAGCGCTTCGCCGCGCGGGTGATGGCGCTGGACTGGGAGGCGCTGCGGGGCCGCCCGGAGTACATCACGCTGGGGTTCATGCGCGAGGCGGTGGAGAGCGGGCGCGACGCACGCGTGTGCCACGACGAGCTGTGGAACGTGAACCAGCTGAGCGGGTGGCAGATCCAGCTTCCGCAGCTGGCCGCCGTGCAGCCCGTGGGCACGCCCGAGCTGCGCCGCGCCGCGCTCGCCCGCTTCGGGCAGACGCCGCGCTTCGTGGACAACGAGATCGCCGCGCTGCGCGAAGGCGTAGCGCAGGGGTACAGCGCGCCGAAGGGGAACGTGCAGCGCGTGATCGACGAGTTGGACGCCATGCTGGCCGGCGGCGCCGAGCAGTCGCCGTTCTACTCCCTCGCCCAGCGCGACAGCGACGCCGTCTTCCGCGCGGAGCTGGCGCGGCTGATCACCACCGCCATCAACCCGGCGGTGGCGAAATACCGCGACTACCTGAAGGACGAGTACCTGCCGAAGGCGCGCGAGGCCGTCGGCGTCTCGGCGCTGCCCAACGGCGAGGCGTGCTACCGCGCGTCGGTGAGGAGCTACACCACGCTGGCGCTGGAGCCGCGCTGGATCCACCAGACCGGGCTGGACCAGATGGACAGCATCCAGGCGGGGATGCGCACCATCGCCCAGCGCACCTTCCACACGGCCGACGTCCCCACGCTGCTGGAGCGCTTCCGCACCGACAGCGCGTTCACCTTCCGCACCCGCCAGCAGATCGTGGAGGTGAGCACCGCGGCCATCGACCGTGCGAAGGCCGCGATGGGCCGGTGGTTCGGCACGCTGCCCAGGGCCGACGTGACGGTGGTGCCGTACCAGGCGTTCGAGGAGCGCTCCGCGCCCGGGGCGAGCTACGAGCCGCCGGCCCAGGACGGGAGCCGGCCGGGGCGCTTCCGCATCAACACCTATGAGCCCGAAAAGCAGAGCCGGGTGCCGATCGAGAGCACGGCGTTCCACGAGAGCATCCCCGGGCACCACCTGCAGCTGGCGCTGGCGCAGGAGCGGCCGCAGGCGCACATGATCACGCGGCTGCTGGGGAATTCGGGGTTCAGCGAGGGGTGGGGGCTGTACGCGGAACGGCTGGCCGACGAGATGGAGCTGTTCTCGAGCGACACCGCCCGCATGGGGCTGCTGAGCAACGAGGCGCTGCGCGCGGCCCGGATGGTGGTGGACCCGGGGATGCACGTCCTGGGCTGGAGCCGGCAGCAGGCGATCGACTACATGCTGGCGCACACGGCCGAGAACCGCACGTCGGTGGAGAACGAGGTGGACCGCTACATCGTATGGCCCGGGCAGGCGACGGCGTACATGACCGGGATGCTCACCATCCGCCGCCTGCGCGCCGAGGCGCAGCGCGAGATGGGCCCGCGCTTCGACATCCGCGCCTTCCACGACCGCGTGCTGGAAGACGGCACCGTCACCCTCCCCATGCTGCAGGACAAGATCCACCGCTGGATCCGCGACCCGGGGTCCGCGCCCCACCCGTGACATCGTCCACGCCGGCGGAGCCAGGACGGGGCGGCCGAAGCGCGCGCGATCACGGTGAAAGGATGCCGGCCGGCGGAGCCGGATCCTGCTGCTGCACCGAATCGCCTCGCGCAGTTTGCGAGGCTTCTCGTAGTCGTTGCTGAGACTTCTTCAGTCGACGGGGGGACCTTGCCACGTGCCACGCGAGTACGCACCGTGCGTCAGCCCCATCCCCCTCGCGACTCGTTCCGGGAGAGGTTGCCGATGAAGCCCATCCTCCTCATGGCCGCCGTCGCCGCGCTGGCGGCATGCGCGCGCTCGTCCCCGCCGAACGCGGCCGCCGGCGAGCCGCAGAACCCGCGTGCGCCCGTTCCGGCCGAGAGCACCGCGCTCGCCGGCTCGGGCCGCGCCGCCGCCGCGCCGGCCCAGGCCGACACCGACCGGATCGCGCGGCTGGAGCGCGAGGCCCGCGCGCTGGCCCACGCGGACGGCTGCACCGCGGACCAGTGCCGCACCGCGCCGGTGGGCCACCGCCCGTGTGGCGGGCCGCGCACCTACGTCGTCTACTGCGCGGCGACCACCGACTCGGCGGCGCTCTTCGCGAAACTGGCCGAGCTCGCCCGCGCCGAGGACGAGTACAACCAGCGCAACCAGATGGCCTCCACCTGCGAGTTCCGCGAGCCGCCGGCGACGAAGGTGGAGAACGGCCGCTGCGTGGCCGCGCCGGGCGCGGGCGTCACCATCCAGTGATCCGCGCGTCCCCCGCCGCCGCGGCCCTCACCCTGGCGTCCAGGCGCGAGTGCGTCGCGTCCTGAACGCCTGTCCCTCTCCCAAAACAACCTGGGAGAGGGACCTGGGGGCGCTTCGCGCGCTGTTTCATCATCTGGCTGAAAACGCAGTCCCCCCCTTCTCCTGCGGTTCGGGAGAAGGGGCCGGGGGATGAGGGGAGGGAACGCCTGACGCCCGCCGGGAGTACACGGGAGCGGCACCTTCGCGCCGCGCGCCGGATGCGCTGGCGCACTCACGCACTCGCGCACCCGTTTGCGTTGTCGACGAGCGGAACAACCCGAATGAACGCACGACGCGCCGCCCTGGCGCTGCTCTGTATCCTGGCGCTGCTGGCGCCGCGGCTGGCCGCGGCGCAGGGGCGGCCCGCGCCGCTGGAGAGCTTCGTGTCGTCCATCGCGCGGATGTGGGCCGCGGGCGACGCCAACGCCCTTACCGCGCTGGCCCCGGCCGACGACCGCATGGTGCTGGACCTGGGCGACGGCCGCGCCGAGGCCGCCGAGGCCCGCCACGTGGCCGCCGCGCTCCGCGAGCTGTTCCGCGAGCGCACCACGCTGAACGTACGCCCCTCGCAGGTGAACATCGCCGGCGGGCAGCCGCTGCGCGGGTTCGGCGAGCTGAGCTGGACCAGCCGCCCCCGCGGCGTGACCGACAGCGAGACCAGCACCGTGTACATCGGCGCGGTGTGGGAGAACGACGGCTGGAAGATCCGGGAGTTGCGCGTGCTGCGCTGACCTTCATCGGCGGATGCGGCGGCGGGCGGGCTCCGGTGGTGAGCCCGCCCGCTTCGCGTTTCGGAAGGTGGCACCGCGGCGCGTCTTCATCCCCGGCACGGGTGCGGTGCGGCCGATCCCGGGAGTCGCACGGAACTCCGTGTCACCCGCGGTCGTGGATCCTGGCGGTGGAGCGGATGCCGTGGATGAACGAAGCAATCCACGCCAGACCGTGTGTACCGGATTTCGGCGGCGCGCCTTGACACACCTCGCGCCCACGGCCCAGAATCCGTCGTTTCGCCGGTTGCCCTCTTTCGCGCGCGACGGATGCTCCAGAAGGCCGATTCGCTTCTCGCGGTGATCAAGTCGGCGTCGGCCACCAAGCCGCACACGCCGCGCGACCTGCTGCACCCCGACGTGCTGCTCTGGAGCCTGCTGCGCGTGGCGGGCGCCCTGGGGGTGGCGCTGCTGCTGTGGTGGATCATCCGGATGGTGATCCGCCGCATCGAGAAGTCGCTGGGCGACCCGCAGCCCGGCGCGCTCACCGCGCAGGAGCAGCGCACGCGCACGCTGATCGGGCTGCTGCGCAGCATGGGGAGGGTGGTGATCTTCATCATCTTCCTGTTCATGTTCCTGAGCGCCATCGGGCTGGACCTGGGCCCCCTGCTCGCCGGCGCCGGAGTCGTCGGCCTCGCCATCTCGTTCGGCGCCCAGTCGCTGGTGAAGGACGTGATCAGCGGGCTGTTCATCCTGATCGAGAACCAGTTCGGGGTGGGCGACGTGATCCGGATCGGGAGCGTCTCCGGCGCGGTGGAGAGGATGACGCTGCGGGTCGTGGTGCTGCGCGACGTGCACGGGGTGGTGCACATCGTGCCCAACGGCGAGATCAAGCTGGTGAGCAACCTCACCCGCACCTGGGCGCGCGTGGTCCTGGACGTGGGCGTGGCCTACAAGGAAGACACGGACCGGGTCGTGGCCGTGATGCGCGAGGTGGGGCGCGAGCTGTGGGACGACGACAACTGGCGGCCGCTGCTGATCGAGCCGGTGGAAGTGCCGGGGATCGAGTCCTTCACCGACAGCGCGGTCACCATCCGCATCACCGCCAAGACGCTCCCGCTCAAGCAGTGGGACGTGGCGCGCGAGCTCCGCCGCCGGCTCAAGCGGCGCTTCGACGCCGAGAACATCGAGATCCCCTTCCCCCACCAGAAGCTGGTGTGGGAGGGCGCCGAGGGCCCGCCGCAGGTGACCTCCACCGCCCACGCCACGCTGGGCGACGACTCGCCCGGCGCCGACGACGGCGCGTCCGCCGGCTCCGCCGCGGCCGCGGCCGAGAGCGGGCCCCACACCACCGACGCGTCACTGGACGATGATTCCGCGTAGCAGGCGATGTAACCCGGCCCCCACTTCCCACGGCGGACGCGCGCCGGCGCGCGCCCGCGGCCCCGTTGCGTCCCTGGACCGGACCTGAAAGGAATCACGGCCATCATGCCGCTTCGCTTCTACAACACGCTCACGCGCCGCGAGGAAGAATTCGTCCCGCTGGTGGATGGCCAGGTGGGGATGTACACCTGCGGCCCCACCGTCTACGCGCCGCCGCACATCGGCAACCTGCGCACCTTCTTCTTCAGCGACACCGTGCGGCGCTACCTGGAGTTCCGCGGCTACCGGGTGAAGTTCGTGATGAACCTCACCGACGTGGACGACAAGACGATCCGCGGCGCGCTGCGGGAGGGCGTGAAGCTGTGCGACTATACCGGGCCGTTCGTCGAGTCGCTCTTCCGCGACTTCGACCGGCTGGGGATCCGCCGCGCCGACAAGCACCCGCGCGCCACCGACTACGTGCCGCAGATGGTGGACATCATCCGCCGGCTGGAGGAGCGCGGGATCGCCTACGCGGCCGACGACGGCTCGGTCTACTACTCGATCGGCCGCTTCGCCGACTACGGCAAGCTGTCCAGGGTCGACCTCTCCTCCGCGCGCCGCGGCGAGCGCGTGGCGGCGGACGAGTACGAGAAGGAGGACGTGCGCGACTTCGTGCTCTGGAAGGCGGTGAAGCCCGAGGACGAGCAGGTGGGCGCGGTGTGGGACACGCCCTGGGGCCGCGGCCGCCCGGGGTGGCACATCGAGTGCTCGGCCATGAGCATGGACGAGCTGGGCGAGACGTTCGACATCCACGCGGGCGGGGTGGACCTGGTGTTCCCCCACCACGAGGACGAGATCGCGCAGAGCGAGGGGGCCACGGGCAAGCCGTTCGTGCGCTACTGGCTGCACGGCGAATTCCTCCTCCTGGAAGGCGACAAGATGGCCAAGAGCACCGGCAACATCTTCAACCTCCAGGACCTGATCGACCGCGGCGTCCGCCCGTCGTCCATCCGCCACCTGTTCCTTACGGCGCACTACCGCAGCAAGCTCAACTTCACCTTCGCCGCGCTGGAGTCGAGCGCCGAGGCGGTGCGGCGGATCCGGGGCGCGCGCGAGCGGCTGAAGGCGCACCCCGGCGCGCGCGGCGTGGACCCGCACGACCAGCCGGTGCTGCACGAAACGGTGGATGGCGTGCTGAGCCGCTTTACCGACGCGATGGACGCCGACCTGAACACCAGCGTGGCGCTGGCCGAGCTGCACGCGCTGGTGAGCGCCGTCAACCAGCGGCTCGAGACGCTGGGCAGCGATCCGATCAGCGCGGCCGAGAAGGAGGCGGCGCTCGACGCGTTCGAGCGGATCGACTCGGTCTTCGGCTTCCTGGCCGTGGCCGACGCCGAGAGCACGGTGGACGCGGACCTCACGGCGTGGGTGGAGGAGCGCATCGCCGCCCGCCAGGCCGCCCGCCAGGCCAGGGACTTCGCGCGGGCCGACGCCATCCGCGCCGAGCTGGCCGGGCGCGGGGTGGTGGTGGAAGACACCGCGCAGGGGCCGCGCTGGTCGCTGGCGGGGTAGAGCTGGTGTGGGAATGAGGCGAGTTTGCGAGTGAACTCGCGGCCTCGCGGCTACAACGGCACGCAGTCCGCCTTCGCGCCGCCTTCGCGGACTTCAATCGCGCCCGGACCGAAGTGCCCGCTTGCGATGTTTCGCAGGCGGGCGCTTCGGTTTGCTCGAGCGGCGGGGCGCCCGTCGTCGATCCCGGTCCCCCACGGAGAGGTCATCCTGGGGAGCGCTCGCACCATCCTTTCGTGCCACGCGAACGGTTGAGCGCCACGGAGGATTCCGTGGCCGACCGTCCGCTCCGAACCTCGTCCGTGGCGCGATCGCATGCGATCGATCCCTCGGTCCCGCAGCGAATTGCGCTTGCGGGACGTTGCGGGGCCGGGCTTCAGGATGACGTCGCGCTGTGGTAATCGGCAGACCAATCTGGTAAATTCAGCCACAATTCATTGTTTTTCGGCGAGCGATTCCATACCTTGCCGTTGCGGTGCTGGGTTTCTCCATCCTCTCCCACACAGGAGGCGGCAATGCGCGGATCGAGACACGGCAGGGTGAGGCTGCTTGCGGCGTTGGTGATCGCCACGGGGCTGTACGTTCTCGCGGGGCAGCGGCAGGCGTCGGCGCAGCAGGCGGCGAGGATCAGCTGCACGACGGACGAGGAGTGCCAGGGGTATTGCGAGTGGAAGTACCACACCCAGAACGTGCTGGGCATCTGCAACAGCCCCGGCGGCTCCTGCTCCTGCTACTTCTGAGCGAGCCGATGGCGGCCTTGCGCCGCCCGCGCGTAAAAGGGCGGCCCCGTGTTGGAGCCGCCCTTCCGCGTCCCGGGCCGGAAAGGGTGGAAGAATGTCCGCTCTTTCGCTACATTACCCGGCTGTTCGCCGCCTTAGCTCAGTTGGCAGAGCACCGCACTTGTAATGCGAAGGTCGTCGGTTCGATTCCGACAGGCGGCTCTCCCGAACGTCATCGACGCCGCGGCTCGCCCCTCTCCGGGCGAGCCGCGGCGTTTTTGCGATCTCAGGCTCACTACACCGCCGAGTTCACGCAGAGTCAGCGGAGTCAGCAGAAAACAGCGGTTGGCAGGAGTGGTTCTCTGCCGACTCTGATCACTCTGCGTGAGCCATGCAGTTGGCTGCTCGCGATCAACCCACCGACGCCAGCTCCACCGCGGCCAGCCCGTCGTCCGCCAACTCGCCGTCGTCCACGCCGAGCTGGGCGAGAAGGTGGTTGACGGGGGCGGCGAGCTGGTCCACGAACTCCAGCACGGGCGCGGGATCGGGGAGCGGCACGGCGAGCACCGCGCGCCGCGCCGCGCCGGCCGCCACGCGCATGTGGTGCACGCAGAAGGCGAAGGCGCCCGAGCGCACCAGGATCTCCTTCGCTTCCTCGTGCGCGGCGGGGTCGGCGGGGACGCGCGGCACCAGCGCGTGGAAGCGGTCGCGGTCCGGGTGGTCGGCCTCGAGCGCGAAGCGCAGCGCCACGTTGTCGCCGGGGCGCCGCCAGTCGGGGTGGATCTCCTCGCCCATCACGTCGCCCAGGTCGTCGCCGAGCTGAACCAGCACGCCCAGGGGAACGCCGGCCGCCGCGAGCGCCTCCGCCGTCTGGGCCTGTGCGCCGCCGGAGAGCGCGCCCATCCGCAGCGCGGCGGTGAACAGCGGCGGCGTCTTGGCCTCCACGATGCGCCAGTACGCCTCCTCGTCCGCCGCGCCGGCCGCGTCCAGCTCCTGCCCGCGCGCCGTCTCGCGCCCGGCGGCGGCGGCCGCGAGCATCAGCTGCGCGTGGATCCCGGCGGGCGCGGCGTGCAGCACCTCGACGGCGATCGACTGCAGCGCCATGGCCAGGTTCGCGCGCAGGCCGGGCGAGAGGTCCACGATCGAGCGTTCCTCCCCGTCGATCACGTCGTCCACCAGGTGGATGGCCGCGTGCAGGGCGTGCAGCGACGCGGCGGCCGGGTACACCGCCTCGTCCGCCGCGCCGGCCGCGCGGCACGCCCGCAGCGCCAGCTCCGGCGGCCCGGCCGGGCTGATTCCGCCCGCCATCCGCGCGATCTGGCGCAGCGCGTCCCAGTCGTTCGCCTGGGCGTGGCGCAAGAGCGCGTCGCCCACGTACCGCCGCATCGCTTCAGTGCTCATGGCCAGTCAGATGGAGGTTGGAGGCCCAGACCGCCGATCGCGACGCGGCGCCATCCTCCCACACCGGCCATCCCTGTGCGTGCATCGCGGCGACCAGGGCCGGACGGTGGGCGATCTGGCGATACGGGCGCATGCTCTGGCCGGGGCTTTCGCCGAGCATCGCGCGGAACTGACGGATGGTGATCCTGGGCATGGGGTCGATCTCCGGGGGGGGGGACGGCCCGCCGCCGGGAACGGCGGCGGGTCCGGCTGCATGTCAGTGCGTGGCCGCGTGGCCGCCGTTCCACACCGGCCAGTCGGCGAAGCGGGCGCCGGCGGCCAGGTCGGGGCGTTGCGCCAGCTCGCGGCAGGCACGCACGGCGGCGGCGCCGGTGCGGGTCTGCGCGGCCGGCGGCCAGGCGACCCAGTCCACGCCGCGCATCGCGACGGCCAGGGCGGGGCGGCGCGCCAGCTCGCGGTAGGCGCGCACGGCGTCGTCGTCGGCGCGGCCGGCGATCGCCGCGCGGAACTGCTGGATGCTGATCCTGGGCATGATGCGTTTCCATGGTAGAGGGGGTGCCGCGGCACGCGCAGATTTTTGCCGCGGGTAGTCGGGGCGGACGAGTGAGCGGCCCATCCACAATGAAACGTGCTCGTGGCGCGGATGTCGGCAGTCGTGGTGCGGGACGACCACCGTGGAGGGCGAGCCGTTCGCGCGGCGGGCCGATACGCATGGCGGCCCGGCGACTCTGGCGAGGGGGAGGAAGAAACGCGTGGCGGCGCCGAGATTGTGCGGAAGCGCTGGATTTGCTATCTTTTGAGCCCCGCGCGCTCCACGGCGCGCGGCCTGAGCGGGAGTAGCTCAGTTGGTAGAGCATTAGCCTTCCAAGCTAAGGGTCGCGGGTTCGAGCCCCGTCTCCCGCTCCTCGGAAAAAGCCGAAGCCCCGTCGCGACGCTCGCGGCGGGGCTTTGCTGTCGACGGCAGGCAAAAAAGCGCTTCATCGCAGGTTTGGTTGCTGCAGGTCTCCTGCCCGCTTCGCACCGATCCCATCGACGAGTGGCTGCGGGTGGCGCTCGCGCCGAGGATCGAAATTTCTTGGAGAGACCCCCTCTCCGGCTGTTTCAGAGTTCCGGCCGGCCGTGGCCCGGGCTCCGCGCCGGCGGCTCGCCCGGGAGCGCCGGAGCGATGGGCGCGGGGAGCCTACGAGCCCGCCATTTCGACCTTGTCCGACGCGGGCGAGGGCCAGGGCTTGCTCTCGCGCGACCATGCTTCGACGAAGTTGCGCAGGAGCGTCTTGAACTGCTCCGAGTCCGGGTCGTTGACTTCCACGTCGTTCAGCTGCTCGTTCGACTTGACGTCGAACTCGATCCCGCAGATCGGCAGGAAGCCCTTGGCCTTCATCGCATCGGCGGTCAGATGGTTGATGTCGTTGGGCTGCAGCCGCTCCAGGTCTGCCGCGCCGGCCGGGCACCAGAGCAGCGACATGTCGGGGAGTATGGTGGTGCTTATGACGTACCGGACGATGACGCCGTTGTCGTGCTCGTCGTCCAGAACGCCGCGCATCTGATGGAAGTCGTGGTAGCTGAGGAAATGGTAGATCCGGAACACGGTGATCTGGTGCGCCCTCACCCGTTCCCACATCCTGGTTCGGTAGGCATTGAATTCTTCGTTGTTCTTCTTCTCCGTCCACACCTTTCGGCTGGTGAGCCGGGTAACGCCGAACCAGACGCCGCCCTCCGGCAGCTGCGTGAGGAGCTCCTTGAGGAAGAGAAAGGCCAGCGAACGGTGCTTCAGGTTGGCGCTGGTCGCTTTTTTCTCGCTCAACCCCTCCATGCTCCTGAAGTTGTAGTGCACGTTCAGGTCGTGCATCTCCTGGAGAACGTGCAGCGCGGCGCGGAGGTGGATCCGGTCCACGGGCGTCTGGCGATAGATCCTCGCCAGGGTGCGCAGGATGTTGGTTTCCACCGTCGCGGTTTCCAGGCGCTTCTCCTGGCGCTCGAAGAAAGCCGGCAGCTTCGGCAGAATGGCGAGCGTTTCCTGCATCGCCTCCTGGCCGTTCTCCTGGCGCTCGAAGGAAGCCGGCAGCTTCGACAGAGCAGCGAGCGTTTCCTGCATCGCCACCTGGCTCGTGCCCTGTTTTTCGATCAGTCCCGGCAGTGGCGTCAGCGCGTCCAGCTTGCGGACGAGGTCATCGTGGCTCTTGGCGATCGTCATCATCGCGAGACTCAGGATCACGATCACGATCGAGATCACGGCCCTCTCGGCCGGTGGCACCGCCTCTCCGCCACTGAGCAACTTGACGAGGATGGGTACGCGCTCGAGAAACGGGAGCGCGACCCCGCACAGGAACATCAAGGGTCCGAAGATCGCGAAAAGGCTCTTCATGGCGAGGGTGCTGTCACTGCCCTTCGCGCCGCTCTCGCGGCCGGTGCCCAGGACCTGGTCGGTCGCCATTCTCGTGTGCGGGTTGGATGTGGAGTGTCGCTCGGAACCGGTGGGACGGGTGGAGCTATGCCGTGACCCCCTCCGTCACACTCATCAGGAATTCGAAGTTCTCCCGGTCGGCCGGCATGGTGATGCGGAAGGTGGAGGCGATCGGGTTGGGGATGCCGGCCTGGTAGACCATGGAGCGTACGGCGATCCCCTCCCGCTCGTACCGGCGCCCCAGCTCCAGCCCCTCCACCAGCAGCGAGTTGCGGTAGCCGCCGTAGGTGGGCACGCCGCGCTGGTGAAGGAACGCCTGGTACGTGTCCATGTGTTCCACCACGGTGCGCACCACGCGCTGGACGAAGTCCGGCTCCTGGTAGTTGTAGTAGGCCATCGCCAGCGACAGCTCGCTCATGTCGTAGGGGCCCATGTGCGCACGCAGCGTCTCCACGTTGTTCGGGTGCGAGACCAGGTAGCCCACGCGGTGGTTGGCCAGCGCGTGCACCTTGGAGAAGGTCCGGGTCACCACCAGGTTGGGGCAGCCCTGCCGGACCAGCTCCACCGCCTGCGGCAGCTCGAAGAGACGCGGGTCGAGCCGGTACGCCGCGAAGGGCCCGTACGCCTCGTCCCACACGAACAGCGTGCGCGGGAACTCGTTCACCAGCGCGGCCAGGTGCTCGAACGGGATGAGCGTTCCGGTGGGGTTGTTGGGGTTGCAGAGGTAGCAGATGGCCGAGCCCCGCGACAGCGCCTCCCTCACCTGCTCGAGCGGGAAGATGAACCTGGGGCGCAGGGGGTCGGCCCCGTCGGCGAGGTACATCGGCATCCAGACGCCCCTCGCCCGCTGCATCGCGTAGGTGTAGGCGGGCCAGAAACCGGGCGTGGGAACGGTCACGTATTCGCCGGGGCGCGAGTACACCTCGTAGACGTAGGTCAGCAGGCTCATGATCCCGTTCCCGACCAGGACGTTCGCGCGGTCCACGCCCGCGCCGGCGGCGATCCGGCCGGCGAGGGCAGCCTCGATCAGCTTGGACGGGTACCGGTTGCTCTGCTGGATGGGAAAGTCGGCCCGCCTGCGCCGGTCGGCCTCGTCCAGCGACACCGCCGGCGGGCACGTGGTCTCCTCGCGGTCCAGGTTGAGCCGGAAGTCGGGGCGGACGGGCGGGACGTACGCCCACCCCGGGTCTACCTTCAGCCCGCCCGGCAGGTGTCCCGGCTGGTAGAGCGGCGGAAGGGAGGGCATGGCGGCGCCATTTTCCTGAGACATACCGGTCCTCTCGTCCCGAATCCGACGGTTGATTTTGAATCATGAAGCGAGTCGCCGGCGCGGAAAGCGTTGGTGCCACGGGTGGGGCGTGGCCGCGCGGGCGGAAGGCGGTGCGGAGGCACCGGGGAGGTGCCGGCGGAGAAGATGGTGCGTCGCCGGCCGGAGAGCAACGATTTTGCGCCATTCCTACTACGACCGTGGGGGGCCGGCCGGAACGGACCGCGCCGAGCAGGATCATGGCGCGCCCGGCGCCGGACGGGCTTCGGTACCACTTCGGAGGCGGGTCGGGCATCGTCGCCCATGGCTTCGCGGCGCCATGAACGAACGAGCCGCCCTTCCGCAACCCGGAGGGCGGCTCTTCGTCGGCGGCCAGCAGCGTCCGGCCCCTTCGCCAGCCGGAGATCAGCAGCCAGGCCTGCTCCGCTGGCGCGCCGGGAACCGGGGGCCGAAACCGGCGCGGCGGACCGGGCGTCCACGGTGCCTGCTGAACATGCCTCCGCACCCTCGCACCATGCGGGCGTGGACGGAGGTGGGGCGGACGGCCTGCATCACCGCGCCCGGCACGGCTCGGCGGGCTGCAGGTCGAGGGTGGCGCCGGGCGACTCCAGCGCCGGGCGGATGCGCCAGCTCCACGCCTGCGCGTGCCCGTCCACGTACGCGGGCGCGGACCAGGTCTGGGTGCGTCCGATGGCGCGGACGGTGAGACTCTGTCCCGGCGCGGGAAGGCCGATGCAGGCGCCGCGCTGGCTCAGCACCGTGGCCGCGCGCACGCCGTCCACGCGCACCACCAGCGCGTCGGGGGTGCGGTTCTCGATCCACAGCGTGCGGTGTGTGGACGGGGTTTGCGAGAAGTCGTTCGATGCGGTGGCGCAGCCCGCGAGCGCGAGCGCAAGGAGAGTGGAGCGCATGGCGGCAACTCCGCGAAAGGCGTGAGCCGGCGCGGTGCCGCCATCGCGGCCCCGCTACACGGTCTGACGCGTTCGCCGCCGCCAGGGTTGGATCGGTGGTGCGAACCGCTCGATCCCATCGCCCGCCCGTTGCCGATCCGTCGTGAGCCGCCCTTCAGCGACCGCTCCGGCTCTGCGGTGGGGACCGATATCGCTGGTGGGTCTCACGGAGGAACGGAGGAACGGAAACAGCGAAAGAACGGAATCACCGTAGGAAGTGCGGGAGTGATGTTTTCTCCGTTCTTCCGTTCCTCCGCGAGATCCCCCTGCCGTTGCTTTTGCGGAACTTCCAGAAGAGCGGAAGCGAGGGAGCGGGACGCTCAGGGCTCCAGGGCGCGGAAGAAGAACTCCTCGATCTCGGCCAGGATCTCGTCGTCGCCGCGGACGGCGGTGTGGGGGAACAGCTCGGGGCGCCCGGCCCACAGGGCGTTCTGCGTGAGCAGCGCCGCCAGCAGCCGCCCCGCGGCCAGCGCGTCCACCGGCCGAAAGTCGCCGCTCGACACACCGCGCTCCACCAGCGCCGCCACGTGTGCCATCGTGCTCCCCGCGATCTCCTGCGCGTAGAAGCGCGTCAGGTCGGGGTACTGCAGCAGCTCGCCCAGGATCAGCCGGTACATGGCGTGGAACCCGGGCGTGCGCATCCGGCTCCACGCGCCGCGGATGTAGGCGCGCAGCAGCTCGCGCGCCGGCCCCTGCGCGTCCACCGGCACCACGCCGCGCGTGTTGTCGCTCACCATCTGCCGCACCAGCTCGCGGAAGAGGGCTTCCTTGCCGGGAAAGTAGTGGTAGACGGTGCCCTTGCTGAGCCCCGCGCGCGCCGCGATGTCGTCGATCCGGGCGCCCGCCAGCCCCTGCTCGCCGAACACCTCCAGCGCCGCGGCCAGGATCTCGCGGGGCCGGTCCTCGGGCTTCCGCCGCCAGCGCGGGCCCGCCTGAATCGTCGTCATCCGGGTGACACGGGGATGGATTGTTGACCGGCGAGTCGAAAACTTGACCCCGGGCGCCGCTGGTGCAAACTTTTTAGCTTGCCGGTGGTATACAGCAGGGCGCAGGGTGGATAATCGACCGGCGCGTTGAATAAAACCACACCCCCGCCCTCCACGCAACGGGTGTGGGAGCAGGGGGAACGCCCGGCGGGCGCCGTGGCACGCGAGCGCCTCGCCGCCCGGCACTCGCGTCGGCAGCAGACGAACCAGCGGCTCCGCCGGCCCACCGCGTCCCGGCCGGATCGCCGCCACACCGCAGGGCCTGATGATCCATCGCACTCTTCGCGCGCCCGCCGCGCTCGCAGCGGCGCTCGCGCTTTCCACGCAGGCGGCGGCGCAGCGGCCGGCGCCCGCGCGCGGCGACACCCTGACCGTGACCCTGCACGACGCGCTGGCCCGCGCGCTGGCCAACGGCGACGAGGTGCGCCTGGCCCAGAGCCGGCAGAGCGCCGCCAACGCCCAGATCGGCCAGGCGCGCGCCGGCGGGCTGCCGCAGCTGCGCATGAACACCGCCTTCACCCACGTCTACGAGAACGCGCGCGCGCAGGCGGTGGGGCAGATCTTCAACCAGCCCAACACCTACAACGTCAACTTCAACCTCTCCGTCCCGCTCTTCCAGGGCGGCCGGGTGGGGGCGGGCCTCCGCGCCGCCGCGCGCACCCGCGGCGCCGCAATGGCCGACGTGGAGCAGGCGCGGGCCGACGTGACGCTCGACGTGCTGCGCGCCTACCTGGACGCGCTCTTCGCCCAGCGGCAGGTGGAGATCCAGCGCGAGCAGGTGCGCCTGGCCGACGAGCGGGTGCGGCAGATGGAGCAGATGGAGCGCGCCGGCCGCGCCAGCCGCTACGACGTCCTCCGTGCCCGGGTGGAGCGCAGCAACCTGGAGCCCGCCGCCATCCAGGCCGCCGGCAACGTGGAGCTGGCCGTGCTCGAGGTGAAGCGGCTCGCGAATATCCCCATCGAACAGCCGCTCAAGCTGGTCTCCGGCGTGTCGGCCGACGAGGTGGCGGCGCTGGCGCGCGGCGCGGGGTCCCCGGCGTCCGACTCCGCGGCCATCGCCTCGCTCCCGGCGGTGCGCGCGGCCGAGCTGCGGGCGCAGGCATCGCGCGCGGGCGTGTCCGTGGCGCGGGCGGACTATCTGCCGACCGTCTCCGTCTTCATGACCTCGGGGTGGCAGGCGTACCCCACGGGGTGGAGCATCCCCACCAGCCGCGGCGGGCTCGACACCGTCACCTGCCCCGCGGGCTCCGCCGCCGACCGCGTGTGCACCCAGCAGAACGGGGGATGGTTCACCGACCGCTCGGCCGGGCTGCAGCTCTCCTTTCCCGTGTTCGACGGGATGCGGGCGCGCAGCAACGTGGCGCTGGCCCGCGCGCAGGCCGATGTGGCCGCCGCGCAGGCCGCCCAGGCGCGCGAGGCCGCGGCCGTGCAGCTGGCCGAGGCGCGTGCGGAGCTGGCGCGCGCGCAGGCGCAGTTCAGCGCCACCCGCCAGAACGCCGCCGAGGCCGCCGAGGCGTTCCGCCTGGCCACCCTGCGCTTCAACCGCGGGCTGTCGACGCAGCTGGACGTGAGCGACGCGCAGCTGGCGCTGGCCACGGCGCAGACCAACGAGGCGCGCGCCACCTACGACCTGTACCTGGCCACCGCCGAGCTGGCCCGCGCCCAGGGGCGCCCCGTGCCGCTTCCCGGCGGCGCGGCTTCCACGACGACGACCTCACGCTGACCGGACCCGGACCCGTGCACCGTTTCTCCGTATCGACCGTCGCGGCGCTGGCCGCGCTCACGCTGGCCGCCTGCTCCAAGAACGCCGGCCCCGAGGGCGGCGCCGCCGGGCAGGGTCCCGGCGGGCCGGGCGGCGCCGGCGGCGGCCGCTCGCCCAGCGTCACCCTGGCGCCCACGGACGTGGCGTCGCCCACGGTGGCGTCGCTGGAAGACGCCGTCCCGGTCACCGGCACGCTGGACCCGCTGGAGCGGGCCGAGGTGCGAGCGCGGCTGGAGGGCGACCTGGACGCCGTCTACGTGCGCGAGGGCCAGCCGGTGCGCGCCGGGCAGCTGCTGGCGCGCTTCGACGCCAACGAGGAGGCGGGGAGCGACCAGAGCGCCCGCGCCGACCTGGCGTCCGCCCGCACCGAGCTTTCCACCGCGCAGTGGAACCTGGACCAGACGCGCAACCTGTACCGCGAAGGCGCCGTCCCCGAGCGCGACGTGCGCGTGGCCGAGCAGACGGTGGCCGCCGCCCGCGCCCGCGTGGCCGCCGCGGACGCCCGTCTCCGTTCCACCTCGCGGACGGTGTCGGACACGCGCGTGGTGGCCCCGGTGACGGGCGTGGTGGAGAAGCGCGGCGTGTCCCCGGGCGAGCACGTTTCGCGCGGCGCCTCGATGTTCACCGTGGTGCGCGGCGACGTGCTGGAGCTGGCCGCGGCGGTGCCCGAGCGCGCCGCCGCCCGGGTGCAGCCGGGGCAGACCGTGCACTTCGCCGCGGGGGGGCGGCAGATCGAGGGACGGGTCGCCCGCGTGGCCCCGTCCGTGGACCCGGCCAGCCGCTCGGTGACCGTCTACGTGCAGGTGCCCAACGCCGACGGGTCGCTCCGCGCGGGGACCTTCGCCAGCGGGCGGATCGTCAGCCGCGTGGTGGAGGGGGCGCTGGTGGTTCCCGCCGCGGCGCTGCACGAGGGGAAGGAGGGCGCCCGGCCCTTCGTCTACCGCGTGGCCGACGGGAAGATCGACGTGGCCGAGGTGACCCCGGGGCTGCAGGACGACGCGCAGGGCGTGGTGCAGATCGTGGACGGCCTGGGGGCCGGCGACCGCATCGTCGTCGGGAACGTGGGGCTGCTGGGCAAGGGGATGCAGGTGCGGATGGCGGGGCAGGGCGGCCGCCGCGGCGGCAGCGAGGCGGGTGCGCAGGGCGCGGGACGCGCCGCCGGCGCCCGCTGAACCACTGGATAGCCTGAGGGCGAGATGTTCCTTTCCGACGTATCGATCCGGCGCCCCGTGTTCGCCACCATGATGATGGTGGCGCTGGTGGTGCTCGGCGTGGTCAGCTACCGGCGGCTGGCGATCGACGAGTACCCCGACGTGACCTATCCGGTGGTGATCGCGCAGACGCAGTGGCCCGGCGCCAGCGCCGAGAGCATGGAGCGCGACGTGAGCCGCCCGATCGAGGAGGCGCTCAACACCGTGCAGGGGATCAAGGAGCTCACCTCCACCAACCTGGAGGGGGTCTCCATCGTCCGCGTGCTGCTGAACCTGGGCGTGGACGTGGCCGACGCGCAGCAGGACGTGCAGGCCAAGGTGGCCCGCATCCGCCGCTCGCTCCCGCGCGACATCGACGATCCCGTCATCCAGCACTTCGACCCCAACGACCGGCCGATCATGTCGGTGGCGCTGCAGAGCACCGACCGCCCGATCCGCGACCTGACCGACCTGGCCGAGCAGACCATCGCCACCCGCATCGAGGCGGTGACCGGGGTGGGCGGCGTGAACGTGGTGGGCGGCGCCAGCCGGCAGATCCGCGTGGAGCTGAAGCCCGACGCGCTGCGCGCCTACGGCCTCTCGCCCGCGCAGGTGAGCGCCGCGCTGCAGCGCGAGAACCAGGAGGCGCCGGCCGGCCGCGTCACCCAGGGCGCGGGCGAGCGGCTGGTGCGCGTGCTGGGCCGCATCCGCGACCCGCGCGAGTTCGCGTCCATCCCCGTGGTGGTGCGGGGCGGCGTCCCCGTCCTGCTGGGCGAGGTGGCCGACGTGAAGGACGCCACCGCCGACGTGCGCAGCGCCGCGCTGATGAACGACACCCGCGCGGTGTCGCTCGACGTGCTCAAGGTGTCGGGGAGCAACACGGTGGAGGTGGCCGACGGCGTGCGCGCCGCGGTGGAGGAGCTCCGCCGCCAGCTCCCCGACGACGTGCAGCTCACCATCGTCCGCGACGACTCGCACCGCATCCGCGAGTCGCTGTCGGACGTGGAGCTCACCATCCTGCTGGGCGCCGTCCTCACCATCGCCATCATCTACCTGTTCCTGAACAGCTGGCGGTCGACCGTCATCACGGGCCTGACCCTTCCCGTGTCGATCATCAGCGCCTTCTTCGTCATGTGGATGTTCAACTTCTCGGTGAACACCATGACACTGCTGGCGCTGTCGCTGGCCATCGGCCTGCTGATCGACGACGCCATCGTGGTGCGCGAGAACATCGTCCGCCACCTGGAGATGGGGAAGGACCACTACCGGGCCGCCCGCGAGGGGACCAGCGAGATCGGCCTGGCGGTGGTGTCGACCTCGCTCGCGGTGATCGCCGTGTTCGTTCCCGTGGCGTTCATGGGGGGGATGATCGGGAAGATCTTCTTCCAGTTCGGCGTGACCGTGGCGTTCGCGGTGCTGGTGTCGCTCTTCGTCTCCTTCACCCTGGACCCGATGCTCAGCAGCATCTGGCCCGACCCCGAGGTGGAGCACGGCGCGGCGCACGGGCAGGGGATCAACCGCAAGAAGCTGTGGCCGATCCGCCGCTTCGCCTTCTGGTTCAACGACCGCTTCGAGTACGTGGCCGACCGCTACCCCGGGTGGCTGCGCTGGGGCCTCCGGCACCGGCTGGCGGTGATGGCCGGCGCGGCGGCGTCGGTGGTGGCCGCGTGGCTGGTGCTGGGAAGCCTGGGCTTCACCTGGATGCCCGACTTCGACGGCGGCGAGTTCAACGTGGGCTTCCGCACGCCGCCGGGGTCGTCGCTGGAGTACACGGTGGGGAAGGGGCAGGAGGTGGCGCAGTTCCTCCGCAGGATGCCGGAGGTGGACTTCACCTACCTGAGCGTGGGCGGCGGCTTCCGCGGCACGCCCAACAACGGCTCCGTCTACGTGAGGCTGAAGCCGTCCGGCCAGCGTGAGCGGAGCCAGCAGGACATCCAGACCGAGCTGCGCGGCAAGTTGCGCCAGCTGCCGGGCGTGCGCGCCAACGTGAGCGGCTCGCCCAGCATCTTCCAGGCGGGGTCGCGCCAGCCGATCATCGTGAACGTGCAGGGCCCCGAGCAGCGGCAGCTGAAGCTGGCGGCCAACCAGGTGCTCGAGGCGATCCGCGCGGTGCCCGGCGTGGCCGAGCCGCAGAGCAGCGACGAGGGCGACCTGCCGCAGCTGAACGTGACCGTCAACCGGCAGCAGGCCGCCGCCGCGGGGCTGGGGATCGAGTCGGTCGCCACCGTCGTGCAGCCCCTCTTCTCCGGCCAGCGGTCGGGGACGTGGGAAGACCCGCAGGGCTACTCGCACGACGTGGTGGTGGTCTATCCGGACTCGATGCGCACCTCCGCGGCGAACATCCGCGACCTGGCCATCCCCGGCGCGGTCGATCCGTCCACCGGGGCGGCCTCGCTGGTGCCGCTGGCGCAGATCGCCGAGGTGAGCACCGGCGTGGGCCCGCAGCAGATCGAGCGGCGCTCGCTGGAGCGGATGGTGAGCGTGAGCGCGGGCGTGCTCCCCGGCTACTCGCTGGGCGACGTGGCCGCCGCGGTGAAGGCCAGGATCGACGGGATGGGGCTTCCCGCCGGCTACCACGCGGTGTTCACCGGCGACGTGCAGAACCTGAACGAGACCAAGGGCTACGTGGGCGAGGCGCTGCTCCTGGCGGTGGTCTTCATCTACCTGATCCTGGCCTCGCTCTTCGGCTCGTTCCTGCAGCCGCTGGCCATCATGCTGGCGCTCCCGCTGTCGTTCATCGGCGTGGGGCTGGGGCTGTGGGTGACGAAGGGGAACCTGAACGTGATGTCGATGATCGGCATCATCATGCTGATGGGGCTGGTGGTGAAGAACGGCATCCTGCTGGTGGACTTCATCAACCACGAGCGCGAGGCGGGGATGAGCCGCGAGGAGGCGATCCTCTCCGCCGCGCGGACGCGCATCCGGCCGATCATCATGACCACCATGGCCATGATCTTCGGGATGATCCCGCTGGCGCTGGCGCTGGGCGAGGGCGCCGAGCAGCGCGCGCCGATGGCCCACGCGGTGATCGGCGGCCTGGTCACCTCCACCCTGCTCACGCTCTTCGTGGTGCCGGTGGTCTACACCCTGTTCGACGACATGGTGAACCGCCTCCGCGGCCGCCCGCGCGTCTCCGTCCCCGCGCTGGCGCACGGCGAGCGCGCGGGCGTGGAGGAGCGCGACCTCTCCCCCGTCGCCGCGGACTGACCTCCGCATCGATCATCGTGGACGAGCGGCCCGGAAACCGATGCGGTGTCCGGGCCGCTGCTCGTTCCTCGATTCTCCAGCCGCGGGGTGACCCGCTCTTTCCAAGATTTCTTATAGAATGAGGCTGGGGGAAACGAGCCGGGCGCATGATCCAACTGATTTTCCCGCATCGGCTTCGGAGCGGTGGCACCGGGGTTGCGGCGGGGTTCGCCTCCCACGAATCGGTTCCGCGGCTCCGCTCCCGCGCGAGGGGGCGGGCCAGGTGTCTTCAGAGAAGAGGAGGGAAACGATGCTCAGGACGTGGCTGAAGGCGACACAGGTGGCCGTGCTGGCGATCGGCGTGAGCGCGGCCGGGGGGTGCATGGCGGCCGCCGCGGCGGGCGCCGGCGCGGGCGCGGGGATCTATCTCACCTCGCAGGGCGCCGAGAGCATGGTGAACGCATCGGCGTCCACCGTGGTGGCCCGCGTGCCGGGCGTGCTGTCGTCGATGGGGATCACCGTGACCGGACACAAGATGGACAACGACGAGCACGAGTGGACCGGCACCCGCGGCGACCTGGAGATCCACGTGCAGGTGAAGGGCGAGACCACCGGCTCGTCGCGCGTGAGCGCCAGCGCGCGCAAGAACATGGCCGAGTACGACAAGGACTACGCCCAGCAGATCGTCACCCGCATCTCGTCCGCCGCGCACTGACGCCGCGCGATCAGAGGACGGGGAAGCCCCGCCGGGACCGCTCCCGGCGGGGCTTCGTGTATCCGAGACCCTTGCACATGGACACCGGACGGATTAGCCTGTTCGCTCTGTTCGCCACCTCTCACGAGCGTGAGCACCGCCCAAGCCGATTGCGGCCCGCTTCACGCTTGACGGGGTGGGGGCAACCCCGGTAGATTGAGGTCAGCCGTGGCCCCCAAGGGCCACGGATTTACCTCCCCCGGGTCTGCAGTTCGCTGCACACCCGGGGCTTTTTTTTATTCCTGCTGCCACGTTCGTTTGCTTTATGCCGAAACGTGCGATGCTCTTCGTGGATGGAAACAACTGGTATCACTCGCTGCGCAGGAACGCGGTGCGAGCCCCCTTCGAGTTGGATTATGCGAAGATCTCGAAGAAGCTGGTTGGCGCGCGTGAATGGGTGCAGACGAGGTACTACATCGGGGCACTCGACCAGGAGTGGAATCCCCACGCCTACAAGGAGCAGCGGCGGTTTCTGGACCGCCTGACCCGCACGGATTCCCGGATCGCTGTAGCATTGGGCCGGCTTGAGCCTCGGCGCGAGGTGAATCCGCTCGCCAGGGAGATCCGGACGTTGCTCGCGGCCCGGGCGGCACCCCTCGACGTGTCGTTGGCCATGGAACTGGATCGCCTGGTGGCGAAGCACGAGCAGCTTGTCGTGCTACGAGAGAAGGCCGTCGACATCATGCTGGCGGTGGACCTGATGCGGCTGCGCGGCTCCTACGACACCGCCTATCTGCTGAGCGCGGACGGGGATTTCACGCCAGCGTTGGAAGCGGTTGCCGCCGAAGGTGCGGACGTGTTCGCTGCATCGCCAGACGTGAGCTATGCGCTGCGACAGGTGGTTCGCACGTTCATCCACCTGCGCCCGGCGTGGTTCGCGGACTGCTACAGGGATGCAGAATGACAGCCAGATCAAAGCGAGAGGGGTTTCGATCACAGCACGCAGCCGGAGATTCCGCTTTTTTCTGCAGCACTCCGGGAAACAATGCCGTTGACACTCTCAGGTGCCCAGGAGGCCACGGCGTGGTTTATCATTTCTCGTGTTCGAAGCGGTGGCGCGAAAACGGGCAGATGAGGAGTTCGTTCCTGTCCGAACGCGTCCACTGAACGTTCACTGACCGCCTCATCCGCTCGCCACCCGGCCCATCTCCAGAATCCCCGGCGCGGCACGGCTGGAAATCCACCCGCAAGCCCGGCGCGAACGTTGCTCCCCGGCGACAGAGTGGACGCCGCCCGTTCGTTCTTTTGCCGATGGGAGATGCGCTTGCCGCCACGCGCCGCCGCCCCAGCCAGACGGAAGCCCGAGCCCGCCGCGGGGCCGCTCGCGCCCGCCGAGGCGTGGTTCCGGGCGCGCGGGTGGGAGCCGTTCGCCTTCCAGCGCGAGGTGTGGGAGGGGTACCTGGCGGGCGAGAGCGGGCTGATCCACGCCGCCACGGGGACGGGAAAGACGTACGCCGCCTGGCTGGGGCCGCTGCTGGAGTGGCTGGCCGAGCCCGGCCCCGACCTCCGCCCCGCGCCGCCGCTCACGGTGCTGTGGATCACCCCGCTGCGCGCCCTGGCGGCCGACACCGAGGCGGCGCTGCGGCTGGCGATGCAGGAGATGCGCGTGCGCTGGACGCTGGAGACGCGCACCGGCGACACCCCTGCCGCCGTGCGCAGCCGCCAGCGGACGCGGCTCCCCACCGCGTTGATCACCACCCCCGAGAGCCTGTCGCTGCTGATCAGCCGCGACGACGCGGCGGAGCTGTTCGGGAGCCTGCGCGCGGTGATCGTGGACGAGTGGCACGAGCTGATGGGCACCAAGCGCGGCGTGCAGACCGAGCTGGACCTGGCCCGTCTGCGCCACTGGCGGCCCGACCTGCGCACCTGGGGGCTCTCGGCCACCATCGGCAACCTGGACGAGGCGCTGGACACGCTGCTGGGCAGCGGCCCGCGCTCCGGCGGATCGCGCGTCGTCCGCGGCATCGTGCCCAAGACGGTGGTGGTGGACGCGCTGATCCCCGAGCACATCGAGCGCTTTCCCTGGGCCGGGCACCTGGGCACGCAGATGCTGCCGCAGCTGCTGGAGGTGCTGGACGACGCGCAGAGCGCCATCGTCTTCACCAACACGCGCTCGCAGACGGAGATCTGGTTCCAGGCGATCCTGAACGCACGTCCCTGGTGGGCCGGCGAGATCGCCCTCCACCACGGCTCGCTGGACCGCAAGACGCGCGACTTCGTGGAGGAAGGGCTGCGCTCCGGCCGGCTGCGCTGTGTCGTCGCGACGTCGTCGCTGGACCTGGGGGTGGATTTCTCGCCGGTCGACCGCGTGCTGCAGGTCGGCAGCCCCAAGGGCGTCGCGCGGCTGCTGCAGCGGGCGGGGCGCAGCGGGCACCGGCCCGGCGTCGAAAGCCGCGTCACCTGCGTGCCCACCCATGCGCTGGAGCTGATCGAGGTGGCGGCGGCGCGCGACGGGGTCGAAGCGGCCGCCGTCGAGAGCCGTCTCCCCGTGGAGCGGCCGCTGGACCTGCTGGCGCAGCACGTGGTGACGGTGGCGCTGGGCGGCGGGTTCCGGCGCGACGAGCTGCTGGCCGAGGTGCGCTCGACGCACGCCTACGCCGGGCTGCTGGACGACGAGTGGGCGTGGGTGATCGACTTCGTGACCCGCGGCGGCGAGGCGCTGCGCGCGTACCCCGAGTTCCAGCGCGTGGTGGAGCGCGACGGCGTCTATACCGTGGAGAACAAGCAGGTGGCGCGGCGGCACCGCATGGCGATCGGCACGATCGTGAGCGACGCCTCGATCACCGTGCAGTACCTGCGCGGGGCGCGGCTGGGTACGGTGGAGGAGAGCTTCATCGCGCGGCTGAAGCCGGGCGACCGCTTCGTGTTCAGCGGCAAGCCGCTGGAGTTCGTGCGGGTGCGCGACATGAAGGCGTGGGTGCGCCGCTCCAACTCGAGCAAGGGCTACATCCCGCGCTGGATGGGGAGCCGGATGCCGCTCTCGACCGAGCTGGCGGCGGCGCTGCGGCGGCGGCTGGAAGAGGCGGCGGAAGGCGTCTTCCGCGGCCCCGAGATGGAGGCGATCCGGCCGATCCTGGACGTGCAGGCGCGCTGGTCGCGCATCCCCAGGGCCGACGAGCTGCTGATCGAGCGGGTGAAGACACGCGAGGGGCACCACCTCTTCTTCTTCCCGTTCGAGGGCCGCCTGGTCCACGAGGGACTGGCGGCGCTGCTGGCGTACCGCATCAGCCGATTGACGCCGATCTCGTTCACCATGGCGACCAACGACTACGGGATCGAGCTGCTCTCCCCCGAGCCGGCGCCGCTGGAGGAGGCGCTCGAAGCGGGATTGCTGCGGCCCGAGAAGCTGTTCGACGACGTGCCGGCGAGCCTGAACGCCACCGAGATGGCGCGCCGGCAGTTCCGCGAGATCGCGCGGGTGGCGGGGCTCGTGTTCCAGGGCTTCCCCGGCGCGAACAAGTCGACCCGGCAGATCCAGGCGAGCAGCGGCCTGTTCTTCGACGTGTTCACGCGCTACGACCCGGGCAACCTGCTGGTGACCCAGGCGCACCGCGAGGTGCTGGAGCGGCAATTGGAGAGCAGCCGCCTGGGGCGGACGCTGGAGCGCCTTTCCGCCGGCCGCGTGGTGATCAGCGAGCCGCCGCGCACCCCGCCGATGGCCTTCCCGCTGCTGGTGGACCGGACGCGTGAAGCGGTGACCAGCGAGAGCCTGGAAGACCGCGTCCGCCGCATGCAGGTCGCGCTGGAGACGTACGCGGACCTCGGGGACGAAAAGCCCGGCGGCGACATCTACAGGAAGCCGCGGGCGCAGCGGGTGCGGCCGGAGGGGTGAGGTGCCGGGCGTGTAGGATCTCGGCGGCCGGGAGAGTCTCCACCGGCGGCTGAAGCCGCGGCAACCACCACGGGAAGCCTCGCAAACCGCGCGAGGCTGTGGACGCGGAGATCGGGCGCGTTGCGATATCGACGAGACGCCCGAGACCCGTGTGCGCAGTCCGCGACGGCGGACTTCCCGACGTTCCAGCGGCGGGTTTCATCCCGCCGCGGATCGGCGCGGGGCCCCCGCGGAATCCCCGCGGGACCGCCGCTGACCCGCCGCGGCGTCGAACCGGAGCTTGCAACTCCGCCCCGGGATTGGACGTATGTTCTGCCGGCGCGCGGATCCGTGCGTGGGAGTCCGCGAAGGCGGACTTCGGGCCGTTGTTGCCGCGGTTTCAACCGCCTGGGCCGATGTCCGAGCCGATGCTGGACACGCCCGGCGATGCGGTCTCGCTCATGATCGGTGGCCGTCCACTCCGAGCGGTTGCGTGAGGGATGCGCGCCCGGAGGGCCGGGACCGCGGCGGCCGGTGCGCGGGTACACCGGCATCGAGCGGGCGCGGGCGGCCGCCCGTGGGCCCGGCGCGGTTGGGCACGGCGGTATCGTGCCCTACCGCGCGCGCAGCCCGGCCCGGAGCGCAGCGGAGGGACACGCCCACAACCGCTTTTCGCAGTTGAAGTTGGATTGCGGACGGAATCGCGCAGGAAACGGTTGAGTTTTGACAGGAACGGGGCGAAATTCGATGGTCCGGCAATCCCCCGCCGCCGGCCCGCCCGAAGGATGCCTCCCACCGGGACACTGGAGGTCCCCACCCTATGTCGCTGCTCGCGAAGCTGGAAGACGCGGTCGAGTTCGCCGAGAACCCCGAGCCGCGCTGCCCGTGCGTGCTCCTGCTCGATACCTCGGGTTCCATGCAGGGCGCCCCGCTCGACGCCATGCTGGCCGGCCTGGAGGCGTTCCGCTTCGACCTGGCCGTGGACCCCCTGGCCGCGCGGCGCGTGGAGATCGCCGTGGTGGCCTTCGACAACCGCATCCGCGTGGTGCAGGACTTCGTGCCCCCCGACCGCTTCGACATCCCCTTTCTGAACGCCGAGGGGATGACGCACGTGGGCGCCGCGATCGAAAAGGCGCTGGACATGGTGGAGGAGCGCAAGGCACGCTACCGCGCCTACGACGTGGCCTATTACCGCCCCTGGATCTTCCTGGTCACCGACGGCGAGCCGCAGGGCGAGGCGCCCGACGCCGTGCAGAAGGCGGTCGACCGGCTGCGCGACGCCGAGCAGCGCAAGCAGGTCGCCTTCTTCGCCGTGGGCGTGGAGAACGCGAACATGGAGGCGCTGGCGAAGATCTCGGTGCGCCAGCCGCTCAGGCTGAAGGGGCTCGACTTCCGCGAGATGTTCGTGTGGCTCAGCCGCAGCATGCAGTCGGTGGCCCACTCGCGCCCCGACGAGACGGTGAAGCTGGCGCCCACCGGGTGGGCCGAGCTGTGAGCCCCGTGGCCGCCCCCGCCGCCACCTGGCGCGTGCTCGCGGCCAGCGTCCGCGGCACCAGCCACGCGCGCACCGACCTTCCCTGCCAGGACGCGCACGCCTGGCGCCGCCTTCCCGGCGGCGCCGTCGCGATCGCCGTCGCGGACGGAGCGGGGTCCGCGGCCCACGCCGAAGCCGGCGCCCGCGCCGCCGCGCAGGGCGCCGTCGACTCGCTGGTCTCCTCGTCGCCCGCGGTGAGGGACGGGAACTGGACCGCCGCGCTCGACCACGCCCTGGGCGCCGCGCTGGTCTCCGTCACCGCCGAGGCCGCGAAGCGGGAGGTGGAGCCGCGCGAGCTCTCCACCACGCTGATCGCCTGCGTGGTGACGTCGGATGCGGTGACGGTGGCGCAGGTGGGCGACGGCGCGGTGATCATCGCCGACGCGGAGGGGATGCGGGCGATCACCGCGCCCACCTCGGGCGAGTTCGCCAACGAGACGGTGTTCCTCACCTCGGCCGGCGCGGTGGAGTCGGCGCAGCGGGTGGCGTGGCGGGGGACGGCGAAGCACTTGGCGCTCTTCACCGACGGGCTGCAGGGGCTGGGGCTGAAGATGCCGGCGCGCACCCCGCACGAGCCCTTCTTCGTTCCTCTCTTCGACTTCGCGGCGCAGGCGCACGACCCGCGCGACGCCGAGAGCCAGCTGGCCGACTTCCTGGCGGGGCCGCGGGTCACCGCGCGCTCGGACGACGACATCACCCTGGTGCTGGTTGCGCGCGACCATGCCTGACACGGCGATCGCCCCCCGCCTGATCCCCCTCCGGCGCCGCTCCAGCGGGCTGGAGATGGCGCTGGACCCCGAGCTGGAGATCGGCGCGGGCGGCGAGGCGCGCGTGCTGGGGATCCGCTGGGCCCCCGAGCTGGTCGCCAAGCTCTACCATCACCCCACCCTGGAGCAGGCGCGCAAGCTGGCGCTGATGATGGAGAGCCCGCCCGCCCTTCCCGCGGGCGCCTCCATCGCCTGGCCGGTGGACCTGCTCACCGACCCGCGCGGGGTGCGCTTCGCCGGCTTCCTGATGCCGCGCGCCGAGGGGCCGCGGGTGTTCGAGTTCTACAACCCGGTCAGCCGCCGCAAGACCGCGCCGCTCTTCGACTGGGCGCGGCTGCACCGCGCCGGCGCCAACCTGGCCGCCGCTTTCGACGGGCTGCACGGCCACGGCTACGTGATCGGCGACGTGAACGAGAGCAACATCCTGGTCTCGCCCACCGACGCCTCCGTCGTGCTGGTGGACGCCGACTCGTTCCAGGTGCGCGGGCCGGGCGTCCGGGAGCTCTATCGGTCCAAGGTGGGCAAGGCGGAGTTCACCCCGCCCGAGCTGCAGGGCACCCACTTCGCCGACGTGGACCGCTCGCCCGAGCACGACCGCTTCGGGCTGGCCGCCCTCCTCTTCCTGCTGCTGATGGAGGGGACGCACCCCTTCGCCTGCCGGCTGGCCGACGGGGGCGAGGTGCCGCCGGTGGAGGAGCGCATCCGCCGCGCGATGTTCCCGCACGCCCGCATCGGCGACGACTGCCGGCCGCCGCGGATGGCGCCGCCGTTCTATACGCTGCATCCGCCGATCCAGGCGCTCTTCCTGCGCGCCTTCGTGCAGGGGCACGCGGACCCGGCCGCCCGCCCCACGGCGGCCGAGTGGGGCGCCGCCCTGATCGCCGCCGAGGCGGAGCTGGCCACCTGCGCGGCCAACCCCCGCCACCGCCACGCGCCGCACGTGGACTTCTGCCCCTGGTGCCACCGGAGCAAGGTGCTGCAGGGGCGCGACCCCTTCCCGGCCACGGTGGACCTGGCCCGCGTGCACGACGCGCCGCCGCTGCGCCGGCCGATGGCCCGCCCGCCGGCGCCGGCCGGTGCGCCCGTGTCGCCGCGGCCGGGCGTGACGCCGTGGGGCCAGCCGCCCGCAGCCGTGCAGCCGATGGCGCCGCCGCCGCCCAGCCGCGTGTCGGTGTGGGCCGGCGCCGCGCTGGCGCAGGCGCGCACCTCGCTGCCGCCGTGGGCGCAGCCGGCGCTGGGGCCCGACGCGCTCACCAACCCGGTGGTGTGGATGCCGCCCGCGGCGCTCACCTGCCTGTTCGGCGCCACCGGCGGGGTGCGGGTGTTGGGGATGGTCGTGTTCTTCCTGGCGCTGCGCCGCGTGTTCCGCCTCAACGCGCTGCGGCTGCGCGGCGCCACCGCCGCGTGGGTCGCGGGCGTGCTGCTGGCGTGGTGGCTGGTCTTCGGCGCGGTGTTCGGCGCGCTGGGCGGCAGCGGCGCCGACCGCGAGGCGGAGTACGAGCCCACGTACGGAACGGTGACGCCCTCGCCGGGGGTGGCCGCCATGCTGCACCCCGCGGGCAGGGCCTACGCCGACTACAGCGCGGTGGTGCACTCCGTCGGCAACTTCGAGGGGGGAACGGCGCGCCTTTCCAACCGCCCCGAGGTGGACAAGGCGCTGCGCGAGGCGTACCCGCCCGGGCTCAGCGAGGAGCGGATCGGCGGCGACGTGCAACTGCGGATCGGGCTGGACCACCTGGGGAACGTGGACCCCGCCAGCGTGACGGTGATCTGGGCGCCGACCACGGAGCTGGGCTTCGCCGCCGCCGGCGTGGCCGCGCGGATGCGCTTCGAGCCGTCGTCGCCGGGAACGGAGCTGGCCGACGCCAGCCTGGAGCTGACCGTGCACTTCGTCCCCGGCTGACGCCGTTGGATACCCTGGCCCCCGCCACCCTGGTCTTCCGCCGCCGCTCGAGCCTGGAGCGGGTGGCGCTGGACCCCGCGCTCGAGATCGGCGCGGGCGGCGAGGCCGTGGTCTACGAGGTGCCGGGGCACCCGGGCCTGGTCGCCAAGATCTACCACCAGGCCGGCATCGAGCGGGCGCGCAAGCTCACGCTGATGCTGGCCAATCCCCCGCGGATGCCGGAAGGGACCTCCATCGCCTGGCCGGTGGACCTGCTGGTGCGCCCGGACGGCTTCGCGGGGTTCCTGATGCGGCGGGCCCAGGGGCCGCGCCTCTTCGAGTTCTACAACCCGGTCACTCGCCGGGCCACCGCGCCCGCCTTCCACTACGGGCTGCTGCACCGCGCCGGGCACAATCTGGCCGAGGCGTTCCACGCGCTGCACGCCGCCGGCTACGTGGTGGGCGACGTGAACGAGAGCAACCTCCTGGTCCATCCGCGCACCGCGGCGGTCACCCTGGTGGACGCGGACAGCTTCCAGGTGCGCGACCAGGAGGCGGGCGCGGTCTTCCGCTCGCGGGTGGGGAAGGCCGAGTTCACCCCGCCCGAGCTGCAGGGCGT
>Ga0070662_100000099_pt1 | contig 47948 bp, 39 predicted proteins | sample KBSC53metaG_FD_65648 | JGI IMG/M metagenome (GOLD analysis project Ga0070662, IMG submission 65648) | Corn rhizosphere microbial communities from Kellogg Biological Station, Michigan, USA - KBS C5-3 metaG | ecosystem: Host-associated > Plants > Roots > Rhizosphere > Soil ...
CAGGGGACAGGGGACAGGGGACAGGGGACAGGGGACAGGGGACAGGGGACAGCCTGCGGATCCGCTCGGACCCACAGGCTGTCCCCTGTCCTTGAGTGGCGACAGCAGGGGACAGGGCACAGGTTAGAGGGGATAGCCTGCAGATCACTCCGCAGGCTATCCCCTGTCCCCTGTCCCCTGTCCCCTGAAAAGATGCACATCCTGCTGACCGACGTCCTCACCTGCCCGCGCTGCGGTCCCGACTTCGGGCTGATCCTGCTGGCGGACCGGCTCGAGGACCGCCGCGTGATGGAGGGGCGGCTGGGGTGCGCCAACTGCCGCGAGCAGTACCCGGTGCGCAACGGCGCCGTGGACGTCCGCATCCCCGGGACGGCTCCGGACGCGGAACCGTCTCCGGCGGACGCGGAGGTGGGGGACGCGCAGGAGGCGGCGGTGCGGCTGGCGGCGCTGCTGGGGCTGGCGGACGCGCGGGGGACGGTGCTGATGGCCGGGCCCGGCGCGGCGCTGGCGGGCCACCTGGCGGCGCTCCTCCCCGAGTTGCAGGTGGTGGCGTTCACTCCGGCGCCCGGTGACCGAGCGGCTGCGCCGGGCGTCACCCCCATGGCGGGGTCGCTGGCGCGGCTCCCCTTTCGCGGGGGCAAGCTGCGCGGCGTGGCGCTCACCGGCGGCGCGCAGGAGGGCGAGCTGGCGGAGGGGCTGCGCGTGCTGCAGACCGGCGCGCGGCTGGTGGTGGAGAACGCTCGGGAGGGGACGGCGGATGCGCTCGGCCGGCTGGGGGCGCAGGTGATGCTGGACCAGGAAGGCACCGTGGTGGCGCGCGCGGTGGGCGAGCCCGTGCAACTGCGTGTCAACGCCCTCCGGTAACGGTTCGATTCGGTTGCGCGCGGCGGGGGCGCGCGGGTAAGTTGACCCGTTACGGGCCGTGCCCGCGCGGCTCCGTGGATGGCCCATCCGCAGTTCCGCCGGCCGGCCCCCGTGAAGCACCGCGCCCACGCCTGACAGCCGCGAAATGTCCTGGTTCACCAAGCTGATCAACGGCCGTTCCGGGCCAGCGGCCAAGGACCCGGATTACTACGAGGAAGGAACCGTCCTGCTGCAGGACGAGAAATTCCACGAGGCGCTGACCTCGTTTCGCCTCGCGCTGCGCGAAAGCCCCAACGACACCGACGTGCTGCAGCAGATCGCGGTGACGTACACGCGCATCGGGATGACCGACGAGGCCACCCGCACCTACCGCCGCGTGCTGGAGCTGAAGCCCCACGCCAGCGGCGCGCACTACGGCCTGGCGTTCCTGCTGCTGCAGCAGGGGAACACCGACGAGGCCGTGGCGCACCTGCGGGCCTTCCTGGCCCGCCCGCCCCAGCACGCCAACGCGCAGCGCCACGTGACGCACGCGCGCAAGACGCTGGCCGAGCTTACCGGCGAGGGCGAGGGCGAGGCCGACGACGCCCCGCCGCGCTCGCCCGACCTGCGGCTGGACCTCTGAGCGATCCGCGTGCCGCGGGCGCCGTGCGCGTGGTGCTGATGACGGCGCCCGACGCGGAGACCGCCCAGCGCATCGGACGTGCGCTGGTGGACGAGCGGCTGATCGCCTGCGCCAACGTGCTGCCGGGCGTCACCTCCATCTACCGCTGGCAGGGCGCCGTCCACGCCGACGCCGAGGTGCTGGTGGTGATGAAGACGCGCGGGGCCCTCGTTTCGCGGCTGATGGAGCGCGCGGCGGAGCTCCACCCCTACGAGGTGCCCGAGCTGCTGGCGCTGCCGGTGGCGGATGGACTGCCGGCGTACTGCCGGTGGGTGATGGACGAGACGGCGGACGAGTGAGACGTTGCACGACGGTTGAGGCAGGACCCGAGACGGCGTGACCCCGCGAGACCTGGACGTACTGATGGCCCGCAACAAGCAGGACCCGGAACCGACCGCAACCCCGCCGGACGCCCTCCCCGCGGCGCCCGCGGCCGACGCGTCCGCGCCGGGCGAAGCCGCCGCGTCGGTACCGGCCGTGAACGGCAAGCCCGCGCGCGCCCCCCGCCGCGCGCGCACGGTCACGCCCGAGCCGCTGGACCCGTCGCTGGCCGAAAAGCTGGAGCGCGGCGAGGCGCTGGCCGAGACCGGCAACCACGCGGGCGCCGCCGACGCCTTCGCCGCGGTGGCCGCCGTGCGCCCCGACAGCCTGCGCGCGCTGATGGGGCTGGCCGGCGCGCTGGCCGCGCAGGGAAAGCACGAGGCCGCCGAGAAGGAGCTGCGCCGCGCCGAGAAGCTGGCGCCCGACCATCCGCCGGTGCACCTGCAGCTGGGGCAGGTGCTGTTCAAGCGCGGCAACTACCCCGCGGCGGTGCTCAGCCTGCGCCGCGCGGTGGAACTGGCGCCCGACAACGGCCTGGCGTACGTGCTGCTGGGCGAGGCGCTGAACCAGACGGCCGACAGCGACGGCGCCATCGAGGTGCTGGAGACGGCGGTGCGCATCGTCCCCGAGAGCAGCAAGGCCTACTACGCCATGGGCATCGCCTACGACCGCAAGGGCAACCCCGACCGCGCCGCCGAGATGTACCGCCTGAGCCGCGAGATGGCCGCGCGCTGACCGTCGACCGTGATCGCTGGATGAATTCTCGCCCGCCGCCGCACTCCGCGCCGGCGGGCGAGTCGCGTCGGTTCCTCAAAATCGTGCCGGGCGAGGGTCCGCAAACAGCTATGGTCTCTCACGGAGGAACGGAAACACGGAAACAGCGGAGGAAGTGCGGACGGGAGCGCTGTTTCCGTTCCTCCGTCCCTCCGTGAGAGCCCAATCGCGTCTTCACCCGCACGAACGGTCGGGTCAACGGATGGACGGGGTTGTGTGAGCCGGGTTCATCCGTAAGCTCCAGAGGATTCCTCTCCTCGCGTGCCCGGAGCGCCCATGCAGCAGACCTGGGACTACCTGATCGTCGGCTCGGGGTTCGGCGGAAGCGTGAGCGCGCTGCGGCTGGTGGAGAAGGGCCACCGCGTACTGATGCTGGAGCAGGGACGCCGCTTCCAGCCGTCCGACTTCCCGCGCACCAACTGGAACCTGCCGCGCTGGCTGTGGATGCCGCGCCTGGGCTTTCGCGGCCCGTTCCAGATGAAGTTCCTGCGCCACATCACCGCGCTCTCGGGCGTGGGCGTGGGCGGCGGCTCGCTGGTCTACGCCAACACACTCCCCATCCCCGGCGACGGCTTCTTCGAATCCCCCACCTGGCGCCACCTGGCCGACTGGAAGACGGAGCTCGCCCCCGCCTACCAGCGCGCCCGCCGCATGCTGGGCGCCACGCCGTACCCCGGCCGGACGTATCCCGACGAGGTGATGGGCGAGCTGGCGAAGGATCTCGGCCTCGAAGACCGCTTCCACCCCACCCAGGTCGGCGTCTACTTCGGCCAGCCAGGAGTGACGGTGCCGGACCCGTACTTCGGCGGCGAAGGGCCCGAGCGCACCGGGTGCAACGAGTGCGGCGGGTGCATGCTGGGGTGCCGGCACGGGGCCAAGAACACGCTCGACCGCAACTATCTCTATCTTGCGGAGAAGCGCGGGCTGAAGATCGAGCCCGAGCACGAGGCCACCTGGATCCGCGAGATCGACGGCGGCTACGAGGTGACCGCGCTCGCCGGGCCGCCGCGCTGGTGGCGCCCGCGCCGGAAGACGGTCTTCCGCGCCAGGAAGGTGATCCTGGCCGGCGGCGTGCTGGGCACCGTGCCGCTGCTGATGAAGCTGAAGGCGCACCCCGATGGCCTGCCGCGCGTCAGCGACCGGCTCGGCGCCTTCGTGCGCACCAACAGCGAGGTGCTGATGGGGATCGTGAGCGAGCGCCGCGACGTGAAGATGTCCAGCGGCATCGCCATCACCTCCATCCTGCAAACCGACCAGCACTCGTCGCTCGAGCCGGTGCGCTACCCCGACGGCGCCGGCTTCTTCCGCGTGCTGATGGCGCCGCACGGCCCGGGATCGACGGCGTTCGAGCGGCTGTGGAACGCGCTGCGCTTCACCGTGCGCCATCCGGTGCGCGCGGTGAGGGCGTTCCTGGTGCCCGACTTCGCGCGGCACACCCTGATCCTGCTGTACATGCGCAGCATCGACAGCCACCTGTCGCTCCGGCCCGGGCGGCTCTTCGGTCGGGTGCGCTCGGTGCTCACCCACGGCTCGGCTCCCACCGCCGCCATCCCCGAGGCCACCGAGCTGGCCGAGCGCGTCGCCCGGAAGGTGCGGGGCTACCCGGCCAGCCTGGCGACCGAGACGCTGCTCGGCATCCCCACCACCGCCCACATCCTGGGCGGGTGCGTGATGGGCGACTCTCCGGCCGCCGGCGTGATCGGCCCCGACCACCAGGTGTGGGGCTACCCCGGCCTCTACGTCGTCGACGGATCGGCCGTCTCCGCCAACCCCGGCGTGAACCCCTCGCTCACCATCTGCGCCCTGGCCGAGCGTGCCATGGAACGCATCCCCGCGCGGGAGCCAGCGGCGGAAGGACCGCTCGCGGCGGTCGCCTGAGATCCGAGCCGTAAACCGGCTCCGCGAAGTGAGCGAGGTGGAGGCGAGACTGCGGTGGATGGGATCAGGCAAATCGACGCCCGGACGGAGCTTCCGTCCGGGCGTCGTTCCGTCGTGGGTTGTCGCCGATACAGCGCCTCGGCGGAGCTGATCCATGGGGACCCTCGCGTTACCGCGGCGGCAATAGTAGTTTCCGCCCATCCCTGCTGGACAGCCAGACACCTTCCGAGAGAGAGACGCCATGCCCCCGCGCCTCGTCCCGTCGCGCGCGCGTGCCTTTGCGGCCGCGCTCGCCACCGCCCTGCTCGCCGCCTGCTCCGCCGACCGCATCACCTCCACCGCCCCGATCGTCGCCAGCCCCAACGACCCCAGCTTCTACACCTACCCCTCGGCCATCTACCACAGCCACGTGGAGTTCGGCACGCCCACGGACGCGAATTCGGCCGACGATCTGCTCCTCTCCAAGCGCACCTACTACGTCTCGTACAACTGCGCGAAGGGGCGGGCCAACTGGGTGAGCTGGAACCTGAACAAGACGCACTACGGCGACGCGGCGCGCTCCACCAGCTTCACCAGCGACGCCTCGCTCCCCAGCACCTGCTACCACGTCACCACCAGCGACTACACCAACAGCGGGTACGACCGCGGCCACCAGGTGCGCAGCGAGGAGCGCACCTGGAGCAGCGACGACAACAAGACCACCTTCCTGATGACCAACATCGTGCCGCAGTACCACGACATGAACGCGGGGCCGTGGCTCGACTTCGAGTACTACCTGCAGGATCTGGCGCAGAACGGGAACAAGGAGCTGTACGTGATCAGCGGCGTCACCGGCAACCGGGGCACGCTGAACGGGGCGGGGAAGGTGCAGATCCCCACCTACAACTACAAGATCGTGGTGGTGATGCCCTACGGTCAGGGTCTGGCGAACGTCACCTCCACCAGCAGCATCCAGGTGATCGCGGTGGACATCCCCAACGTCACCGGCATCATCTCGCGCCCGTGGACCGACTACAAGACCACGGTGGACGCGCTGGAGGGGTACAGCGGCTACAACTTCCTGGCCAAGCTCCCCGACACCATCGAGAACTACTGGGAAGCGCGCACCTACTGACGCAGCCGCCGGGATCGAAGGGGCGCCGCGGCATCGCGGCGCCCCTTCGTCGTGCCGGCCATTCATCCCGTAATGCGACGGTTTGGTTCACTTGACGGACGAACTACCGCCGCGTACACTTGCCGGGCGGCGCGTATGCGCCTAAACAAGATGCACGGCATCGCGGGAACCGTTCAGCACGGGAGGGTGCGGTATGAACAAGGTCCAGCTCGACGTCGACGCGATCACGGTGGAAACGTTCGCCCCGCAGCCGGCGCTCCCGCAGCCGTCCGGTACGCAGCTGTGCACGCGCTACGACACCTGCACCAACTGCCCGCAGGTGGACACCTGCATCTGCTGATCCCACCGTGGCAGGGCATCGACGCGAACGGGCGCCGGAGCGGTCTCTGGCGCCCGTCCGTACGTTTGTGACCGGCCCTCAGCGCGCCGCCGCCGCGGCGCTGTCCGAGTCGGCGCGTGTAACGGGGGGCGAGTGCAGCACACCCGCGTTCGGCTGCTCGGGAAGGCCCTCGGCCACGTGGGCCGCGTGGGTGGAGCTGCCCACCGGCGCGCACTCCATCCGCCCCTGGTCACCCGGCCCCATCGCCATGAAGCACACCCAGTTGCGCCGCGTGCCGACGGCCTGGTAGCCGCTGCGCCCGGACTGCAGCAGCCGCACCTCCACCCCGTGCCCGGCGCGGAAGGGGAGGTTCCCCGCGTCCGCGGGCCGCGCGGCGTCGAGGGTGTCGGGGAAGCGCCCGTAGCGCGCGGCGTGCGCGTTCATCTCGTTCGCGAGACGGGTGAGCTCGCTGCGGGCGTCCTCGCGGGCGTCCCGGCACGCGGCCACGGCGGCGAGCGCGAGCACCGCGGCGATGCGGTGGAACCGGGTCATGGCTCGTCCTCCTCGGTGGGCGCCACGGTGCTGTCGTCGGGCTTCTCCTCGCTGCGCGGGGCCACGGGGGGCACGCCGGCGCCGCGCAGGCGCTCGTTCAGGCGCCGGACGGGATCGCCGCGCAGCGTGCGCCAGCGGACCAGCGCCGCGTCCAACGAGGCCAAGCGCTGCGCCATGGCGTCCATCACCTGGCTGGTGGGCGCGGCGTCGGCGCCCTGCACCATGGCGTAGAGCTGCGCCAGCTCGCCCGCCACGCGGCCCAGGTTCGGCGGCGGCGCGGCGCCCGCGGCCGGTGCCGGGCCCGAGCCGTCTTCCAGCGACGCGACCTGCTCGTCGATCTCGGTGACCGACGTCTGCACCTCGGCGCCGCCCTTGCCGCGCAGCGCCCGCAGCTGCGTGCGCAGGCCGCGCACCTCGCCCAGCGCCTCGCCCGCGCGGTCCATCGCGTCCGCCAGCCGCTGCGAGGCGTCGAACTGCTGCCGCAGCGCGTCGGCCGTGGCGCGCACCCGCGGGTCCATCCGCACCAGCAGCGGCTGCGTGTACGTCTGCCCGTCCGCCGTCAGGCGCACGGTGTACGTTCCAGGCATCACCCAGGGGCCGCGCGGCTCCCTCCAGGTGTCGCCCGGCGTGGCGCTGATCGGGTGTTCGTGCTCTTCGGCGGCGGGGGCGGCAAGGTGCAGGTCCCACACGTAGCGGTGCGCGCCGGCGTCCGTCCCCAGCCGCTGCGGGGGGCGCACCCAGTACCAGGGGACGTTCGCCTCGGTCTGCACCGGCGGGAGCGAGTCGGTGCTGCGGAAGCGGCGCACCACCCGCCCGCTGGCGTCGGCGATCTCCAGCGTGACCGGCCCGGCTGCGGCGTGCCCCAGCCAGTAGTCGATCACGGCGCCGTCGGGCGGGTTCTGGCCCGCGGGCTCGTCGGGCGGCAGCGGCGTGTCGGGGTTGGTGTTCCAGCGCACCCGCAGCGCGTCGTGCGGGCGGAAGAGCACCGCCGGCGAGGATTCGGTCGCCGCATCGGCCTGCCGCAGCGGCGTCACGTCGTCCAGCACCCAGAAGCCGCGGCCGTGCGTGCCGACCACGAGGTCCTGGTCGTGGATCACCAGGTCGCGGATCGAGGACGCGGGCATGTTCAGCCGCAGCGGCTGCCAGTGCGCGCCGTCGTCCAGCGACATGTACACCTGCCGCTCGCTCCCCGCGTACAGCAGCCCGCGGCGGACGGGGTCTTCGCGGACCACGTTGACGATCCCTTCGGCGGGGATGCCGGCGACGATCTCGGTCCACGTCCGGCCGCCGTCGTGGGTGCGCAGGATGTGCGGGCGCAGGTCGTCCAGGCGGAAGGTGTTGATCGCCGCGTAGGCGGTGGCGGTGTCGAAGCTCGACGCTTCGAGGACCGACACCTTGGCCCACGGGGTGAGCTGCGGCGGGGTGACGTTCCTCCAGTGCGCGCCGCCGTCGCTGGTGACGTGGATCTGCCCGTCGTCCGTACCCGCCCAGATGCGGTTCGCGTCCGCGGGCGACGGGGCCAGCGCGTACACCACGCCGCGATGCGCGCCCTTCTCCGTGTCCAGTTCGGCGAAGGTGCCCAGGTTGGCGGGCACGGCGGGCCGCTCGCGGCTCAGGTCGGGCGAGAGCTGCGTCCAGTGCTGCCCGCCGTCCGTGGTCTTCCAGACGACGTTCGACGCGAAGTACAGCGTGTGCGGGTCCACCGGCGAGAAGACGACCGGCTGGGTGCGCACCACCCGGTAGTCTCCGCCGCGGATGGGACGTGGCGAGACGTCCTGCACCGTCCCCGTGGCGCGGTCCCACCGGCCGATCTTGCCGCCGTACACCACGTTGGGGTCGAGCGGGTCGGGCGCCACGTAGCCGTACTCCTCGGCGCCCACCGGGTGCCACTCGCGGAAGGTGATGCGCCCGTCGTTGCCGCGGCTGGCGATCCCCACCGAGCCGCTTTCCTGCTGCGATCCGTAGATGTTGTAGGGGAAGGCGTTGTCCGTGGCCAGGTGGAAGATCTGCGCGGTGGGCTGGTTGTACCAGCTGCTCCACGTCTCCCCGCCGTTCACCGTGATGATCGCCCCCTGGTCGGCCGCGTTCAGGATCACCCGCGGGTCGTTGGGGTCGATCCAGAGCCGGTGGTAGTCGTCGCCCCCGGGCGCGCCGCGGAATGCCGCGAAGGTCTTCCCGCCGTCCGTCGATTTCCAGGTGACGATGTTGGCGACGTAGAGGATGTCGGGGTTCTTCGGATCGGCGCGCACCTCGTTGAAGTCGCCGTCGCGGCCCCAGAGGCGGCCGTCGTCGTTCACGCGCGTCCAGCTCTCGCCCGCGTCGTCGCTGCGGTAGACGCCGCCCAGCGTGCGCGCGCCCACCACCGCGTACATCCGCCGCGGGTCGCTACGCGCGATCTCGATCCCGATCCGCCCCAGCCCGTCCGCGGCCCCGGGGAGGCCGCGGGTCACCTGCCGCCACGTCGTCCCGCCGTCGGTGGACTTGTACAGCCCGTTGTTGCGCGACAGCGTCCACGAGCTGCCGACCTCCCACGGCGCCTGCCGCGCGGACCAGAGCACGGCGAACACCGTCTGGGGGTTCGACGGATCGATCTGAATATCCATCCCGCCGGTGTCCGGGTCGCGGTACAGCACCTTCTCCCACGTCCGCCCGCCGTCGGTGGAGCGGAAGATCCCGCGCTCGGGGTTGGGGCCGTACGGGTGGCCCAGCACGGCGGCGAACACGCGGTTCGGGTTGGCGGGGTCCACGGCCAGCATGGGGATCTGCTGCCCGTCGCGCAGCCCCAGGTGCGTCCACGTGCGCCCCGCGTCGGTGGACTTGTAGATCCCGTCGCCGGTGGAGAGGTCGGGCCGCTGCAGCCCCTCGCCGCTGCCTACGTAGACGATGTTGGGATCGGACGGCGCGATAGCGATCGCCCCGATCGATCCCGTGGGCTGGTCGTCGAAGATGGGCGTCCATACGCGCCCGTAGTCGTTGGTCTTCCACACGCCGCCGTTGTTGACGCCGATGTAGAACACCCCCGGCTGCTGCGGCACCCCGACGGCCGCCACGGTGCGCCCGCCGCGGAACGGCCCCACCATCCGCCACCACAGCCCGCCGAACAGCCGGGGGCTCACCTGCGCGGCCAATGGAGATGCGGATACGGCTGTGATCAGCGCGAGCGCGGTGGCCAGTGCACGGCGGCGGTGGGTCATGACGGGATGCGGGGACGTGTGAACGGACGCGGTGGGTGGATGCGCCACAACGTGCGGCGGGCGGCCGGGGTGGCGCAAGGACGGGCCCCGGCGGCGGGTTGCAACCCGCCGTCGTGGCGAAACCTTCATCGTGTTCTTTTCTCGCGCGCGGATCGCGGCGAGGCTTGTTCCGCCCGCGCATCGTATCTATCCTTCGGGCACCTCCAACTCCCCACGCCCGAGCCGGCTCACCCGATGGGCATCATCCTCTTCTCCATCCCGTTCTTCTTCGTGCTGATCGGCGCGGAGCTGGGGTACGCGGCGTGGTCGCGGCGGCGGCTGTTCCGGCTGAACGACTCCATCGCCGACCTGAGCTGCGGGATCCTGAGCCAGGTCTCGGGCGTGTTCTCCAAGCTGTTCGCCGTCGGCATCTACGTCTGGGTGCTGAACCATCTCGCCATCCAGCGGTGGACGCCGTCCGCGCCGCGGTGGATCGAAGGCGCGCCGTTCAGCCACGCGCAGGCGTTCCCCTGGTTCGGGGTGAACGCGGCGGAGCTGGCGAGCTGGGCGGCGGTGTTCGTGCTGGTCGACTTCTGCTACTACTGGAGCCACCGGCTCTCGCACGAGATCAACGTGCTGTGGGCGGGCCACGTGGTGCACCACAGCAGCGAGGAGTACAACCTGGCCGTGGCGCTGCGGCAAAGCTCGCTGCACGGCCTGTTCACCTGGATCTTCTACGTGCCGCTGGCGCTGGCCGGCGTCCCCGCACGGATGTTCGTGTCCGCGTACGCGCTCAACCTCCTTTACCAGTTCTGGATCCACACCCGCGCGGTGGGGAGGATGGGGCGGCTGACGGAGTGGGTGCTGAACACCCCCAGCCACCACCGCGTGCACCACGGCCGCAACCCCAGGTACCTGGACCGCAACCACGCCGGCGCGCTGATCGTGTGGGACCGCCTGTTCGGCACCTTCCAGGCGGAAGAGGAAGAGCCCGTCTACGGCATCACCACGCCGCTGCGCAGCTGGAACCCGCTGTGGGCCAACGTGCACGGCTTCGTGGGCATCGCGCGCGACGTGGCGCGGGCACGCGGATGGCGCGACCGGTGGATGTACGTGTTCGGTCCGCCCGGCTGGCGCCCCGCGTACCTTGGCGGGCGGCAGGCGGCACCGGACGTATCCGCCGCCACCGCCGAGACGTGGGACCCGGTCGTTCCGCCGGGGCTGGCGGTGTACGGCTTCGTGCAGTTCGTGGCGGCGCTGGCGGGGAGCTTCGCGCTGCTGCAGAACGCGATGGCGATGCCGCGGGCGCACGTGGCGGCGGCGGGATTCTACGTGGCCATCAGCCTGGCGGCGATCGGCGGCGTGTTCGAGAGCGCGCAGTGGGCGGGGCCGATCGAGGTGGCGCGGCTGGCGGCGCTCGGCGCGGCGTGCGTCGCGCTGGGGTGGACGGGCGCCCTGCCGCCCTCCGCCGGCGCGGCCGGCGCGGTGTTCTGCGCCGCGAGCCTGGCGTGGTTCATCCCCCGCCGCGGCGCCCTCACCGAGACGGAGCTGGCGCCGATCATGTGATAGGGTAGGAGTCCCGAAGTGACCAGCCGAAGGGGTCACACGGAGCAGCGGAGAAAAACGGAGAAACGGAGAACTGCTCGCGGTGCGGGCGATTCTCCGTTTCTTCTGTTGAGCCAGACGGAATGATACCGAATCGGGAAGAGTGCTTGTGCATTCCGCGCCCAAACTGGAGATGTCATCCTGAGGAGCCGCCGCGCTGAACCATCATCCAGATGAAATCGTGGCGGCGACGAAGGATCTATACTCGACGTTCGAGCGTCATTCCGGCCTTACGCGCCGAGACTGGCCACAGATCCTTCGGCCGCCGCCAGAGTTTGGTGTGAATGCGGGTGTGCAGCGGCGGCGACCTCAGGATGACATCACCCGGGGAATGCAGAGTCAATCCTAGAACCGGTATGCAGCCTACGGCTCAATCCGGGTTCCAGGCGCCCAGCGCGCGGCGGACGAGTACGAGCTGGCCCACGTGGTAGGCGGTGTGGTCGGCCACCAGCAGCAGCTCGCGCAGGTACGTCTGGCCGTCGCCCCAGGGGATGCGGGCGAACAGGTCCACGTCCGGGTCGGTGGCGAGGGACTGGAGTGCCTCGCGGTCGGCGCGGAACTCGTCGGCGCTGCGGTCCCAGGCGCCGGCGTCGGGCGGCGCGGCGGCGGACGGCCAGTAGTCGCGCGGCCACTGCTTTTCCCGGTAGTTCTCGTCGCGGCAGAACTCCAGGATGTCGGCCTGGGTGATCCGCAGGTGCTCGAGCAGCTCCCACGGCGAGTGCGGCAGCCCGGGCGGGCGCACGCCCTGGAGCCCGGCACCCAGACCTCCCACCGCCGCGTCGAAATCGGCGTGCGCGTCGCGCCACCCCAGCAGGCGGCGCAGGTGCTCGCGCAGCGCGTGGTCGGTGGACCCGCGGTCGATCGAATCGTTGGTCATCGGCTCTCCGGCACGTGCGGGGCGAGTCAGGACGCGAAGGTGCGGGCGTCGAGGGTGGCGCCGTTCTGCGTGCCCTCCACGGCCGCCACGTACACGCGGGCGAGCTGCGCGGCGGGCATGCCGTGCGACGGGTCCTGCCCCATGGAGTGCAGCGTTTCGCTCACCCAGGGCGGGCTCACCACGTTCACGCGGACGCCGCGGGGCAGCTCCAGCGCGGCGGCGCGCGCGAACGCCTCCACCGCCGCGTTCACCGGGCTGATCGCCGCGCCCCCGGGCATGGGCTCCCACGCCAGCACGCCGCTGGTGAGCGTGAACGAGCCGCCGTCGCGCAGGTGCTTCAAGCCGAGCCGGACCAGGTTCACCTGGCCCATCAGCTTGCTGTTCAGCCCCAGGTGAAAGTCCGGCTCGGCGAGCTGTTCCAGCGGCTTGAACGAGGCCCGCCCCGCGCAGCACACCACCGCGTCCACCGGCCCCACCGCGCCGAAGAGCGCCGCCAGCGACGCGCCGTCCTCGATGTCGGCGGTGAAGTCCCCCTCCGTGCGCGCCACCCGCACCACCTCGTGCGACGCCGACAGCGCATCGGCCACCGCGCGGCCGATCGTCCCCGTCGCCCCGATCACCACCACCTTCATCCGTGCCTCCCCGGCGAGAGATCGTTCCTCGTTGAACCACCGGGGGAGAATGGGGCGGTGCGGGGGCGCTCACAAGGTCCGGCCGATCGTTGTGGGCCGCTTCGCCCCGGATGGATCATCCCGCATCCAGCGGAACGCGGAAGAGCAGCAGGGGATCACCACGATCCACGCCGCTGCTCTGCTTCGATCCCCCCGCTGGCATGGTGGCGGCGGCGCGACCGAGGTGCGCCTGGACGCCTCAGGCGGCCGGCCTGGGCTCGCGCGCGCGGGCGGCGGTCTTGCCCTGTTCCTGCAGCACGTCGGCCACGGCCATCATCGCGCCGGTGCCCACGGCCATCAGCAGCGCCGTGTGCAGGTTGCGCTGCCGCCGCACGGGGCGGGGAAGCCGCGTGGCGCCGTAGCGCGTGTGCAGGGCGTCGCGGGTCAGTCCGCGGGCCGCCTTCATCGCGGCCCCGCCCACCACCGCCCACATCATCTTCCGGCCCAGGCTGCTCGCCATAAGATCCTCCTGTTCAACGAGTTGCGCCACCTCGGAAGACCACGGGCCATGCACGTCCCGCGCCAACCTTCGTCCAAGCTTCCCCGACGGGGATCGGTGGAGAGCGCCACTCACGGAAGGCCAGCTGTCTCAGTGGATCGATCAGGGGATCACGAGGCGAGTCGGCCGTCGTGCACGTCCTGCGCATCGACGGCCGGATGGCGATCATTCGCCGTATCCACGAAGGCTGCAGAGACGCACGGAGATCGGGAGGGCTCGGATTCCCCCTGATGACGCAGTTGACGAACCCGTCAGGCGCAGACAACGGGGTGAATGACGGACGCGGGTGTTCCCGCGAACTTTCGATACTCAGCGCATTCCGAGCCTGCAGCCACTCGCCGGCGAACTCCGGTGCGATCAGGTTGCAACCCAATCGACGAAGAACCTGAAAAAAGGGTGGCCGGCGTGAAGCCGGCCACCCTTCCTCGTACCAATCTTCCGCCGGAAGAGCGCCCGTCAGGACGCCCTTCCGCCGGCCCGGCTCACGGCTCGGTCGCCGGAGTGAGGCAGCCCGTGAACAGGGGGTTGTTGCGCTCCTCCTGCGGGATGGTGAGCGCCACGTCGGTGCCGTAGGCATCGCCGCGACGGTCCACGCCGATCGGCCAGATCTGGTTCTGCGTGAAGCCGAAGAACTTCTGCATGCGGCGCAGGTCGCCCAGACGGTGGGCGGTGAGCCACAGGCTGAAGGCGCGCTCGCGGAAGAGCGTGAGCGCCTGCGCGCTGGCCGTGGCGCCGAACTGCGCCGCGGTGAGAGCGGTGAGCCCCACGTTGTTCGCGGCACGGGCCGCGTTCACGAAGGTGAGCGCCGAAGCGGCGTTCCCCGCCTTGAGCGCAGCCTCGGCCTGGATGTAGCGCGCCTCCATCCCCGAAGCCAGCAGCACGTCGCTGCCGCGGCTGGGGTACTTCAGCTGGCTGAAGTGGATGCCGCCGTCGGCCGCCGAGGTGGGGCCGTCGCCGTTCGGCGCGTACAGCGTGCCGGTGGCGCTACCCCACGGGGTGCGGGGGTCGTGCGCCGACATGTAGTCGAGGCCGTTGGTCCCCTCCTTGTCCACCGTGCTCCAGCGCTTCTCCTCGTTCAGAAGCTCCTCCACCGCGTTGTACGAGTCCTGGGTCGCCGGATCGTACTCGATGAAGTACCGGAAGCCGTCGGGCACCAGCGCGGCCACCGCGGCCGCCCCGGTGTAGTCGCCCTTGAACATCAGGGCGCGCGCCTTGCCCACGTGGGCCAGGTTCACCTCGGTGGGATAGCTGCTCCCGGCCAGCGCGACCGCCTGGTCGAAGGCCGCGATCGCCGAGTCGAGCACGGCCGCGGTGGGCTGCCCCGCCGACGGCACGAACTGGCCGTTCACGTCCACCAGCGAGAGCGGCACGCCCGAGCAGAACGACTCGGCCAGCAGCAACTCGCTGTACCCGATGATGTTGTACAGGTTCACGTGCAGGTCCGAGCCGGCCTGGCTCGTGCTCGCGAACAGCCCCGCCGCGTTGATGGCCTCGGCGCGGGCGCGCTGCAGGTACGTGTACGGGTCGCTCACCGCGGCGTTGGTCTCCGTGGGCCGGCGGCGGTCCAGCGACTGCCGGGTGGAGAAGCCGTCGCTGTCCACCAGCTCGTCGGTGAACGTGGCGCTCTGCAGGACCAGCCCGCCCTCGCGGTTCTGGCGGCCGCCGATGGCGGTGGCGAAGCGGGCGCGCGCGCCCGCGTAGGTGTTGGGAAGGTTGGTGGTGTCGCGGGCGGTGCCCGGCGTCACCGTGAACGGGTCTTCCACCTGGAGCGCCTCGTCCAGGTTGCACGCGGCCAGCGGCAGAAGCGCGGCCACGGCAGCCAGCCCGAGCGCCCGCCGGGGGAGGAACCCGAGGGCCCTCCCCGGCGCTACGATACGGTTGAGCATGTGAAACTCCATTCCTCGATCAGAAGTTGACGTCGATGCGAGCGACGAGCGAGCGCGCCGGCGGAACCGAGTAGAACTCGTTGGCGTTCAGGTTCGACGTGCCGTTGGCGTTCACTTCCGGATCGAAGCCACGGTAGTTGGTCCAGGTGTGGAGGTTGCGGCCCGCCAGGGTCAGCGAAAGGCCGTCCTCGCGGAAGCCGAAGCGCCGCGTGAGCGTGTTGGGCGCGGTGAGCGTGAGCGCCACCTCGCGCAGCTTCCAGAACGACGCGTCCTCGATGAACCCGGCGCTGCTGATCCCCTTCAGCACGGCCTGGATCGCGGCCTGGTCCTCGAGCGAGGCACCCGGCACCCAGCGCTCCTGGCAGAACGCCACGGTGCTGGCCGCGGTGCAGCGGCTCTGGCGGGTCTGGTCGAACAGCTTCTGGCCGCCGCGGTAGTCGAGCAGCGCCGAGACGCGGGCGAACCCGAAGGCGCGCACGTCGGCGTTGAACGACGCCTCGCGCTTCGGCAGCGGGCTGCCGAAGAAGGTGCGGTTCAGCGACGGGATGGTCTGCGAGTCGGCCGGCAGCGCCACCACCTCGCTCTGCTGGATCAGGCCGTCGCCGTTGGTGTCGGCGAAGCGGTACGCGGTGGTGAAGTACGAGCCCACCGGGTACCCCTCGATGTGCCACTGCAGCGTGCCCAGCGAGATGCCGGCCTTGGCCACGATGGTGTCACCGAACGCGTTCAGGCGGTTGCGGTTGGTCGACAGCGTCGCGTCGAGGTTCACCTCGAGGTTGCGGCGGCGCACCGGCTGGGTGCGCAGCGCCATCTCGAAGCCGCTGTTCGACACGCTGCCCAGGTTGAAGAACTGCGACAGCGGGCCGCCGAACGACGGCGCCAGCGTGCGGCTCACCAGGGCGTTGTTCGAGCGCTTGTCGTAGTGCGTGACTTCCAGGCTCACCCGGTCGTCGAACAGCCCCAGGTCGCCGCCGAACTCGATCTCGCGGGTGATCTCGGCCTTCAGCTGGCTGTTGCCGAAGTTCGACACCACGAAGCCGTTTTCGATGCCGCCGTCGATCGCCACCTGCGCCGTGTTGTAGGTGCGGTTGGCGGTCAGGTACGCCGGGCGCAGCCCCGACTTGCCGTACGCCGCGCGCAGGCGGAGGTTGCTGAGCTGGCCCAGGCTGGGGAACCAGGGCTCCTCGTTCACCACCCAGCTCGCAGACAGCGAGGGGTAGGTGATGAAGCCGATGTCGGCGCCCGAGGCCGAGCTCTTGTCGCCGCGCAGCGCGGCGTTCAGGAACAGGCGGTCGTTGATGGCCAGCTGCTCGCTGAAGTACGCGCCGAACAGACGGTCCGGGGACTCGGGGCCCAGGTTCTCGTCCACCGAGCCCGGGATGCCGCCCAGGATGGTGCCCGGAGCCGGGTCATCGGCCTCGGCGTAGGTGTAGTTCGGGTTGGTGCTGGTCCACTGCACGCCCACCGAGGTGGTGGCCGCCAGGTTGCTGCGCAGCTGGTTGGTGGCCGTGGCGCCGCCGTTGGCGGTGAACACGTTGTTGTGCGTGCGGTACTGCTCGCGGAAGCCGCCCGGGAAGGCGCCGACCGAGCCCGGCGCCACGAAGGTGCCGATGAAGCGGTCGTTGTTGTCCACGCCCAGCGTGCCGTTGAACGACAGCCAGGTGAGCGGGCGGTAGTTGGCCGTGGTGCTGCCGGTGAAGCGGTTGCTGTTCTCCTTGTTCTCCCACATGTACAGGCGGCTGGCCAGGATGCCGCTGCCGTACCCCGCGTTGTTCGCGATGTTGGTGGGAGTGGGGGAGCCGCGCAGCGCCCACAGCAGCGGGCTGATCGCCGAGTTGTCGCTCTGCGGCAGCTGGATGTTGTTGGCCGTGTAGCCGGCGCTGGCGGTCAGGCGCAGGGTGCTCCCCGCGTTGGCGGCCAGGTTGGCGCGCACGTTCCGGCGGCTCAGGTGGTTCGGGTGCTGCACGCCCACGCCGTGCGTGGTCTCGCCCGACACGTAGTAGGTGGCGGTCTCGGTGCCGCCCGACACGCTGCCGCCCAGCTTGGAGAGCGCGCCGTCCTGCAGGGGCGTCACGTCGCTGGAGAGCGGGTTGTAGCTGTACAGCGAGTCCACCGTCTTGCAGGTCCCGTTGGCGCGGGCCACCAGGTCGCAGTTGATGCGCGTGCCGGCGGCGTTGAAGCCGCGCTGCAGGAAGTTGTCGGGGAAGTCGAAGTTCTCGTCGAGCTTCGACGCCTCGGCGTAGGTGCGCACGTTGGGGCGGCCGGCGCGGCCGCGCTTGGTGGTGACCTGGATCACGCCGTTGGCGGCCTGCGTGCCGTACAGCGCCGACGCGGCGGGCCCCTTCAGCACCTCGACGCTCTCGATGTCGTCGGGGTTCAGGTCGTTCAGGCGCGACGAGCCCTGGCCGCCGGTGAACAGGTCGCCGCCGCCCACGTCCTGCGCGATGCGCACGCCGTCGATGATGATCAGCGGGTTGTTGTTCAGCGACAGCGAGTTCACGCCGCGGATGCGGATGCGGCTGTTGGAGCCCAGCTGCCCGGAGCTCTGCGTGACGACCACGCCGGGGGCGCGGCCCTGCAGGAACTGCGAGAAGTTCTGGACGGTGGCCTGCGGCACCTGGTCGGCGGTGATGTTCGACACCGCGTTGCCCAGCTCGCGCTGGCGGGCCTCGCGGCCGCTGGCCTGCACCACCAGGGCGTTCAGGTTCACCGCGCTGGTGTTGAGGGAGAAGTTGGCGGTCACGGTCTGCCCCGCGGCCACGGTGACGCGCTGGGTGCCGCCGGCGTAGCCGATGCGGCTGGCGGTCACGCTGTGCGAGCCCGACGGAACGTTCCCGATGCGGTACTCGCCCTGCGCGTTCGTCACCACGCGCAGCGTGGTGCCGGCCACCAGCACCGTGGTGCTGCTGAGGGGCGCACCGGTGCGCGAGTCGGTGACCCGGCCGGTGATGGTCCCGCCGGACTGCGCGTTCGCCGCCGTGGGCAGCGCCGCAGCCAGGAGGACCGTAGCGATCCAACGGATTCTTGACATGCTGCTTGCTCTGTGGGAGTTGACCAACGCTCCCGTACGCGCGGCCGTTCGGCCATGCGCCGGGCTCATCGTGCCTGCCTGCGATCGGTTGGCGTCACCTCCGGGCAGAAAGGAACGTGGGGCGCTGTCCGGCCCGTGCGGTCGCCTTGCGGAGCGGGCACACGGGCCGGGCGGAGCATCCCGGGTGAGGGGCCCGGCTCTCGGAGGGGTTTCCGGAGCGCGGGCTCCTGACGGCCGGGAAAGAAGGTTCGTCAACGCGGGGCGAGCCCGCGGCCATGGTCGGGTCCTTCCGGGCGTCGCGGCCCGTGCGGCGCCGTTCGGGCGCGCGCGTCCATCCAACGATCACTTCCATCAACCACGCCTTTGCTGCGGTCCTTCCGCGCCTCGCGTCCGCTTTTCCGCCGGCTTCAGGCAGGCCGCCGGGCGGAAACGGATGGTGCGCGGCCCGGGACAAAACGCGTGTGCTTCGGTGCTCCCGCAGATTGGTGTGACAACAAGCTAACCGGTTGCCACGAAAGTGCAACGGGCACCCCCGCACACCGTGAAGAACGCCTGAGCGGCGTTCTCGTGACACCACACCGCCGCGCGCTCGCACCGGGCCAATTCGCGCCGCAACACGGATCGCTGGACGAGAGCCGGATCGAACGTTCGAACGGGTCGTCCGCGCAGGCCGCGGAAGTGCAAGGCGCAATCAACATGATAAGTTAATGTGACACTCCCCCACAATTCAACCCTCTGCTTCATTCTGCTACGCGACGGTCCCGAAGGCGCTGTCGGCGGAAGCTCCTAACTTCAAGCGGGAGGGAAGGTTCCGTGATCCGCGCCGGGTCCGGGCGCCGTATCCGCCGGCCGCGCTCAGGCATCGAGGGCGTGGAGCAGCCGCTTCGGGGCCACCAGGGCGTACGACTGCACGATCTGCCCGCGCAGCTCGTCGTCGTCCACGCGGTCCAGCACGATCCCGATCCATCCCTTCACTCCCACGTAGGGCGGGACGAAGTACTTCCCGGGTTCGTCCGCGACGAGGGACTCCTGCACGCCCAGCGGCGCGTTGCACCACAGCGCGACGCGGCCGTCGCCGTGGTGGCGGTCGGCGTACATGGCGAACAGGCGCTTGCGCACCCGCCAGGTGGGCTCGCCCCACGCCACCTGCTCCGCCGCCTCGGGAAGTGCCAGGCAGATCCGCCGCACGCGTTCCAGGGTGTGCATCGGCCGGGTGACGGGGTTCGGGGGTGATACGGCCGGCGGTCGTCCGCGGAGGACCCGGGTCTCGCGCGCCCGGGCCCGGTCAGACCGGGGCGAGCGGGCGGTGCGGCGCGGGGGGAAGCTCCACGCGGACCCGGTCGCCGGGATGGACGTCGCCGCCCGCGAGCACCACGGCCATGATGCCGGCCTTGCGCACCAGCCCGCCGTGCTCGTCGCGGCCGAGCACGGCGGACATCAGCCCGGGCTGGAAGGCGTCGAGCTGGGCGCACGGGTTCCGCAGGCCGGTGACCTCCACCACGGCGGTGGCGCCCAGGTGCAGCCGCGTGCCCGTGGGCAGCGCCAGCAGCTCCACCCCGCGCGTGGTCACGTTCTCGCCGATGTCGCCGGCGCGGACGGCGAAGCCGGCGGCGGACAGCTCGTCGTGCAGCTCGGCGTGCACCAGGTGCACTTGGCGCAGGTTGGGCTGGGCGGGGTCGCGGGCCACGCGCGAGCGGTGCTTCACCGTCGCCCCGGCGTGCGCATCTCCGTCCACCCCCAGCCCCGCGAGCAGGCGGATGGTGTCGCGGTTCCGTTTGCTGAAGGTGTGGCCGGTGCTCACGCTCACGGCCGTCACCACTCCGTCCATCGCTCCCTCTTTCGCCGTGCGGGTAGATCCGGAGAACGGCAACGGCGGGTCACACGGAGCAGCGGAGAAGAACGGAGGAACGGGAGACCCGCGCTCTGCTCCATCGCTCTCCCCTTGCCTCCGGGACTCCCCTGGAAAGCTCGAGCGGACCGCTCCGGTGCGCCAGTGCGTGACCGGGCCATTCAGCCGGCCGGGCCGCGGTCCGTCGGCGGAGGGCGGCGAAGGGACATGACGTGGCGGAGCAACGGCGTCACCCCTCGTCTGTGCCGTGCAGCCGGGCGTGCGCGTGATTCACCACCTGGCCGGCCTCGATGCGCTGGCGCATGGCGGTGGCGGTGACGGCGAGCTGTTCGAAGCTGCTCGGGTGCCCGGGCGTGGTGGCCCCCGTCACCATCCGGTGCGCCGGGTGGTTCCGCGCCAGCCACGCCAGCTCGCCGCGGCTGAGCTGCGCGATCTCTGCGAGCGTCCCGGCGTCGGCCAGGCTCCCGGCCGCGTGGGCGGCGGCGGCAAGGAGGTGGAACGACGCCTCGTGCTCGCCCAGCTGGCGGGCGGCGTGGTGCGCGTGGACCAGCTGCCGCAGCAGTGCCTGAAGGTCGGGGCTCGTCTCCGTCATCGCACTCCGGCGCACGGTGGATTTCGTCTTCCGTTGACCATACGCGGCCGAGACGCGCGCCGAAACCCGTCCGGGCGATCACGAGCCAGGGCCCGGGTTCGCATCAGGCGCGGACGGCGGCGCGGTGCGTGGCGCGGTAGCGCACGGGCAGGTGCGTGGGGCCGTGCACGTGGAAGCCCTCGCGCGGCTCCCAGGCGTCGCCGGCCAGCTCGAACTCCGCCCAGCGGCCCAGGATGTCGCCCAGGGCGATGCGGCCTTCCAGCCGGGCCAGCGGCGCTCCCACGCAGAAGTGGATCCCGTGGCCGAACGCCACGTGCGGGTTGGGATCGCGCCCCGCGTCGAAGCGGTCGGGCGCGTGGAAGTGCGCCGGGTCGCGGTTGGCCGAGCCCGTCCACGCCAGCACCAACTCCCCGGCGGGGATGCGCTGGCCGTGCACCTCCACCTCCGCGCGGGTCATGCGGAAGACGGTCTGCACCGGCGAGCGGTAGCGCAGCACCTCTTCCACCGCGGTGGGGACGAGGGAGGGCTGGGCGCGCAGCCGCGCGTGCTGGCCGGGGAACTCGGCCAGCGCGATCACCGCGTTGGAGATCAGGTTGGCGGTGGTCTCGTGGCCGGCCAGCAGCAACAGCTGGAAGAAGGCCAGGATCTCTTCGTCGCTCAGCTGTTCGCCGTCCACCTCCACCTCGAGCAGGCGGGTGAGCAGGTCGTCGCACGGGGCGCGGCGGCGCTCGGCGAGCAGCGCGGGGAGGTACGCCGCCATCTCGTCGTGCGTGGCGATGAAGCCGGCCACCGCGCGCCCGGCGTCGCCGTCGCCCGCCACGGCGTGGGCCATGGCCACCATGCTGTCGGTCCAGCGGCGGAAGACAGGATAGTCGGCGGAGGGCGCGCCGAGCATCTCGGAGATGACGAGCAGGGGGAGCGGCACGGCGTAGTCCGCCACCAGGTCCATCTCGTCGCCCCGGCCGATGGCGCGGTCCAGCAGCCCGCGCGACAGCTCGCGGATGCGCGGCTCCAGGTTGGCCACCGCGCGCGGGGTGAAGGCGCGCACGATCAGCGCGCGCATCCGCGTGTGGCGCGGCGGGTCGGAAAAGATCAGCCACCGCGACGTGCGCTGCGCGCCGGGAGCCACGGCCGAGCCGAAGGCCTGGTGGTCGTTCAGGGCGCGCCTGACGCTCGGGTAGTCGAAGAGCATCCAGTGGCCGGTGTGCGGCTCGCGGAACACCGGCGTGCGGGCGCGGAGCTGGTCGTACAGCGGATACGGGTTGCGGCGCGTGTCGCTGGAAAAGAGGCTGAGCATGGTTCACCACCCTCGCTCCCTGCACGGTTGCATGTGAGCGCCGCCGGTCCAGTCCGGCGGCGGGTTTCCGTCACCGGTCCGATGTGCCCGCCGGGGCGCCGAAGGCCCGCAGCGCCACCTCCACCAGCGCCCGGGCCGACGGCTCGTCCACCGGGCCGCCGCTCATCAGGTAGCGGTAGAAGAACGGCCCGCTCACCACGTCGGTGGCCAGCTCCACGTCCAGCTCCGCGCGCAGCTCGCCGCGGGCCGTGCCGCGCTCCAGCACCTGGCGCATGGCCGCCCGCCACCGCGCGTCGAAGCCGGTGCGCATGGCGTGGGCGATGGCCGGGCTGCGCGCCATGGCGGCCACCAGGCCGGAGAGGAGGACGTGGCTGGCGGGGTCGCCGTACATGCCCACCGCCACCCGCATCAGCCCCAGCAGGTCGCCGCGCGCGCTGCCGGTGTCAGGCACGGGGATGGCGTGGAGGATCCGCCCCAGCGCCTCGATCACCAGCGTCTCCTTCTCCTTCCAGCGGCGGTAGAGGGTGGCTTTGCCCACCCCGGCGCGCGCGGCGATCGCCTCCATGGTCACCGCGTCGTAGCCCACCTCGCGGATCAGGGCGATCGCGGCGGAAAGGATCGCGTCGTGCGCTTCTTCGCTGCGCGGCCGGCCGGGGCGGCGGCCGGCGGTGGAGTCGGTCTCGGTCACGGTACCCTGCTGGTTTTCAATACGGCATCGTTCCGTATCTGGAGGATAGCAAGCGCTATTCCAGAACGCAAGCGTATCGTAATCGGACGTGCCAGGGGCGAGAGGATCAGCGGAGGAGCAGGGCGATTGAATCGCAGCAACCACTGCACAAAGTCCGCCTGCGCGGACTACAGGCCGGCGGGGCGGCCGCAGTGATGGTGCGCGCGTTCAAAGCTGATCGGGGAAGAACCGTTCTCTCGCAGAGTACACGGAGTTCACGGAGGACGCGCCTTCGATTTCCGCGCAGTTCCTCTGTGTACTCCGTGAACTCCGTGAGAGAACATGCAGGCTGATCCGTGCGCTGTAGTCACGGACCTGATATCCAGTCGGACCAGATCAGGACTCACCAGCCGCGGCAGGGGCGGGCGCGGCGGACTTGCGCACCCAGGCGTCGAGCCCGGCGCGGGCGGCGGCGCGCACCTTGGCCCGCAGCAGCGGCGTCCATCCCAGCGCCAGGCCGGCCGGCCCCAGCGCCTGCCGCGCCCAGCGCCAGAACGAGAAGTCGTCGTCGTGCCGCGCGATCAGCCCGTCGCGAAAGCCGAAGCTCGCGTGGATGCGGTTGTGCACGCGCCGCCCGGTCTGCGTGAAGGTGTAGCGCGCGTCCCAGTCGGCCGTGCCGGTCTCGTCGTTCGCCGCCACGTTGCCGTGGGTGAGCTCCAGGTCGGTGGCGCGGGCGCAGAGCATGGCCCACATGTCGCCCGCCGCCGTGCCGCGCAGCTCGCCGAACGCGGGGTCGCTGAACACCACGTCGGGGTGGTAGCACGCCCGCATCCCCTGGGCGTCGCGCGCCTGGAAGCAGGTGTAGAAGCGGTGGATCAGCGCCTCGTTCGGGTGCATGGCAGCGCGGGGAGCGGGGGGTGGGCGGCCCATCGTGTGGTCAAGGATGATGGTACGGCACCATCCGCCGCGGGAACAGCGTTTCGGCCTGCACCCCGCCGACCGGTGGCTGAAGCCGCGGCAACGACTACGGGAAGCCTCGCAAACCGCGCGAGGCTGCGGGTCGAGAGCCGAGCCCGCCTTCGCGGACTACCCGCGCTGGAGTGGACGTGGGCCGCTGCTTCCGCCGGATCCGCTCAATACGGCGGCTCGGCGGGGCCGGCGTAGCCGCAGATGCCGGCGCGGGGGGAGTTGACCAGCTCCACCGTTTCGTCGTAGCCGTCGTGCCGGTGGCGGGCGTGAACGGCGCACAGGGTGCCGCGCAGGCCGCGGTGCACGCACTCGGGGCACACGCGCGTGGCGGGCGCCTCGCAGCGCTGGCAGGGCAGGGCCAGCGGCGTGTTGCGGGCCATCAGCGCGATCGGGCGCGGCGTGGTGCGGCTTCCCTCGCGCACGTCGATCCCGCGCACCACGGTCACCGTCTCGGCGCCGAAGTCGTAGATGTGCGTGATCTCCGTTCCCGGGCGGATCACCTTGCCCACGCGCTCGGCCATCGGGATCTCCCGGCCGCCCCATCCGCCCACCGAAAAGCGGCTCAGGTGGCCGCAGCACTCCAGCCAGGTCACCCGCAGCCAGGCGTCCAGCTGCGCCAGGGTGGCGGTGCCGTCCACCTCCAGGTTCATCCAGTAGCGGCCGGTCCACGCGTCGCGCGCCTGCAGGTGCAGCAGCGGCACGCGCCGGCCGTGCCTGCCCTGCGCCGACTCCACCACGGCGGTGCGCTCGTCGCAGCCGTGCAGGTGGCGGCTCATCCCGCCGCGCGTGAACTCCTTGCCGCAGTACACGCAGATGCCGCGGGAATGTCTCGTGTCTCCCATGCAAGTTGTCTCCGGAAAGGGGTGAGATGACCGGCGCGGATGACGGGGAGCCGTTCGCCCCCCCAAGCTTTCGCTGCCGCTTCGCACCGGGGACGATCGACCGCGCGAGCCCACCAGGCGCCGCAATGCAACGGGATCAAAGTAGCAGGTGAACAATGTGTACGCAGCACCCCCGGTGAAATGCGCCACCGTGGAAACCCGGGCCGCGCCACGTCTGGAAAATCTCGACGTGATGTCTCCGGCGGAGTGGCCGTAGCGGACAGATCATGAGGGTGGCGCACCCTCCGGCGGGCCATCGAAGGATTGCGGTGGAGGGGGGTGCGTCTCGGGAAGGAGATCCGGAGGCGGTGTGCGGAGCAGAGACTGTTCGCGGTTGCCGCCGATCCGCGGCCTTGATAGCTTGGGGACCCAAACGAAACATGTGATCCGTCGTTCCGCCGCGCCTGTCCGGGCGGTGCGGCGGCTCGTTTCCGGACCCTTCACCCACCGCAAAGGCCGCTCGCCATGCCCCCAATCCGGCGTCCCCTCCGCCTGTCCAGCGCCGTGCTGGCGCTATCGCTCGCGCTGGGCGCGTGCGTGGACCGCGACCCCGTGGGCCCGTCGCGCGACCCCGGCGCCGGCCGCGCGCGCGACGCAGGCGTCGAGGCGTTCACCGGCCGCATCCGCGTCGGCGTGGTGCCGGCCGCCAGCTCGGTGGCCATCGGCAGCGACGCCGGCTACGAGATCCGCGACCGGGCGACCGGCGCGCTGCTGATGTCGGGGAGCAACGGCACCGCCACGGTCACCCTGCAGTCCGTGATCAGGTCGTGGTACCGCCTGCAGGTGATGTGCGGGAGCACGTCTTCCGTCGCCACGCGCAAGGCGGCGGCCGAGGCGAAGGGGTATCCCACCTTCACCGAGTTCGTGGCCGCGGCCAACTGCACGCGGCTGTTCATCGGCAGGTTCGACCCGCCGCCGGCCAGCAACTTCGCCGCGCGCAACGCCTTCCGGAACCAGCTGATCGCCGAGGGGCTGGCCGGCACCGACTCGTTCTGGGCGGTGAAGGCCGACCCCGGCGTCACCGTCTACCGGGTGACCCGCGGCGGCACCAGCGTGGACGCCAGCAACCCCGTCGTCCTCACCTCGTCCGACGGGCTGGTGAGCATCGACGGCGTGCGGTACCGCGGCACGGCCGAGGTGCGGGTGAACGGCTCGGGGACGCTGGCCGGCGTCAACGAGCTGCCGATGGAGGAGTACCTGTACGGGGTGGTGCCGCGCGAGCTGGGGCCCACGGTCTTTCCCGAGCTGGAGGCGCTGAAGGCGCAGGCGGTGGCGGCGCGCACCTACGCCCTCAGCGGCCTGGGCAAGCGCGCCAGCGACGGGTACGACCTGCTGGCCACCACCAGCGACCAGGTGTACGGCGGCTACGACGGCGAGCACCCGCTGAGCACGCAGGCCGTGGACGAGACCGCCGGGATCGCCGCGCTGTACGACGGCAAGCTGATCACCGCGCTCTACTCGTCCACCACCGGCGGCCACACCGCCGACAACGAGGAGGCGTTCAACTCCGCGCCGGTGCCGTACCTGCGCGGCGTGCCCGACGCCGAGCGCGGCGAGGCGTTCGAGCACGTGCCCTCGCTGGACGTGTTCCGCAGCCACGCCAACGCCGCCTCGCTGCGCAACGCGAAGGAGGGCGACTTCGAGAGCGACTGGGCGCGCTTCCACCGCTGGACCTTCGAGTGGAGCGCCGACGAGATCAGCGCGGTGATCTCGGCCTATGCGGGGCAGGACGTCGGGAAGGTGCTGGCGATCAACGTCACCGAGCGCGGGCCCAGCGGCCGGGCGCTGGCCATCGAGTACGTGACCGAGGCGGGGACCTTCACCGACACCAGGGACCACATCCGCACCTCGCTCAAGTTCATCAACGCCAGCGGGGCGCAGCAGTCGCTGCTCAGCACCCTCTTCTTCATCGAGCCGGTGCTGGACCGCAGGACCGGCGAGGTGGACGGCTTCGTGGCGTACGGCGGCGGCTTCGGCCACGGCGTGGGGCTGTCGCAGACCGGCGCGGTGGGCATGGCCGAGAAGGGCCGCAGCTACGACGAGATCCTGAAGCACTACTACCAGGGGATCGAGCTGGCGAAGTGGTACTGAGGCCGTCCCGAGGCGGCTCGCGCCGCGGGGCCGGTTTCGATTGCGTGTGCGGGTGAACTCGCGGCGACGGCGGTACGCGGTCCGTCTTCGCGGACTTCAACGGCCTTGAATCGCGGGTGGATGAGTGACGAACGGCCCGGAGAGCGATCTCCGGGCCGTTCGTCCGCTCTGGGATTCGCGGCGGGCCGCCGCGTCCGTCATATCATGAATCCGGAAATACGGTTGTCGCATCTACACTGCTAAAAGCGTGACCCCATCAGCAGAGCCGGGAGAATCACTGATCTGGATTCGGGACGAGACGGGTCTTCAGCCCGGATCTCGTATCACAGCCTGGGTGGAACCTGGTTGAAGTTGGTGTAGACGTGAGCCTCGAAGCTCCCGGAGGCGTTCCATGCGGGCTGCATCGAGCCGGCGTGCAGGGTGATGTCGCCGCTGACGGTGTGCGCGGCCGCGTCGTAGTCGCGGATCACCAGCGTGCCCGATGCGGGGGGGAAGTACCCGGCGTCGCCGCCCGTGATCTTGGCGAGCTGGCCGGCGCTTTCCGATATCGTGTACGTCCCCGGGCCGGTGAAGAGGACCTTCGCCTGCACGTACTCGTCGTAGTAGTGCTGCGGGTCGGCGCGGTGGCCCACCACGGTCAGCGAATCGTTCTGCAGCACGGTCCACGCGCGTCCGGTCCACGCGGCGCCGTCCCACACGCCCACGAAGTTCCCTCCGTCGTCGCCCGGAAGGAGGTTGTCGCCGCAGCCGGCCAGCAGGGCGGCGGCCGCGGCGGCGCATAGCGTCTTCTCCAGGATCTTCGGCATCGCTCTACACGGTCGAGGGGTCCCGGGCGGCACCGCGCCCGGGACCACAACGTTCGAAGCCGCCGCCGTGGGACGGGCTCAGAAGCGCGTGAGCGTGCCGGCGGCGGTGTTGTAGTCGGCCACGCGCGTCCAGGCGTGGCTGGCGCCGGAGGGGCGCACGGCCCAGAAGTCGAAGTTGGCGTACTGACGGTCGCCCGCGGCGTTCAGCATGGTCCACCCCGTGGCGCCGTAGTACTGGCCGGCGGCGCCCACGAAGCGGGTGGCGAGCTCGTCCACGTCCACCGAGCGCGGCGAGGCGAGGTACGCCTGCGCGGCCACCCACACCGCGTCGTACACGGCCATGGCGAAGGCGTCGGGGTCACTCCCCGCGCGGGCCTTGATGCGCGCGGCCAGCGGCTGCCACTTCTCCTGCGCCGACGGGTCCAGCCCGAACACCGGGGCGGGGAAGCCCACCGTCTCGGCGAACGCCACCGCGGCGGGCTTGCCCAGCAGCGTGGCGCTCTGCGCGATCCCGTCCGCGCCGTACCAGCGCACCGAGGCCAGCACCGGGTCGCCGGCGGCCAGCGCGAAGACGTCGGCGGTCTCGTCGAAGCCGGCGTAGTAGACGGCCACCTGCGCGGCGGGGCGGGCGGCCAGCGCCTGCTGCACCTGCGTCTTGAGCGCCGCCACGGTGGCCGCGAAGCTCGTCGCGCTCGCGGAGTATTCCACCCCCGCCGCCGCGGTGCCGCCCAGCGTGGCGAAGCGCGCGGCGGTGGCGGTGTGCAGCCCCTGGTTCCCCGCGTCGGCGCGCCAGAGGGGGACGATGCTGCGGATGCCGTCGCCCCACATCAGCGCCGAGATCGCCACGCCCTCTAGGCTGTCGGCGGGGGTGAAGCGGAAGATGCGGTCGTTCTTGATGGCCAGCGAGCCCGCGGTGCTCGACTGGCTCACCATCAGCACCGGGTTGGCGTCCACGTACGGCTTGAGGGTGGCCAACTCGGCGCTGGACTGCGGCCCGACGATCACCTGCACGCCGCTGCCGCGGAGCGACTGCACCGCCGAAAGCGCCGTGGCCGGATCGAGCCTGGTGTCGCGCACGTCGGCGCGGAAGGTGATGCCGCGGCCGGCGGCGTAGGCGTTCACGTCTTCCACCGCCAGCTCGAGCGCGGCCTTGCTGGTCACGCCCAGCGACGACCAGTTGCCGGTGAGCGAAAACACGCCGCCGATGGTCACGTCACGCTGCACGTCGCCCACGTCGGCGATGTCGTCGCAGGCGGCCGCGGCGAGCAGGGCCAGGCACGCGGCGGCGCGGCCCGCGCTCCGGAGCAACGGGCGCGGAACGCGGTATTTCCAGATCTTCATGCAGACAGTTTCCGGGTTGGTTGATGGAGCGAAGCGCGGAGGGGCGCCGTCTGGAAGGATTTTGCGAGCCGCAAGATGGCGCCGCGGACGCTTTGCCGCAATCGGTGGGAAGCCGAGCCTGACGGCTGGGGAGTGACGTCAGCCGCCGCGGGAGGGTGGCCACCGGCCGGGATCGGCAGGGCGAAGAATTCGCTGCGACAACCACACGTCCTTCGCGGACCGCCGGCGCGGGGACGGCGGAGGTGCGCGGAGGTCCGGGACGTCGGCAGCGATCCGATTGGAGTGTCACGCACCCGGGGTGGTATCCTCACTCCTCCACGAAGATGCCCTTGGCGCGGAGCTTCTTGACCAGCGCGGCGACGGACTTCTGGTCGCCGGAAAGGCGGAGGAGGGTGCGGGTGACGGGGGTGGCCTGCGCGCCGGCCAGGCCGGCAACGCGCGCGGCGGTCTCGGTGTCGGGGCACTCCACCAGCACGGCGGGGGCGATGCGCACCCGGCGCGTGCCGCCGAACCAGTCCTTCACCTGGCGCGCCACGTTGGCGGGCACCGGCGTGCGCGACGCCTGACCCAGCGTCTTCAGCACGCGGTCGGCGGCCAGCCCCTGCTCGGCGGCGCGCAGCACCGACGCGCGGGTGATGCGGAAGAGCGCGCCCACGCCGCTGCCGGTGCGCTCGGCGAAGCGCGCCAGCTCGGCCTCGAGGCGCGGCGCCGGGGCCAGGAAGACGATCTCGAAGTCCGGCTGCACGATCACCTCGCCCTCGTCGGGCGCGGCAAGGTGGAATTCGTCCGTGGCGCCCAGCAGGTAGCGGCCCACGCTGGTGAGGGCGAGGCCGAGCCCCTCCGCCGTCTGCCCCAGCCGGGCGCCACCCAGCGGCACCAGGCGCTGCGCCACGAACGCGGTCAGGATCTGCCGCCACAGCTGCTCCCACCCCTCGCGGGTGCGCGGGGCCAGGCTGTACCCCGTGGAGCGCCGCAGCCTGGCGGCCTCGGGCGCAAGGAACGGGTTCGCGGTCTCGGCGTGGTAGCGCGCGAACGCGTCCAGCGGCACCATCGCGTTGGCCGGCGCGGAGAGGAGCGCCGCGGCCAGCGGCGTGCGCAGGTCGAACGTTTCGTCGAGCGCAAAGCCCAGGCGCACGCCGAAGAAGTCGAACGTGTGAGCGTCGCCGCCGCGCCAGCCGGGGTGTAGCTGCGGCGAGTGGCGGATCCCGTCCAGCAGCTGCCTGAGCCGCTCGTTCTCGGGAAGCGCCAGCCAGGCGCGCCCCGCGGGCGTGGCGGCGAACTGGAAGCGCTCCCTGGTGTGCTTCACCGTGGCGAGCCGCATCACCATCAGCGTTTCCACCGCCTGCGCGATGCGCACGGCCCGGTGGTTCTGGTCCAGCTCCGCTTCGTCCAGCCGGTCGCGGGTGTACCCGTAGGGAAGGATGTCGACCAGCGCGCCCACCCACTCCGGAACGCGCAGCAGGCGGGCGGCGATCGCCTTCTGCGAGCGCACGTACAGGCTGCCGTCGTTGCCGCGCACCGGGATCGGCTCGGCGGCCGCCTCCACCAGCACCGCCGTCATGTCGGAAATGCGGTAGGGCGCTTCGAACACCGCCGCGGGCGCCACGGCCGCGGGCGGCGGGGGCGGCGCGCCCAGCCGGCGGGCGATGGAGGGGAGGAGGCCGAGCACCGCGTCCGGTCCGTCGCCGCGCAGCGATACGAAGACCAGCAGGCAGCGCAGCCCCGCCGCGAGGGTGGCGGCGCGGTACGCCGGGTTGACGCCGGAGAGAAGCTCGGGGAGCGAGCGGAGCGGCACGCCGCCGGGCCGCTGGGCCAGCTCCTTCACCAGCGTGTGCAGCGCGTCGCCCACCACCGGAAACACCAGCCGCTGCCGTTCGTTGCCGGGGATGCGCGCCTGCTCCCAGCGCACCAGCGGCATCCCCGGGCGCGCCGCCAGGAACTCGGCGAGCCACTCCACCGATGACACCGTTTCGGCCACGGCGCCGCGGTTGGTCCAGTACGGGTAGCCCCGCTCGCCGATCAGCGCGCGCGCCTGCTCGATGGTGAACTGGTCCTGGATGTACGCCTCGGCGAGCGTGCCGCCGGGTCCGTCGAGCGGCCGCAGCCGGTTCATCGCCCGCAGCGCCACCAGCAGCGGGCGCAGCTCCGGGGCGTGGGCGTAGACCCGCGCCTTCCCCGCCGGGGGAAGAACGAACCGCGCCGCCACCAGCTCGTCCCTGGCGGCGCCCAGCACGTGGGGCTCGGCGCCCGCGCTGGGCCTCACCTCCAGGAATGCGCGGCGGGCGCCGGGCGAAAGCGCCTCCCAGCGCGGCAGCGCGGCGAGCACCTCGCCCCAGTCGAGGTCGGCCAGCCTCATCTCGGTGGATCACCTTCGGGCAGCGCGGGATTCATCCCCGGATTCCAGGGGTCCGCTGGTGGACGGGAACCGCCGGGGCTCTCACGGAGAAACGGAAACCGCGATGAAGTTCTCCGTCCCTCCGTCCCTCCGTGAGACCCCGCTGTTCCTCGTGGATCTGGTTCGGCTCGACCGCGGCACCCTGCACCTCCGCACCTCCGCACCTCCGCACCTCCGCACCTCCGCACCTCAGATCTCCCGCGGGTCGGCGATGCGGTACGCGTAGCCCTGCTCGCACAGGAAGAGCTGGCGCTTGAGCGCGAACTCCTGCTCGGTGGTGTCGCGGCTGACCAGGGTGTAGAAGTGGGCCTGGTTGGCGCCGCGCTTGGGGCGCAGGATGCGGCCCAGCCGCTGCGCCTCTTCCTGCCGCGAGCCGAAGGTGCCCGAGACCTGCACCGCCACCGCCGCGTCGGGGAGGTCCACCGCGAAGTTGGCCACCTTGCTCACCGCCAGCACGGGGATGCGCCCCTCGCGGAAGTCGCGGTACAGCGCGTCGCGCCGGCGCTGGCCGGTGGTGCCGGTCAGCACCGGCACGTCCAGCTGCCGCGCCATCCACTCCACCTGCTCCACGTACATCCCGATCACCAGCGCCGGCTCGCCGGGGTGGCGCGCCAGGATCTTCCGGACGACCTCCAGCTTGTCGGGGTTCTCGCTGGCCAGGCGGAACTTCTCCCTGGCCTCGGCCACCGCGTACGGCATCCTGAGCTCGCGCGGCAGCGGCACGCGCACTTCGGTGCACCGGGCCTTCGCGATCCACCCCTGCCCCTCCAGCTCCTTCCACGGCACGTCGGCCTTCTTGGGGCCGATCAGCGCGAACACGTCGTCCTCGCGGCCGTCCTCGCGCACCAGCGTGGCGGTGAGCCCCAGGCGGCGGCGGGCCTGCAGCGCGGCGGTCACCTGGAAGACGGGGGCGGGAAGGAGGTGCACCTCGTCGTACACGATCAGCCCCCAGTCGCGGCGGTCGAACAGCTCCAGGTGCCGGAACCCGGCGTCGGCGCGCTCGCGGTGGGTGAGCACCTGGTAGGTGGCGATGGTCACCGGGCGGATGTCCTTGGCCTGGCCGGTATACTCGCCCACCTGGTCGGGGTGCAGCGTGGTCTTGTCCAGCAGCTCGCCGATCCACTGCCGCACCGCCGTCACGCTGGTGGTGAGGACCAGGGTGGAACTCCCCACCCGCGCCATGCACTCCATCCCCACCACCGTCTTTCCCGCGCCGCAGGGAAGCACCACCACGCCGCTCCCCCCGCGCTCGCTGCCGCCCGCGTGGAACGCGCCCGCCGCGCTCTGCTGGTAGGCGCGCAGCGCGAACGGCTCGCCGGCCAGCGTCACCTCGCGCAGCGCGATCGGCAGCGGCTCGCCCGCGCTGTAGCCGGCCAGGTCCTCGGGGGGCCAGCCGGCCTTCACCAGCGCCTGCTTCAGCCGCCCGCGCTCGGCCGGGGGCACGTGGAACGCGGTGGGCGACAGGCGCTCGCCCAGGTGCGGCGCCACGCCGCGGATGCGCGCCACCAGCTCGGCCAGCTCGGGCTGGTCGGCGGCCAGCACCAGCCCGTCGGGGCGGCGCAGCAGGCGCAGCCGTCCGAAGCGGGTGGCCGCGTCGCGGATCTGCGCCTCGACCACGGCGGGCACCGGGTACTTGGCGTACTCGCGCAGCGCGCCCACGATCTGGTCGGGGGTGGTTCCCGCGGCGCACGCGTTCCACACCGACAGCGGGGTGATGCGGTAGGTGTGGACGTGCTCGGGGCTCTTCACCAGCTCGGCGAAGGGGGCGATGCGGTCGCGGGCCTCGGTGAATCGGGGGCTGCCCACCTCGGCCAGGACGCTCTGGTCGCCCTGTACGATCAGCGGGTTTTCGGGGCGGTACTCGGTCATTCCCTGTGGATCGGGCGGGGCGGCGGCCGGATGCGGAGGGGAGAAGTGTAGCGGATCGTGGCCGAGGATGAAAGTGCCCGGCGTGAACATAAATCCGCTCCGTTCGAGCCTCACCCGCACAAGGATCACGGGCAAGTCACGCCAGAGATCGTAGTTATACCAGATCCGGAACTCCGTTGATGTTCAGCCTCAGCTGATCCCTTCAGCGATGTCTGTGTACGGTTGTATCGCGGACCCGGGATCGGATCGCGCCTGAACGCGAACGTCGTCGTCTACCCGTCGGCCGCACGGATACCGCGGGCCGGATCAGCCCTCCAGCACTCCCACGCGGTAGACGCGCACGCCGGCGGTCCCGTCCAGCAGGAGCAGGCGCGCGCCGCGGGCGCCGCGGCGGCGCATCAGGTCGCGCATCACCGGCTCCTCGCCGTCCCACGGGTAGCCGTACACCACGTCGAAGTCGTGCAGCGGGTGGCCCAGACGCCGGTACGCCGACTCGCCGTGGCCCAGGGTGCCGGTGCGCGGGTCGCCGGTCGCGTCGTGGTAGCGATACCCGGCGGGGAAGAGGCTCCCCGCGGCGAAGCGCGCCGCCGAGCCGTGCCGCGCCGCCAGCCCGCGCGCCACCTCCACCAGCCGCGGATCCAGCTCGATCCCGTACGCCTCGAAGCCCAGCAGGTCGGCCAGGATGGCGATCACCCCCGTGGCCGACCCCCACTCCAGGAACCGCCGCCCCGGCGCGCGCACGGCGATCAGCCCCTCCAGCACGCGCTGGTAGTTGGCGGGCATGAAGGGGTGGAACGCGGCCTGGCGCACCTCGCGGTCGAAGCGCTCCCACACCTCCATCCCGTCGGCGATCACCGCCGACAGGCGCGCGTGCAGCGCCGCGTCCACGGGGGTGTCGCGGGGCGAGACGGCCGCGGCGCTATTCGCCACGATCGTCCGGCCCCTGCCCGCCCGAAACGCCGCCGGGGCGGAGCGCCGCGGCGTCGAGCTCGCCGTCCTCGGTCACGTCGGTGTCGGACAGCCCCGCTTCCTTGCGGGCGCGCTTCTTCTCGGCCTTCTCTTCCTTCTTGCGCTGCTTGCCGAGCTCCTTGGCGCGCTTTTCGGCGCCGTAGTTAGGGCGTCTCGCCATGGTTCACCTTCCCTCGTTTCCTGTGTTGGGAGCGGCGCGGGCCGGGTGGTCCGCGCGCCGCCGCCCACCCGTGTGCGCAAGGAACCGGCCGCAGGCGTGGACGAAAAGAAGGGCCACCCCCGTGCGGGGGTGGCCCTGCGTGGTTCCACGGCGTTGCCGCGGGTGGGGCTCAGCCCAGGCGGACGACGTTCTCGGCCGCGGGGCCCTTGGCGCCCTGCACCGCGTCGAACTCCACGCGGTCACCCTCGCTGAGCGAGCGGAAGCCGCTGCCCTGGATGGCGCTGTGGTGGACGAACAGGTCCTTGCCGCCGTCTTCCGGCGTGATGAACCCGAAGCCCTTGGTGTCGTTGAACCACTTCACGGTACCGGTGGTACGCATGCCGTACACTCCATTTGTTGATGACCGACTGCCAGAGGTGCGGATTCCCGTACTCACCGACCGTCTGTTCTCTCGCGGGGAAGCGCGCCCCGCAGCGCGGGAGAGCGAAAACACGAAAGGGATCGGGACACGTGGTGTCCAGATCCCTTTGGCTGAACGTTCTCCGTGGATTCAAGCTAGCGGATGGTGACCGGTCTGTCAAGCTCCTCCCCCACGCCGGCCGCGGAAATGGTCCGGCGGGGTGGGTTGGACGGGTCACCCCAGCTCGCCGGCGGAGCCGCGGAAGCCGCTGAGGCAGGCGCGGGTGCGCTCGTCCAGCAGCCGCTCGAGCGCCGAGGCGGCGGCCTGCAGCGCGTGCTCGTCGGCGCCCAGCGCCAGGCGCAGCGTGTCCATGCACACGTCGCGCACCAGCCCCACCTCGCGGGTGAGCTGCGCCTCGCTCCAACCCAGCCGCTGGCGCTGCGCCCCGTGCAGCTCGCCGATCAGCCGCTGGATGCGGCTCCCGTCGGCCAGCAGCTCGCTGGGCTCGCCGCTGGCCCCCGCCAGGATGGCCAGCGAGTTCGCCACGTCGATGATGAGCGTGCCCAGGTGGTCGGCCACGTCCACGTCGGTCAGCTCGTCGGTGACCCCCAGGGTGGCGTCGGCGCGCGCGCGGCGGATGAACTCGTCCACGGTGGGGCCCACCTGCCGCAGCAGCAGCTCGCCCGCGGCGGCCAGGCCGCGGCGCATCGCCGCGCGCCCGGCACCCCGCGCCGGCGGGTCGCCGGGTTCGGAGGTGTCGACCGGCGCCGGCTCGGCGGCGGGCGCCCCGGCGGGGAGGCGGAGGGTGAAGACGGCGCCCGCGCCGGCGGCGGCCGTGTCGAGCGTCACGTCGCCGCCCATCAGGCGGGCCAGGCGCCGGCTGATCGGCAGCCCCAGCCCGGTGCCGCCGTGGCGCCGGGTGAGCCCCGCCGCGCCCTGCACGAACGGCTCGAAGATCCGCTCCGCGTCTTCCGCCCTCACCCCCTCGCCGGTGTCGCTGACGGTGAACAGGAGCCACGGCCCCCCGGCGTCCGCGCGTGGATCGCCGGGGATGGACTCCGAGGCGCGGCACTCCAGCGTCACGCGGCCGCCGCCGGGGGTGAACTTGATGGCGTTGGAGAGCAGGTTGACCAGGATCTGCCGCACCCGGTACTCGTCGCCCAGGTAGCGCAGCCCCGCGGCGGCGGCGGTCAGGTCCACCAGCGTGAGCAGGCGCCCCGCGGCCTGGGGGCGCACCAGCGCCAGGGCGCCGCGCGCGGTCTCGGCGGCGCTCACCTGGTCGTGCGCCACGGAGAGCCGCGCGGTTTCGCTGCGCGAGAAGTCGAGCACGTCGCCCACCAGGCGCAGCAGGTGGCGCGCGCTCTCCTGCGCCCGCTGTACGTACGAGCGCTGGGTTTCGCCCAGGCGGCCGCTCACGTCCATCTCCAGCAGCTGCAGGTAGCCGATGATGGCGTTGAGCGGCGTCTGCACCTCGTGCGTGACGGTGGAGACGAACTCGTCGCGGGTGTGCAGCGCGGCCTCGGCCGCGTCGCGTGCGTCGCGCAGCTGCTCCTCGGCGGTGGTGGCCTCTTCCAGCGCGTGCTCCACCTCCACCAGCGCGGCGTCGGCGGCCTCGCGCGCCTCCACCGCCTCGGAGTGCAGGCGCGCGTTGTCCACCGCCATCGCCGCGCGGCGGGCCAGATCCTCGGCCATCACCACGTCGATCTCGCCGAAGCGCCGGCCGGTTTCGGCGGTGACGAAGGTCATGGCGCCCAGCACGTTTCCGCGAGCCACCATCGGGACGATCACGTACGAGCGGATCCCCAGGCGGCGCAGCAACTCCAGGTGCGCGTCGTCGTGCGCCGCGTGGGCCAGCGCCTCGTCGCTCACGTCGAACACCATCTCGGGGCGGCCGGTGCGGATCACCCGCGGCGCGCCGATCAGGTCGCCCGCCCGGGGCGGATACTGCGCGTGCAGACGGCGCGCGGCGTCCTGCTTGGCGGAGTCGGGGTGCACCACGGCGATGCGGCGCACCTCGCCCCCCTGCCCCAGCACGTCCACGATGCACCACGCGTCCAGGTACGGCAGCGACATCCCCGCGACCGTGGTGAGCGTGGCCTCGTAGTCGAGCGAGTCGGCCAGGCAGCGGCTGACCTCGGCCAGGAACGAAAAGCGGTCGCGGCTGGCCTCGGCCAGGTCGCGCGCGCGCTCGGCCGAGCGGAGCGCCGCCTGCTCCTGGGCGGTGGCGGGGGTGATGCCGGCCAGCGGCGACGGTGCGCCGCTCGCGCCGGGGGTGATCGAGGAGGGCGAGCCCTTCAGATCGGTGCTGCTCAAGCGTGGATCTCCCGCGGGGTTTCCGGCGTTCCGGCGCGCCCGGGGCAGCGCGGTGGGAAGGAGCGTGATCCGCTCGCGCGCTGTATACGCAAGTCCGCGTCCCGCGCGCGGGAACGCCGGCCGTTGCGGCGGGCGAGGCCCAGTCGCCGGGGCGCGGCCGCGGCATCGCCCCGCCAGAGGTGCCCGGGCGATGAATTCGCGGCAACGACCACAGGCGTCCAGGATGCGACGCAGTCGCGCCTGAACGCCAGGGTGAGGACTCCTCGCCGTCAGGGCGGCAGCAACCGCAGCATCTCCCGCGCGCCGGGGTGGTCGGGGGCGATGCGCTGGAGGGCGGCGAGCGTCTCGCGCGCGCGGTCGTACTGGTAGGCGAGGGCGTAGGCGTTCGCCAGGCGGAAGAGCGCGGCGGTGTCGGCGGGCGCGGCGGCGCGGGCGCGCTCCAGCGAGGGCAGCTCGGCGGCGGCCTGGGCGGTGCGGCTCACGCGCGGGTCGCCGCCGGAGAGCTGGGCGGCGCGCTGGAGCTGGCGCTGCGCGCCGGATTGATCGCCGCGGCGCAGCAGGAGGATGCCGATCAGCTGCGCCGTCTCGGTCGTCTCCTGCAGCGCGTTGGCCTGGCGGATGTGGTGCAGCGCCTCGTCCCATCTCCCCAGGTCGTAGGCGAGCTGGCCGGCGGCCATCCACCCGCGCGGCTCCACGCGGTACTCCGCCGCCAGCGCCCGCGCGGCGCTCAGCGCCCCGGCGCGGTCGCCGGCCCGCTCGTAGCGGGCGCGCAGCCGGTCGGTGGCGTCGGGCCAGGGGAGCGTCTCGCGCACCACGGCCTGCGCCATCTCCTCGGCCGGGGTGCGGGGGTGCAGCGTGTCGACCACCGGCGTCACCGTGGTCCCCGCCGGGCGGAAGGGAAAGCCCGAGCGCACCCGGTCCGCGCGGAAGACGCCGGTCACGGAATCCAGCGGGCTCACCGGCAGCTCCGCCCGCGCGGCCCGCACGGGGACGTAGCCGCTCCACGGGCCGATCATCCCCTTCGCCCGCATCGCCTGGTAGAACGCGTCGGAGATGAGGAAGAAGCCCTGCAGGTTGGGGTGCAGGTGCTCCAGCATCAGCCCCTGCCCGATCACCCCGCCGGCGGACGCCTGCGCCAGCGCGCGCTCCGTCTCCACCACCGTGGCCCCGTGCCGCGCCGCCTCCTGCCGGATGATGGCGTTGATCTCCTCCGGCGCGCGAAAGCGGAGCTGGTCGTGCTCCTTCGCCGCGACGTAGAGCGGGCGCGCCGCCGCGAGGTCGCCCTTCGCTTCCAGCACCTTCGCCAGCGCGTAGAGACCGTCCGCCGCGGTGGTGTCGATCTCCACCGCCTTGCGCAACGCCGTCTCGGCCGCGGCCCGGTCGCCGCGGCGCATGGCGTCGCTCCCCGCGCGGTAGAAGCGCCGCCACGCCGCCGTGTCCGCGCCCGCCGCGAAGCCGCTGACGAACGGAGGCTGGTCGCGCTGGTTGCTGGCCACCGTGCCGATCAGCACCGGGATACCAGCGCGCCGGTATCGGCCGAGCAGGTCGGAGAGGTTCGCGCGGAACTGCTCCAATCCATCGCGATACAGCGGCGAGCCGGAGGGGATCTTCCGGTCGCCCGCCATCATCTCCATCGCCGTCCGCGGCGCCACGCGTGACGACGCTCCGCCGCCGCGGGGGATCAGCGTGGCGATGAGCTGCGTGATGCGCAGGCGGCTGAGCGCCAGGTACGCCCGGATCACCCCGCGGCTCTTGCCGGCCAGCTGGGTGGAGGCGACCCCGAAGACGCCGTAGTACTCGTTGTGGCCGGTGTAGATGAGAACGGCGTCGGGGCGCTGCGCGATGATCTCGCCGGCCTGGTCGACCAGCGTGTACGAGCTGATGGCGGTGAGCGCGGTGTTCACCACCTCGATCTCGCGGTCGGGGAAGGTGGCCTGCAGCCGCTGCTGCAGCATCCGGCTGGGCGCGCCGCCGTGCCGGTACGGGAACCCCGCCGCCGACGACTCGCCCTGGAAGAAGATGCGGAAGGTGCCCGGCCGCTTCTCCTTGCGGAAGAAGTCCATCTGCGGCACCGGCGCGATCGTCCCCGCGCGGAAGTAGCGCTTCGCCACCTCCGCGTTCGGCAGCAGGTAGCCGTCGGCCGGCGCGTCCACGAACAGCGGGTACGAGTGGCCGAAGCCCACCAGCCGCAGCCCCAGCTCCAGCAGCCCCAGCAGCAGGAACGGGAACGCGACGGTGATGGCGGTGAAGACGCGGCGCCTGGCGGGGGAGAGCGGGGGAGATGGCGGGTCAATCTTCGCCGCGCTGCCGGAGCGAGAGGACCGCGGCGCGGGTGGGCCCTGGGCCGGCGCGGGCGTGCCGGGCGGCGAGGATCTGCGGGACTTCCTGGACATCGATGGACGCGCGGGCGGGGGCGGGGCGTGCGGACCGCTCACGATAACCCCGCCGCCGCTCCGGCGGGAGGTTCCCGCGGGCAGGAGACCGGGACGACTCTTCGGCCGACGAAATCATCCTGAACGGAAAGCGCCGGATTGGCTCGCCCAGCGGCGGCTGAAGCCGCAGCTCGACGGCGTCCGAACGGCGGGCCGGCGGGGCCCTCGCAGCCGCACATGCCGACCCGGGGCGAGTTCACCAGCGCCACGGGAGACGAAACCGTCCCGGTGAACGATGCCTTGCGTGCTCCGGCGCCGCCCGCGGGACCTGCGGCGAGCGGCGCCGGCGATGTGGATGGACAGCCCGGGTGGGGCGGCGTTTACGGCCGCCGGGCCCAGGGGTGCACGGTGAGCGCGACGGCGCGGCCGTCGCAGGGGTCCTCCACCTTGGTGAAGCGCAGCCCCGCGGCGGTCATCTCCCAGGTGTAGCGGCCGGGGGTGTTGCAGGCGTACTGGCCGGTGTCGTTGCTGAAGGTGATCTGGTTCCCCTGCACCTCGAACGCCGTTTCGACCACCTGCTCGCCGTTGTAGCGGGCGACGGCGTGCCCGGGCCGGTCCACCACCAGCTCCCACATCCCCACCATCCCGCTCTGCATGTCGGCCGACGCCCCGGAGGGAAGGTCCGACGCCACGATGGTGGTGGCGTACGTGCCCGTGCCCAGGCCCGCCGGCGCCGTCATCGACATGGCCGGCGGCGGCGGGGGCGGCATGGCGCCGGTGGACGCCGGGGTGCAGGCCGCCAGCGCGGCGAACAGCAGCAGGGTGCACTTCTTCATCGCGTCCTCCTGGAGGGCAGAGAAGACCCGCGGGCAAGGAACGCCCTTGCGCCGCTGCCAATCTACACGCCCTCCGTGCGCTCCACACGGGTTTCTCGCGCCCGCCCGCGAGCCGCGCTCGCCCGGTGGCGGCGGAAGGGGGTGATGCGTGCTTGGTGCATCGGCGCGCCGCCGAACGATTTCGCGCAGTGCTACGGCACCGTTCGCGGGGGCCGCGCGGTGGACGGCCGCGCGGGGAGGGCCGTCCGGAACTCCGCGGGAGCACGCGCGGGGGCCGCGAATACCCCGGCGAACTCACCCGGCTCGGCCTCGATGTCGGCGACGTCCAGCGTGTGCGTGAACCCTCCGTCCCCGGCCGGCCGGAAGCTACTCCCCGGCACGGCGACCGAGCGGCCGTCGCCGCGAAAACCTCTTCCTGCCACCCTTCTCCACCCGGAAGTCGGCCAGGGTGGCAACGATGCCGTAGAAGTATCGTCGCCGACAGGCTGGCGTACTTCAGGATCATCAGCGGATCCTGCATCAGGGTGCCAGGACCGCTCGTCATCTTCGCCCGCGGGAAGCCGTGGTGAGGGGATGGAGGCCGGCGGGCGCGTCAGAACCCCGACCGGCGTTCTTCGGGCATCGTCTCGAACTCCGCCGGCACCTGCAGCTCGCCCTCTTCGAAGTAGAGCTCGGCGCCGGCGTGGACCGCGAGACGCAGGACCTGCTGCGCGCCCGCGACGCGAAACTCGCCCGTGGCCGAAGACTCCGCCCGGATCCGCCGGCGCGGTGCGTCCGCCAGGTTCGGGAAGGTGACCTCCACGCCGCGGGCCAGCTCGTCCGCCGTGAACGCGTGGCCGTCCACCCGCACCGAAAGGATCTGGTCGAAGTCGGGGGGGTGGGTGATGGAATGGGCCAGGAACAGCTCGCCGCCCCTGCCGAACAGGATGTAGGTGAGTCTCTGCCGGTGCGGCACGGCAGGGTCGAACATCCGCGCGTGGATCACCCGCTTCACGTTCACCGTCACGCCGTCCAGCGCGGAGATGCGGTGGTTGCCGGGGCGCTCCAGGTGGCCGCGAAACACGCTGGCCGCCCTGAAGCTGGCGAGGGCCGGGCGCGAGCCGCCCGGGAACAGGTCGGAAAGGACGAATTCGGCCGGGTTGAGCGTGTACATCCTTTCACCCGGGTGCTGCTTCCGGTCGTCCAGGTAGAGCTGCGTCACGTCCTGGCCGTTCCGGGTGAACGTCACCTCCAGGATCACCTGGAAGCGATGGGGCGTGACGTACGAGCCGCTCGCGGCGTCGAGGGAGTCGAACATGGGCAGGTGCGACAGGAACGCCGCGGTCTCGCCCACCAGCATCATGTTGTGCGTCGCCGGGGCGTCCGGCGGGGCGACGTGCGCCGCGGGCGCCGGCGGGCGCTCGCGCGCGAGGGCGGCCGCCGCGGGGGCCCAGGCGGCCACGACCAGCGCGGCCGACAGCAGAACCTTCCACGTTCGTGCGTTCATGGCTTCCTCCCGAGGGGGAGATGGGACCGCGCCGGGCATGCCGGCGGGTAAGAGGCTCGTTGCCTCGATCGAGCGGGGCGGGGGTGGGAACTCCCGTGGCGCGAGGGGTGGGTGCGGCCGGGAGCCACACCATGCGCGCCAGCAACCCAGCGCATCTTTTGAGCCGGAATAAGAACGACTGTCCGGGTTCCCTCAACGGTCTGCGCTGCCCGTACTTACGATCCCCGAGGTGGCTGGTGCGGATGGGTACGCGCGTCCCCGTGAAGCGGATCTGTCCCGGAATCTGAGACAAATTTGTCCCCCAAGAGAGAGAGAGTATGTGGGGCTCGTTCTTTTCCGGAGTCCGCGTGGATGCTTCAACGGAAAAGAAAACGGTTCATCGCGGATTTAGCTGCAGCAGGTATCCTGCTCGCTCGCACCGATCCCGTCGACGAGTGGCTGCAGGCGGCGCTCGCGCTGAGTATCGAAATTTTTTGGGAGAGACCCCCCGACCCTGCGGCCACTCACGGAAGGCCAGCTGTCTCAACGGATCGATCAGGGGGATCACGAGGCGAGTCCGGCCGTCGCGCACTTCCTGCGCATCGATGGCTGGATGGCGGTCATTCGCCGTAGCGACGAAGGCTGCGGAGACGCACGGAGGATCAGGAGGGCTCGATTCCCCCTGATGACGCAGTTGACGAAGCCTTCAGGCGCAGACGACGGGTGAACGACGGAAGCGGGTGTTCCTCCCAAAAATTTCGATACTCAGCGCATTCCGAGCCTGCAGCCACTCGTCGACGAGCTCCGGTGCGATCAGGTTGCAACTAGATCGACGAAGAACCAAGAAAACAGGGTTCTCACGCGGAGTCAGCGGAGTCAGCGGAGTCAGCGGAGTCAGCAGAGAACAACGTGGTTTCCGTGGACTCTGCTGACCCTGGGGCTGTGTGAGGCAAGTCTTTTCCGATTGGATGTTCCGTGACGCAAGAGCAGCGGCCGGGAGTGAGGCTCTCGGCCGCCGCGAAATCTCTCCGACTTCCTGAATGCCTTCTCCGCGTCCGCGGCGGAGCGTGCCTGCAACGCGTGCCGTGGCTCAGCCGCCGGTCATCATCGCGCCGATCTCCATGCACGTCATGGTGACGCTTTGCCTCGCCTGGCCGGTGAAGGTCACGGACCCGTCCATCCCCCTGCCGTTCGTGGTGATCTGCCAGATGTAGCGCGCGCCGCGCACCTCCTTCACGGCCAGCACCTTCCCCAGCGGGTCGTACATCACCATCCCGAAGCTCACGCGGTTGTCGTAGTAGCTGAACGGCCAGAGGATGAAGCTGCCGATCGACACCACCGGGCACGAGCGGGCCATCTGCAGCGAGTCGGGGTCCTGCAGCGCGGCCACCTTCAGGCCGTCGGGCGTGGGCCCCGGCGGCGATTGCATGTGGATCGGCTGGAGCATCTCCATCGTGGGGCAGTACGAATCCATGACTCACTCCGGGTGGGGTGTGAAGACAGCCCGCGATCGGCGCAGCCGCGCCGGCCGTGTGGCTGGGGGATGTCGCTGCTCGTGGGTGCGGAACGGAGGCGGGCGGAGGGTAGAAAGCCGGGCGGGCGGGCCGGGATCGGGGGGGATGGACCGTGTTTCGAACCGGCATGCGAAAGCCCGATCCGCAACGAGTATACGCGCGGATCGGGCTTGATGCAAAGCATTTTCAAAAAGATACTCTTTACCGTCAGACTTTGCCTTCCTTGCGTCGCCGGCGCGGCCGGGAACGCGTCCGACGGGACCTTGCCTCAGAACCCGATCCGGCGCCGTTCGCTGGCGAGCCCCGAAAGCTCGTCGTCGATGTCCTCGGCCAGGAGCGTGGTCAGCTCGTCCACGGTGATGGCGCCGTCGGTGGCGGCGCGCGTGGCCATCCGCGCGTACGCCTGCTCGAAGAGCGAGCGCGCGAACCGGGCGTTGCCGAAGTCGCGCCTGCCGGCGGCCAGGGCGAAGACGTCCGCGGCCTTCTCGCGCGCGCCCTCGCCCAGGGTGATCCTCACGTCGCGCGCCATCCGGCCGAAGATCTCGCCGAGCTCCTCCGCCGAGTAGTCCGGGAAATCGATGTACGTCTTGAAGCGGCTGCGCAACCCCGGGTTGGACTCGATGAACTGCGTCATCTCCTCGCCGTAGCCGGCCACGATCACCGCGAAGGTGTCGCGGTGGTCCTCCATCGACTTCACCAGCGTGGCGATCGCCTCGTGGCCGAAGTCCACGTCGCCCCGCGGCGTGAGGCTGTACGCCTCGTCGATGAAGAGCACCCCGGGGCGCGTGCGGTCGATCACCTCGCGCGTCTTGATCGCCGTCTGCCCCACGTACCCGGCGATCAGGTCCGCCCGGGTCGCCTCGGTGAACTTCGACCCGGGAAGCGCGCCGGCCGCCGCGTAGAGCCGGGCGACCAGGCGCGCCACGGTGGTCTTGCCCGTCCCCGGCGGCCCCGTGAACACCAGGTGCAGGCCGGGCTTCACCGGCTTGAGCCCCGCCTTTTCGCGCTCGGTGTTCGCCTGCACCACCGCGATGATCTTGCGCACCTGCGCCTTCACGGCCCCCAGGCCGATGAGCGCGTCGAGCTCCGCCAGCACGTCGGCGACCGTCTCCCTGGTGCTGGTGGCCGTGGCCGAATCCGTCTGGGTGCGCGTCGCGGCCTGTTCGGCCGTGTCCGCGGCCTGCGCTCCGCCGGCGCCCGCGTCCGCCTCTGCGCCGCCCTGCAGCGCCTGCCGGAGCGCGGCGATGCAGTCGTCGTCGGACTTGAGCGTGGCGAGCAGGGCGGTGGCGGCCTCGCTCAGCTGCGGCGAGCCGTACGAGCTCCCGCGGGGCTCCAGCGCGCGCTTGGCCGGCTCCAGGAACGCGGCGCACTCCGGGCGCTCGCGGAACTGGCGGGCCAGCGCGAACACCACGTGGCGCGGCTCCACCGCGGCGTGCGAATACGCCTTGGCGGCCGACACCGCGGCGTCCGAGATCACCGTGCGGTTCATCAGCCGCGCCTCAGGCGAAGTCGGACAGGCGCTTCCCGCCGAACTTCTCCTTGAGCTCGTCGTCCAGCTTGTCGGCGGTCTGCAGCAGGGAGTACAGCGCCCAGTGCAGCTCCTCCTCGTCCAGGTAGTCGCCCAGCAGCGTGTGCGACATGTTCAGGAACAGCTTTCCGGGTGCGTCCGAGTCGTCGTAGGCGGTCACGTGGCCGAAGTAGAACTTGCCCCCGTTGCGGGCGATCCACTCGAACACCGCCGGCGTCGGCTCGACCTCCCACAGCAGCGGAGCCGATATCCCGACCAGCGTGGACGCATCGCCGGCCTTGTTCTGCCCCCAGTCGGTGAAGTTGATGTTCACCCGCGTGCTGCTGTCCGTGAACGTGACGGTGATGGTGCTCCCCTGCAGCGAGATGCGGAGCCCCATCGGCCCCGTCAGGAGCCGCTGCACCTTGATCATCGTCATGTCGACATCTGCCATGGAACGCTCCCGGTAGGCGTGGTCGTGGTGGGCCTGCATGGGAGAGGATCGTGTCAGATGGCCCGCCGCGCAAGAAGTTGATACGCGGCAGGCGTGGTCGGAGCCGCGAGGAGCCATCTCGCGCAGCCGCCCGGGTGCCTGCGCTCAGCGTGAGGCGAGCTCTCGCGGCGCGCGTTCCAGCACGCGCCACGCGCCTGCCGACAACGCGGTGACGCGCCCCGACGTGTCACGCATGAACCCGATCCGCCGCCGTCCGGTGTCGTCGGCGAAGAGCAGCGGCCCGATCGGGCGCCACCCCGTATCCCACAGCGTCAGCGAGCCGTCGTGGTTGTCGGTGACCTGGAACCGTTGCGCCCGGGCCGCGGCTCCGGGGCAGCTGCGGCAGTAGTTGTTCGCCAGGTACGTGCCGGCAAAGTCACCCAGGTCGCGGCGGGCGGATTCGAACGCGGCGGGCCGCCGCCGGTCCGCGAAGAAGCGGTCGAGGATCGCCTGCTTCAGCCTGAAGCGAAGGTTGCTCCCTTCCAGGTGGTGCACCACCACGACACCGAACTGCGAATCGGGGAGCAGCGTCACCAGCGACGCGAACCCGCCGATGTCGCCGCCGTGCTCCACGATCCGCTGCCCGTTGGCGTCGTTGATCTGCCACCCGTACCCCCAGCCGGGTACCCCGGGGTGCACGGACGCGTGCTGCGCCGCCATGTCGCGGACCGTCGCCGGCGCCAGCACGCGCGCCGCGCGCGCCGGCGGCCCGGCGCCCAGGTGCAGGGCGGCGAACCGCGCCATGTCGTCCACCGTGCTGACCAGCGACGACGTGGGGGGCGTGTGGTAGCGCTCGTACGCCACCGGGCGAAGCGATCCGTCCGCCCATGCGTAGGCCGTCGCCACCCTCGCGTCGGCCGCGTCGGGGGTTCCGATCGTGCTCGCCGACATCCCCAGCGGCGCGAAGATCTCGCGGCGCACGTACTCGGCGAAGGGAAGGCCGCTCACGTCCTGGACGATCGCCCCGGCCAGCGCCATGCCGTAGCTCCCGTAGCGCGTCACCTGTCCCGGAGCCGCCGCTCGCGCCAGGCGGCTGGAGAGGAAGGTCTCCAGCGGCTGCGGCGGCTGCCCCGGTTCGGCGCGGCGGCCGGGGATCTCGTCCAGCCCGTCCGTGTGCGTGAGCAGGTGACGGGGAGTGATCGGGGCGCCCTCCGGCAGGCGCGCCACCTTCAGGTAGCGGCCCACGTCGGCGTCGAGCTCCACGCTCCCGCGCTCCACGAGCTGCATCAGCGCCGTGGCGGTGACCACCTTGGTGACGGAGGCGAAGGGCCAGCGCGTGGCGTGCGGGTCCACCGGGCGCCGCGCGGCCACGTCGGCAAAGCCGTAGCCGCGGTCCAGCACCACGCGTCCGTGGTCCAGCACCAGCACCGCCGCCCCCGGGATGTGCTCGTCCGCCATCCCCGCGCGCATCACCGAGTCGACCAGCTGCGCCAGCGCCACCGGATCGATGCGGGTGGCCGGCGGGTTCCGCGGCCGGTCCGGTCCGCGGCCGTCGCCCGCGACGGGGTGTGCCGGGGTGGCGAACGCCGTGGTGGCGAGCAGGGGCAGGAGGAGTGCGACGTGCCGGGAGGAGGGAGGTTGGAGCACGATGGCCTCGCGCGGAAGCGGGTGCGGATCGCCGGAGGAAGCGCCTCCATCTTCCGCGCCCCCGGCTTCCGCCGCGAGCCGTCCGTGACGAGGCGGCCTCGGGCGATGGCGGGGCGGACCAGCGAGGCGATGAACCTTCCCCCCCACTGACCGCGGCCTTTTCGAGCGGCCGATTCAGCCAGGGAACGGTCCGCCGGCTGATCGGACAGGTTCCAGCGGGTGCTCCACTGGTAGATCCAGGAAGGCCGTGCTCCGCGAGGTCAGATCGCACCCCAGGCGGCCGCGAGCACCAGGTTCTGCCCGGCGAGCCAGGGGTCGAAGCGCTCGGGGTCGTACAGCGGGCCGGCCCAGTCGCGGTATCCCCGGTGCTCCGGGTTCCGCTTGTTCCGCAGCGCCTTCACCATCTCGTCGTACCCGTACGGCCCGCCCGAATCCTCGTGCGGCCCCGCGCGTGCGCCGCCGAGCAGTTCCGGCAGCCGCTCGGTGGGATCACCCAGGAACGGGAGCACCTTCTCGACCACGATCTCATGCTCCCAGTCATCACCGAAATCGTACGAGTAGGTGAACCGGTCACCCGGGTTGAACTGGAAATCGCGCAGCCGGAACCTGGTCGAGGACTCGTCCTCGGCCTCCGGGTTCGGCTTCTCGAAGCGCCGCTCGCCGATGCGGAAGTCGTACAGGTGGTAGTCCTGCCAGCCGAACAGCAGTTGGAAGACGCGATGGAGCTGGTGCAGGGTGTAGTCGTCCGGCACGCGCACAAGCCGCCAGATCGCCGGCTCGATGCTCGCGATCGTCACGCGGAGCACCAGGTCATGCGGCGTGCGCGAGCGGCCGCGCTTGGGGGCAGAACGAGGTTCAGTGGAATCGGTCATGGAGATGAACATAGCGACGTCCCAACCGATCCGCACGACCTGAACGGCTCGGGGCGAAGCCGGTCCGCACGTACCGTTCGAACGTCCGCGCCGCCGGGGTCCTTGACGCGTGTCCGCGTTGTCCGGCCGCCCTCGTGGCTGCCGAGGCGCAGCCTTGTCGTCCGGCGGTCCCTGAGGCTCAGAGTCCGAACTCCTCCGTCACCTGCTCGGCGAGTTCGGACTCGGTCAGAGTGGGATCGACGGCGATCACCCGCAGGTCCAGGCGCCGTGTCTCCTCGTCCAGGCGTTCCGTGAACATCCGGTCGCGTTCGAGCAGGTTGGCGAGCGCCCGGTGCGGGTCGCTGGTCTTCCGGGCGATCTGCCACCGCGTGCCCCGGCTGTCGAACGCGGCCCGGCGGAACTCGGGCGTGGGCAGGAGCCAGACGGCGCGGGCAGGATCGGCCAGGAGCGGCTTCACCAGCCGTGGCAGGAGCCGGAA